>Ga0126378_10000224_pt1 | contig 43682 bp, 42 predicted proteins | sample PanSoiMetPlot_23_FD_92587 | JGI IMG/M metagenome (GOLD analysis project Ga0126378, IMG submission 92587) | Tropical forest soil microbial communities from Panama - MetaG Plot_23 | ecosystem: Environmental > Terrestrial > Soil > Tropical forest > Bulk soil | place: Panama | collected 2016-02-17 | reverse complement strand
TGCGGGCCAGCATATGTCACAAAGGCAGATCAGGCGCCTATTTGAAAACGATCCGCGGCTTATCGTTGGCACCAATGTTTTGTGGTTCGCGCTCATCATCCTGTTTCTCTACGTGACACTAGGAGTGCTCCGCGATTTGCCCTTCTGGCGGTCGCTGGGGTGGAAGAGACTCAGCCCTAATGCCCTTGCGGGCAAGGGCAAGCCGTGGATGTACTTCATCGCGGGATCTGGCCTGTCGATTTTCGTGATCGCGGCCGGCTCGCAGGTTAAGAGTGCTGAACACGTACCGATCGAGGACATTTTCAAGAGCCGAACCGGGGCGATGCTCCTGATGAGCATGGCAGTGCTGGTCGCTCCGTTGGTGGAAGAAACTGTTTTTCGCGGCTACCTCTATCCGGTTTTTGTCCGGCTGGCTTCTTCGCTCGCGCAGATTTTCGGAATGGATTCTTCGAGCGCCATTCGCGCGGGTGTGGTTACGAGCATCGTAACCACCGGCACCCTGTTTGGCTTGATGCACGCGCCGCAGCTCGGCTGGACGTGGGGCTTCGTTGGCCTTCTCACTCTTGTCGGCGTAATCTTCACGTTTGCCCGCGCGTGGACGGGCACAGTGTTCGCAAGTTTTCTTCTGCACCTGGGCTATAACTCGATGCTCGCGGTCCTGACGATCGTTGGCACGAAGGGTTTCACCTACATGCCTCCGCATCACTGAGCGATTCGTCTTCTCCACAACATCCCGCTACAATGGAAGATGGAGTTTCTTGCGAGGCCAATGACGGCATGTATGTAGCCCAACCCATCGAATGGACCGACCGCGGCGTAGTGATGCTTGACCAGCGGCGGCTTCCAGCCGAGGAAATCCTTCATACGTATACGGACTACCGTGAGGTCGCGAAAGCGATTCGGGAAATGGTGATTCGCGGTGCGCCAGCTATCGGAGTTGCCGCCGCAATGGGTGCTGCTCTTGGTGTACTGCATTCCTCGGCGAAGTCCGTTTCAAGCCTTCGCGACGAATTCGCGGAGATTTGCCAGACGCTTGGGAAAACACGCCCCACGGCAGTCGATCTTTTCTGGGCATTGGAGCGCATGAATCGGCGCTTTACTGAGCTGACCGCAAAGACTTCGGATATCGCGAAGATCAAGCAAGGGATGGTTGCGGAGGCGCAGCTGGTTCATCAGGAGAAGCGCGCGACCGACGAGGCGATGGGCAGGTTCGGCGCGGAGTTCATGCCGCGCGAAGGCCAGGTGATGACGCAGTGCAACGCTGGGGCGCTTGCCACGGCGGGCATCGGGTCAGCGCTCGGCGTGATCCGCGTGGCGTTTGAACAGGGCCACAAGCTGCACGTGTTGGTCCCGGAGACTCGGCCGTATCTACAGGGCGCGCGGCTAACAGCGTGGGAGCTGCATAAAGGCGGAATTCCGCTCACGCTGATTACCGACAACATGGTGGGCCATTTTTTGAAATCAGGAAAAGTTGGCGCGATTGTTACCGGCGCGGACCGGATTGCGGCCAACGGCGACACTGCCAACAAAATCGGGACTTATCAGATCGCGGTGCTGGCCAAAGAAAACAACGTGCCCTTCTACATTGCGGCGCCGGTTTCAACGTTTGATCTGTCTATCCCTGATGGCGAACACATTCCCATCGAGGAACGCTCCGCTGCCGAGGTCACGCACCTACAAGGCGTGCGCATTGCCCCTGACGTACATGCGGCGCACCCAGCGTTTGATGTCACGCCCGCTCGTTACATTGCCGCGATCTTCACGGAACGCGGCATAGCGCGCGCGCCGTACAACGATTCGCTTCGTGCGTTTGCACAGTCTACTCAGCAGCACGTCGTGTCGCGTGGATAGTGCTGCGTGAAGGCATGCGCTCTGGTGCAGAGCGCCCATAATTGAGGCCTAGTGACAGCCGTCCTTTAGCGCATTCCGCTTGGGGAAAATCTTGCGTTGTTGAATTGCCCATTGGGATGGGCGAGGCGGTCATACTCGCGCGCGGATTCCTCCGGCGCAAGCACCCATAGCGTATAAATCCCCAGCGCCGTGCCAAACGGGAAGCGAATCAGCGCTAGACCGCCTAGGACGAGGCCCAGCATTCTCGCCCAAGACTGCCGCTCGAATAAGCCCCAGGCTAGGACCAAGTGGAGGATCCCAAAGAGGCCAAGGAAAATGCCCAGCGAAAGGAATCCCGGCAGGTCAATTCCCCAGCGACCAAAGGGCCACCCGAAGGGCCCCACCCATCCGCGCAAGCCGGGGAAGAGCATCCTTCCAAAAAGCAGGAAGAAGCTAACTGCAAAGAGCCTCAAGACCCCATTGATCAGCCACAGAATGGACAGGCGATGGATATGCCGCCTCACCCTGCCCTGTGCCGACGGAGCAGCAACAGAAGCCACAGGGGGCACGCTGCCGGGGGCCACCGCCTTCCCGCAAGAAGTGCAAAATTGCGCGCCGGCGCCGAGTTGGGTTCCACAGCGGTCGCAATACATGGCAGGTCCTCCCGTGCCTGATGATACGCCTGAGACCTGCAAATTGTTCCGAAGTAAGGGGCCCCGGCGGGCCTTTTGGCGACTTTACAAAATCCAGCCCTCAAGCGCGTGTAGAGCGTTACCTGGGCGGCCCGCCTCGGAAGACGAGCCTCACACCGAGCAGATTTCAAGCGCTTCGTCATTGCCCGCAGAATCGAGAAGGTATAGGCTCGCCCGTTGACGCTAACGGTGTTCTTTCAGTTGCCCACTTCTTTTTTGGCACTTTTTCTGTCCCTGGAGGTCTGGCATGGCAAAGCGGCTGGAGTTTCAATCGAGTGGCAAAGAGCAGCCGAGAATTCGGGTAGCGGATTTCGCCACGAGTTCTACAGAGGAAACTTCGTTAACGGGAGCTCTATCTCCAGCAAACCGGCGGGCCTTTCTGCAAGGCGCCGCGGCGGTGGCTGCGGCGGCTGCCATGCCGCGGTGGGCGCAGGCGCATCCCGACGACCTCAGCGCCATTCGCGCAGAAATTGAAAAGCGCCACGACGAAGCCCTGAAGCGCCTGCAGACCTGGATTCGCCAGCCTTCCATCGCCGCCGAAAATCGCGGCATGAACGAAGGCTGCGAACTGATGATGGAGATGTTGCGCGAAGCTGGCTTCAGCGGCGTGAAAAAAATGCCGACCGATGGCCAGCCCGGCGTTTTCGCCACGCTTGATGCAGGCGCCCCAAAAACTCTTGGCCTCTATTTCATGTATGACGTCAAGCAAGCTGATCCGGCCGAATGGTCCTCTCCGCCGTTCGAAGCTGCGCTCGTCGATAAGCCGGGCCTCGGAAAAGTCATCATGGGCCGCGGCGCCGTGAACCAGAAGGGTCCGGAAGCTACGCTGTTCGCGGCGTTTCAAGCGATTCGTGGCGCGGGCAAGAAGATGCCGGTGAATCTCGTTTTCGTCGCGGAAGGCGAGGAAGAAATTGGGTCGCCACACTTTCCACAGGTGGTTCGAAACGCCGAAGTGGCTACCGCGCTGAAAAAATGCAGCGGAGTGTTTATGCCCTATGCTTCGCAGGGACTGGACGGCGAAGTTTCTATGTTCCTGGGTGCGAAAGGCGTTATCGAGTGCGAGCTGACTTCCAGCGGCGAGCGCTGGGGCCGCGGCCCGCGCAAAGACGTGCACTCGAGCAACAAAGCGCGGCTCGATAGCCCGGCGTGGCATCTCGTTGAAGCGCTCGCGTCGCTCGTTTCTCCCGACGGCAACGACCCGGCCATCGAAGGCTACGCTGCTAAGGCCCGCCCGCTCTCCGCCGCAGAAAAGAAAATGATTGCCGAAGCCGCGCGACGCCTAAGCGAAGCCGAAGCGAAAAAGCTCCTCGGCGTGCAGCACTGGGTTCATGACGTCAGCTTCCAAGAATCACTTGAGCTGCTCGTTTCTCGCCCCACCGTGAACATCGAAGGCCTAGTCGGCGGCTACACCGGCCCCGGCGGCAAGACCATTCTTCCGGGCAAAGCCGTCGCAAAACTCGATCTGCGCCTGGTTCCGGACATGACTGCCGCGGAGTCGCTATCCCTGCTCAAAGCCCATCTTGCGAAAAAAGGCTTCGGCGACATCAACGTAAATATGACTGGCGGCTACGATCCCACTTCCACTGCGCCCGATGCCGCAGTGATTCGCGCTGCCACGGCCGTCTACAAAAAGAATGGCATCGACCCCGTGATTCTGCCGCGCCTCGCTGGCTCCTGGCCGGGCTACGTGTTCACCGGTGATCCGTTGCGCTTGCCTGCCGGCCATTTCGGCCTTGGCCACGGCAGCGGCGCGCATGCGCCTGATGAGTACTACCTGGTCGAATCGAAAAATCCGAAGATTCAAGGCATGGACGGCGCAGCCTTCTCCCACGTGCAAAACCTCTACGAATTGGCGCAAACAACTTGAGCTCCGATCCGGCCCGAGGTGAGCCAGGAATCGTGAATCCACCAGAAAGCTCCAGCGAGCGCTCTTCGCAAAGTGCCGGGCTCGCGCGCCATCTCGGCCTGTTCGGAACCACTATGGCCGTGATGGGCGGCATCATCGGCGCCGGAATTTTCATGAATCCGTATCTCGTTGCCGAGCGCGTTCACACTTCTTCTCTGATTCTGGCTACGTGGATTGCAGGAGGTGTCGTCGCGCTCCTGGGCGGGTTCATCTATGCCGAACTGGCGGCACGTTTGCCGGTTGTTGGCGGCCAATACGCTTACCTGCGCGAAGCTTTGCATCCGGGTGTCGCGTTTCTTTACGGCTGGGTGTTGTTGCTGGTCATTCAAACTGGCGGAATGGCCGCTGTTGCCGTCACTTTTGCGCGTTATTTCCTTGAACTGACGCATTGGCCTGTTAATGATTCCTTGATCGCCGCGGGGGCGCTCGCCTTGCTCACGGCCATCAACTGCCTCGGCGTGCGCGCCGGCAGCCGCGTTCAATCGGCCATGACGTTTACGGCCGTTGCCGCCATTGGCATTCTCGAACTCTGCAGCTTCCTCCGCGGCGGCCCGTCGCAAATTTCCTTTCGTCCGATTCTCGATCAGCCGCCTTCTCTGAACCTAGCGGTCGCTTTCGGCTCCGCGATGACTCCTGTTCTCTTTGCTTACGGCGGATGGCAGACGACGAGCTTTCTGGGTGGTGAAATCCGCGATCCGCGAAAAACGCTTCCGCGCGGCATGGTCCTCGGGGTTCTCGGCGTCATTGCTGTCTACACTTCGGTGAATTTCGTTTATGTGCGCGCGCTTGGTCCTGCGGGGCTCGCTGCGACAACGACGCCCGCTTCAGCGGTCATGCGCGCAATCCTCGGTTCCCCCGGCGCCACGTTCATCGCCGCAGGTATTGCCCTTTCCGCCTTCGGTTTTCTCGGGCAATGCATGCTGACTGCGCCGCGGGTTTATTTCGCCATGGCTGAAGACCGCGTCTTTTTTCGCGGCGTTGCCTGGGTCAACCCGCGGACGCACGTTCCGGTCGTCGCCATCGCCCTGCAAGGCGTCTGGGCCATCGTGATTGCCCTCACGGGAACCTACGCGCAAGTTGTCAACTACGTGATCGCTATGGATGCCATTTTCTGGGGGCTGACCGCTCTTTGTTTGCTCCTGCTGCGCCGACGCGAGGTCTCCCATGCTCCGGCAGTCGTCGACTATCGCGTTCCCGGCCACCCCTGGACCACCATCCTCTTCATCGCCGTAATGTGGCTCGTGGTCATCAGCACTTTTGCCCACGATCCCCGCCGCTCGTTCATCGGCCTGGCCTTCGCCACTGCCGGGCTTCCCGTATACTTCTTTTGGCGCGCAAAATCCCGGGAGACCGCAAAAGCATGAGCGACTCCGCTCGAACGAAACGTTCGCCATACATGGAGTGGGCGAAGACGCACTCGCACGCCAAATACAATCTCGCCACCAGCGGTCTGATGGGCGTGCCGCATGAGGAGTTTCCCTTTCGCCTTGATGAACTGGAAATCACTGCTCCGGGCGGCTATGGCTATGCGCCCCTGCTGGTGCGCCTTGCGCTGCACACTGGCGCTCCTGAAGAATGCATCGTCGCCGCGGCAGGCACTTCCATGTCCAATCACCTCGCCATGGCCGCGATTCTCGAGCCCGGCGACGAAGTCCTCATCGAGCAGCCTGCCTACGGTCCGCTCATTGATGTCGCAGACTATCTCGGCGTCCGCGTGAAGCGTCTTCCCCGCCGTTTCGAATCACGATTTGCCATCGATCTCGAAGAATTGCGCCGCGCCATGACGCCAGCGCCGCGCCTCATCCTGCTTACGAATCTGCACAACCCCAGCGGCGCGCTGCTCTCCACGGACATGCTGCTTGCCATCGGTAAGATGGCCCATCGCGCAAATACACGCGTGCTTGTTGACGAGGTTTATCTCGAAATGCTTTTCGGCAAGGCAGCGCCATTCTGCTTCTCTCTCGGCAAGTCGATCGCTTCCGTCAACGAGAATCCCTTCATCGTCACCAGCAGTCTCACCAAAGTGTATGGCCTCAGCGGCCTGCGCTGCGGCTGGATTCTTGCTGCCCCCGATCTGGCCCGCCGCATGTGGCTCCTCAACGATCTCTTCGCCGCCACCGGCGCGCACCCCGCCGAGTGCCTCTCCGTGATGGCTTTCGACCACCTGGAACAATTGCGGAAACGCGCGCGCTCTCTCCTCACCGCCAACCGCGCGCTCCTCGACAGCTTCCTGGATTCCCGTCGCGACCTTCTTTGCGTGCGTCCTCCGGCGGGCACGGTTGTCTTCCCGCGCCTGCCGCATGGCCGAGATCCAGAAGCTTTCTTCCAATTGCTCCGCGAAAAGTATGAAACCACCGTCGTCCCCGGCCGCTTCTTCGAGATGCCGCAGCACTTCCGCATTGGCATCGGCGGGGACACCGAGTCGTTGCGCGCGGGGCTCGAGCGCCTCTCTGCCGCACTCGATTCCTTCGCCAAACGTTGAATCTGCAATCGGTTTAACGAGTTTTGAATAACGCGAGGGGAATTGCATTCCCTTGAGCGAAGTTCCCTGCGTCATTGACGTGCAAGTGGTCGCCGCTGTCATAAGTGAGCAATATTTGCGTGGGATGATTGGGATCGCGCACCGCCTGGTCGAAATCGATCACGCCATCGAATTCGCTACTGCTGCGGATCCAGGCGTTGACCTCTTGCCGCACTCTTTCTTTCTCGGGGGTGGAAACGCTTATCAGAGGTTTACGGAAGATCGCATTCTCGAATGGGGGAATCGTTGTTCCAATCACTCGAATTCCCTTCTTGTGGGCGCGCGCGATGAGCTGACGATTGCCAGATATAACATCTTTTGCGCTCACATTTTCAGTTCCGGGTATGAACGAGCCCGGGAAGAGAATGTCATTCACACCAAGCCCCAGGATGACGTAGCGGACGCCTGATTGGGCAAGCACGTCGCGCTCGAAGCGTGCCAAGCCGGCTTCGCCAAGAGCGTCTCCATATCGCGCAAGCACCTCTCCAAAGGGCCCGCCCGCTTGTCGAGGGCTGTGGCTGTCGCTCAACAAACGGTTCCCAATGATGCCTTCATTCAGCACTCCCAGCTCGTTGTTCCCGCCCGCGTCTTTTTGCAGGCGCTGTGCAAGCACGTCGGGCCATCGCCGATTAGCGTCGTCTGTGGAGCCATCTCCGTCCGTCAACGAGGAGCCAAACGCCACGATTGCGGCTCCTCCAGGAGAAGCCGCCACGTCCACTCCTGTGAGAAACGGCCAGGTGTCAATAGTCTTCGCAACCGGGAACTTCACTGCGCCAGACGAATCGCCCGTTTCGGTGGAGACGTAGTTCGTTTGCAGCGCCAGAACATGTGAAGTGGTCGCCTCTGTCGTTTCGGGCAGAAACAGGCTGATCGTCAGATCCGCGAGCGCAGGCACGTCAAGCTCGACCGGATCGCTTACTACCAGCGATCGGGAGGCGACTCTCACGGAAGCCTGCCCGCGAAATCTCAGTAAGCGATCAGAGGCCGGATCGATGTCAGCTCCAGCAGCGCGGCGCGCGATGTGCGCAGCGGCAATCACCAATGGCTGGTCGCCAAAAGTATTCGAAATTTTGATCCTGACTTGCTTCCCGCCCGCGCTAGTATGCACGATTAGGCGCAGGGTTTGGTTTCGGAAAGTCTCGACATGCCCTGGTAGGGAAGCCTGCGGTGCTGTCGCCCACGTGCCGATCCAATTATCTTTGGGAGCTGCTGCCAAATTCGGAACCAACAAAAGGCAGACGAAAAGGAGCAATGGCCAAAGCCTCCCGCTGTTCAACCGTCGCCCGGATTGCTCGTTTGTTTTCATGGATTTGTTTCCTCCCCTTCTGGCTCGGCGGCCTGGAAGGGGTCGCTTGACCCAAGGCACGGCGACTCTATACCATGTCTGTAAGTCAGTTAACTGACTATAGGACGGCTCAATGCCAAAAACGAAAGCAGACATTCGCACGCGGCTGCTGGAGGCCGCGGAGAAGACCACCTACAGGTATGGGTTCGGCAACACCGCGATCGCCGACATTGCCAAGGAGGCCCGCATTCCTTTAGGGAACGTCTACTATTATTTCAAGACTAAAGACGCGATAGGCGATGCCATCATCGATCTGCGGGTCTCGCGATTCCGGAAGCTGCTTCAGGAATTCGAGAAGGCCGATTCGGCCAAAGAAAGGCTGTGCGCGTTTGTCCAGACCAAAATCAAGAACCGCGAGACGTTGGCGAACAGCGGATGCCCTGTCGGCACCTTGTGCTCCGAACTGCGCAAACTCGGGGGTGAGGCGGCTGACAAGTCAACCGTGCTGTTCGCCGAGGCTCTGGCGTGGATGGAAGCACAGTTCCAGACGATTGGTAAAGGGGCCGAGTCGCTCGGACTTGCCGTCCACCTTCTATCTGCAACTCAGGGTGTTTCGCTCCTGGCTCACACCTTCCACAATCCCGGGTTTATTGATCTGGAGGCCGCACGCCTCAAAGATTGGATTCGCTCACTCTGAATCCCAAAGGAATCTGCGAATCTCTTTGTTAGGCTTCAGTAGAGGTGAAAATACCCATCATGCTCGCCCAGACGTACCTTCGCGTTGAACAATGTCGACAAATTCTCCTGGGTGAGGACCGTGGCCTTAGGTCCATCTGCAAGAATTCGCCCTTCCTGCAGCAAAACCACACGCTCGATCTCGGGAATGATTTCTGTAACATGATGCGTGACCAGCAGAATTCCCAGCCCGGACTGCGCCAGCTCGCGCATCGTCTCGCGAAGCTGTAATTGCGCCCCAATGTCCAGCGCGTTGCTTGGCTCATCGAAGAGCAGCGTCTGCGGGTCGTGCACCAGTGCGCGAGCGATCAGCGTCCGCTTAGCTTCGCCTGATGACATTTGCGCGACGGCGCGGTCAGCGAGATGCGCAATCCCCAGCCGTTTCAGCGCGGCGTCAGTGCGCGCCAACAACTCTGGCGCAGGATGATGGTGAGGGAAAATGCGTGTGCTGCTAAAGAATCCCGACAGCACCACGTCGCGCCCGGTCGCGTCCGTAGTGCAGGAGGCCAGCAAGTCCGGCGAAACGATCCCCAGCAGCGAGCGCAGCTCGAAAATGTTCCATCGTTCGCGCCCCAGGATGCAGATCGAGCATCCATTCTGCGCCAGGGGATAGCATTCCCGCGTAATGGTCTTGATTAGCGTCGACTTTCCGCAGCCATTCGGCCCAAGGATGCATAGGTGCTCCCCGGCGGCAATCTCCAGGCTTATTTCCCGGAGCGCGACGCAATCACCCCGCATCACCGTCACATTCTGAAATGAGAGAAGCGGTGGTGCCATAGTCGTTCCTTGTTTGGTATCGATTTAGTCTTGCCTCTCCGAGGTTGTTCGCAAAATCTTGCTTGCGGTCCTCTTCAGGGGCCCAGCTTTATTCCCGAGCTTGCGCGAGGGAATGCTGCGTCCTTTCTAGTTTGGAAATCGCTATTAGAGCACAATAGAGACGCGGAGCTATCGGATGCTGCTGACAAAGTCTCTTCGTCAATGCCGCAGGCAGGGAGGCGCCGGTCGATGAAAAACAAAAAGGAGGTGAAAACAAGCGTTTTCACCTCCCGGGGTGGGTGGGGTATTGCATGACGCTGCTCTTGGCGGTTCAGCAGGCCTGCCCTGCCAGGCAGGTCTGCGGTCTCACTCGCGTAATGCGTTTTTGCAATTCGTTAGGAGACTCACCACCAAAGAGCTTGTCTTTCAACGGTTTGTAGCATTAGAAAGCGCCGGTGTCAACGGCAAAAATCTCTCCATGTTGCACTGCAAATCCAATCCTTGGCGGGGACTTCTCGATTAGATCGCCGACAGTACGCAGTATCCGAGGCTCACGAGCGTTTGCTTGGCCATTTCACGGATGGACTCGTGGTCTTCTGCAATCAGGATAGTCTCCGACCCGTGCCTACTTGCGGGAATGCTGAGGGAGTGGTGAATCAAAGATTTCGTTGATCTTTTCCGCCAACACAAAATCGTAGTCGCTGATCCCCTTCACACTGTGCGTAGTCAGGTCGATAACCACCTTGTTCCAGACGTTGAACCATTCCGGGTGGTGATCCATTTTCTCAGCGACCAGCGCCACTCGCGCCATGTTGCCAAACGCCGTAACGAAGTCCTTGCAGGCAAATTCGCGGTGGAGCTTTCCGCTCACTACGGTCCATCCCTGCGCTTTCGGCAACAGGGCTGCGATCTCCGCTTCCGTCAGTTTTTTTGCGGGCATAGCATTCTCACAGGCCGATCAAATCGCCTGTGCCATTATGCGGTCTCGAACCGAAGCCCGCAAAGCTCTCATTGAATGCGCCTGCAAAATCCACTATTGTAAGGGTTTCTTTTGCAGCCAAAATACGCGGTATACGCTTCGCGCCGCACAAACGGAGAGCTTTGTGAAAAAGAAGATTCGCGCCATTCAATATGGCGTCGGTCCCATCGGCGCATCCATCGTCAAACTAATGCGCGAAAAACAGGCCATTGAAATTATTGGCGCCATCGACATGGATCCCGCCAAAGCTGGCCGCGACCTCGGCGAAGTCGTCGGCGCACAGGATGCGCCTTGGGGCGTCAGCGTTTATGCCGATGCGAAGGAAGCCTTGGATCTCAACCCCGACGTGGTCATGCACACGACCTCTTCCTCCCTGCCTAAGGTAATGGACCAGTTGTTGGCCTGCCTGGAAGCGCAATCGTGCGTCGTGTCGACGTGCGAGGAATTGTCCTATCCGTTTCGAACGTATCCTGAACTTGCCGCCAAGCTCGATGCCGCGGCAAAGGAGTGGGGCGTCGCCCTGGTGGGCACCGGCGTGAATCCCGGCTTCGTGATGGACAAGCTGGTGATCACGCTCGCCGCGGTGTCACAACGCATCGAACACGCCAAAGCGCTCCGCATTGTGGATGCCTCTAAGCGACGCCTGCCGCTACAAAAGAAAATCGGCGCGGGCATGATCGTCGAAGAATTTCGCGCGCAGGTCAGCGCCGGCGTGATCAAGCATGTGGGTCTGCCCGAGTCCGTCGCCATGGTCGCCGACAGCCTGAGCCTGCCCGTCGAAACCATCGCCGAAACGATTGAGCCCAAAGTTGCGACCGAGCGTGTGCAAACGGAATACCTAACCGTCGAACCGGGACAGGCCGCAGGCGTTCATCAAATCGCCCGCGGCACTTCCAAAGACGGCAAAGAGCTCGTCTACCTCGAATTGCAAATGTACGTTGGCGCCAAAGATCCAGCTGACACCATTACACTCACCGGCCACCCGAACATCAGCCTGATGATTCCGGGCGGCTCCCACGGTGACATCGCCACCGCCTCCGTGGCGGTGAACTCGATTCCCGTGATTCTCGATTCCCCGGCCGGTCTGCGTACTTCCCGCGACCTGCCCCTCGGCTTCTTCTCGCCCAATGCGAAGCCCTGAGCGTTAAGACACGAAAATCGAAACCAGAAACCCGAAAATCGAGATTGAAAACGACTTCTGTGGATGGCTGGAAATCTACGGCCTAGTGCTGGATCATGAAAGGCGTTCCCGCATTCAGCAGTTCCAGTACGTTTTGGGCCTGCGTGGCGCCAGGATCCAGCTTGAGCGCTACCTTGGCGTCCGCGCGGGCAGCCTCCGGCTCGCCGCGCTGGTAGTGGATGACCGCGCGGTTCGACCAAGCGCGCGCGTACGTAGGCGCTTCGGCAATTTCTCGATTCAAAAGTTCCAGAGCCTTGTCCATACGGTCCGTCTGAATCAAGAGTGCGGCGAAGTTCACTGCCATGTAGTCGTAGTAAGGGTCGCTCCTTGTGCTCATATTCAACGCCTTCTCCAGCAGCCGCCCTCCCGCCTGATAATTTCCACTCCGGCACTCGAGAAGGCCATAGGACTCCAAGGCGGCTGGAAAATCCGGATCAATGCGTAACGCTTCTTGGACCTCTGTACGCGCCAGATCCAATTTTCCGGCGCTCATGTACATTGACGCCAGATTGGCATGCACCTTCGTGCTGCCCGGTGTCGCCTGCGCCGCCGCCTCGAACAATGTGATGTTGTCTTTCCAGTCTCGATTGCGCGCGACGGTGCGAATCGCCAGGGCTGCCAACACGCTGACCAACACAGCTAGCGCCGCGTTGCGTTGTCGCTCCCTTAGCCAATTCCATGCCAGCGCCACGAGCAGGCAGAAGCCGGCTGACGGGAGATACGCCAGGCGCTCGGCCATGATCGTGCCGATTGGCATCAAGATGTTCGAGGTCACAGCAAACGCCGCAATGTAGATGCCGCCGGCCAACATCAACCCGGCGTGCCGTTTGCCCGCTGCCCACAGCCAGGCAACTATCGCTGCCACTACAGCCGCCGCAGCTGGCACAGTATGGCGCCAATCCATATAGAGCGAAATCTGATTGAAGGAATAGTCGCAGGAGAGCTTTGCAGGATAAACCTGCAGGGCCATATATTTCCATGCCACGCGCAGCGCGTTCAGGATTCTCCATCTTGCGGAAAATGACGCGAGCGGATTATCGATCAGCGGGATTTCCGCCCTGCCAAACCGACCTCCCTGCACTTTCCAGAGCACGCCCACGTAGAGCACAGTTACAGCAGCGATCGCCGCGTAGCGAAGGCGCGGCTTCCACTCGCCTCGGGCGTAATCACCCACCAGCGCAAGCCCCAGAAAAACGACCGCCGATTCCTTGGAAAGCAACGCCAGCACCAGGCAAACCAGCGCGCTGACAGGCCGGTCGCGCATATGCAGCAGCCAGGCTCCAAGCAAGAAACCAGCGGCAAGCAGTTCGGACAGCCCCACGATCGAGGTCACTGCCTCGGTGTGAATGGGATGTACGGCGAATAGCAAAGCCGCCACCAAGGCCACGGCCTTCGCCCCTGTCGTCGCCTCGAGAACGGTCTGAAGCACGAGATAAATCAGGATGGTCACAGCCGCATGAAGCATGAGATTGAGGCAGTGATACCCGAAGGCATGCTGCCCGCTCAAACGCCAATTCACGGCAAATGTCGCAAAGGTGACCGGCCGAAATATTTTGGTGAAGTTGTTAGCGGCAAAGAGAGCCCGCAGCGTAGGATTTGTCACTTGCGGGTTGCTCATGATGTACAGCTCGTCGTCATGAGTGAAGCCGTCAAGGAGCGCGTTGCCATATACCAGCATCACGGTTGCGAAGAGTAGCTCGATAGCGAGCCGCTGTTTCACGCGAGTTGCATCCTTTTGCTCAAGAGATCTCCCTGCTAAGTTCGACACTGCGGACTTGCTGACCAAAACTTCCGCAGATGCACCAATTCCGGTTTCTTCGGATTAAAGGTAATTTTCTAATGTTCTTCACCAATGCGCACATGTGATTGTCGAAAAACGCAGTAACGATTGGGACCCGCAACTAAGTCTTTAAGGGAGAGACACGGGTCAGAAGAACCGCGAGGAGGCATAGGGCGCTGACCAATAGAGGGAACCACACCGGCGAGAGCCATGGTCCGGGAATGAGAAACAGCACGTCGGTGTCCTTGAGCGACTGGGGCCACCGCACCGTGGCCCACAGAGCGGCGTAGTAAACGATGTCCCAAATCGCGAAGGTCCAAAGGAAAACAGCCGCGCGCGCACGTCGCTGCGAAGAAGTGAGAAACGCCACGCTAAGCAGGATGAGGATCGTGGCAGCCTCTCGCAGGACTTCCAGAGTGAGAAGACTCTGCGGGAACTGCGCGAGCGCCTGAGATTGCTGGTAGAACTCGCCGGAGCGGCGGATTACGTCAGAGAGAGTCCCCTGGTAGCCGGGAAGCAACCCGGTTGCGGCACGAAGGTAAACAACCACAACAGCTTCGACAAAACCAAAAGCGGCTGCAAAAATCCCGCTGAAGAGCAGTTGTCTCGGTGGAAGCGAAACGCCGCTACGCCGCCACCAGAAAAACGCAAGCGGGGGAACTCCTAGGAGCAGATTAACCCACCAAGGCTCGGCAATCAGTCTAACGCTCACTCGATCATTTTACTTTGAACACGCCCCAAATGAGATGGCGCACAAGGGCAGGCTTTAAGCGTCTGTAATCGGGAACAGCTCTTTCTATTTTCGAATTTCGATTTTCCAGTTTCCAACTCAGTTATGCTTCATGAATTCGCCTTTGTGCCCTGTCAGAGAGTTGTACAGCGTCTCGATGAAGGCGTCGCTATTCACGAACTCCCCAGAAAACTTGCTCCACGGTTCAAGGATCTTCGCCTGCTTCATCTGATCGAGCGTTTTCTTTTCGTTGATGGCTTTCTGGACGACCGCGGACGTTTCTTTCAACATTTTTGTATACGCGCGCACATCATCCATATTCGATAGCGCGCCGTGGCCCGGAATCACTTTAACGTCGGGGGGGAGTTGAGCCGCGGTCTTTTCCATCGCCTCGATGATGCCTTGCGCGCTCCCACCGCTGGCGACGTCGATAAATGGAAAACCATAGCGCACGAAATCATCGCCCATGTGCACCACGTTGTTCTTGGGAAAGAAAATGATGGAGTCGCCGTCGGTATGCCCCGCAGGGAAGTGCAGCGCGCGAATGTCCTCTCCGTTTAGGTGTATCGTCACATCGTGCCCGAAGGTGATGATCGGTAGGGCTGCCTTTGAAGCGGGCTTGTTTTCCATTTTGATGGAGCCGCCATTGCCTGCGGTGCCGCCGCTCTCCAGGCGCTTGCGGACGTTGTCGTGAGCGATCAGCGTAGAACCGGCGTTGTTGAATGGTTCGTTGCCGCCCGTGTGGTCGCCGTGGTAGTGCGTGTTGATGACGAAGCGCACCGGCTTGGTCGTGATGCCCAAGTCTTTCAGCGCGGCTTGGATTTTGTCTGCCAGAGGAGCGAATTGATCGTCGACAATGACGATGCCGTCTTCCCCAACGGAAGCGGCGATGTTGCCGCCCGCTCCTTCCAGCAAGTAGATGTTGCCGGAAACCTTGGTGACCTTGATCTGAACTTTGGAGAAATCCTGCTGCTGCGCCGACGCCGATCGAACGCAAAGCATCGCAGAGATCGCCGCCACAAAAATCATCGAGCGAACCGCAGTCCTGTTCATTTTGCCCCCTCAGCAAACGCGGCAGATTGTACCATTGTGTTCGCGATGGTTGGAGATCAGCTCCAGCTAGGAAGCGAACGGAGACCAAGGAGGGCCTCGGCGGCCCATTTTCCAAGATAGACGGACAATGCCACTCCGTGGCCGTTGTAGCCTGCGAGGATCATCACATTTTTGCTACGCGGATGCCGCCGGAAGATGGGGCGCATTCCTGCGGTAATTAGAATGGGGCCAGCCCAGCGATGAGTGATACGCACGTGTTTCAGAACAGGATGCAGATTGCGGACGCGACCTTCCAGCCAATCGAAACGTTCGGCGGCCTCGCCTTTGCGAACATCGAAGCGGTACAGATCGACGGATGGACCCTTGCCGGCACGTGGACTCGCGGGATTCCGGAAAAGCGCGTCGAAGGAAGCGGGCGCGGGAACCAGACCGGCGCCGAACACAATGCTGTTGGAGTCAAGCAGACGTCCCCATAAATAAGGAAGGTCCACGGTGTAAAACGGACGGCGTGAAGAAAGGCCGATGGCTTTGAGTTGCGCGGCGGTGAGCGGCGCGGTTGCAACCGCCAAGGTCAATTTCGGTTGCACCGCTTGCGCTTCCAAGAGTTCCAAGGAGAACGCGTTAGTGGCAAGAAGGATTTGCTCGGCGCGGATTTCTGCCTGATGACCGCGGCCGCGGAAACCAAAGCGAACGCGCAGGCGCGGCGAACTCGCAAAATCGATGGCGTGAACGTGGACGTGCTCGACGATTTGCGCGCCGGCTCCTTCCGCAGCGCGCGCCAATCCAGCGACGACTTTGCCGGGATCAATAGGGCCACCAGGCACAATTCGAACAACTTTCAGGTCGCCGGAGTCGTTCCAGCAAATCGGTGAATTCTTACTGACGGGCCCGGACCCTTCAGTCGCCAGAGCGGAACGCCCAAGCTCGAAAACCCCAGGAAGCTCCAACCGCGAATCGATGCGCAAAGCGCGAAGGATCTTTTTGTAGCCGGCGAGCACATCACCGAGGCCTGGGAGCTGACCTGAGGCGGTTTCGGCGAGCGCGAGCCCTCCAGTGCGGCCGCTGGCGCCTTCACCCAGCGAGGCCGATTCGAGCACAACAACGGAACGATTGGGGGCAAGCTTGCGTAGCCAGGCTGCCGCCGACAGCCCAGTGAAGCCGCCGCCAACAATGGCAAAGTCCACGTGATCCGGCGGAGCGGCCGGGGCGGGACGGAAATCCACCGTCCAGGGCGGCACGCCCCAAGGGTGCGTTTTGCGTGGCATAGCCTTGTTGGATGCCCGAGGAGCCGGAAGTGTAAAAGTTCCCTTAGGTCGAGGCGGAATACGCCAGATAGCTGCGTACGGCGGGTTCAGCCCTTCTTCGCGTTGGCGTAGGCTTCTGCTCCGAGAAAGTGCAGGGAGACGTAAGGCTCATCGCCAACCACCCAGCTATCGTGTCCTGGCGCAATGTAGAAGACGTCTCCCGCCTTGATTTCGATCACGCGCCCATCGTCCATCGCAGCGGTCGCGCACCCTGAGAGCACCATCCCTACGTGCTCGACGGAGCAACTCTTGGCCCCGGTCGCGCGACCCACATGTTCCGACCATTTCCATCCGGGTTCGTACGTGGCGCGGCCTATGGTCATGCCGCCCAGATGCACGACCTCAAATTTTCCATTCTCAAATGCACGCACCTCATCCGGCTTCTCGAACCGCTTCAGGATCACCTCAAGCATGGTTTCTCCTTTCCTTCCATGGGACAGGTATGACTTCAGGAATGACAAAGGTCCATTAGAAGAGACTCTTGGCTCGAAGTTGACATCCAAATTGGAACTCGCGCAATACGGGTCTTTTTGGAGGGTGCCGCGTATTTCTCTTCTGAGGACTAGGCGAGCGTCGTATTGCCTCGAACGCTTAGTCGGTGGGAATGAAGTGATATTATGGCGCACGCTTTCTCGTAGAATGACGCAACGGAGGCGCTGAAATGAAGCGCGGGGTGCTGTTTCGCGAGCCGGTGGAAGTGGCGCTGGAGACGCTCCGCGCGCACAAGATGCGCTCATTCCTGATGTTGTTGGGCATCATTCTGTCGGTTTCCACGTTGATAGTGGTGATCGCGCTGATTTCCGGAGTGAACAAATACATTGCCGACCGCGTGGCCAACCTCGGTTCGAACGTGTTTCTGCTGACGCGTTTTCCACTGATCACCGACGTGGAAGAGTTCGTGAAGGCCAACCGGCGCAACAAGAAAGTCACCTGGGACGACTACGAAGCGCTGCGCGACAACATGAAGCTGCCGCTGCGTGTGGGCGTGGAATTGCGCATGGATGGAAAAGTGCGCGTAGGTTCGCAAAGCCTGAATGACACCAATATTCGCGGGGTCACTGCGAACATGGTGGACATCGACATCGTGAAGCCGCGCGACGGGCGCTATATTTCGGAAGGCGACGATCAAAGCCGCGCGCTGGTGGCAATGATCGGAAACGACCTGGCCACTAAGCTCTTCCCCAACGAGGACCCTATTGGACGCGAGGTCTTGATCGATGGACGGCCGTTCCAGGTCGTGGGTATCGCCAGAACGATTGGGACGGCGTTTGGCCAGTCGCAAGACAACTTTGCGTACATTCCGATCCAGACGTATTTGAAGATGTACGGCAACAAGGACACGATCTGGGTGAACATTCAGGCACGCGATGCGGATTGGATGGAACGGACACAAGATGAAGCGCGGGCAATTATGCGCGCGCGACGCCATTTGCCGCCAAATGAGCCCGATAATTTCGGCATCTTCGATCAGGCCACGCTGATGCAGCTGTGGAAGAACCTGACCGGAGTGATTGCCACGGCGATGGTCGGAGTCGTGTCAGTCTTTCTGGTGATTGGCGGCGTGGTGATCATGAACGTGATGCTGGCGACGGTGACGGAGCGAACGCGGGAGATTGGAATCCGCAAGGCGATGGGCGCGCGGCGCGGCGACATCCTGTTGCAGTTCTTGATTGAATCAGCCGTGATGGCGGCGGTGGGCGGAGCGATTGGAGTGGTATTGGCGTACGGGATTGCGGAGCTGGCGAAGGCCGCCCTGTCGATGCCGATGAACGTGCCGTTTGTCGCCGTACTGATTGCGGAAGTGATTTCCGCGGCGGTGGGGATTTTCTTCGGTGTGTATCCAGCGAGAAAAGCGGCCGGATTGCAGCCCATCGAAGCGCTGAGGCAGGAGGCTTAGCCGCGTGAAAATCGCAGAACGCCTGCATTTGGGAGAGAACGCGCGGATGGCGCTTGCCACGCTGCACGAGAACAAGATGCGTTCGTTCCTGACGGTGTTGGGTGTGGTGATCGGAATTACGGCGCTGCTTTCCGTGGTGTCGATCCTGATGGGCGTGTATTCCGACGTGAATGCGTTTCTTTCGGACTATGGGCCGGAGACGCTATTTGTTTTTCGATTCGATCCGGGGATTCACTCCGGACGGCTGACTCCGGAGGAACGCGCGCGGAAGCCGCTGACGCTCGAAGATGCCGAAGCCATCGGAGAATATTGCCCGTCTGTGAAGGCAGTTACGGCTACGCTTTATCCGCGATTCACGGAGGAGGGACCCGGTCAGGGGCCTGTTACGGCGCGCTATTTGAGCAAAGAGGTTTCGGGAATCGATTACTACGGAGCGCTCACGGCAACGGAAGAAGTGTTCAATATGCGGGCGGCGCGGGGGCGTTTTTTCAGCGAAGCCGAAAACGTGCACCGAGCTGACGTGGCGGTAATCGGGCCTGACATCGCCAAGGCTTTGTACCCGGACATCGATCCCCTAGGCAAGCCGATTTTGATCAGCGGCGTGACATATGAGGTGATTGGCGTGCTTGAGCCGCGCAAGGGCCAATTGGTCAAAGACCAGTCGGCGGACAAGGGAGTGATGGTGCCGTACCGCACGTACCACAAACACCATCCTGCCGACGACGAAAATTTTGTGGGAGCGGTGGCGTATCCCGGGCGCATGCCGCAAGCAGAGGATGAAATCCGCGGCGTGCTGCGCCGACGCAGAAGCGTACCATACAGCAAGCCGGACAATTTCGGCATTTCCAGCGCACAGCAAATTGCAAACGAATTCCGGCAAATCACGTCTTCGGTGGCGCTGCTGATTTCCGTGATCAGTTCGGTGGGGCTCCTGGTTGGCGGTGTGGGTGTGATGAACATCATGCTGATGTCGGTGACGCAGCGGACGAGGGAGATCGGCGTGCGCAAAGCAATTGGAGCACGACGCAGCGACGTGATTTGGCAATTCCTGACGGAAGCGATTGTGCTGACAGGCTCGGGAGGCGTAATTGGTGTGCTGCTGGGCGGAGGGATTAGCCTGGCGATCAATCTAGTGGTGCCGAAGCTACCGTCCTACGTGCCACTGTGGGCGGTGGTGCTTTCGGTTGCCGTGTCAATGGGCGTCGGGCTATTTTTTGGGATGTATCCCGCGATTAAGGCTGCGCGGCTGGATCCTGTCGAGGCGTTGCGCTACGAATAGGCGTTTGAACCGAGCCTGATGGATTAGTCCGCCGGGGGCTTTGCGGTGATTAGCGTGCTCGTCGACGCAACGCACTGCCAAGTGCCATTGGTCTTGATCCACGTGTCCACGAACCGCTCGCGGTGCACGTACGGCTTTCCTTTCTCTGTGCCCTTTATGCGGAAGATTCCAACCACCACTGCGGCATCTCCATAGACTTGTACGCTGCTTTGCTCGGTTACCGCCTGTGACGGCATTTGATGCCCGCCAGAAATTCGCTTCTTGTGGAGACGCTGCCGTCGATTTCCACGGATATGAACGCGTTCCCAAGGATCATGTCCATGGCTTTCGTGTCTTTTGCTTCGAGAGCATGATTCCAGGCGTTTTCCAGGCCCAGAATTCTGCCTCCCTCGTCGCTAACGCCGCTCTGCTGTGCTCCGGCTACAGCGATGGCCAATAGAAACAGCCCAACAGTCGCCACGATTTTTCTCACGATCCTTGCCTCCCAACGAACGCTCAGCATCCAAATGTGGATTGCTCCAGCGTAGGGCAAGTGCGGCTCCCATGGGCAAGCTTCGCGAGCTGGATTTCTCGTTGGGTACTAGCGGGAGTCTATTGGATTGCGCGACAAATCCCTTAATCGGCGGCGGAGGGAGAGCGCGCAGGAAGTGCGCGCGGACGGCGCAGATCCTGCCAGTGAATGATTAGATCAGCGAAGAGAAGAGAGAAGCTGATGCATCCCCAGACAATGGCTTCGTTGACGCGATCGCCGAGATTTTCCCAGCCGGTAATTCCGCCTACGACGCGCACTTCGAGAAAGACGATCGCAACGGCATAGCTGCGAGTCATCCACTGGCGATGCAGCTGGACGTTTCCCTTGAGGATGAAGGCGAGTGCGATGGCGGTAGTGGTAATCCACAGGGTGGCATCGGCCGCTGCCGCGAAGCTGAAAGTCCGGCCGCCGCCCAGACGCTCCTCGAAATGCTGGATGTAAGTGCCGAGCGGCGCGGCGCAAAAGACGCCGGCAATGTAGCAGCGGCCAATGACGCGATGAAATTTGGTGAAGCGTTTGCGCAGCCGATCAGAGAACTGCATGGGGCCGAGAATAAGGGCGCAGGCTCCGGCCAGGCCGTGGGGAAGAAGCCACCATTTGAAAGTGGCGATGTGTGGCCATTCAGGATCTGTGCGGTCGATCAGAAAGTGTTCGTTGTGGCGGAGGACGTAAAGGAACATGAGCCCGATGAAAGCAAATATGGCGTATTTTGCATGGAACCACGGGGCCCGGCGAAGCGCCAGCGAGTCAGTCGACATTTTGAAGTCCTCGGGAAGGTTAGAGTTGCGCGGATTGTAGCGAAACTCGACCGTCCAGACAAGCAAAGCGGCCGGGAGTTGGGCCAAGTGACAAGAGAAGTCAGCGCTTGGTTTCGGCTTGCGCGACGCGGGCCTTCACGAGTTTCTTGATCAGAGCAAGGGGCAGCGGTTTGTCCAAAGGGAACTTGATGGTTCCCTTGGAAGTGAGGAAGTTCTTGAGTTCGTTTTTGAACGTCTCGATCACCGAGGAACCAGGGAACAGGCTGCAGTGTTTTGAGAACGCTGCGAACCACACCAGCACTCCTTTCTGCTTGAACGCAGGAATCCCGTAGCTGATTACTTCGGTAGCTTCTCGCGGGACAGCAGAACGAATCGCAGCCCGCATTTTGCTCAAAGCACTCCGTGCCGGCTCTGGAACAGCAGCGAAGTATTCCTGAACAGTCTTGAAAGCAGGTCTGCCTCTTGCACCCGCACTGCGATTGCGAGATTTCGCCTTCTTCACTCTGGCAATGCTACTAGGATTTCGACCGTTAAGTCTACGTGGCGGAGCAGACCAAGTAATAGTTCGCCCGTTTAAGTTTCCGTGGGTTTCTGTTGATCAGTCTTGGCGATCATCGCCCAATCTTTGACGAGCCGTCTCCAATTTTCACGGGCTTCGTGATACAGCTGCCAGTTCGGGTTGAGTTGGATTTCCTCTTTGTCCAGGTCCTCAAGCAAGCCGTCCAGCTTACGGAAATCTGCGTAACTCTTGTCCGCAACCGCCCTCACCATATCGTCGTCCGCCACGCGTTCTTCGGGCGATAGATGGCTCTGACAAAACAGATTTGTCAGGGCCGCGTAGTAGTACGCCAGGATGCAGTGCGAAATGGAGTCGGCGGTCTGCGCAGGCTGTTCTGCGGACGGGGGAACAGGTTGAGCGATAGCCCTCCCTGTAGTTGTTTGCGCGGCATGATTTCCGGGTGGCGGGACCCGCATTGGTATCTTTCCAGCAATGATTAATGAAGCTGAGTCTGAGGTCCCGTTCTGAGCGTCGTGCATCAAGCAGCCTTCCAACAATCGGATGTCCAGCCGACGGGGACGCGGCTGAGCCAGTTTGTCCGTTTGTAAAAGCCTGGGTGCGGGGCTAGGTCGGTAAACAGCATTCTATCACATGCGCCTTGCGCGGGCAGACGAACCACGTGAGCGCTAGCGTGCGAAGCGAATGGAGATGGGCGGCGCAGGCGAAAAATGAAACTGGATTTCTTCGCCGGGGGCGGCCCAAATCGGCGGAGTAATGGAGCCGGCGATGATGATCTGGCCGGCACGGAGGGATTCCCCGAAAGCGTCGAGAAGATTTGCGACGTGACGCACGTTGTCGATGAGTTCGCCAGTTAAGGCTTGGAGGGATTGCGGATCATTGAAGGTGCCGACTTCCGAAACATTGCGAAGGACGCGGCAGGAGAGGTCATCCAGATTGCCACCCGCGCGCCCGGCATCGTTGGAACCGAGGACAATGTGGCGCTGATAAATGTTGCGCGCGAGTGTGCCTTCGACGTCGTCGGAAGGATGATCGACATCGGCGAGCTCGATGGCGGGACCAAGACCGCTGATGGCAGCAATCGCTGCTGCACGGTCGGGATTACCCGAGAGATCTTTGCCAAGATGAACAGCAACTTCGGGTTCGGCGGCGGGCTTTGTCCAATTTGAGATGTTGAGCGTCGAACCGGAAGACAGAATCGCGCTTTGAAGAAGAAAGCCGACAAGCGGGGCGTTGGTTCGAAGACGCTCCATGGCAGCCGGGCCGCCGAAGGCGAGTTTCCAGCCGAGCGGTTTCTCGCTGACATCAAGGAGCTGGCGGCGCCAACGGAGCTGCGCTTCCATGCCGCGCGCGATGCGCGGGTCATCCCAGGCGGCGGTCATGATGCGAGCACTATGTACATGCAGGTTTTCAATAGCCCTCGGGCGGGATTTCGTAACCAGCGGCCTCGAGGGAGCCGGCGCCGCTCCAGCCCCAAACGAGGACTACTTCTTCGTGGCCGGTGTTGTCGAAGCCGTGCCAGTGGCCGCGAGGAGTGAAAATCACATCGCCTTGCCCGGAAGGCTCGCGTCCCGTGTCCGTGTAGATGAAGCCGCTGCCTTTGATGACCACGAAGAATTCGTCGGCGTTGGGATGGCGATGCTTGTCGTGGCGCGAACCAGGTGGAAGAACGGTCCAACCGACGAGAAGATTATCGGAACCAGCGGATTCTTGGTCGATGAGGAACTGGACCTGCATATTGATCCACCCTTCGTCGCGTTTAAGCCCACCGACATGCGGGACGTCACGGAGGCTGGTGCGATACGGTTTCATCAGGACATTCCTCCCAGGCGGCGATAGACCTCATAGACAGTGACAAAATCGTGATGCGCCAATCCGAGCCCGCGGCAGGCGTTGAGCATCTCGTTAGCGGCAGCTCCCAGCGGAACGGGCACGCCCATCTTCCGGCCTAGATCGAGCGCGAGCAGCATGTCTTTTTGCTGGAGATTGACGTTGCCGTAGGTTGCGTCGGAAATGTGGCCTTCGAGAATGAGGGGCGCGCGATAGTTGATAACGGGCGAGGCAACGACGCTTTTGAGGAAGGCGTCCACGGCGATTTCGCGAGGCACGCCACCTTTTTCGGCGAGCGCCACGCCTTCGCAGAAGCCGATAACTTCGATGACGAGCGTCATGTTGAGTGCGACTTTGAGCTGAACGGCAAGGCCTTGCGCGCCGATGTAGGTAACTTTGGGCCCGATGGCGAGGAGGACGGAAAGGACGCGGTCGAATGCGGCCTTGTCGCCAGCAACCATGAGTGACGCTTTGCCCTGGGCAAGTGTGAGAGTGGTGCCAGAGATGGGAGCATCGAGCATGGTCAGGCCGGCTTTCTTAAATTCGGCGGCGACGGCGCGGCTGGCGTCAGGAGCGATGGTGCTCATGTCGACGTAGACGGCGTCCTTGCGAAGGCCGGCGATGACGCCGTTTTCGCCGAGCGCGATAGCGCGAACGGCCGCGCCATCAGTGACGATGGAGAAAACGATTTCTGATTGGCGCGCGACTTCGCCCGGCGAGTCGGCCCAGAGCATGCCCCGCTTGACTAGAGGTGCAGCTTTCTCTTTGGTGCGGTTCCAACCGGTGACCGTATGGCTGGCGGCGATTAAGCGAGGGACGATGGCCTGGCCCATGTCGCCGAGGCCAAGAAAACCAATTCTCAAGAGGCACCTCTTCTGCGAGCGAGACCTAGCGCGAAGAATCTATCGTGAATTCTGCAAGCGCGCCACACGAAGGGAAATGGCGGAGGCAAGGAGAATGACGGCAGCAAAGCTGCCCTTCACTCGCTCAAGGTAAACCGCACTCCAAAGTCAGTGCTTCCAGAATTTCATGACCGCGGAGTAGTCCAGGTCTTCTTTTGCCGCACCTTTGACGTAGTTGTAAGTTTCGCGCGCCGCAGCTGTGGCCGGGAGGGGGACGCCGAGCTGGTTGGCGAGGTCGAGGGCGAGACCGAGGTCCTTGTGCATTAGGCGCAGAGGAAAGCTAGGAACATACTCGCCTTTGAGGAGATTCGGGGCTTTCACGTCGAGCACACCAGATCGTGCCATGCTGGATTGCATGACCTCGACGAGCTTTTCGCCTTGGATGCCGGCTCGCGTAACGAGCGCGAGAGCTTCCGCAAGGGCATCAACTTGCAGCGCGAGAATCAGATTCATGGCTAGCTTTATGGTTTGACCGGCACCGTGCGGACCGAGATGAAACAGTTTTTTCCCCATCACGTTAAGGATCGGTTCGGCTTCTTTAAAGGTTTCCGCGTCGCCTCCTATCATGAAGACGAGCTCGCCTTTTTTGGCACCCCAGTCACCTCCGGTCACCGGCGCATCAAGAAAGCGGACGCCGCGCTCAGCGCAAGCGCTGGCGATTCTGCGGGCAAGCGTGGGCGAAACGGTGCTTGAGTCGACGTAAATGCTGCCGGATTTCATTCCAGCGAGCGCGCCCGAATCCTTTCCGTTAGTGCCCCAGAGCACGCTTTCGATAGCGGGTGGATCGCTGACCATGGTGAGAAGGAAATCGGAAGATGCCGCAACTTCCTGGGCGGATTTGGCGAGCTTCGCACCAGCAGCGACAAGCTCGTCACCGCGCGAGGGCGTGCGGTTCCAGATGGTAAGCGGGTAGCCCGCCTTCAAGAGATTCATGCCCATAGGGCGGCCCATGAGGCCAAGACCAATCAGTCCGATTTTCTTTGCGGCAGGATTCAAGAGCAGCCTCCTCGATCGGCGGAAGACGAAGCGCCGGTAGTTTGGCGAAATTTGAGGAGACGATTGTAGCCGAATTGGGGAAGAGTGAGGCAGGCTTCGAGGCCGGGTCGTCAGGCGGTTTTGGGGTTATGGGGAAAAGGGATGAAGCCTGGGCCTACGGAAGAGGCGGCTGCAGCGGCACTCAGGGGTTCGTTGCCGGACTTGGAGGGCTCTGGAGCCTCGGCAGCGGAGGTGCGATTAGCTGGGGAGCTGGCGGCATCCACACCGGCGCCTTCGTTTGGCTTCTCGATGATGCGCACCAGGCATTGATATGGGATCTCCCAGCGAAAATGCTTGTGCTGGCCGTGCTGCTCGAAGTTTTGTTCCAGGAAGATGGACCGGCCGGAATCAGCAACGAAGATTCCGGATGCGGGCAGCAGAATATCACCAGCGCGATATTGCACTTCTACACGACGCCCGAGAAAAGCTGAGTAGCGGGCCATACTGTTCTCAGTGTCTTTGCCGACTAGTAACAGGTGCAATAGTACGAAAGGTCTCCCCCACGAAAAGATTACGAAAAGCTGTGGAAAGACAGCGGAAAAGTCAATTTCCCTCGAACCCGTGCCTCCTATCGGCGACACGGCAGGTCGGCGACATGACAGGCCCTAAGGCAAGAAGCGTGTGTGGTGCTTGACATTTGCACAGGGCGCGCTATTGTCTGCGTTCGCGGAAGCGGCCGGGTGGGGCGACGAGCGAGGACGACACGGTGGCGGGTCTGAACGAAACAGTTGCAAATGGGCTGGCGGCGTATTACGAATATGTGGCCGAGCATCTCCACAAATGGGCGGACCCGCTGACGAACGAGCAGTTTTGGCGCAAGCCGTATCCTTACGGGAACAGCGTGGGACACCTGGTGCTGCACTTGACGGGGAATTTGAGCTACTACGTCGGAACGCAGATCGCGGATACAGGATACGTACGCGACCGGGACCGTGAGTTTACTGAGGTGCGTCCGGTGCACAAAGATGAAGCACTGCGATCATTTGACCGGACGGTCGCGATGGTGGTGGCCACGATTCGGAAGCAGACTGAGGAAGAGTGGAGTAAGGCGTACACCGCGGAGCGCGAGCCGGAAGCGAAAGACCGCTTCCATATATTCGTGCGTTGCGCCGGGCACGCGTATCATCACGTGGGCCAGATCGTTTACCTGAGCCGAGAGTTAGCGAGAACTTAAGGCCAGAGAAGCGCTTCGCCTGGATGCAGAGTGGGCGTCGAGGCGGGCGAAGTGAAAAGCGAGTGGTCGAACAGAAGAAATTGACCAAGGGCAAAGCTGCCCTTTTGCTGATTCTGTCCGCCGTTGGGGCGGTCGTTTCGGCAACGGAGCTGCATGGATGGCACGTCTATGCGGGATTTGCCATTGTGGGCGTCGGACTTCTTGTAGCATTCCTCTTTTGGAACAGCAAAGACTGAACACCTTGCGCAGTTGAATGGGAGGTCGTAGCGATGCGAAGAGTGTGTCTGACCGCCATTACTTTTGCGGTAGGAAGCTTGTTTGCGCTTTCGGCTGTGGCTCAAGAAACTACGAAAACCGCTCAGACGACCGCCTCCGCTTCCCAGACGCCGACCATCGACCAGTCGCTGGAATGGCAGAGCGCGTTCAATCCCAGGATTTCTCCTAACGGAAAGCGCGTTGTTTACGAGGTGCAAAAGACCAACTGGGAAGAGAATGCGTTCGACCGAAATCTGTGGATCGGGGATATCGTCAGCGGCGAAACGCACGCGCTGACGACAGCCAAAAAGTCGAGCACGAATCCTGCGTGGTCACCGGACGGAAAGTGGATCGCGTTCCTCTCGGACCGGCCTGCACAAATCAAAGACACACCTGATGGCAAGAAACAGCTTTACGTGATTTCCGCAGACGGGGGCGAAGCCCAGCAGCTCACCAAAGCGGAAAGCGACGTAAGCGATTTGGATTGGGCGCCAGACTCGAAGCGCATCGCATTTTCGATGAGCGATCCTGAACCCAAAGTCATGAAGGACCGCAAGGAAAAGTACGGCGAATACTCTGTCGTGCATGGCGATTACCAAATGACGCATTTGTGGACCGTCGAATTTTCCAGTGGCGGCACCGAAACCGCGGAGCCGAAGCGGTTGACGGAGGGCGACAAGTTCAGTTTGGGCGATTTTTCTTGGTCGCCGGACGGAACGCGCATCGCCTTCAGCGCGCAGCGAGACCCGGATTTGATTTCTTCTGACACCGCGGATTTATACGTTGTCACAGTGAACGACAAATCCGTGAAGAGAATTGTCAGCACGCCCGGGCCGGACAGGAATCCGCACTGGTCGCCCGACGGCAAGAAAATCGCATTCGAAACCGCGGCAGGCTCGAGCTACTACTACTACACAAACTCGAAGATTGGCGTAGTTTCCCCCGACGGCGGACCGGTGCAAGTGTTGACGGCATCCTTTGACGAAGATCCCGGGCTAATCGCCTGGGGGCCAGATGGAATTTATTTCGGCGCCGTGCAAAAGACCAACGTGCATTTATTCCGATTAAGCCCCGCGACAGGAGCCGTGGAAAAACTGAGCACCCCGGAAATAATGGTGGCATCTTCCTTTTCGTTTTCGCGAGACTACAAAACGGTAGCTTACCGGGCGGCGCTCGAAAATCAGTACTCCGAGATCTACACGACTAGCCTCACGCCCTGGCAGGGAAAGAAGCTGACAGCAATGGGCGAGCAGCTCAAAGGGTTCACTCCAGCACATCGCGTGGTAGTTTCCTGGAAGTCTGCGGATGGAACAGCCATCGAAGGCGTGCTTTACGCGCCGCCGAATTTCGATACGAAGAAGAAGTATCCGCTGCTGGTCGTTATTCACGGCGGGCCGACTGGGGTGGATCAACCGGTCGTCAGCGCTGACCGCTACTATCCCATCGAGCGTTTCGTGGCTAAGGGCGCGCTGGTCTTGCGGCCTAATTATCGTGGCTCGGCGGGCTACGGTGAAAAGTTCCGCTCGCTCAACGTGCGTAATCTTGGCATAGGCGATTATGCCGATGTGCTTTCCGGCGTGGATTCGTTGATCGCGAAAGGCTACGTCGACAAGGACCGCGTTGGCGCCATGGGGTGGAGCCAGGGCGGATACATTTCGGCGTACATCACCACGATCAGCGACCGCTTCAAAGCGGTCTCCGTGGGCGCGGGTATCTCCGACTGGTCCACCTATTACGTGAACACGGACATCACGCCGTTCACGCGGCAATATCTGCATGCGACGCCGTGGGACGACCCGGAAATTTACTGGAGAACTTCGCCAATCAGCAACATTGCTAAGGCTAGAACGCCGACGCTCATCCAGCACGGGGAGAACGACCGCCGCGTCCCCATTCCGAATGCCTACGAACTACGCCAGGCGCTGGAAGACCGCGGCGTGCCGGTGAAAATGGTGGTTTACAAGGGATTCGGGCACGGCATCAACAAGCCGAAGCAGCAGCGCGCGGTCATGGAAGAAAACGAGAAGTGGTTCGCGCAATACATTTGGGGCGAAAAGCCGGAAGAACCGAAGCCCGCCGAGCCGAAAAAGGACGAGAAGAAATCAGCAGCAGCGGTAAACCCGTAAGTCTGGAAGCGGCTGCAAGTCGGGTGCAACCCACCCCTCGCGCGCACGTGAGGATTGCAAGAGTTCTTTCGAGTAATGGTGGTTGGAAAGATCCTTGATTCGCAAAGCGCCGAATCCCCGCAGTCATGCGTTCGGAAGCGCGTGAGGCGTCTGACGACTTCAAATAGAGCCAGGCGATGCGAAGATGCTCCCGATGCCGAAACTGGTTCGCAGGAAAAGAAAGGTCTTCGAAGGCGCGCAGAAAGTCTTCGTCGCTCCAGGCGCAAGCGCCGGAGCCGGAATTGGAGTTCTTCATAGAGTTTGGAAAAAAAAACGTGAGATTTAAACTCCATTTAGTCTACTACGTTTCGAGCTTGAAGCGTGAGGACGCCAAGCGATACAGGCGGCGCCACAGCAGCCGATTAATAAGCACAACCACGGTGGCCATAATGAGTGTGGCGGCGAGCAACACATCGAAGCGGCCCGCGTCGCTCGCGCTGCTAATGGTGCTGCCCAGACCCGGCGTGGAAACGATTCGCCCCCGAAAGTGAAAATACTCCGCGACGATGCTGGCGTTCCATGCGCCGCCGGAGGCCGTGACCATCCCTGTCACCAGATACGGAAAAATGCCCGGGAGGATCAGGAAGCGCCAGCGGTCCCAGGAACTAAAGCGAAAAACCTGCGCGGCTTCCTTCAGATCAGTTGGAATGGCCATCGCGCCAGCAATGACATTGAAGAGGATGTACCACTGCGTGCCCAGCAGCATAAGCAGCATGGCCGCAAATTCCATACCACCGCGAAGACGAAGCAGAAAGAGAAGAATGATAGGAAAGAGAGCGGTGGCTGGAATCGAGGCGGCCATCTGAACGAGCGGCTGCGCGATACGCGCAAGACGCGGACTGAAGCCAATGGCCACGCCCACCGGAACGGTCCAGAGCGCGCTGAGAAGCAAAGCAGAATTGACGCGAAGAAACGTGAGCGCCGCGCTCTGAAGCAGTTCGACGTAATCCTCGTGATGAAGGTGAGAAAGCTCGCGGGACGCATGAAAGACCGCGAACCCGAGGCCGACCAGTATTACTCCTGCCAAAATGTATCCAACTATGCGGTGCAGTCGATTTTGTTTCGGCGCGGCAAAGGTTTGCGCGGCGCGCTGCGCGCCCAAAGTGAAAACAACGGTAAGCCAATTGAAAAAAGGGCGCAAAAGGAAACGGTACAGCCGAACTAGAATCGAAGCGCGCCCCACAAGATGCAGCAAGGTAGTTTGCGGCGCGCCCGAGCTTTCCACTTGCTCAAACTTGAACTTATCCGCCCATAAGATGACCGGACGCCAGATCAACTGATCCATCAAAACAACAATCGCAATCATGGCCAAGACACCCCAGAGAATCGCGCGCGTGTTGCCGTTGCCTGCGGCGGTTTGGAGGAACGAACCAAGCCCCGGCAGGCGAAAATCGCGCCTGCCCAGCACAAACATTTCGCAAGCCATCAGGAAAAACCAGCCACCCGCGACGGAAACCATAGAGTTCCAAACCAAGCCGATAGTCGCGAACGGCAGGTCCAGTTCGGCGAAGCGCTGCCAGCGGCTGAACCGGTAGACAATCGCGGCTTCGCGAAGATCGCGCGGCACCGTCTTCAGAGAGGAATAAAAACTGAACGCCATGTTCCACACTTGCCCGGTAAAGATCAGCAGGATGGAGCCGAGCTCGACTCCGAGCTGGCTGTGCGGGAAAAGCGCGACCATGGCCAGCATCACGCCGGGAAGAAAGCTGAGCACGGGAATGGATTGCAGGATGTCGAGCAAAGGGATGAGAACAATTTCCGCGCGACGCGAGCTTGCGGCCACGTAGCCATAAACGAGCGCAAATATCAGGCTCAGCGCGTACGCCAAGCTAATACGCACCAGAGAGTAAAACGCGTACAGGGGGAGGTCTCGCGGCTTCTGCGAAATCACCGCCTGTGGGTGCGCGGGCCCAAGCCAGGCGCGGCCGATGGCGTAAATTCCGAAAATCGCGGCGCACACCAGCAAAAAAACGACAAGGTCGATCAGGAATGCCCAGCTCCAGCGAGAGCCTGCGGGACGCTGCGTTGCTGGAGGAAGCGGCGTGGAATGAGCAGCGGTAAAAGCTGGCGGCGGCACCGGAGCCTCAGCCTTCCGTAAGCTTCAGTTTTCCGGACTCGACATCGTAATCAAAGATCTCGGCGTAGCGGCCCCATTGAATCGCGGTCTCCAGCTGGCGGGCGGATTCCTGTTCGCTGAAGTGCTCGTCAAGCAAGTCCCGGAAAAATTCTTCGCTGAGTGTGCGGTTGGCTTTGGCCTTGAGCGCCTGTTCCATCTGGCGAAGCAGTGGCACGTTGGCGATAGCCGCTTTGCGAAAGATTGCTTTGCGCGACTGAATATCGGCTTGCGCAAAGGCCTCGCCTTCCGGCGTAATGATGACGTCGCCCTCCTCCACGCGCAGCAGCCCCAGCAGCGCCGCGGTATCCACTGTCGGGAGCAGTGCTTCGATGTCGAGGCTGAGTTCCTCGGCAAGCCGGTGCAGATCGCCTCGACCGCCCTGGTCAACAAGGATTTCCAGCAATCCAGCCATGCCGCCCGGGCGCGTGTGCGGAAGCATTACCACGGCTTTAGGCTTGACTGCAACTCCCGGACCATAGGTGCGCGGGGGAACCGCTTGGTCTTTGTGATCGGGGTTGGTCAGGACGCGGTAAATGGAATCCACAAGCTCGACGAATTGCGGTCCCTTGCGGTCGCGAGGCTGCGGAATCCCAACAGCAAAATCCGCGTGAATGTGTGCCGGATTGCGCCCAAGGACGATAATGCGGTCCGCGAGGACAACCGCTTCCTCAATGTTGTGCGTGACAATGAAGATCGCACGCGTGGGAATTTTTCGGTCGAGCCAGAGCTCCAGAAGTTCGCCGCGCAGCGTCTCCGCGGTCAGCACGTCGAGCGCGGAGAACGGCTCGTCCATGAAAAGCACCTCGGGCTCGACCACGAGCGCGCGTGCCACGCCCACTCGCTGCTTCATGCCGCCGGAAAGTTCCTTGGGATAGGCGGACTCGAATCCGTCCAGTCCGACGGCGTCGAGAATGCGCAAGGCGCGCTTGTGCCGCTCGATTGGCGCCATGCCGCGCGCTTCGAGGGGAGCTTCGACGTTTTCGATCACCGTGAGCCATGGGAAGAGAGCGAAACTTTGGAAGACAATCGAGACATTCGGAAACTCTCCATCAACCGGCTGGCCGTGCCAGTAAACCGCTCCGCCGCTTGCGGGCGAAAGTCCGGTGAGCATGCGCATCAGTGTGGACTTGCCACAGCCCGAAGCGCCCAACAGCGCGATGATTTGTCCGGGATAAATGGCCAGGTCAGTGGCGGCGATCACCTGGATGCGGCTGCCGTCGGGTTGCGGATAGTATTTCTCGAGCTTTCGGGCTTCAATTATCGGTTCGGCGGTGGGGTTTGACGTGCTCATGGGCGCGTGTATTATCGCTCAACTGCCAGACAGGCGCACGCGGGCGCGCGTGCCAAGAAGAGGTGCATCTTGCATGGTTACAATGGCATGAACACCACATGACATCTCCTCCGGAAACTTCGATCCAGTTCAGCCGCGAAACAAGCTATCGAGGATGGTTGGCGGCGCTTGGAGTGTCGCTCGCCACAGCGCTTCTGATCGTTTCGCCATTCTTCTGGCTGGGAATTGCCTCAGGACACGACATTTCTTTTCACGCGTCTTCCTGGCTCGATGCGGCCGGCCAATGGAAGGAAGGAATTATTTATCCACGGTGGACCGAGTGGGCCAATTATGGATTCGGCGAGCCGCGATTCCTCTTTTACCCGCCACTTTCTTGGATGTTGGGTGCTGCGCTGAGCCTTGTGCTCCCGGGAAATGCCGTGCCGGGCGCCTTCATAGTGTTAGCGCAAACTCTTGGGGGAATGTCGATGTTCGCGCTGGCGCGGCGGTTTCTCTCGCGCGGCCCCTCAGTATTTGCTGCTGCCTCCTACGCGGCGAATCCGTACGCGCTGTTGATCGTTTATATGCGCAGCGATTTTGCTGAGGAACTCGCTGCTGTGTTCTTGCCGCTGCTGCTGCTCGCGGCCCTGCAAATTGGCGGCTTGATTGAGAATCGCTGGCAATATCGCCGTTGGGCGATCGCTATCTTTGCGCTGCTCTTCGCTGCCGTTTGGCTCTCGAACGCGCCCGCGGGAGTGATGGCCACCTACAGCATGGCGCTTCTCTTTGCCTGGGCCACTGGCCGAAGAAAATCCTTCGGCCCTTTGTGGCGCGGCGCCGCGGGATTTGCGCTAGGATTTGGATTGACGAGTTTCTACCTCTTGCCGGCCGCCTACGAACAGCGCTGGGTGAATATTGCGCAGGCTCTTTCGTCCGGATTGCAGCCTTCGCAAAACTTTCTTTACACGCAGATCAACGATCCGGAGCACAACCTCTTCAACTGGATTGCTTCGACCCTGGCAGTTCTGCTGATGGTGATGACGGGTATTGCGGCCCAAACCGCGCGCCGAAGCGCACAGAACGGAGAGCCCGAAGGAAAAAGGAAAGAGCTATGGCAAGCTCTGCTCTTGCTGAGCGCGGCGGCGACTATTTTGATGCTGCGCCCCAGCGCAATTCTGTGGGCGCATCTTCCAAAACTCCAGTTTGTACAATTTCCGTGGCGCTGGATGGGCATTCTCGCAGTGCCGTACGCATATTTTGGGGGCGCAGTCGTTGCACGGAAAACCGCCAGCCGGATTTGGGCATGCATTGTCTTGATTGCCGTGGCTGGCGCCGGCTGGGGGATGGTTCATAAGACGTGGTGGGATTCTGACGATATTCCCTCTCTTCAAGAATCAATCAACAATGATCGGGGCTTTGAAGGCACCGACGAATACGACCCGGCGGGCGACGACCATTACAACCTTCCGCAAAATGCGCCACGCTTGCAGATTTTGCCGATCGAAGATTCCGAGGCGCGTCCGCCGAAGGCCGAGATTCGTACTGAGCGCTGGACCTCGGAAGAAAGGGACCTAAGCGTAACTTCGTCACAGCCAGCTATGCTCGCACTCCGCTTGCTCGATTATCCTGGATGGCATGTCTCGGTGAACGGCAAGGCGGTCGCGCCTGGGCATGCAGAGTCAACCACCCAAATGGTCTTTCGCTTGTCGCCCGGCGTAACTCGGATCGCAGTCAGCTTCGTACGAACCCCGGACCGTATCTATGGCTACATCCTGTCCTCGGTAAGCATATTGGGACTCATCGCAATTCTCTTGGCGAGAACTCGACCGCAGTCCTAGCGGTCAGTTCCGAGTCCATTCCAATGGAACGGCCCTATTGGGCCTTGGTGATTTCGTTGCACGCCCTTCTTTGCCGCTTGCCAACAGTTCCGATTCGGATTAGCCTCTCGACAGGTAGGAAGGCTCCCAAAAGGCTGTTGCGACGCTCGACCTAGGAGCAGACCCCAAGCTGCGAGGACGGAGGAGCAATGGTGTCCCAGGTCAGGTTTTTCTACGCTACTGCACTCTTGTTAGCCGTGACCTCGGCATGCGGTGCAGTCTACGCGAACGATCCCAAACCGACACCCGAGAATACTATCCATGTGGATTTGAGCGAAGCCGTGAAGCCACAATCCTTTGCGCGGCCGCTCAAATTCTTTGTTGCCGATGTGACAGATCGTTCCGGAAACCCCCAGCCTATGCTCGTGTACAAGCCGCGAAACGGCGTCTTTCTGGACCGCACGCCCGTTGAGATTACGCGCCAGGGTCTGACGAACTGTCTCAAGTCTGCTGAAGTTCTGGCGGCAGACCGCGAATCGGCCGACTTTATCTTGACTGTCTATCTCTTTAAGTTTGGCTTGAGCGACAGCTCGGGAATGGACTTCTTTGGCAAAGTGGAATTTGCGGTCGTGGTCAAAAACGCCAAGACTGGCAAATCTCAGCAGGTTTCGGCAACCGGCACTTCCATTGCCGGCGCGGCCATACTCAAAAAGAACATCCAGAAGAACGTGCTCGAAGACATCAACAAAGCCTTTGGCGATGCGTTGCGGAACTTTCTACGGGGAGAAAAGTTGCGGGACGCTGTAACCGCTTTGGACGTGCCTGCCGAGAGTAAGCCGGCTGGGACTAATCCGGCTGCGTCTGAGAAGCCTTCAGGACATGCATAAAGCAAGTGCAGGTAAATTTTTTTGACAGGAGTTCACTTATGCGATTGATACGAATGGCCGTAGTGCTCGCTTTTGTTGTGGCAGCACTACCAGGGTTTGCAAAGGACAAGGAACCCCAGTTCAAGTCCGTGGAAGCCAAACATTTCACAAAAGCCGAAGGGGTAGAGCTGTCGCCGGACTTCACCGATTATCTGTACGCGGAACTGCGCGCCGAGTTGACCAAGGCGAAGCTGTTCGGTCAGGTCATCGGAGAAGGCGAAGTCGTGGATGCGGCGGATGCCCCCTCTTCGATCATCATCGACGGAAGCATTACCGAATATAAGAAAGGCAGCGTCGCAAAGGACGTTCTCATCGGATTCACCGCCGGCTGGCGCAGCATGAAGGTAGACACCACGATCAAGCGGCGCAGCGATCAAAGCGTCATCGTGAGTCCGCAGATCCACGTGCGGGCCTCGCCCCGTTGGAAAGACAAGGTGCTGGCCAAGCAAGCGGCGAAGCAAATCGTGAACGACCTGAAGAAATCGCTCAAAGAGCATGGTGATTCGAAATAAGCGCCTGACCAGCGGCCAATAAGGAGTTCACCGTGCGCGATTACCGGTACGGCTACTTTCGAGACGTTTCAAAGGCCTTGCTGGCGGTTTGCCTGGTGTTGCAGGCTGCCATTGTGCCGCAGAACTTGGCAGCGGCACCGCCGGCCCCTCCCAAGCAAAAACTGCGCGGCTACGTAACTGCGCGAGTCGATGCGACGACCGTGGCCCTGCTGGACGATCAGATTCACTTTGGCGGCGCGAAGATCAACACTCATGACAGCTCGGGGGATCACCCGTTAGCTAGTGCCGATTTGGCAGCGGGCATGCTTATTGAAACGGAAGGAGTCTGGACAGCTCATCATCAATTCGCTGCCGAAAAGATCACCGTCGACGCGGGGCTGCTGGAGAAGCAGATCCACGACACGGCCTATCTTCAGGAAGAGCCAAAGGACTCAGAGAAGATCAAGAAAGGCGAACCGTCAGAGTTGAAAGCCGACGGCGAATTACTGCTCGTGGATTCCAAGACGAAGCGCTCCTGGGCGGCGCCTGCGCCCGCAGTCGTGAACACCGGCGACAGCGGCTCCGCTGTCCAGCCAGGAGCTGCAGGCGATGCCAATAGCCACGGCCTCGCGGGTTATCGGGTTGAATACCATGGGACAAGGCTTGCGGACGGCAAGATTTCCGCGGAAAAAGTCGAATTGGAATCGCCGGCGCCCGCCGACGCCTACAAAATGCCGCATGGGCTGGAAATAGTGCGGGCGAAAGACCCGCAAACCGGAATCGACATCATCGAATTCCGGCGAGGGAAAAAAGTGGATGCGCGGATGAAGCTCATTCCCGAAAAGGCCGTTCAAGAATATGTTTCGAATCTAGGCGATTCGCTGATCCCCGCCGGATCAAAGGGAACCACCAAGGCCCTGGAATTCCGTTTCTTCGTGATCGAAGACTCCAGCATCAATGCGGCTGCTCTCCCCGACGGTACGATTCTAGTGAACTCCGGGTTGCTGGGAGTGGTGGAAAATGAGGCGCAGCTTGCCTTCGCCCTTAGTCATGAAATCTCTCACGTTTTGCAGGTGCATTCCTGGAGAGAGGTACACGAAACGAGGCCTCAGCGCATCGGTCTGCTCATAGCGGGGATCGCCGCAGGCGCTTTTATCGGCGACCTGGGACCGTTCATGGCCGAGCTAGGGATGATCTCGGTCATCAACGGGCATCAGAGGGAGCTGGAAAACCAGGCGGACCGCCTCGGGCTACAGAACGTGATCGAGCATGGCTATGACCCGCGGCCTGCTCCTGGATTCATGAAAATTATCGTCGAACACTACGCCAACCGCACGACAAGCAAGCTTTGGTCGAATCACGATTCAGCGGTCTTGCGCGGCAGCTTCCTGACCGTCCAACTCATGAAGCAGTATCCCGACCACCATTTTGATGGAAAGCGCGTCAATTCGAAGGACTTCGATGCCATGCGCGAAGCCTTGGGCCCGGTAAAAATCGAGTAGTCTAATTTAGGAAAATCCTAAGTCCGGAATGGGCTGCTTCTATTTAGTCCAAAATAGACGCGAACAGGCTCAGCGGCGGTCGACGGTGGGATGGCGGACGTCTTTGCCGCGCACTATGTAAATAACATCCTCCGCGATGTTCGTGGCGTGGTCGCCGATGCGTTCGAGATTCTTCGCGGCAAGGATCAATTCAAACGCAGGGAAGACCACGCTCGAGTCGCCCATCATGTAAGTAAGCAATTCGCGAAAGATTTGATCGCGGTAGTGATCTACCTGGTCATCGGTTGCCAGAACTTGCTGTGCTAAATCTACGTCGCGGCGGACGACCGCGTTGAGGGCGTTGCGCACCATCTCCTCTACTAGATCGCTCATGCGCGGAAGATCGACGTAGGGCTTCACGCGCGGATGTCGCAGGATGCGCAGCGCTCCCTGGGCAATGTTTACGGCCTGGTCGCCGATGCGTTCCAGGTCGTTGTTGATGCGAGAAATGGCCAGAACTAAGCGCAGATCAATGGCCATAAGCTGGTGCAACGCCAGCAGTTGCACGACCCGGTCATCAATCTCCATCTGCAGCTCGTTGATGGCGTCTTCTTCCTCGAGGACGCGCCGCGCGAGCTCTTCATCAGAATCCAACACTGCGTGAACCGCCTGGTGGACGGAGCGCTCCGCGAGGCTGCCCATCCACAGCAGCCGCTCTTTCAACTCGTTTAGATCTTTCTCAAAGTGGCGTTCCATGAAATCTTCCCTCAGCGCCGGAACATGAGCAGAGCGAAGAGAGATTCCTCGCTCCGCAGAATCGACCGGAGCGCAAGAAGCGCGCTTCGCTCGGAACGACGGAATGAACCCAACCCCATGAGCACGCTAACGAACACACCCCATGCAAAACAAACCCTTATCCGAACCGGCCCGTTATGTACGCTTCCGTCCTCGGATCTCCCGGCGTGGTGAAGAGCTGCGGCGTCGGGTTGAATTCGATGAGCTGTCCGGTCAGGAGAAAAGCGCAAAAGTCGCTCACGCGCGCCGCCTGCTGCATGTTGTGCGTGACGATGACGATGGTGCAGGAATCCTTCAACTGCACCAGCAGTTCCTCAATCTTGGCCGTGCTGATGGGATCGAGGGCCGAGCAGGGCTCGTCCAACAGCAGCACTTCCGGCTCGACCGCAAGCGCGCGGGCGATGCATAGCCGCTGCTGCTGGCCACCGGAGAGTTCGTAAGCGGATTTGTGAAGATGGTCTTTGACCTCGTCCCAGAGCGCCGCCCGGCGCAAGCTGCTTTCGACGGCGTCCGCAATGGGCCGCTTTGAGCCATTGATCTTGGGGCCGTAACCCACATTTTCAAAAATCGACTTCGGGAACGGGTTTGGGCGCTGAAAAACCATTCCCACCCGGCGGCGATGAGAGGTCACATCCTGTTTGAGGATATCTTGTCCATCCAGCAAGATTTCCCCCTCCAGGCGGGCATTGTTGATCGTCTCGTGCATGCGATTCAAAGTGCGCAGGAGTGTGGACTTGCCGCAACCTGACGGTCCGATCAGGGCGGTGACCTTGTTAGTTGCAATGCCCATATTGATGTCGAACAGGCTCTGTTTGCTGCCGTAGAAGAAGTTGACCTTGGAAATGGTCATGCGCATGGCGAGCGCGGCAGTCGAATCGCGAGCCGCAGTGTTGGTCACGATTGGCGGAATGTTTACGGACACAGCGGGCCTCACAGTAGCCATTAGTTAAGACCTCGAGACCGAAATGCCCCGAGCGAGTATACCCCGGGCAACAATATTGATGACAAGTATCAAGCCGAGTAGAACTAGCCCGCCCGCCCACGCTTGACGATGCCAGTCCTCATACGGAGAAAGGGCATAGTTATAGATCGTGACTGGGAGAGAAGCAGTGGGTTGAGTCCAGCCCGGACTCCAAAAGCTATTGCTCAGCGCGGTGAAGGTGAGGGGGGCGGTTTCGCCGGCAACACGTGCGAAAGCGAGAAGGATGGCGGTAAGAATGCCTCGGTAGGCGGCAGGCACGATCACCGTAGCGATGGTTTTCCATTTGCTCGCGCCAAGCGCCATCGCGCCTTCACGCAATGAAACAGGAACGGAGCGCAGGAACTCCTCCGTGCTGCGAAGGGTGATGGGGATCATCATTAGCCCGAGAGCAAAGCCTCCGGCAAGCGTAGAAAAGTGCTTGAACGGCAGGACAGCCAGGGCATAAGCAAAAATTCCGATAACGATCGATGGCACACCGTTGAGCAGGTCTGCGGCATACCGCACGACGAAAGCCATCTTACTGCCGCTAAACTCCGCAAGGTAAATAGCGCCCAAGAATCCGATGGGCACGCCAAACAGGGTCGCGAGAAAAAGCAATTTGGCGCTGCCGACGATAGCATTTGCCATGCCTCCGCCGACCTCCCCGACAGGAACAGGCAGCCTGGTGAAAAAGGCCCAGTTAATGGAAGTCCCGCCACGGACGACGAGATAGCCCAGGATGAGAAAGAGAGCGGAGACTGAGATGGCGGCGCATACGCCGGTCAAAGTCAACATGAAGCCGCTTACAAATTTGCGCCATCGCAGGCGGGCATTCATGCGCGGGCCGATCCGGCACCGCGCTGCGAGGTGAGCACAATGAGAATGCGCGCGAGCCCGTTTAGGATGAAAGTCAAAAGGAAAAGCACGAGTCCCAGCTCAATGAGAGATTGAGTGTGGAGTTCACTGGTAGCTTCGGCGAGTTCATTGGCGATAACAGCGGCGATGGAGTAGCCGGCGGCAAAGAGAGACGCATGAATTTTAGGGTCGTTGCCAATGACCATTGCGACAGCCATGGTCTCGCCCAGAGAGCGTGCAAGGGCCAGAAAGATGGAACCCATGATGCCGCTACGCGCAAAAGGTACGACCACTTTCCACGTGGACTCCCAGCGCGTGGATCCCACGGCCAAGGCCGCTTCGCGCTGGTCGCGAGGGACAGAGAGTAAAACTTCGCGCGAAACAGAAATAATGTAAGGAATAACCATGATGGCTAACACGATTCCCGCCGTGAGAAAACCCATGCCGTAGGCTGGGCCTTGAAACAGCGGAAGAAAGCCAAGCGTACTTTTGAGCCAGGGAGCAATGAATTGGCGCATCAGCGGCACAACGATAAAGAGGCCAAGCACGCCGTAAATCACACTGGGGACGGCTGCAAGCAAGTCAATGAAAAACTCAAGGGTGTCAGAAACTCGAGCCGGTGCGAGTTCCGCCAGAAAAATGGCGGCTCCAATGCCGAGCGGAACTGCAATAAGCAGCGCCACTCCCGCTGTAACCACTGTGCCATAAATGAAAGGCAGGGCGCCAAAATCCCCTTCGATGGGATTCCAGATGGAAGTCCGGAAAAAGCTGAGGCCAAACCTATGTCGCGCCAGGACCGAATCATGCCAGAGTTCGACGACAAGCAAGATCGAAACCAACACGACAGAAGCGGCAAAAACAAAAGTGATCAGCCGAGCTATTTCGTCGCCTTCCCAGAGCCGGGAAAGAAATGAGCGCGAACCCGCAACGGGGCCCGCGCTCGGCACGGTAGTAGATGATGTCGCCACTTGCCTAGCTTTGACGGCCTATTGAATCTTATCGATGGCCTTCAATTCCTTGGCCACAACTGCCTTCGGCAGTTTAGCGTAGGACAGGCCTTCCGCGTAGTTCTGGCCGTCATTAAGCGCCCACTTTACGAAGCCCTTCAAAGCATCGCGCTTGGCGGCGTCGGAGAACTTCTGCGGAATCAAAAGCCAGGTGAAGGTGGAGATGGGGTAAGAGTTCTTTCCAGGTGCATTGGTGATGGAGACGCGAAAGTCATCCGGCATTTCCTTTACTGCCCCGGCTGCCGCTTCGCTTACCGTGGCAAGCGAGGCCTTTACGAACGTTCCGGCCGCGTTCTTCACGCTCCCGTAAGGGATCTTGTTAGCTTCGGCGTAAATGAGTTCGACGTAACCGATGGAGTTCGGTGTGTTCTTGACAGTGCCAGTTACTCCTTCATTTCCTTTGCCCCCGAGTCCCACTGGCCAGTTTACAGACGTTCCCTTGCTGACCTTGCTCTTCCACTCTTCGCTGACCTTTGACAGGTAGTCGGTCCAGCAGTAGCTCGTGCCGCTGCCGTCGGCGCGGTGAACAACCACAATGTCATTTCCTGGCAGGTTCACGCCCTTATTAGCGCCGGCGATTATCGGGTCATTCCACTTGGTGATTTTACCGAGATAAATGCCGGCCAGCGCCTCCGGCGTGAAGTTCAGCGAAGCGGACACATCGGGAATGTTGTACGTGGGAACAACGGCGCCAAGCACGGTTGGAAAGTGAAGAATTCCCGTGCCGCCATGCTTATCTTGGTAAGCCTTGATCTGTTCGTCGCTCATGGGGCCATCGGTCGCGCCAAAGTCGACCGTGCCTTCCGTCACCTGTTTAATGCCAGCCCCGGAACCGATGGACTGATAGTTGATTGCAAGACTGGGGTTTTTCTTGTGGTACTCGTCAAACCATTTGGAATATATGGGATTAGGGAAGGTTGCGCCCGCACCATTCATCGACAGGGTGTCAGCCCAGAGGATTCCGGCTAGGCCCAGGACAACCGCTCCCAGGGTGAAGACTCGCTTCATTTGTGTCCTCCGTTTGGTTTCAAAAGGCTTAATTGAAGAGTCAAGGAAGTTTCCCGCTTCATTGTTACGGGATTGTTACAATTCCTGCTGAGTTCGTTGAATCGGCCCGCAGTTTGATCGGATGCGTGAGCGTGGACGGCCGGACAGCGACGTAGCCGGGTCATACATACTTTCTTGTAACTGCACATTCCAAAGGATTTAACTGTCCTCAGAAGGTCTTTGGCATGAACTGCGACAGCTTTGGGAGGGGAGGGATTTGGATTCAACCCTCGGCGAGGCCTTTTTCGACAATTTCGTCGTCGCTGAGCCAGAGGTCGGGAATGTTTGCGGAGCCGAGGCGGAGGATGTCTTCCAGCGCGCCGCGGACTTGGCCGACGTGGAAATCGACACCAATACGCTCGAGAAGTTCAAGGAGCGCCTGTGCGCTCTCTGCGAGAACGGGTTTGGGACGAATGTGGTTGCCGCCGAGACGATGGTAGGTCACGACGTAAATTGCTTGCGGCCCAGCGCCGTGACGGACGATGTGAAGGAAGCCGCGAGCCTTTTCTTTGACCGGGGCGAGCCGTGCTGCCACACCTGAACCGGAGGGGAGGGCGCTCATCGGGTTTGTGTTGTTTTCACCTGTCCTTTGCCGTTGCTACAAGCGCACCGCAAATTGCCGCTAACCACGAGTAAAACCTCGAAGCTTAAAGGCCTGAGCTCGACCTCAGCTGCAGCCGCTGGTGCTGCCGCAGTTTTCGCATTTATAGCATGCGCCGTTGGGCACCATCAGCATGCCGCACTCGCTGCACGTCGGAGCACCTTCGTGCGCGTTCGTCAGTTTTGGAACCGCCACTGCCGCTGGCATGGCTGTCAACGCAGGGAGAATCGGCGCGGTGGGACCAACAGCGCTCGCATGCTCTGCGTGAGGGGTGCCGCCATTCAGTTTCAAATACTCAACGGAGATAAAACGCCCGCCGAGCCAGCGCGCGATGTAGTCCAACACTGAAGAGACAAAACGGATGTTGGGATTGGCGGTGATGCCGGAAGGCTCGAAGCGCGTGTTAAGCAATTTATCCACGAACACTTTAAGTGGGACGCCGTATTGCAAGCCGAGGGAAATGGTGAGAGCCAAGCCATCCATCACGCCGGAAAGTGTGGAGCCTTCCTTGGCCATCTTGATGAAGACTTCGCCGGGGCGCCCGTCTTCGTACATGCCAACAGTGATGTAGCCTTCGTGGCCGCCGACGCTGAATTTGTGCGTCACGGAGGCGCGCTCGACGGGCATCTTCTCGCGTTGCTGCCGCCCAAACAGCTCGCGCTGAACCGGTTCAGCGCCCGCCGGAGCGGGTGCGGCTTGCGTTTTCTTGTCTTCCGACTTCGCAGCGCTCAGGGGCTGCGAACGCTTTGAATTGTCGCGGTAGATGGCCACGGCTTTCAGCCCAAGCTTCCACGATTCGCTGTAGGCGTTCGAGATGTCCTCGACGGTAGATTCCTCGGGCATGTTGATGGTCTTCGAAATCGCGCCGGAAAGGAACGGCTGCGCCGCCGCCATCATCTTAACGTGGCCGGTCCAACTGATCGAGCGCCCGCCACCCTGCGGCGCGAGCGAGCAATCGAACACCGGCAGGTGCTCCGATTTCAGGTAAGGGGCGCCTTCGATTTTTCCGCTCTTATCGATGTACGAGACGATTTCGCTGGACTGTTCGGGGGTGTAGCCGAGCTTCATCAGCGCTTGCGGGACTGTGTTGTTGACGATCTTGATCAGGCCGCCGCCGACCAGTTTCTTGTACTTCACGAGCGCCAGGTCCGGCTCGATGCCGGTGGTGTCGCAATCCATCATGAAGCCGATGGTACCGGTGGGAGCAAGCACGGTGACTT
>Ga0126378_10000222_pt1 | contig 43803 bp, 48 predicted proteins | sample PanSoiMetPlot_23_FD_92587 | JGI IMG/M metagenome (GOLD analysis project Ga0126378, IMG submission 92587) | Tropical forest soil microbial communities from Panama - MetaG Plot_23 | ecosystem: Environmental > Terrestrial > Soil > Tropical forest > Bulk soil | place: Panama | collected 2016-02-17 | reverse complement strand
CGGATACCATTTCGTGCTGGGGGAAAGCGCAGTATCGCGTAGCCTTACATTACGCCCCGAAAGCCCGTCCAAAATGCCTTCAGAGAAGGCCCTAAGCGGGTGCGTCACTCACGTCCTGCTCTTGAGGGCCTAGAGCGGCTCATCAGGGCAGCGGCGTCGGAATGTGACACCGGCGGGGCGTCGATCAGCTTTTGCGCGGCTCGTTTTCCGCGGTCGGTTCGGCAGCGCCGTCCTCCGCACGGCGCGCTGCTCTTTCTTGCCGCCGCTGCAGCTTCTCGTCCTTTCTGGCCTTTTTGGTGCGGTCGCGCTCGGCACGCTCAAAGCGATAGTTCTGTTTGCGCATTCGCAGACTCCTGGCGACTTGCAGCGCGTCGAGACGCGCCCTTCCTTTGCGATTTTGTGCGGCGGCCGCGCCCCTTTTTCGATACGGGGCTTACCGCAGCTTTCCGCGAACCCTCTCGATCAGTAACCCTCGCGCTCGAGCCGTTTGCGCATCGCCTTGCGGTATCGGCGGACCGCCTCGGCCCTTTCGCGCATTCGTCGCTCCGATGGTTTCTCGTAGGAGCGACGCCGCTTCATCTCACGAAAGGTGCCCTCACGCTGCATCTTTTTCTTCAAGACGCGGATTGCGGCGTTGACGTCATTGTCGCGGACATAGACCAGCACGGATTGTTACCCTTTCCTGATGAGGACGTGGCGTAGCACCCGGCGGGCCTTAGCGGCGACGCACGCGGATCAACGACTTAATCGGAGCCGGGGGTTTCCGGAGATCTCCGCGATTTGCCGGTCCTGGGCCTCGATATAGGCCTTGGCGTGCAGGTCTCCGACCTCCAAGCCCGGTACTTTGCGGTTGGCGGTGCGCGTCCCATCCTCATAAAGAACATCGAAGAGAATGAACTCCTCCACGCGGCGAACGGCCGGAACCTGGGCGTCCTAGCGGGAAGCTTGGGTGCGGGCGTCCTTGCGCTCGGGATCAACTGCGCAATTCGGGTGGGAATTCGTTTTCGGCGCCGCAGGCTGAGCAGGTCGTTATGTCCACCGCCACGCGCTGCTTCGGCCCGATCCCCGACGCGATTACGAAGCCGCAATTGCCGCAAAGATAGTCGGTGTCGCCAGTTCCGCGCAGCAGCGGTCCGGCAGATTGAGGCGCTTGCTGGACACTGGTATCCGAGGGAGCGCGCGTAAGCTTCAAGACGATGGTTGGCATATCGATCTTTACACTCCGGGCGAATTGGTCTTCTCGGACAACGCGCTCGTAACCGTCGGTCTCGCTCTTAACGCGGTATTGGAGCACGTTCCCTGCTTCGGGAAGCAGGCGAACGATTTTGAAGAGCCCGCCTTTTGTTGCGTGTTCCTGATGGCGATCAGGCGAAAACCGCACCGCCTGGCCAACCGCAAATTTTTGGGTGGCCATCGCATATCTCAGCATAATCTGCGGCGCCGCGCCGTAAGGGCGCCGCTGCGCTCTGTGTGCCGCCCTACTGCGCTCGAAGCGCAACCGCGGACGTCTTGCCCTGCTGGCCGCGCTCCACCTCGTAGCTGAGCTTTTGGCCCTCGTGCAGATTGCCAATCCCCGACCGTTCGACGGCCGAAATGTGCACGAACACATCCTTCGAGCCATCGTCCGGCTGGATGAAGCCGTAGCCCTTTTGGGCGTTGAACCACTTTACAGTTCCAGTAGCCATTGTAAGCCTTTCAAAGAGAACCATGCGGCGCCCGCATTCGAGCGTCGGTCAAACTTCGGTACGGAACGGAAAGCAAGTTCGGTGCTCGATGCGAGCGAGGAAATGGCACGCCGAACCACGGAGTCGGACAGCACATAGGTGGGTTGACTACGCGCCCGATACAAGAAGCGTCGCGAAGGGTCGTACGGCCACCTGCCAGGGGAAGGGCGTAATCGGCCTGAGCTTCAAGCCCTGCTTCGGCGGCTCATAGAGACTCGCCAACACCTGGGACAAGCCAGGGACGCGGCTCCTCGCCCGTGCCGGTCTTGTCGACGATGCCGTAGACTTTCAACCCCAGCGACCGCGCCAGCGTCTTCGCCTGCTGCTTTGCCTCCTCCTTGCTCCCGACGAGAAGGACCGAGGGAGTGCCAATCACCTTGCCGGTGTCATCACGCTGGGAGATGGTCGCTACAAGCCCCTCGCTGCTGTCTTCAATCTTCAGACGGACTGACACTACCTACCTCCTGTAAATCTGGTCAGTTAGAGAGAGTCGCGGTCCTTGGGCCCGCTCAAGGGCTTCCGATTCCGAACGGAAGGCCGCCGTGAAGGAATGGCGTTGGCCAGGACGGCTGTGGCGAGCACGAGCGGGCTATCCAGAGTTGGGATGTCCTCGATAGCGCCGGTCTGAGGTAGCTCGGGCGAATTTGGACTTGCAGGGTAGACCGGCGGTCGCTGTCGTGTCTCGGGAGAAGTTGGATGAGTCGGTCGGCAATTTCTCGTGTCCCGGCCAGGGACCGGAAGAGACCGGGCAGTTCCGCGATTAGCCGCGCCAGTTGCTCGACCGCCTCGCGGTCGCCCAGCGACGACAGCCGTCCAGCCTCCTGCCAGGGATCAAGGCCGAGGCGAGTTAGGGCAGAGATCACGCTCAACGGAATTCCATCGATCTCGTCTTCGACCGTCGCAAACAGAAATCTACCGAGATCCGGTGTCCAGCTACTCGCTGAAATGCCGCTAGACGTTAAGTGGGAGCAATCTTCAATTTTACAAACGATTTCGATCGCGTAACGAAGCAGGATGTCTCTGACGTAAATTTATCTCCTCTGAAAGAATCGCAAGAGAAAGTTTGTTTTATTTACATGATTTTTCACGGGGTCGCTCGTGGGTGCGACGCCGACTATCGAGAGCCGCCTCTCGCTTGGGCTGAGCACCGTCGTCAGCATCTTGATCGTCGTCGTCTTGCCGGCGCCGTTGGGGCCGAAAAAGCCGAAGATGACGCCCTCCGGCACCGCGAACGAGATGTGGTCCACGGCAGTGAAGCCGTCGAAGCGCTTTACCAGATCGCGGGCCTCGATGATCGCGGCCGTCACCGGCTCACTGCCGGCTGCGCCGCCGGTCATCGAGTTCCATGGTCACGAGGCGGGCCACCGTGATGGCAAGATAAAATGGCCCGATAACCGACTCCAAATTGGCGAGACTGCGCGCGAACGGATTGAGCGGCACGATGTCGCCGTAGCCGGTCGTGGTCAGGGTCGCGAGGCTGAAATAGAGCGTCGTGACAAATTCGCTCGCACCGGGCGCTGCGGGTGCGAGATTGGCAAAAGCGCTGGGGATCAGCTGCCATACGAGGCCGAAGGCATTCGCGAAGATTGTCGCCAAGCTCAGATATATGACCATCGCGCCTTGCAGCCGATGAAACGTGATACGGCCGGGGGCGTAGACCGCGTGCGCCACGACCCAGGTCAGGGCTGAGAACGCGAGTATGAACCCACCATGGTTGAGCACGCTCGTGGTGATCGGCGACCACTGCCGGCCGAGAGCAAAGCTCGCTGCGGCGGCCGCCAACCCCAGCAGGATGGTCACGATTGCGACGCCTCGCTGCGACAACATGACAACCAGGGTGAGCACCACCAGCAGCAGCAACCAAGCAACCGGCGCCGCTATCGGCACGCCAGTCGCCGCCAGCGGCAGGGCGATAAACAGCAGAAATAACTGCAGGACCAGCAGGATGGTCAGGCTCGGATCTCTGACCCGATCCTGCCAGACCTGCAGCGATGCTTGTTTGCCTTCGAAGGCAGGAGTTTCCAGAAGCCGATGCATGCGCCCCGATTTCCTGAGAACGCCTCGGGGATGATATTGTACGGCTACTCGGGCTGCTTGTAATGTTTCCCTCGGCCGGGGGGCTCCCGGCCGTCGACGCGTTCAGCGCGCGGATGGCCGGCCCTGGCGACCACTCGGCTCAGAAGAATGTGCGCGGATTTGTACGGCTTGCCGGAGCGAACTCTCCGGCGAAGGGCTCGCTGGTGCACTTCCGAGGGCGAGGCGTCCGTCTGGCGCGAGGAGGCGCCTCGCCAACCTCTAAACCCCATCTGGGACGCGGCCGGGCTTATTGTCGGGTTCTAGCCTTAGCCGGCGATACCAGCACGCGATCTACGCGGCGGCCGTCCATCCTAACGACCTCGAAACGATAGTCTGCCGCCGTGATGCGGTCGGCCTCCATCGGCACCCGATTGAGACGGGCCATCAGATACCCGCCAAGCGTGTGGAAGTCGGGGTCCTCTTCAGGTAAACGGGAAATCCCGAGGACCTGTTTCAGCTCGTCGAGCCCGACCAGCCCGTCGATCAGCCATGTCCCGTCGTCGCGGCGCACGATCCGCTGATCAGCTTCGGCCGAGCCGGGAATATCCCCGACCAGCGCTTCGAGGATGTCGCTCGGCGTGACCAGCCCTTCGAGATCGCCGTATTCATCGACGATCAGGGCCATCGGCTCGCTGGAAGTCTTGAACACTTCGAGGACGCGAAGCACCGTCACTGTGTTGGGCAGATAGAGCGGCGGCCGGGTTGCCGCGCGCAGGTCGAAGGATCTGCCGCCAAGGCAAGCCGCGAGCAGGTCCTTGGCTTGAACGATGCCGATCACTTGTTGCGTGCCGCCTTGCACGACTGGGAAGCGTGAAAACGGGGTTTCCTGGATCTTGCGCCGATTTTCCGCTTCGGGGTCGTCCAGATCGAGCAATTCGATCTGGGTGCGCGGTGTCATCACGGTATTCGCCCGCCGGTCGCCGAGACGCAGCGCCATCTCGACGATCGCCGTTTCGGCTTTGGGTATGTGCCCGGTCGCCGCCCCCTCGCGCAGCATGAAGGTGATCTCTTCATCAGTCACGGGCGGCGCCGCCGGGGTGCGCAGCGGCAGCAACCGAAGAACAAAGTCGGTCGAGGCGCTTAAGAACCACTCGATCGGCGCCCCCAGCCGGGATATCGCTCCCATGAAGCGGGCGAGAGCACCGGCGATGGGCTCCGGGTAGGAGAGCGCAAGCCGCTTCGGCACGAGCTCGCCGATAATAAGCGAGAAGTATGAGATCCCGATGACGACGACCACCATACTGATGACGTGTGAATACCGCTCGACAAGCCCGGCGTAAGTCCCGAGATAGCGTTCGAGACGATCGCCCAGAGTGGCTTCGCCAAAGGTTCCCGACAATACCGCGATCAGCGTAACGCCGATCTGCACCGTCGAGAGCAGTCGGGAAGGATCGGCCTTCAGCTCGATCGCTGCCTGCGCCCCAGAGTTACCGGCTTCGGCGAGCGGCACCAGACGCGCTTTCCGCGCCGAGACCAGCGCTATCTCGGCCATCGCGAAGACGCCATTTAAGAGAATCAGCAGGAGGACGATCGAGAGGTGCAGGATCAGCATCGCAATCGCCTGACGAGATGGCGGCAGCCGCCGGCCGCAGCGGCTCCGTTAGATTTCGAGCCGGAAGAGCATTGCGCAATGAAAAAGCCGCGTCGAACGCGGCTTTTGCAGCGGTCCCTCCGCCCCGAGCCAAACCTCAGCGCGAGTAGTATTCGATCACCAGGTTCGGCTCCATCGATACCGGGTACGGGACGTCAGTGGGTTTGGGCGCGCGGATAAAACGCCCTTGCATGCGGTCATGGTCGATTTCGAGGTAATCGGGAACGTCCCGCTCGCCTGATTTGGCGGCTTCGAGCACGACCGCGAGCTGCTTTGCCTTCGCCGTCAGCTCGATCGTGTCGCCGTCGCGCACCGCGTATGACGGAATGTTGACGCGCCGTCCGTTGACCAGCACATGCTTGTGGTTGACGAGCTGCCGCGCCGCAAACGGCGTCGGCGTGAATTTCATGCGATAGACCACCGCGTCGAGCCGGCGTTCGAGCAGCTCGATCAGGTTGTCGCCGGTGTCACCGCGCCGCCGCACCGCCTCTTCGTAAAGCCGGCGAAATTGGCGTTCGCCGATATTGGCGTAATAGCCCTTCAGCTTCTGCTTCGAGGCAAGCTGCGTGCCAAAATCCGATGGCTTCTTACGCCTCTGACCGTGTTGGCCCGGCCCATATTCGCGCCGATTTAACGGACTTTTCGGGCGACCCCACAAATTCACCTGGAGACGCCGGTTGATCTTGTATTTGGGTTCCTGACGCTTGCTGCTCATGAGTTCGAGGCCTCGTTGCAAGGCAGCGAATATAGTGGGCGCGACGCCGAAGTCAAATTTGGGAGTGACGCCTCAGGATTGCTTCGCTCCGCTCGCAATGACGCCAAAGGCCTTGTCATTGTGAGGACCCCAGACGGCCGCTCTGCGGGCGTTCCGGGGGGGGGACGAAGCAACCTCGGCGACGCCGGTGAGGGGCTACTCGGCGGCGGCGCGGCTGGCGCGCTTGCGCGCGTTGGGGTCGAGCAGCCGTTTGCGCAAACGCATCGATTTCGGGGTGACTTCGACGAGCTCGTCATCGGCGATGCAGGCGATCGCCTCTTCGAGGCTCATGACTTGCGGCGGCGTCAGCCGCACCGCCTCGTCCTTTGCCGTCGTCCGGATATTCGTCAGATGTTTGCCTTTGAGCGGGTTGACGTCGAGGTCGTTGCCGCGCGTGTGCGCGCCGATGATCATGCCCTGATAGACTGGGGCGCCCGGCTCGATGAACATCGGTCCGCGATCTTCGAGGTGCCACAGCGCATACGCGACCGCAAAACCGTCCGTGTTGGAAACCAGCACGCCGTTGCGGCGCCCTTCGATCGGGCCCTTGTGCAGCGCGTAGCCGTGAAACAACCGGCTCATGACGCCAGTGCCGCGCGTATCGGCGAGAAACTCGCCATGGTAGCCGATAAGACCGCGCGTGGGCCCGCGAAACGACAACCGCAGTTTGCCGCCGCCGGACGACCGCATCTCCTGCATCTCCGCTTTGCGGCGGCTCATTTTGTCGACGACAATCCCGGCGAATTCCTCATCGACATCGACGACGACCTCTTCGACCGGCTCGAGACGACGGCCGCTCTTGGGGTCGGTCTTGAACAATACGCGCGGGCGCGAGATCGACAGCTCGAAACCCTCGCGGCGCATTGTTTCGATCAGAACTCCGAGCTGCAATTCGCCGCGCCCGCATACCTCGAACGCGTCTTTCTCGGAGCTCGCGCTGACCCGAATCGCGACATTGCCTTCGGCTTCGCGGAACAGGCGCTCACCGATTATACGTGAGGTGACTTTTGTTCCCTCACGGCCGGCGAGCGGGCTGTCATTGACCGAGAAGGTCATCGCCAATGTCGGCGGATCGATGGGGTCGGCGGCGAGCGGCTTGGCGACCTCGAGCGCGCAGAGCGTGTCGGCGACGGTGGTCAGTGTGAGGCCGGCGACGGCGGCGATGTCACCCGCCCTGGCTTCCTCGATCGGCCGGCGTTCGAGCCCGCGAAACGCCTGCAGCTTGGTCAGCCGCGCCTGTTCGATGATTTGCCCGTCATGGCGCAAGGACTTCACCGGCATGTTGACGCGCGCGACGCCGGAATGAATGCGGCCCGTTAGCACCCGGCCGAGATAGGGGTCGTATTCGAGCGTCGTCGCCAGCATCGCGAACGGTGCGACAGGATCGGCCAGCGGAGGCGGGACGTGTGACAGGATTAGTCCGAAAAGCGGCGACAAATCCTTGCGCGGGCCATGGGGTTCAGTCACCGCCCAGCCTTGGCGGCCGGAGGCGAAGACCGTCGGGAAATCGAGCTGCGCCTCGCTTGCGTCGAGCGCGGCGAACAGATCGAAAATCTCGTTGTGAACCTGTTGAGCGCGGGCGTCGGGGCGGTCAACTTTGTTGATCACGACAATCGGCCGCAGCCCCTGGCTCAGCGCCTTGCCGACGACGAATTTGGTCTGCGGCATCGGGCCTTCGGCGGCATCGACCAAAACCAGCACCCCGTCAACCATGCCAAGGATGCGCTCGACCTCGCCGCCGAAATCGGCGTGGCCTGGCGTGTCGACAATGTTGATCCGCACATCCCACCACACCACCGACGTGCATTTCGCGAGGATCGTGATGCCGCGCTCGCGTTCCAGTTCGTTCGAATCGAGCGCCCGCTCAGCGACCTGCTGATTGGCGCGGAACGCGCCACTCTGGCGCAGCATCGCATCGACCAGCGTCGTCTTGCCATGGTCGACATGCGCAATGATTGCGATGTTGCGGATATTCATCAATTCACCACCCGCCGGGCGCGCTAGCCGCCCCCACCTTCCCTCCCCGCAAGCGGGGGAGGATTAGGGAGGGGTGTTATAGGCGCGGGCTCATCAGCCGCGGCCTCTTTGAGCAACGAGCTCCGACAATTTGACCTCGGGACGGGCGCCGAAATGACTGATGATTTCGGCGGCGCACAAGCTGCCGAGCTCGCCGCAAATGGGGAGCGGCAGATTGCGCGTCAAGCCGTAGAGAAAGCCGCTGGCGTAAAGGTCGCCCGCCCCGGTCGTGTCGACAACACGCTCGACCGGGGCCGCTGCAATGCGGTGCGCGGCTCCCGGCGCGAATATCACGCTGCCCGCGGCGCTGCGCGTCAGCGCGGCGATTGCGACATGCCCGCGCACCTCAGCGGCGGCCTTGTCAAAATCGTCCGTCTCGTAGAGCGAGCAGATCTCGGCCTCGTTGGCGAAGAGAATATCGACATGGCCGCCGACAAGATCGCGAAAGGCCGCGCGATGCCGCTCAACGCAAAACGGGTCGGAGAGGCTGAGCGCAACTTGGCGCCCTGCGGCATGCGCAATACCGGCGGCTTTGCGGAAGCCCTCCTGCGCTTGCGGCGGGTCGAACAGGAAGCCTTCGAGATAGGTGATCTCAGCGGCAGAGACGATTTCGGGGTCGATGTCGGCGGGCCCGAGTTCGACGCAGGCGCCGAGATAGGTGTTCATCGTCCGCTGCCCGTCGGCGGTGACGAGGATCAGGCAGCGCGCCGTAGGCGGCCCGCTCGCCGCCGCCGGCGAATCGAAGCGCACGCCAATCGCGGTGATGTCGTGCCGGAACACCTGCCCCAGCAGATCGTCCCGCACTTTGCCGATATAGGCGCCTTTGCCACCGAGCGAGGCGAGCCCGGCCATCGTATTGCCCGCTGATCCGCCGGAGGATTCGATCGCCGGCCCCATCATCTGGTAAAGCGCTTCGGCCCGCGCGGCATCGATCAGCGCCATCGTTCCTTTGACGAGTTTTTCGCGTTCGAGGAAATCTTCCTCGGCGTGGGCGATCACATCGACAATCGCATTGCCGATGCCGACGACATCGAAGCTCGCTTTCGTCATTTTCGGGAAATCACTATGGGGCGAAAGGGCTGGCCAATATAAACGGGTTCCCCTTTGCGGCAAGCTCGCCTCTCCGGTAACAGGCTGGTTCGGAAGCGTTTAGGAATGCTTACGGCCCTGATTCGCTCGATCGCGGCGCTCGCCGAGCCGGCGCTGCGGCGCGTAATCGCACTCAGTCTCGGGCTCGCCATCCTGACGTTTGCCGTCCTTTGGCTGACGGTCGCGACCTTCCTCTACCACACGACCTTTTTTGAGTGGCGGCCGCTCAACTGGCTCGTCGACCTCTTGGGCGGGCTCGCCGTGCTTGTCTTGAGCTGGCTGCTTTTTCCCGCCGTCGTCACAGCGATCATGGGTTTTTATCTCGAACGCGTGGCTGTTGCGGTCGAAGCGCTCGATTACCCCGATCGCGGCCCGCCGCGCTCACAGTCGTTCGGGGAGATGCTCTCGGCCATGTTGCGGCTGACCGGGCTCACGCTGCTGCTCAACCTTTTGGCCCTTCCGGTCTATTTGTTGGTTCCCGGGATAAATCTCGTTCTCTTTCTCGTGCTGAACGGATATCTTTTCGGGCGGGGGTATTTCGAAGTGGTCGCGCTCAGACGGCTCGATTTGGGGGAAGCCCGAGCGGTGCGCCGCCGGTTTGCCGGCCGCATTTTCTTGGGTGGGGTCGCGATAGCGGCGCTGTTTGCCCTACCGCTCGTCAATCTCGTCGCGCCGGTGATCGCCACCGCCTTTATGTTGCATATCTTCGAGGCGCTGCCGCGCCGCGAGCCGCACCCCCGACCCGGTCTATGGGTGTAGTTATCCTTTCAACAATGTCGATCGGGTGTCCAATCCATGTTTTCTAGGAAGAGAACCGAGACAGAGGACCACAAAATGTCTGATGCGCCTGACGATTTGGGCATTCCGATGAAGCCGGCCCGGCCGCTGGGGCCGCCCGGCCCGAACGGCTCGAACAAAGCTCCGACGATGCCCCCGCGTGCCCCGGATCTCGCGCGTGCCAGCGAAGCGATTCGCGCCCCGGAACCGCTGCGCCGGGTCGGCGATATCGGGACCCAGCCGCCGCGACGCAACGACAGCGAGCTGCGCAAATTGACGGTCGGCCGCGAGATCACGCTGGCGGGTGAGATCACATCCTGCGACAAGCTCGTCATCGAGGGCAGCGTCGAAGCCAATCTCAACAATTGCCGCGATGTCGAGATCGCTGAAACCGGATTGTTCAAAGGCTCCGCGTCAATCGAGGAAGCCGAGATTCAGGGCCGCTTCGAGGGCAATCTGACGGTCCGCAAGCGATTGCTGATCAAAGCGAGCGGCCGTGTCTCCGGGACGATTCGTTATGGCCAGATCGAAATCGAGTGCGGCGGCCAAATCTCCGGCGACATCCAGGCCCAGCCCGCCTCCGAGGGCGAGTTCATCAGCGACGTGACGAGCGTGCGCGCCGCGAGCTGACCCGCGTTTCTGCTGCCCGCCGCGCCGCGGGCGAGCGCGTTTGATTGACGGGCGGGGGCTCGGCCAAGGCTTCGGGCTCGCCGCTTGCGGCCCGGGCCGCGATCAATTCGGCCGGTCCCGTCTTGGCTCCGTAGCGGCAGAGGTCGGCGACGACACAGACCGGGCAGTTCGGTTTGCGCGCCTTGCATACGTAGCGGCCGTGCAGAATCAGCCAGTGATGCGCGTAGCGCTTGTACTGCGTGGGTGTGACCGCTTCCAGCGCCTTCTCGACTTCGAGCGGGGTTTTGCCTGGGGCCAGGCCCGTGCGATTGGCGACGCGGAAAATATGCGTGTCGACGGCTATCGTCGGCTCCCCGAAGGCGACGTTCAGCACGACATTGGCGGTCTTGCGCCCGACACCGGGAAGCGCCTCCAGCGCCGCGCGGTCGCGCGGCACCTCGCCGCCATATTTTTCCACCAATATCCGGCTCAGTGCGATCAGGTTCTTCGTTTTCGTGCGGTAGAGCCCGATCGTGCGGATCAATTCGACGAGACGTTCCTCGCCGAGCGCCTGCATCTTGGCCGGCGTATCGGCCAGCGCGAAGAGGGCCGGGGTCGCCTTGTTGACGCCGGTGTCGGTCGCCTGCGCCGACAGTACGACCGCGACGAGCAACGTGAACGGGCTGATGAATTCGAGTTCTGTCCGGGGGATCGGGCGCGTCTCGGCCAGCCGGCGGTAAAACTCCCGGACCTCACGTTTGGAAAAGGTGCGCATCACCTGCGAGTTTAGAGGCCATCGCGCGCGGCAACAAACAGCCAGTGTTTACGGATTGCCCGGCTCCCCGCTATGTTTTCGAAATATGAGTTCAAGCCCCGTTGCCGCCAACGCACCGGCCTCTCCCGTCGCGCCGTTTTTCGAGCGCGTGCTGCTGCCGCACCGCAGTCTGCCGTCGCGCAATTTTCGTCTGCTGATGGGGCTTCTCGGGATGATCAGCTTCGCAGCGGGGGTGGGGTTTATCGCTATCGGCGCGTGGCCGGTGATCGGGTTTTTTGGGGTCGACGTTGCGCTCGTCTACCTGGCGTTCCGCCTCAATTACCGCAGCGCCCGGCAGAGCGAGACGTTGCGGCTCGCCGGCGACGCCTTCACGGTCGAGCGGGTCAGCGTGCGGGGCGAGCGCCGGAAGTGGCAGTTTCAGCCGTTTTGGCTCCGGGTCATCCTCGAGGAAAGATCGGACACGTCGAACCGCTTGATGGTCGCCTCGCACGGCCGCGCCCTTGTGATCGGCGATTTCGTGCCGCCCGCCACCCGCCGCGAGCTCGCCGCGATGATCCGCGAGGCGCTCGCGCGCTGGCGGAGGGCGCTCAACCCGGCGGCGTCGCGCGATTGAAGTTCCGCTTTAAAGGCCAAGCACTTCCTTGAGCCCATAGACGCCGGGCGGGCGCCCCACAACCCAGCGCGCGGCGCGGACGGCACCCTTGGCATAGATCGCCCGGGTCGTCGCACGATGGGTGAGTTCGAGCCGCTCGCCGGCCGCGGCGAAGATCACGTGGTGATCCCCAGTCGTGTCGCCGCCGCGCAATGCGGCAAAACCTATATCGCCGGTCCGCCGGGGACCTGTTATCCCGTCTCGAGCGCGCTGCTCCACGCCTTCGAGCTTCACGCCCCGTCCCGCCGCTGCCGCGTGCCCGAGAGCAAGCGCCGTTCCCGACGGCGCATCGACCTTGCCGCGATGATGCATCTCGACGATCTCGACGTCCCAGTCCGCGCCAAGCCGCTTTGCGACTTCCTCGACGACGCTCAACAGCACATTGACGCCAAGGCTCATATTCGGCGCCCAGACGATCGGGATCCGGCGTGCAGCCTGCCGCACTCTTTCGCCCTGCTCCGGCGAGAGGCCGGTGGTACCGATCACCATCGCGATGCCGAGACCGGCGGCGAGTTCGGCATGCTCGACGGTAGCGGCGGGCGAAGTAAATTCGAGCACGACGTCGCTCTCCCGCGTCAGTTTTTCGACAGTGTCGCCAATCGGAATGCCGATCCGCCCAATGCCGGCGAGCTCGCCAATGTCTTGATTGACGTAGCCGCTGCCCGGCGCCTCGCTGCCGCCGGCGACGCAGCAGCCCTCGGTCGCGGCGATCTCGGCGACCAGCATCCGGCCCATTCGGCCGCCGCATCCGACGACACCCATCTTGGTCCCGGCCATTTTCCGCCTCCCGCTTTTGCTGACGGTGGAACGGTTACCGATTGCCTTATAAAAGACAAGTCGCGGACGCATCGGTGCAAATCCATTACGACAAACGCCGCTGATGCTGTGGCCGGTAATGTCCGGCGTTTCGACGGAGGAAGAGATGGACCACGATCACCAGGAGGCGCCCTCCGACCCGGCGCTGCGGGTAATGGCGCTCGAGTCGCTGCTGGTCGAGAAGGGGCTCGTCGATCCCGCCGCACTCGACGCGCTGATCGACACGTACGAGCACAAAATCGGCCCGCGCAACGGCGCGCGCGTGGTGGCGCGCGCCTGGGTCGATCCGGAATACAAGAAGCGGCTGCTTGCCGATGCGACCTCGGCGATCGCCGAGCTCGGCTACGAAGGTGGCCAAGGCGCGCATATGGTGGTCGTCGAGAACACACTGCAATGCCACAATCTTGTCGTGTGCACGCTGTGCTCCTGCTACCCATGGCCGGTCCTCGGCCTGCCCCCCGTCTGGTACAAGTCGGCCCCTTACCGATCGCGCGCGGTAATCGATCCGCGTGGTGTGCTGCGCGAGTTCGGGTTGGAGATTTCGGAGGAGGTCGAGATCCGCGTCTGGGATTCAACTTCGGAGATGCGTTACCTGGTGCTGCCGGAGCGCCCCGCCGGGACGGAACAGATGACCGAGGACGAGCTCACTACATTGGTCACGCGGGATGCGATGATCGGCATGGCCAAGGTGACGCTGACGGGAGGGGCGCGATGAACGGCGTGCACGATATGGGCGGCATGCACGGCATGGGACCGGTCACGCCCGAAGCGAACGAACCGGTTTTTCACGAGCCCTGGGAGGGGCGCGTTTTCGCGCTCAATCGCACCACGGGGGCACTCGGGAAATGGAACATCGACGCGAGCCGCCATGCGCGCGAGCGCATTCCGCCGACCGATTACCTGCGCATGAGTTACTACGAGAAATGGCTGGCAGGGCTCTTGATGTTGTTGGAGGAGAGAGGGGTCGTCAGCCGGGCCGAACTGGAGAGCGGCCGGGCGCGGCCGGAAGCAGCCAAAGCAAGGCCATCCCTGACCGCAGATCAGGTGCCCGCGGTCGTCGCTGACCGCGGCCGCTTCGACCGCCCCGTCAACCAGCCGCCGCGCTTTGCGGTCGGCCAAGCCGTGCGCACGAAGAAGATCAATCCAACCGGACACACCCGCCTGCCGCGTTATGCTCGCGGCGCGGTGGGCATTGTCGACCGCATCCACGGCGCGCACGTCTTTCCCGACAGTAATGCGCACTTCCGTGGCGAGCACCCGCAGCATCTTTACTCCGTGCGGTTTGCCGCGCGCGAGTTGTGGGGCGCAGAAGCGGCACCGCGCGATTCGGTCTATGTCGACTTATGGGAAAGCTATCTCGACGCCGTCTGAACCGATGACCGGAGAGGAGCCCGTTTTCGCCGAGCCCTGGGAAGCTCACGCCTTCGCGTTGGCGGTCAGACTGTCGGAAGCGGGGTTCTTCACCTGGAGTGAATGGTCCGCGGCGCTCGCGGCGACGCTCACCGAAGCGAGCCGGCGCGGTGAGCCGGATGACGGCTCCCGTTATTACCACCATTGGCTGGCTGCGCTGGAACGCCTTGTGACAGACAAAAATCTCCTCCTACCGGCATCCCTGCTGGTGCGAAAGGAGGAATGGGCGGAGGCGTATCGGCGCACACCGCATGGCGAACCGGTAACTCTGCAGCATATTGAAGCAGCGCCTCCCCCGACCCTTTCCCCGCCAGCGCGGGGAAAGGGTTAGAGTGACGGGCAGACGGGCGCAGATATCAGCGCGTCATGGCCCTGTTGCGCTCCGTTGCCACGGTCGGCTCCTACACATTGTTGAGCCGTCTCTTCGGGTTTGTCCGCGATATCCTGACGGCCGCCATTCTCGGCGCCGGGCCGGTGGCAGACGCCTTCTTTGTGGCGCAGCGCCTGCCGAACCTGTTTCGCAGCCTGTTTGCCGAGGGCGCCTTCAGCGCCGCGTTCGTTCCGCTCTTCGCCGGCACCTTGGCCGAACATGGCAAGGAAGCAGCGCGAATTTTCGCCGAGGATGCGCTCGCGGCGCTGGTCGCGGCGCTTCTCGGGTTCGTGTTGCTGGGCGAGATCTTCATGCCTGCTATGATGGCGGTGATTGCACCGGGATTCGGCGAGGACCCGGCTAAATTCGGATTGGCCGTCGAGCTCGCCAGGATCACCTTTCCCTACCTCTTGTTTATTGCGCTCGTCGCGTTGCAAGGCGGCGTGCTGAACTCGGTCGACCGCTTCGCGGCCGCTGCGGCGACGCCGGTGCTCTTGAACCTGTTCCTAATCGCGGCGCTGTTATTGATGGAGAGGTTCGGCTGGCGCGACGGCCGTGCGCTGGCCTGGGCTGTCACGGCGGCGGGGTTTGCGCAATTTTTGTGGCTGCTTTTCTCTTGCGCACGCGCCGGTTTGGCGCTGCGGCTACCGCTACCCCGTTTGACGCCGAGCGTGCGGCGCACGCTGGGGGTAATGGCCCCCGGCACGCTCGGCGCCGGTGTCACGCAGCTCAACCTGCTGATTTCGACGGCGCTTGCCTCGCTATTGCCGAGCGGGTCGGTCTCGTACCTCTACTACGCCGACCGGTTAAACCAATTGCCGCTCGGTGTCGTCGGCATTGCGGTGGGAACGGCGATCCTGCCGCCGCTGTCGCGTCAGCTGCGGCTCGGGCAGGCCGCCGACGCCGTTGCGACGCAGAACCGCGGATTGGAGCTGGCATTGTTGTTGACGTTGCCGGCGGCGGTGGCGCTGGTTTTGCTCGCCGGCCCCATCCTTTCGGTGCTGTTCCAGCGCGGTGCTTTCGACGTCACTGCCACCGCAGCAACCGCTGCAGCGCTGGCCGCCTATGCCTTGGGTCTCCCGGCCTTTGTTCTCGTCAAGGTTCTGGCGCCTGCCTTCTTTGCGCGCCACGATACCGCCACGCCGGTCAAGGTTGCGATCGCGGCCATGCTCGCCAACCTCTGCCTAACGCTCGTCCTGATGCAGTTCCTGGCGCATGTCGGTATCGCCCTCGCGACAACGGCCGCCGGCTGGATCAACGCGTCGATACTGCTCGTGCTGTTGCTGCGGCGAAGGCAGTTCCATTTCGACGACAGAACCCGGCGCAATTTGCCGCGCATCGGGATGGCCGCGTGCGGCATGGGCATGGTTCTTGTCCTGCTGCGGGTTGGTGTCGCGCCGGCTTTGGCTGCTGCGCCGTTTGTTCGTCTCGGCGCACTGACGGCGTTGGTCGGAGCGGGGCTCGCGAGCTTTGCGCTTTTCGCTCTCGCTTTCGGCATCTCCGATTGGCGCGAGCTGTTGGGGAGGCTGCGCCGTCAACCGGCTTGACCGGCGTTGCGTCGCAACGGTAACAGGCGCCGCCCTTTTCTATCTGAGGCCCAATGAACCGCATTTTTTCGGGCATCCAGCCCACCGGCAATTTGCATCTCGGCAACTATCTGGGCGCCATTCGCAACTGGGTTGCGCTCCAGAACGATTACGAGTGCATCTTCTGTATCGTCGATTTGCACGCTCTCACACAGCCCCAGGACCCTGCCGAGCTGCGAGGCAGCACGCGCGAGGTCACAGCCGCTTATATCGCGTCGGGGATCGATCCCGAGCGCTGCACGATCTTCAACCAGAGCATGGTTCCTGCCCACACGCAGCTCGCCTGGCTGCTTGCCTGCCTGACGCCGCTCGGCTGGCTCAACCGCATGACGCAATTCAAGGAGAGGACGGCAGGGAAAAATCGCGAGTTGGCCGGCCTTGGCCTCTATGCCTACCCGGTTCTGATGGCGGCCGATATTCTCCTATACAAGGCGACGCACGTCCCCGTCGGAGAAGATCAGAAACAACACCTCGAACTCGCGCGCGACCTCGCCGGGGCGTTCAACCGCCGCTACGAGCTTGACTTCTTTCCGTTGCCGGAACCGCAGATCTTCGGCGCAGCTACGCGGGTAATGAGCCTGCGCGATGGAAGAAAAAAGATGTCGAAATCAGACACTTCGGACTATTCGCGCATCAACATGACCGATGATGCCGAAACGATCGCCCTCAAGATCCGCAGAGCAAAAACCGATCCGCATCCGCTGCCGGATGCGGTCGAGGACCTCGAGCGCCGGCCCGAAGCCGATAATTTGATTGGCATCTACGCCGCTCTCTCCGGGCTCTCCCGGGAGGATGCGCTTGCCGAGTTTGCGGGCGAGAACTTCTCGATGTTCAAGGAAGCCCTTTCCGGGCTCGCCGTCGAGGTGTTGGGCAGAATCGGAGGCGAGATGCGCCGGTTGGTGGGCGATCCCGCATACATCGATTCCGTGCTGCGGCGCGGCGCGGAGAACGCCAGCGCGATTGCCGTGCCGGTTTTGCGCGAGGTTCAGGAGATCAGCGGTCTACTGCGCCCGTGACGCTCTGAGCCCTTGGCTCACATCGGCTCCGGGCCAAGGGCGAAATTGCTCCGCTGCGAAAGCCAGCGGTTCGCGCTTTTCCCGCGCCAGCGCCGGTTGTAAGTTGACCGGTCGAAATGCGCTGCGTCGAAAGCAGCGCATGATTGCGACATTTGCCGGCGTCCTCCGCAGGAATGGACATTTATCTGCCGATCGCCGAGGTCTCGCTCGACATTTTTGTCCTGCTCGGCCTCGGTGCGGCGGTCGGCTTTCTCTCCGGCGTGTTCGGGGTCGGCGGCGGCTTTCTTCTCACCCCGCTCCTCATCTTCATCGGGGTACCACCAACCGTCGCCGTCGCGTCCTCAGCCAATCAGCTGGTCGGAGCCTCGGTCTCGGGCGTCATCTCGCACTGGCGACGCGGCAATGTAGACTTCAAGATGGGTTACGTGCTGCTGGTCGGCGGTCTGGCAGGTTCGGTTCTCGGTGTATGGATCTTCACGCTGCTCAAACGGTTGGGGCAGGTCGAGCTGACGATATCGGTCTGCTATGTGCTGTTGCTCGGGACGCTTGGCGGCTTGATGATCGTCGAAAGTATCCGCTCTATGCTGCGGCTGCACCGGCCGGGCGCCGGCCGGCGCCGACTGCACCAGCACACTTGGATGCATGGGCTGCCGCTGAAAGCGCGCTTTCGCCGCTCGCGGCTCTATATCAGCGCGCTGTTGCCGATCGGGCTTGGTTTTGTGATCGGCGTGTTCAGCGCAATCCTCGGCATCGGCGGGGGCTTCTTTATGGTCCCGGCAATGATCTACATGCTCGGTATGCCGACTTCCGTAGTGCCCGGCACTTCTTTGCTGCAGATCATTTTTGTCGCAGCGAACGTCACTCTGCTGCAAGCCTATACCAACCGGACGGTCGATGCCGTTCTGGCCCTGGTGCTCCTGGTCGGCGGGGTCGTCGGCGCGCGCATCGGCAGCCGGTTTGGAACGCGGCTGCGGGGCGAGCAGCTGCGTTTCCTGCTCGCTCTGATGGTGCTTGCTGTGGCCGCGAAATTGGCCTTCGACATGACCGCACCGCCGGTCGATCTCTACTCCATAGCGTCGGAAAAGGAATGAACGGCCTGCCAGGCAGCGTATCGAAAAGGCTGGCGTTGCGAGTGCTCATTCTGACCGCAGGATTGTCGTTATGGGCGTCACCAGCCTTGGCGGAGGCCCTGGCGGCGGATCTCACGAGCCATTTGATCGCGATTACCACGGGCTTCACGGGGGCTTCGGTCGTGTTGTTCGGCGCGACCGACGGTCCCGGAGACGTCGTCGTTGCGGTGCGCGGGCCCGACCGCGAGATGACCGTCCGCCGCAAAGACCGCGTGGCCGGCGTTTGGGTGAACACGGAAGCGTTGACATTCAGCAATGTGCCGAGCTTCTACGCAGTGGCAGCAAGCCGTCCGATCGAGGGGATACTCTCGCCCGCTTCCGTGGCATTCTACCGTCTTGGGGTCGCCAATCTGAAATTGGAAGCTCGCACGTCCGCGCCGCCGGAGGTGGTAGCGATGTTCCGCGCTGCACTCGAACGTATTCAGCAGCAGGCGGGGTTATTCGTGAGCCGGATTGGCAAAGTCGATTTCCTCGGGGAGCGGCTGTTCCGCACGACGATTGCATTTCCCTCCAATGTGCCGACGGGAACCTACCTGGTAGAAGTGTTCTTGGTCCGCGATAATGACGTCGTCAGCGGTCAGACTACTCCGCTCGTCGTGTCAAAAGTCGGGGTCGACGCCGCAGTTTTCGACTTCTCCGGTCGGCAACCCGGGTTTTATGGCGCGATTGCAGTATTGACCGCCGTGGTGGCAGGATGGTTGGCGAGCCTTCCGTTTAGAGGCGCCTGATCTTCGGCAGCCCCATAATCGGAACAGGATTTTACGAGTGGTAGAGACCGCGAACTCGCGTGTTTTTCTCGTCGTCGTCGACGAAACCGAGGAGCTCCAAATCGCCGTTCACTACGCGGCGCGCCGCGCGGCGCATACCGGCGGCCGCGTCGCGTTGCTTTACGTGATCGAGCCCAGTGAGTTGCAGCACTGGGTCGCTGTTGAGAATCTCGCCCGTGAGGAGCGGCGGGAGGAAGCGGAGCAGTTGATGCAGCGGCTGTGTGAGGAAATCCAGCCGATCGCCGGCTCGATCCCGATCGTCTATATCCGCGAGGGTTCGCGCCGTGACGAACTCTTGGCCCTAATCAACGAGGAACCGCGCATATCGATCCTGGTGCTCGCCGCTGGTACAGGCCCGGAGGGTCCGGGGCCGCTCATCTCTTATCTTACAGGGAAGCCCGCCGCGCGCCTGCGCATTCCGATCACAATCGTGCCCGGCAGTCTCACGATGGAACAGCTCGACGCCGTCAGTTAAAAGGAGGTCAAAGCCGAGGGTTGATTCGGTACCACGACGCCCCATGCTAAGCATTGATCTTCTCGTCCTTGCTATCGGAGCCACGCGATGTTCATCCAGACCGAGCACACGCCGAACCCCGCGACGTTGAAGTTTTTGCCGGGTTGCGCCGTACTGACGTCGGGGACGGCGAATTTCACGAATGTAGAAGCGGCTCGCGTCTCACCGTTGGCGGAACGGCTCTTTTCGCTGCCAGACGTGAAGGGGGTTTTTCTCGGCAGCGATTTCATCACCGTCACAAAGTCGGGCGAGAGCGATTGGTATCAGCTGAAGCCGGCAATTCTCGCCGCCATCATGGAGCACTTTACGGCCGGTCGGCCGGTCCTGCTGGCGGATCCCGCCGGGAGTGCGGCGCCGGGGGATGATGAGGAGGATGAAGTCGTCGCTCAAATCAAAGAACTGCTCGAGACGCGAGTGCGCCCTGCAGTGGCGCAAGATGGCGGTGATATAATCTTCCATGACTTCGAAGACGGCATCGTCTACCTGCATATGCAGGGCTCGTGTTCGGGATGTCCGAGCTCGACCGCGACGCTGAAGGCCGGCATCGAAAACATGCTCCGGCACTACATCCCGGAGGTGATCGGGGTGCAGGCCGTCTGAGCCGCCGGGCCGCAATCTGATCCGTGCCGCGAGCGGCAGATCATTTTGGACGAGCCTAGCGACTTTGCCGCTGACGGTCCTCGCGATTGAGTCGGCCAGCTTGGCGTGCTCGGTGGTAGTGGCCGCCGGCAAGACCATCCTGTGTGCCGAGCGCGTTGACAGCCGATACGGGCAGGCCGAAGCGTTACTGCCGATCGTCGACGCGGCGGTGCGTAAGGCGGGGCTGGCGCCCGCCGCGCTGGATCTCGTCGCCGTGAGCGTTGGGCCGGGCAGTTTCACCGGGATCCGCGTCGGGCTGGCGGCGGCGCGCGGGATAGCTCTCGCCACGGGTGCTCGGATCGTCGGCGTGAGCAATTTTGAAGCTGTCGCTGCCACCATCTCCGCATCCCGCCGGCATGCCGCTCAGTCTCTTCTCGTCGCCCTCGAGAGCCGACGCGAAGATATATTCGTTGGGCTCTTCGATCGCGCCCTCAGGCCCGCAGGACCTCCGGCTGGTGTGATGCCCGCGGCGCTTAGCAAAATGGTGCGTGAGAAGATCGGGGCGGCGCCGCTTCTTATTGCCGGGGATGCCGGACAACGCGCCGCCTTGGCGCTCGCGGATCGCGAAGATATCAACGTCCTCGACAGCTCCGCTCCCGACGCCGCCGGTGTCTTGCTGGCAGGCCTTTGCGACCCGCAAGGCATGGACGTCGGGGCGCCCCGACCGCTTTATCTTCGGCCGCCGGATGTCACCGTCGCGTGCCGGCGCCCAACAAGGCCCTCCGGTTGAAGATGACTTGCCGCCTAGAGCCGGCATCTCGCGCTGCGGCGACACTTTTATCCGCGCTACACGCAATCTGCTTCCCCGACGATCCTTGGGATGTCTCCTCGATCGTCGCGGCGATGGGAATTCCGGGATTTTTCGGCCAACTAGCCTGGAAGGAAGAGCGGCCGGCCGGGTTCGCCTTGGCCCTCGACCTCGGCGGCGAATGCGAGCTGCTCTCCCTCGGCGTAGTGCCCGAGCAAAGGCGATCCGGGATCGGTAGCACACTCCTGTGCTCGATATGCGCGGTCGCGCGATCCCGCGATGCGCGCTCTGTCGCGCTGGAGGTTGCGGAGGACAATACCGCGGCGCGCGCGTTGTACGTGAAACAGGGTTTTACCGAAGTCGGGCGCCGGCGACATTACTACGATCGGGCGCGGAATCCGATCGACGGGCTTATACTCCGTCGAACCTTGATAGCGGCCGAGCCAGCTACTTGAATATGCTGCGCAGAGCCTATCCTCTCGGTTTCTTGTCGAGCGCAGATGATGTTCTTGAAAGGGGCGCGACACTGAAGAAAATCGATCGGGCCACCGATTGCTTCGCCGATGATTGTTAATTATATTTAGAACTGCGACCCATGGCGGGACTATCGAGATGAACAACTCCGACCACAGCAACGACTTGCTGGCACTGACGACGGAAATCGTTGCCGCACACGTTTCCAACAATACCGTCCCGGTAGGTGATCTGCCACAACTGATCAACCAAGTGTATAATTCCTTGGCCAACATAGGAAATCTGCCTGCAGCGCCGGCCGAGCGTCCGCAGCCGGCGGTTCCCATCAAGAAATCGGTCCACCCCGATTACATCGTTTGCCTGGAGGACGGCAAAAAGTTGAAAATGCTGAAACGGCATTTGAAGACCGCTTACAACATGACGCCTGAAGCGTATCGCGACCGCTGGGGATTGGCGGCGGATTATCCAATGGTGGCACCCAACTATGCGCGCCAACGTAGCCGATTAGCCAAGGAAATTGGTCTAGGAACGCGGGCCCGGCGATCACGGGCGTGACCTCCCAGTTTGGCCGGCGCGGCACTTCTCGTGTCGTGACTGTGCTAGCTTTGGGAAGTATGATGGCGCGATGCCATCGGCTATATTGAGGGGGATGAGGCTCGCCATCAGGGAGGCGCGATGGTCTCGCGGCTTGAGCAGCTCTGCCTTGATAAGGGTCTAAAGATGACCGAACAGCGCCGGGTCATCGCACGGGTACTGTCCGAGTCGGCTGATCACCCCGACGTCGAGCAGGTTTATCGGCGGGCGACGGCTCTTGATCCTCGGATTAGCATTGCAACGGTTTATCGCACGGTTAGATTGTTCGAGGAGGCGAATATTCTGGCACGGCACGATTTTGGAGATGGGCGGTCGCGCTACGAGGAGATGCCCAGCGCTCACCACGACCATCTCATCGACCTCCAATCGGGGCGGGTGGTCGAGTTTCGGAATGATGAGATTGAAAGGTTGCAGCGGTTAGTCGCCGACGAACTCGGCTACGAGCTCGTCGGGCACCGGCTCGAACTCTATGCGGTGCCTAGCGGCAGAAAGCCTGCGCCCGATCGGGAATGACGAGTTCGCGCGCCGGTTTGAGAGCGGTCGATCATCGCCAACTGAGCCGAGGGTGCCCGACTTTGGTCCTGTGGGTGACGCAGGGTGATTGACGGCGCTGCGGCCGAACGGGCTATTCTGCCGATCGATCCGCGGTTCTCCGGCGACGCCGTCAGGCGCGGTCTGCAAGGCGGCATCGTCGACATCTGGTCGGGTCCGCTGCAAGTCCGCCTTGCCGAGACACCGGCCGACATCGACGCCGCACAGGCCCTGCGCTATCGGATCTTTTACGAGCGGCTAGGGGCGCAGCCCCTGCCCGAAATGGCGCATAGGCGCCGCGATATTGATCGTTTTGATAGTGATTGCGATCACCTTCTGGTCTTCGATCATAGCCGCGGCGCGGGGCCGGAGGCCGTCGTCGGCACCTATCGATTGATCCGGCGCGAGACGGCTGCGCGATTGGGCGCGTTCTACTCGGCTAATGAATTTGATGTCGCGCCACTGGTTGGTCAGCCCGGCGAAATCCTCGAATTGGGCCGGTCTTGTGTCGAGCCCGCCTACCGCCAGCGGCCGGCGATGCAGCTGCTGTGGAGCGGCATCGCCGCCTATGTGTTTTACTACGAGATTGTCCTGATGTTCGGCTGCGCTAGCCTGCCCGGCACCGACCCCGACGCGCTCGCGACGCCGCTCTCCTATCTGCATCATTATCATTTGGCGCCGCTTGCCTTGCGGCCGAGAGCGCTTCCCGGACGCTATGTTGACATGCGGCGGCTGCACCCCAGCGTTATTGATCCCGCGAGAGCCCTTGCCGCGCTGCCCCCGTTGATCAAAGGTTATCTCCGACTCGGCGGCTTTGTTGGCGACGGTGCTGTCATCGATGCGCAGTTCAACACCACCGACGTCTGCATTCTCGTCAAAACCGATCTCGTGACGCAAAAGTATTCGCGCCATTACGAACGGAGGTCGAAAGACCCGTGGGCCGCATAACCAGATGGGTTCTCCGAGTCTGAAACTGACGCGTTTCGCGCTGTATTTTGTTTGGACCGTCAGCCTGTTGCCGGTGCAGATGGTCGGGCTGCTGTTTCGCGGCGACTGGACCGATACATTGCCGGTTTTCTATCACCGCTGTTGTTGTCGAATTCTCGGCCTGCAGATCCGGGTGATCGGATCACCGACCCGTCGGCGCCCGGTACTGTTTGCGGCAAACCACGTCTCATACACCGATATTACGGTTCTCGGTGCCGTTATCCCGGGTTCGTTTATTGCCAAGACCGAGGTGGCGAATTGGCCATTCTTTGGCTGGCTTGCCAAACTGCAGCGCAGCGTCTTTGTAGATCGGCGGGCCCGCAATACGGCGCTCCATCGCGATGCGATCCGAGAGCGGCTGGCCTCCGGGGATGCGCTTATCCTCTTCCCGGAGGGCACGAGTGGGGATGGTAATCGCGTGCTTCCTTTCAGAAGCGCATTGTTTGCGGCCGCTCAAAACGCTGGCGGCTTGCCCCCGGTGATTGTCCAGCCGGTTTCGCTCGCCTATACGCGGCTGGATGGAATGCCGATCGGACGATTCTATCGGCCGCTGTTTGCGTGGTACGGCGCCGCCGATCTCGCGTCCCATATGTGGGGCATGGCGGGACTTGGCACGATCGAGGTGGTGGTCGAGTTCCATCCGCCAACCTTTCTTGCCGACTGCGGGTCGCGCAAGGCGCTCGCCGCCTATTGTCATGCGCGTATTGCAGGCGGCGTGGCGGCTGCGCTGTCCGGTCGACCGCAGCCGGTGCCGGAGCCGCCGAGGCCGGGTGGCCGCGACCCATTCTCGCCACTAGTGAGGCAGCTAGCAGCCGAATGAAGCAAGCAGCATTCAGCCAAAGAACACCGCACGACGTCGCAATGCGGGTCTTCATCAGGACCTATGGCTGCCAGATGAATGTCTACGATTCGGCGCGCATGGTGGACGCTCTCAGGCCACATGGTTTTGTTGCGGCTGAGAACTCGCAGGACGCCGACCTGATTATCCTCAATACCTGCCACATCAGGGAAAAAGCCGCCGAAAAGGTGTATTCCGAGCTTGGCACGATCCGTCGCCTGAAGGCGGCCAAGGCCGAGCGCGGCGGTCGCATGATCGTGGCGGTGGCTGGTTGCGTCGCACAGGCCGAGGGGGCAGAAATCATGCGCCGCGCGCCGTGCGTCGATCTCGTCATAGGCCCGCAGAGCTATCATCGCTTGCCACAGTTGATCGCGCAGGCGTTACGGGGTCGCGCCGGGCTCCTCGACACGAGCTTCCCGATCGATCCGAAGTTCGACCAACTGCCCGAGGCGGACGCGCCGGAAGGGGTTACGGCTTTCCTGACGGTGCAGGAGGGGTGTGACAAGTTCTGCAGCTTTTGTGTCGTACCCTATACCCGAGGAGCGGAGTATTCACGCCCGGTCGCGCAGATCCTCGCCGAAGCGCGCAATTTTGTGCACGGCGGGGTGCGCGAGATCACGTTGCTGGGCCAAAACGTGAATGCCTATCACGGAGAAGGGCCGGACGGCGAAGAGTGGTGTTTGGGCGCACTGATACGGAGCTTGGCTGTCCTCCCAGGCCTTGACCGGATTCGTTATACGACCTCGCATCCGCGCGATGTCGATGATGAGCTGATCGCGGCGCATCGCGAGGTGCCGAAGCTGATGCCCTTTTTGCATTTGCCGGTCCAGAGCGGATCCGACCGGATCCTGACGATGATGAACCGTCGCTACACCGCCGATGACTACCGGCGTATCGTCGACCGTCTGCGCTCGGCTCGGCGCGATCTCGCCCTCTCTTCGGATCTGATCGTCGGCTATCCAGGCGAAACCGATGATGATTTCCAAGCGACACTCGATCTTGTCGAAGAGATCGGGTTCGCTCAGGCGTTTTCTTTCAAATACTCGCCGCGGCCTGGTACGCCCGCAGCATCGGCGCCCGCGCAGGTTTCGGACGAGGTTAAATCCGCGCGGCTTGCGGCCTTGCAGCTGCTGCTCGCAAAGCACCGGCGCGAGTTTAATGAAGCGTGCGTCGGCCGTGTGTTGCCGGTGCTCTTCGAAAAGCCGGGCCGCCACGAAGGACAGCTCGTCGGACGCAGCCCCTATCTTCAGAGTGTTCATGTCGCCGCGAAGCCGAGCCTCGTTGGTCAGATCATCCCGGCACTGATTTCGGGAGCAGGCGCCAATAGTCTCTCGGGCTCGTTGGCGGCGCCGGTTTCGGAATGACCGCGCTGTCCGCCGGGATGCCGTCAGGAGAGCTCCCCGCGGGGCGCACGCAATTGGAATTCGACGACAATCTGCTGCTGCCCCAGCTTTACGGAGAGCGCGATCAGCATCTCGACCGCATTGAGCGGCAGTTGGGGGTTTCCCTCGTGACGCGCGGCAATCGGCTGGCGATCTCTGGCCCGGCCTCGGCGACGGAAGCGGCGCAACTCGCTCTCTTGCAACTCTATGAGCGTCTGAAACGCGGTCAGGAGGTCGATCTGCCGGCGGTCGAGGCAGCCATCCGGCTTGCTGAGGCCGAGATCGGCGACAGAAGTCTAAGCCTTTGGCGCGAAGACACGGCCTTTCGGACCCGCAAACGCCGCATCGCGGCGCGCTCGCCCGGCCAGGCCAACTACATCAAGGCGCTGCGTGAAAACGAGCTGGTTTTCGTGCTGGGGCCGGCCGGCACCGGCAAGACCTATCTTGCCGTCGCCGCCGCGGTCGACCTGCTGATGACGGGGTGCGTTGAGCGCATCATCCTCTCGCGGCCGGCGGTCGAGGCGGGAGAAAGATTGGGTTTTTTGCCAGGAGACCTGCGGGACAAGGTGGATCCTTACCTGCGGCCGATCTTCGATGCACTCAACGATATGTTGCCGGCCGATCAACTGGCGAGGCGGCTGAGCACCGGCGAGATTGAAGTCGCACCGATCGCATTTATGCGGGGGCGCACGCTTTCGCATGCCTTTGTCCTGCTCGACGAGGCCCAAAACACCACTCCGGTGCAGATGAAAATGTTTCTTACTCGGCTCGGCGAGGCCTCGCGGATGGTCGTGACCGGCGATCCCACACAAGTCGATCTGCCGGCCGGTGTCCGTTCCGGTCTCGCCGAAGCACTGGAGACCTTGAGGGACGTCGACGGCATCGCCACCGTACGGCTCACCGACCGAGATGTGGTGCGACATGACCTGGTGGCGCGGATAGTACGGGCCTACGAAGCGCGCGAAGGCGCGGCGTCCGCCGGCGGAGCGTGATCGCGTTGCGCCCGGCGATCGACATCATCTCGGCGTACCCTGGTTGGAGCGCGATCTGCCAGACCGCTGAGGGGTTCGCTCGGGAGGCTGCCGAGCTTGCTCTGTTGCGGGGTTCAGAGGCGTTCGGCATCGCTTGGAGCGGTCCCGTCGAGCTCAGCGTCAAACTCGTCGAGGCCGCCGAGCAGCGCCGCCTCAATCGCGATTATCGGAGCCGCGACAAGCCGACTAATGTGCTGGCGTTCCCTGCTTGGGACCCCGCAGCGCCTCTCCCGCCGGGCCTGCCGGTTCTGCTTGGAGACGTCGTGCTCGATTGCGAGACCGTCGCCCGTGAAGCCTCCGAACAAGACAAGTCGTTCGCGGACCACCTTCGGCATTTGGTCGTGCACGGAGTGCTCCACCTGCTAGGCTACGATCACCGGACGCCTGGCGAGGCCGCTGAGATGGAAGCTCTGGAAACGGCAATATTAGCCGAGCTGGGGGTTCCAGATCCCTATCGCGACACTATGTCGTTTACTGCACCCCAATCTGCTGAGCCATGAGCGATTCCGAACCGCCCGGTAGTACCAATCAGCCAGAGCACGAACGATCCTTTGCGCGGCTGCGCAATTTTCTTCGCATGATCCGACGTCCACGCAACGGCGAAAGCCTGCGTGAGGCCCTCGACGAGATGATCGAGGAACCGGGCGCGGACGACCGCGAACCGCTGAGCGGGCATGAGCGCGTTCTCATCGGAAATATCCTGAAAGTGCACGACCGGACGGCGGCTGATGTCATGGTGCCACGTGTCGACATCGTCGCGCTCGACATCGAGACGCCCTTCCCCGAGGTCGTCGCGTGTATGGTCGAGCAGGGTCACTCTCGCGTTCCGGTCTATCGCGAGACGCTGGACGACGTGGTCGGCTTCATTCACGTCAAGGATGTCCTGGGCCCGGTTGCCGAGCGGCGTGAGACAAAGCTGTTCCCCCTCTTGCGCAAGGTGCTCTTTGTCGCGCCGTCGGTGCCGATCCTTGACCTGCTCGTGCAAATGCGCCAAGCGCGCACGCACATCGCGATGGTGGTCGACGAGTTTGGCGGCATCGATGGTTTGGTCACGATCGAGGACCTCATCGAGGAAATCGTCGGGGAGATCGAGGACGAACACGACGAAGCCGAGCGACCGAGCCTGGTAGAACGCACCGATGGAAGCCTCATCGCCGATGCGCGTACTCCGATCGAGCTGCTCGAAGAGCATCAAGGCATGCGGTTGCGCCCCTCCGCAGATCAAGAGGAAGTCGATACGCTTGGCGGGCTGGTTTCCAGTCTCGCTGGGCGCGTGCCCGAACGGGGCGAGGTAATCGCACATCCATCGGGTATCGAATTCGAGGTGCTCGATGCAGATCCTCGCAGGATCAAACGCTTGCGGGTGCGCACCCCGTCGGGGGCGGATGGCGGCGGCGTCGCCCGTGCCTGATACTTTCATCTATCGCGCTCGCCCGGGCGCTCGAATCGAAACGCCGCTTTGCCGCTTGGCCGATACGCTCGCCGCCCTGCTGGGTTGGCGTCGCTACGGCGCAGCTTTTTTGCTTGGTGTTTGCGCGACCGCGGCGCTGCCGCCGTTCGATCTCACCCCCCTGCTTCTGGTCGCTTTTCCAGGGTTGCTGTGGCTCGATGAGGGCAGCCCCGGTCCGTGGGCGTCCTTTCGACTGGGTTACGTCTTCGGCTTCGGTTTTTTCGTCAGCGGTCTTTACTGGATCGCTGCGGCTTTACTGGTCGACATCGCGAGTTTCTGGTGGCTGATGCCATTTGCCGTTGTCGGCCTGCCGGCGTTATTTTCGATTTACGCCGGGTTGGCGCTGCTCGCGGCGAAAGTCGTCACCAATCACCTGAGGCTGACCGGCGCTGCGCGTGTGTTCGCATTCGCGATCGCGTGGACCATTGCCGAATGGGCGCGGGGCCACGCATTCACCGGGCTTCCCTGGAACCTGATCGGCTGCGCGTGGTCCGGCGGGTTTCCGGGCGCGATCGCGATGCTGCAGAGCGTCGCGTGGATCGGGATCTACGGGCTCAGCTTCATAACGGTACTGGCCGCCTCACTGCCGACGCTTCTCGGAACGCCGTCACTAACCCCGCTTTCGGTGCGGAGGAACGTGTTCCCCATAATTGCGACAGGCGCATTAATTCTCCTGCCGGGCGTGTTGGGTGCGCTCCGGCTGGCGAGCACGCCAACCGCGGATACCGGGATTTGGTTGCGCATTGTTCAGCCGTCGATTTCTCAATCCATGAAATGGGATCCGGCGGCGGCAGAAAGAAATTTGCGCCTGCTTCTCGACCTTAGTTCCGCCCCGGGGCCCCGACCCGTTGCGGCAGCGATCTGGCCGGAAGCGGCCGTTCCGTTTTTGCTCGACCGCGATGCCGTGCGGCGGCGGAAGATCGGTGCTGTGGCTCCCGATCAAGGCTACGTCATCACGGGCGCCGTGCGAGCAAATCCGCCGCCGGATCCTGTTCGGCAAATCTGGAACAGTCTGGAGGCCCTGAACAGCGAAGGCGAAATCGTCGCCCGCTACGATAAGGCCCACCTTGTCCCGTTCGGCGAATACGTCCCCTTTCGTGATGCACTACCCCTCAAGAAGATAACCCCCGGAACGATCGATCTCTCCGCTGGCCCCGGCCCGCGCACAATCGAGCTGCCGAAGTTCCCAAGTTTTGCTCCGCTAATCTGTTACGAGGTCATATTCCCAGGCGCGATTCTTGATGAGCGCCATCGCCCGCTGTGGATTTTGAATATTACGAATGATGCATGGTACGGACAAAGCTCCGGCCCGTACCAGCATTTTGCAATCGCCCGCACCCGCGCCGTCGAAGAGGGACTGCCGCTTGTGCGTGCCGCCAATAACGGGGTGAGCGGCGTGGTGGATCCGCTGGGGCGAGTTCTCGCGCGCATCGATCTTAACACGGTGGGGTACGCCGATCTGGCGCTGCCGGCTGCCGGCCACGTGACACCTTATGCGCGGGTCGGCGATTGGGCGCTCGTCGCGCTGCTGCTCGTCAGCGCGCTTCCGGTCGCCCTGCGGCTCCAGTGAACGCCCGAGACTTAGCTGCGTCGACGCGTCCACAAACCTCGGCTGAAAAATACAACCGTAGGCCCCCCGTTAACACTCGTGTTGACCACAATCAATCGCCTGCCTTATCAAATAACCAAATAGGCTCCATTCCTCAAAAGGTGATTGCGATGACGCTGCAACCACCGACCCGGCGGCCGGGTCGCCGAAAGGGCGACAAACCAAACCCGATCGACGTCCATGTCGGATCCCGTGTACGCCTCCGGCGAAATATGCTTGGGCTGAGCCAAGAAAAGCTCGGGGAGGCGATCGGGTTGACGTTTCAGCAAGTCCAAAAATACGAGCGCGGGGCCAATCGAATCGGTGCGAGCCGATTGCACGACTTGAGCCGCGTATTGGACGTGCCGGTCTCGTTTTTCTTCGACGACATGGACCCCGTGCGCGCCCCGGCGATTCCGGCGGGCTTTGCCGAGCCGCCCGCTGAGGCGTTCGACTCTGATCCGTTACGCAGGCGGGAGACCGTCGAGCTGGTGAGCGCCTACTACCGGATCGAGGACCCGGGGTTGCGGCGCCGATTGTTCGAGCTCGCCAGGGCACTTGCCGGTGCCGAACGCGCCGCCGGGGGATAGCGATTTTCGACGCTGCCGTGCGCGGGAATGCGAGATCGGCCTTGACCTCTCTACTGCGAGATTGCATCACCTCCGGTGTGGTGTCTGATATCTTCTTGACGTTTTGAGGAGAGGCAATCTCGTGCCCAATCGGGATTTCGTGTTTACCAGCGAGTCAGTGTCCGAAGGTCATCCCGACAAGATTTGCGATCGAATTTCCGACGCGATAGTCGATACCTTTTTGGCGGCCGAACCGCAGGCCCGTTGCGGCGTCGAGACGCTGGTTACGAGCAACCATGTCGTCCTCGCCGGAGAGGTTCGTGGCCCGGCTTCGATCACCACCGAGAAGCTGATCGACGTAGCGCGTAAAGCCATTCGCGAGATCGGCTACGAGCAAGAAAACTTTCACTGGCGATCGGCCGCGGTCAAATGTCTGATCCATGGTCAGTCGGCCGATATCGCGCAGGGCGTCGATGCCTTCGGCAATAAAGACGAGGGCGCCGGCGACCAAGGGATGATGTTCGGCTTTGCTTGCAACGAGACGCCCGATCTGATGCCGGCGCCGATCTTTTACGCGCACGCAATCCTGCGCTCGCTCTCAGAGGCGCGGCACACGGGAAGAACGCCTTTGTTGGGGCCCGATTCGAAGAGCCAAGTTACACTGCAGTATGTCGACGGCAGACCAGTGCGGGCGACAAAGATTGTCGTTTCAATTCAGCACTCCGACCGGATCGAGACGGAGGAGGTCCGCGAGATCGTGCGGCCCTATGTCCTCGAAACCTTGCCGGCGGGTTGGATGTGCGACGAGCAGAATTTTCTCGTGAATCCGACCGGTCGCTTTGTGATTGGCGGCCCCGATGGAGATGCCGGGGTTACGGGCCGCAAAATTATCGTCGACACTTATGGAGGCGCGGCGCCACACGGCGGCGGTGCATTCTCAGGAAAGGACCCCACCAAAGTCGATCGCTCCGCTGCCTATGCAGCGCGCTACCTCGCGAAGAACGTCGTCGCGGCGGGGCTTGCCGAGCGCTGCACGATGCAGATCGCCTATGCAATCGGTGTCGCCAAACCCCTTTCCTTCTATGTCGATACGTCCGGAGCAGCCGACGAGGCAAAGCTCGCTGCGATACTACAGCAGCTGATGGATCTATCGCCGCGCGGTATCCGCACGCATCTCGGTTTGAATAAGCCGATCTATACGCGAACCTCCGCTTACGGCCACTTCGGTCGAAAACCTGAGCCTGATGGCGGTTTCTCTTGGGAGAAGCTGGATTTGGTGGACGAGTTGCGGCGCGCGTTCTGACACCCGCTGATTCGGCCGCGCCCGGGCGCCCAGTTCTTTACGGCCGCCGCCGGGGCCGTACGCTCCGCCCCGGACAAAAGAACCTGCTTAGCGAGCTTCTGCCGCGGATGGCCGTGATGATGCCGGCATCTGGCCTGATCGATCCAAAAGCCCTCTTCGGTGTCGCGCCGGCATCGATCTGGCTCGAGATCGGCTTTGGCGGCGGCGAGCATCTGGCGATGCAAGCCCAAACTCATTCCCAAATCGGTTTTATTGGGTGCGAAATCTTCGAGAACGGAATAGTCAAACTTCTCGCGCAAATAGAGCGCTGTCGTCTCGAAAATATTCGAATTTTTACTGACGACGCTCGGCTATTGATTGAAGCGTTACCGCCGGGATCGGTCGATCGGGTATTCATTTTGTTCCCAGATCCTTGGCCGAAGCGGCGGCACAACAAACGCCGTCTCATAGCTGGAGACACACTCGACGGTTTGGCCGAGATCATGGCCGATGATGCCGAACTTCGGCTCGCCACCGACGATCGGGATTACCTGTGCCGGATGCTCGAACGCTGCACCGATCACCGGGATTTCGAGTGGCTGGCGCGCCGTTCCCGAGACTGGCACGTGCGGCCGCAGGACTGGCCGTCCACGCGCTACGAGGAAAAAGCGCGTGCAGCGGGCCGCAGCGCCGCATTTCTGCGGTTCAAGCGCCGGCCGCGCGTTCTCAGATAATCGAAAGTCCTTGCGAGATCCAGCGCATGCACTATTTTGAGTATGTTTTACGGTCCGTCGTGGGGGACCGCGGGGCGAGTGGGCCGGCGGCCCATTTTTTGTTTTCGTCGGCCGATTTGAGGAAGGCAAGCCTTCGGGCAGACCGCAAGATCAGCGCAAAAGCCCCACATCATTGGCAAGGTTTGAGAGAGGTCCTGGATCTTTGGTTGACACCCATCGCATCGCGCAAACGATCGAGCCGTCGTTGGACGCCATGGGCTACCGTCTGGTCCGAGTGGTTATCACGAGCGGTCGGCGGCCCACTCTCCAGGTGATGGCCGAGAGAGCAGACGAGCGACCGATGACGCTCGATGATTGCGAGGAGATCAGCCATCACGTATCCGCTCTTCTCGACGTCGCTGACCCGATTGCTGGCGGCTATATGCTCGAGGTTAGCTCTCCGGGGATTGATCGACCGCTGGTGCGGATGGAGGATTACAATCGTTTCAGCGGCTGCGAAGCTAAGATCGAACTGTCGCGGCCGATCGACGGCCGCAAGCGGTTTCGCGGCCGCCTGCTTGGAGCTGCCGCCGGATATGTTCGCCTGGCCACTGAGCGCGGCGAGATAGAACTCCCACTCGACATGGTCGCGCGAGGCAAGCTCGTTATGACCGACGACTTGATCACGGCGGCAGGGGCGGAAGCCTCCAACGCAAAGCCGTCACATACCGCAAACCAGCCGCGGACCCCGCCGACGCCGAAAACTTGAGAAGGCCATGAATACCAGCACCTATGCCCGTCCTGAGCTGCTGCAGGTCGCAGATACAGTTGCGCGCGACAAGGGAATCGATCGCGACGAAGTCCTGGAGGCGATGGAGCAGGCGATCCAGAAGGCCGGGCGCTCGAAATACGGCCAGGAATACGACATTCGCGCGGAAATCGATCGCCAGAGCGGCGAAATTCGCCTGTTACGGTTTCGCGAAGTAGCGGAGACCATCGAGAACGAGGCGACGCAGATCCCTCTCGCCGAGGCGCAGCGGTTGAACCCCGAAGCAGAAATTGGCGATTTCATTACGGATCCGCTGCCGCCCATTGATTTCGGCCGGATTGCGGCGCAGACAGCAAAGCAGGTGATCGTCCAGAAGGTTCGCGACGCCGAGCGGCAACGCCAATTCCTCGAGTTCAAGGACCGCGTCGGCGAGATTGTCAACGGGCTTGTCAAGCGGGCTGAGTTTGGCAATGTCGTCGTCGATCTCGGACGCGCCGAGGCGATGCTGCGTCGCGACGAATTGTTGCCGCGCGAAAGCTTCCGCCAGGGCGAGCGGGTTCGCGCGTTTGTGTATGATGTTCGCCAAGAGCCGCGTGGACCACAGATCTTTCTGTCGCGTACCCACCCGCAATTCATGGCGAAGCTGTTTGCGCAGGAGGTGCCGGAGATTTATGACGGTATCATCGAGATCAAGGCGGTAGCACGTGATCCCGGAAGCCGGGCCAAAATCGCCGTGATCTCGCGGGACAGCGGGATTGATCCGGTCGGGGCCTGCGTCGGCATGCGCGGTAGTCGCGTTCAGGCGGTAGTCGGCGAACTGCAGGGCGAAAAAATAGACATCATTCCTTGGTCGTCCGATCCGGCAACCTTTGTCGTCAATGCGCTGGCGCCGGCAGAAGTGGCGAAGGTCGTAATGGATGAGGAACAGCGGCGGATCGAAGTCGTGGTGCCCGACGACCAGCTGAGCTTAGCGATTGGGCGGCGCGGCCAGAATGTTCGCCTTGCCTCACAACTCACCGGATGGGATATCGACATTCTGACCGAGGCGGAAGAATCGGAACGGCGCACCGAGGAATTCCGCAGTCGCAGTCAGATGTTTATCGACGCCCTCGACATCGACGATGTGATTGCGCATCTGTTGGTTACCGAGGGTTTCACCTCGCTCGAAGAGGTGGCGTATGTACCGCTCGAAGACCTCGCCAATATCGAGGGTTTCGACACCGATGTCGCCGCGGAGCTGCAGCAACGAGCGCGGACATCGCTCGAGCGGCGCGATCGCGAGTACGAGGAGCGGCGCCGCGAGCTCGGCGTCAGCGACGAGCTGGCAGCGCTCGAGAGACTAACCCCCGGCATGCTCGTAGCGTTGGGGGAGTGTGACATCAAGACACTCGGCGACTTTGCCGGGCTAGCCGGGGACGAGCTCGTCGAGCTTCTCGCGGCCTCCGATAAGGGTGGAGGCCAGCTTGAACTCGAAGAGGCAAATGCTCTGATCATGCGGGCGCGCGCCCATTGGTATGCGGATGAAGAGAGCTCGGCCACAACAGCGGCGAGGGAGTAGGAGCCACGGACGGTAACGATCACGCGACTGCTAATGCCTGCGAGGAAGAGCTGAAAGCCGCTGGGCCGCTGCGGCGCTGCATCGCGACGGGAGAAATACGTGACCGCTCCAGCCTGCTGCGATTTGGCGTAAGTCCAAGCGGCGAGCTCGTTCCCGACGCGGCCGGTAATCTTCCCGGTCGAGGTCTTTGGTTGACACCATGCCGTGAGATATTCGAGCAAGCGGCTGCAAAACGTCTCTTCTCGCGGGCCGCACGCCGGCCGGTATTGGTGGCGCCGGAGCTCGCAGGTCGGATTGAGATTATCCTGGCGCAGCGTTGCTGTGATGGCATTGGTCTGGCGCGTCGAGCCGGTCTCGTGGTTGCGGGGTTTGAGAAAGTCCGCGATGCGATCCGCGCTGGAAAAGTCGCGCTGCTGCTCGCGGCGTTGGACGGCGCTTCAGGCGGATGTGAAAAGGTCCGCACTCTCGCGCCCGATCTGCCGCTGGTGGTCGTGCTGACGGCTGCGGAGATGGGAGCGGTTTTTGGCCGCGATAAAGTGGTTCATGTGGGGCTCGGTGCCGGCAGACTGTGTCGCCGCTTCATCACCGACGCCGAAAAGCTTGCCGGCTTTCGCTCGGGAGCGGTTGTCGATCGCGGAAGGGAAACCGCCGCGGCTTGGCGGGGACGGCACGATAATAGTATTGGATCGAAATGAGCGACGCGAACGAGCAACAGCAAGACGTGGCCGAACAAGAGCAAAGGCGACCGCTAACCCTCGGCCGCGGTGGCGGCAAGCTTGAGTTGCGCAAACCGGTCGAGACGGCGCAAGTGCGGCAGAGCTTCTCGCATGGGCGTTCGAAGACCGTCACGGTGGAGGTCCGCAAGAAGCGCACGCTCACCCCAGGCGCAGCCGATCCAGGGCGAGCCGAGGCGGCGCCTGCGGTTGCGCGGGAACACCCGGCGTCACAGCCGGCGACGACCGAACCGACGCGCCGGACGGTGGTGTTGCCGCGCACGCTGACGGCCGAGGAAAGTTCGCGGCGCACGCGCGTCGTCCAGGAAGAGGCGCGTCGCCGCGCTCTCGTCGAGGAAGATCGGCGCCGCCAGGAGCAGGAGCGGGCCGCCGAAGAGGCGCGCCGCCGCGCCGAGGAGGAGGCGCGCAGAAAGGTCGAAGAAGAAGAGGCGCGCCGCCGTGCCGAGGAGGAAGCGCGCAAACGATCCGAAGAGGAGGCGCAACGGCGCAAAGAGGAGGAGTCGCGGCGCGAGGTCGCGGAGCGGGCGGGTAAGGCGGCGGCCGCGAAAGTCGCCGCGCTAGCGGCGGCGGGCAAGGTCGCGGTCCCCCTGGAGGAGGAGGAAGAGCCGACCGCCGCGCCGCGGCGAAGCGCGCGGCCGGAGATCAAGCGACCTGCGGCCCCTGTGCGTCGCGACGAGGTGCGGCGTCGGACCGGCAAGATCACAGTGACCCGCGCGCTTTCCGACGACGAGGGAGAGCGCGTGCGCAGCTTGGCGTCCGTCCGCCGTGCGCGGGAACGCGAGCGCCTGCGGCTGCATCACGGCGAACAGGAGCAGGTCAAAGTCGTCCGCGAGGTTGTCGTTCCCGAGACGATCACCGTTCAGGAGTTGGCCAATCGTATGGCCGAACGTGCGGCGGACGTCATCAAGGCGCTGATGCGCATGGGCGTGATGGCGACGATCAATCAAACTATCGATGCCGATACCGCCGAGCTGATCGTCGCCGAGTTCGGGCACCGTCTGCGCCGCGTCTCGGAGGCGGATGTTGAAATCGGCTTACGGGGTGAGGAGGATCGGCCCGAATCCCTCGAGCCGCGGGCGCCGGTCGTCACGGTCATGGGGCACGTCGATCATGGCAAGACATCGCTGCTGGACGCGCTGCGTGAGACCGATGTCGCGGGCGGCGAAGCGGGGGGCATTACGCAGCATATCGGTGCGTACCGTGTCACGCTGCGGAGCGGCAAACAAATCACGTTCATCGACACGCCGGGCCACCAGGCCTTCACCGCAATGCGCGCGCGCGGCGCCAACGTTACCGATATCGTGGTGCTCGTCGTGGCGGCCGACGACGGAATCATGGAGCAAACCGTCGAAGCTATTCGCCACGCCAAGGCTGCTGAAGCGCCAATCATCGTCGCGATCAATAAGATCGACAGGCCGGATGCAAAGCCCGATCGCGTCCGCCAGGAGCTGCTGCAGCATGATTTGGTTGTCGAGGAACTCGGCGGCGAGGTGCTCGACGTAGAGGTTTCGGCCCTAAAGAAGACGAATCTCGACAAACTCGAAGAAGCAATTCTGCTGCAAGCTGAACTGCTCGATCTCAAGGCGAACCCAAATCGCCCGGCCGAAGGCGTCGTGCTCGAGGCCAAACTCGAGCGGGGCCGGGGCGCGGTTGCGACGGTTCTGATCCAGCGCGGCACGTTGCGGGTCGGCGACATCTTCGTGGCGGGCAGCGAATGGGGTCGCGTGCGTGCGCTTGTCGACGATCGCGGCCAGAACCTCCGCGAAGCGGGGCCATCAACGCCGGTCGAGGTGCTGGGCCTGAATGGCACCCCGTTCGCGGGCGACGATTTCGTCGTTGCCGAGAACGAAGGGCGCGCGCGCGACATCGCCGATTTCCGCCAGCGCCGGCGCCGCGAAGCCGCTGCGACCGCCGGAGCGCGCGGTACGCTCGAGCAGATGTTTTCCCAAATCGCCGCCGGCGTCGCGAAGGAGCTTCCCGTCGTCGTCAAATCGGACGTGCAAGGCTCGCTTGAAGCGATCGTGGGCTCCCTCGAGAAGCTTTCGACGAGCGAGGTGTCCGTTCGCGTCCTACACTCCGCCGTTGGCGGCATCAACGAAAGCGACGTGATCCTCGCCAAAGCCTCGGATGCGGTGATCCTAGGCTTCAACGTCCGCGCCAACCCGCAGGCACGCGAACTCGCCCGGCGAGACGGTGTCGAGATCCGGTATTATTCGATCATCTACGATTTGATCGAGGATATGCGGGGTGCGCTGTCCGGTTTGCTCGCGCCTGCGCTGCGCGAGCGGTTCCTTGGAAACGCCTCGATCCGCGAGGTCTTCAATATCACGCGTGTCGGCAAGGTTGCGGGCTGTATGGTGACGGAGGGCGCCGTCCGGCGCGGCGCGAGGGTGAGACTGTTGCGCGACAATGTCGTGATCCACGAGGGTTCGCTCAAAACTCTGAAGCGGTTCAAGGACGAGGTGCGCGAGGTCAGCCAAGGTTACGAATGCGGTATGGCTTTCGAGAACTACCAGGACATCCAAACCGGCGATGTCATCGAGTGCTTCGAAGTCGAAGAAGTAGCCCGAGCGTTGTAGCCGCTCCGCTGCACTCGGCAACGGGTGGGGAGTGCGCGCCTGCACCGTACAGCGATGCATAAGAGACGACGCAGCTCTCCGATGTCCGTCGGCAATCCCAAACCCGCGCGCGGCATTAGCCAACGCCAGCTCCGTGTTGGAGAAGAGTTACGGCATGCGCTGTCGAAAATTCTGCGCGAGGGGCGATGCCGCGACCCGGCGCTCGCGAATGCGAGCATTACCGTCACCGAAGTCACGATCAGCCCCGATCTGCGCAGCGCCACAGCGTTTGTGATGCCGCTTGCTGGCGCGAATGCAGCCGAAATCATCACCGGCCTCAAGCGATGCGCGGCCTTTTTGAAAGGGCTGCTCGCACGGGAAGTACCGTTGCGCAACACGCCGAGCCTCAGCTTTGCGCTCGACACTTCGTTTGAGCAAGCCGAGCGGATCTCCGCTCTCTTGATGCGCCCCGAGGTTGCGCGCGACCTCGGGCCGCAGATCGCTGAGACTGAGGATGGCCGTGACGGGTGTTGAGGCCGGCCCGCACGGCTGGCTCGTCATCGACAAACCATGTGGGCTGAGCTCGCACGGGGTGGTTGAGGTTATCCGCCGTAGCACCGGAGCAAAGGTCGGGCATGCGGGCACGCTCGACCCCCTGGCGACGGGCGTCCTCCCGATCGCTATCGGCGAGGCGACGAAGACCACCTCTTACGCAATGGGCGCCCGAAAGCGATATCGCTTTCGTATCCGTTGGGGGGTCGCCCGCGCGACGGACGACCGCGAAGGTGAGATTATCGGGAAATGCGACGCGCGGCCGAGCCACGAGGCGATCGACGCGATCCTTCCCCGTTTTGTTGGCAACATCCTGCAAGCGCCGCCAGCCTATTCGGCGCTCAAGGTCCACGGCCGCCGCGCATACGCGGTTGCTCGGAAGGATGCGGCGCCTTCCCTTCCACCACGACCGGTGGAGATTGAGGAGTTGCGGCTCATCGGTTTACCTGACCCCGATCACGCCGACTGCGAGGCGCTGGTGGGCAAGGGCACTTACATCCGCGCGCTTGCCCGCGACATCGGTGCGGCGCTGGGGACTTTCGCACACATCGCCCAACTGCGCCGCCTTTCGGTCGGCTGCTTCACCGAAAGCCAAGCGATCACGCTGGATTCCCTCGGTGAAGAAGGACATATATCCCGGCATCTGCTTCCCGTCGAGGCGGCGCTGGACGGCATCCTGGCCCTGAGCTTGACGGAAGAAGAAGCGGCCCAGTTGCGTAACGGGCGAAGCTTAGCGCGGCGGGAGCCCGGTCGATGGACGGGGCTCGACGGATTGGGCGAAGGTACGATTGTCGGAGCTCGGCATCACCAAGTTCTCGTGGCCTTGGCCAGAATTGAAAGTGGTCGTCTCCGCCCGATACGGGTTTTGCGTTATTGAAGGACTGGATCGATGTCGATAACCGCCGAGCGCAAGCAGGCGCTCATCACCGAATACGGCACCAAACAAGGGGACACCGGATCGCCCGAGGTCCAAGTGGCGATCCTCAGTGAGCGTATCCGCAATCTCACCGGCCATCTGTCGACGCACAAAAAGGATTTTCACTCGCGCCGAGGATTGCTGGTCATGGTCGGTCAGAGGCGTCGATTGCTGGATTATCTCAAGCGGTCGAGCGTGACGCGTTACGAGACGCTGATCGCCCGTCTCGGATTGCGCCGCTGACATGGGTTGAAAGCTTGCCTGAAAACAAAACCGGCTGGCGCCACCCCGAAGCGGCTCGCGCCGTGGATTTAACGACTGAGCCGGCGGGGTTGGCGGCGCGACGGTCTTGGACGCCTGCACCGTGCGACCATGCCAAATGTTTCGAAAAGGATGATACCGAATGTTCAATGTCTATCGTAAGGAACTGATGTGGGGCGGACGCCGCCTCGTGCTCGAGACCGGACGGATTGCGCGCCAGGCGGATGGCGCGGTGCTCGCGAGCTATGGTGAGACCACGGTGCTGTGTACTGCCGTGGCAACGAAGACCGCAAAGCCGGGTCAGGATTTCTTCCCGCTTACAGTCAATTATCAGGAGAAGACCTTCGCGGCTGGCAAGATCCCGGGCGGTTTCTTCAAGCGGGAGGGGCGGCCTTCGGAAAAAGAGACCCTGGTATCGCGGCTGGTCGATCGGCCGCTGCGGCCGTTGTTTGTTCCTGGATTTGTCAACGAAACGCAGATCGTTTGCACCGTTCTCAGTCACGATCTCGAAAACGACCCCGATATCGTGTCGATGATTGGTGCCTCAGCGGCATTGACGATCTCGGGCATACCGTTTTTGGGCCCCATCGGGGGTGCCCGGATCGGCTATATCGATGGCAGATACGTGCTGAACCCCACGCTCGCTGAAATGCCTCGCTCGCAGCTCGATCTGGTGGTCGCCGGCACCAGCGAAGGTGTCTTGATGGTCGAATCCGAGGCTAAAGAGTTGTCCGAAGAGGTCATGCTCGGAGCCGTTACCTTTGGCCACCGGGAGTTTCAGCCCGTAATAGAGGCCATTATCAACCTAGCCGAAACCTGCGCGCGGGAACCTTGGAGCATGCCTCCCCCGCCGCCCGAACAGGACCAAATCGAGCCGCAGCTGCGCGAAAGTATCGGTCCATTGATCGAAGCGGCCTATCGCGAGCAAGGCAAACAGGATCGCAGCAACCGCGTTGAGGCGGCGAAGGCAAAGGCGGCTGAACTGTTCGTCGACGACGCGTCGAGGGCGATTGCGATCAAGCTGTTCAAGGAAATTGAGAAGGAGATCGTTCGCCGCGCAATTCTGTGCGATGGACGCCGGATCGACGGCCGCGACACTCGCGGTATTCGGCCGATCCTCTCCGAAGTGGGGGTCCTGCCGCGAGCGCATGGTTCGGCGCTCTTTACTCGCGGCGAAACGCAGGCGCTGGTTGTGGCGACGCTGGGAACCGGTCAAGACGAGCAGGTGATCGACGCGCTCGAGGGCGAGTATCGCGAAAACTTCATGTTACACTACAACTTCCCGCCTTATGCGACGGGCGAGGCGGGTCGGCTGGGGTCTCCGGGCCGGCGCGAAGTCGGCCATGGCAAGCTCGCTTGGCGCGCAATCCGGCCGCTGCTCCCGAGCAAGGAAGGCTTCCCTTACACGATCCGCGTTGTCTCGGAAATTACCGAATCCAACGGATCCTCCTCGATGGCTTCGGTGTGCGGCGGCTCACTCGCTCTGATGGATGCGGGCGTGCCACTGCCCCGACCGGTGGCCGGGATCGCGATGGGTTTAATCAAGGAGCGGGGGGAATTCGCGGTTCTGTCCGACATTTTGGGCGACGAGGATCATCTCGGAGACATGGATTTCAAGGTAGCGGGCACCGAAAGAGGCGTGACCGCGCTGCAGATGGACATCAAGATCACCTCGATTACCGAGGAGATCATGCGGATAGCGCTCGAGCAGGCGCGCGAAGGGCGGCATCAGATCCTGGGAGAGATGGCCAAGGCCTTGACCGGTGCTCGTGATACCGTCAGCAACAATGCGCCCCGTATAACGACGTTCACGATCCCGAGGGAGAAGATCCGCGAGGTTATCGGCTCAGGTGGCAAGGTGATCCGCGAGATCACCGAGACCACCGGCGCGAAAATCGACATTGATGATGACGGTACCGTTAAGGTTGCGGCCGTCGACGGCAATGCCGCGACAGCGGCGATCGATTGGATTCGCGGCATCGTCGCCGAACCGGAACTCGGTGTCATTTACAACGGCAAGGTTGTGAAGATCGTCGATTTTGGAGCCTTCGTTAACTTTTTGGGATCACGTGACGGGTTGGTGCATATCAGCGAATTGGCTCCGCAGCGCGTGAGCAAGGTTGCTGATGTCGTCAAGCTCGGCGATACTGTCAAAGTAAAAGTGCTCGGCTTTGACGATCGCGGAAAGGTCAAGCTGAGCATGCGGCAGGTTGATCAGGAAACTGGCGAAGATCTCGGCTCGCGGCGTCAAGAACGCCAGGATCAACAGATCCAAGTAAAGGCGGCGACCTGACGGTATTGCGTTTGCCGGGCAGACTGCCCAAACCTTCCCGTCGTGTCGCATTCGCGACGGCACCACCGATGACTGCGGCGCCGGCGCAGGTTCTCGGGGAAGCAGCGCATGCGGAACTCGCGCTTCCGGAGGTCATTGGGCACCGCGGCGCTGCGGCCCATACACCCGAAAATACGCTAGCGGGATTCCGTCGAGCACAGGCGCTGGGTTGCCGGTGGGTCGAGTTCGATGTCCGCCTGACTGGCGATCGCGAGCCAATTCTGCTCCACGACGATCGGTTGAGCCGAACAACCGATGGCCACGGCAAGGCAAGCACGCTGTCCCTCGAAGCGGTTCGTCGCTTCAGCGCAGGGGCTTGGTTCGGGGCTCGATTTGCTGCGGAACGCGTGCCCACTCTGCGAGAGGCTCTGACGCTTGTGGCCGAACTCGGTCTGGGCGCAAATGTCGAGTTGAAGGCTGTGCGGGGAAGAGAGGCGGAGACCGGAAAGGTCGTTGCTGATATGCTCCTTCGCTATTGGCCGCCCGGCATGCCGGATTTGTTGCTCTCGAGCTTTCACCCGGCGGCGCTCGCCGCCACCGGAATCCGCGCTCCGGGGATTGCCCGAGGGATCTTGTTTGGCGTGATCCCCAAGAGATGGCGCGCGATTGCCGAGGAGCTTGGCTGCGCGACGATTCAGGCCAGCCATCAGCGCCTAAATCCCGCTGTGGTTGCCAGTGTTCGTGTCGCGGGATATCCGCTCCTCGCATATACGGTGAACGATCCGGCGCGGGCGACGACATTGTTCGCTTGGGGGGTGACCTCTGTGTTCTCCGATAATCCCGCGCGCCTTTATAGCGCGCCCCTTGGGAGCCGGTCTCAGCTCATCGCCGGCGACGCGCGACGGTGGGAAGAGTGCCGCGAGGGCTAGGACGGTGAAGTCGCTCAATCCGCTCGTGATCTCCGGATGCGATGTCTTGCCCCTCGTCGAAGGCGGCAAGGGCATCTCCATTTCCAATGGAGAAAGCTCCGGCGCATGGGCGGCCACCGGTGGGGTCGGCACATTCTCGGGGGTGAACGCCGACAGCTACACTGAAACCGGGGAGCCGATCCCGCAGCTTTATTATGGGCGGACGCGACTGGAACGACACGAGGAGCTGGTCGCCTATGCGATCGCGGGAGGCATCCAGCAGGCACGTGTGGCTCATGAGCGTTCCAACGGCCGGGGTCGCATCCACATGAATGTGCTGTGGGAAATGGCCGCAGCGGAGCGCGTGTTGCATGGTGTTTTGGACGGTGCCAGGGGCCTCATAAACGGTGTGACCTGCGGCGCCGGCATGCCGTACAAGATCGCCGAGATCTGTGCGCGTTACGGTGTTCATTATTACCCGATCGTGTCGTCTGCTCGCGCTTTTCGCGCCTTGTGGAAGCGCGCGTATCATAAATTCCGCGAGTGGTTGGGCGGGGTCGTGTACGAGGATCCCTGGCTTGCGGGCGGTCATAACGGGCTGTCGAACAGTGAGAATCCGGAGCAGCCGGAACCGCCGTATCCGCGGGTCCGCGAGTTGCGCAGTTTGATGGCGGAATTTGGGCTCACCGAGACGCCGATCTTTATGGCAGGCGGGGTCTGGTATCTTCGCGAGTGGACCGATTGGATCGATAATCCCGAGCTCGGTCCGATTGCCTT
>Ga0126378_10000221_pt1 | contig 43826 bp, 34 predicted proteins | sample PanSoiMetPlot_23_FD_92587 | JGI IMG/M metagenome (GOLD analysis project Ga0126378, IMG submission 92587) | Tropical forest soil microbial communities from Panama - MetaG Plot_23 | ecosystem: Environmental > Terrestrial > Soil > Tropical forest > Bulk soil | place: Panama | collected 2016-02-17 | reverse complement strand
TCGAATTTCTGAAGGTTAAGGAGTCTCAACCATGAAGGGCGCTCGATCGCGATCAGCCGCAAGAAGCGTGAAAGGTAAAGTGTTGGTCTTGATGGCGGCAGTCGCCTTGGCTGTTGCTACGCCCGAGGCCAGCGCGAGATTTGGGGGAGGCGGCTTCCGGGGAGGTGGCTTCCGTGGAGGTGGTGGCTTTGGCGGGTTCCGACGCGGAGGAGGATTTCATGGCTTCGGCGGCGACGGCTTCGGGGGAGGTCGTTTCGGGGGCGGTGGGTCTCACGCCGGACTGTTCGGCGGCGGAGGATCCCACCATGGTCTCTTCGGAGGCGGGGACTCATCTTCGTCGAGCCATCAGGGCTTCGGGCAGCGTTCCTCGAACGGTGGAGACTCGTGGCACCCCCCGAGTGACACCTCCGAAACTGCCGGCGAGTCGCATCCGAACGCTAGCACTGGATACCAGACCTACCATGCCAATCAGCAAACCGAGCAGCAGGAGCGGCACAGCGAGGCGGATACTCTCCAGACCAACCGGTACAACGAGGCGAACACTGTACAAAAAAACCGCAACAACGAAGCCAATTATCTGCAGTCGAACAGCAACTATAATCCTTACGGCGATTGCTGTTATGACGGGGGATCCGACGTGGGTACGGCTCTGGGCGCGGCTGCGCTCGGAACTGTAGGCGGAATGGCGATAGGCTCTGCGCTTGCAAACAGCGAGAACGCTCAACCTGCGCCGACCTACAACTACTATTCAGACTATTCTCCGCCGCCTGCTGCGCCAGCCCTCGGAACGACCGTATATTCGTTACCGCCGGGTGCACACTCGACAGAAATTAACGGTTCGTACTACTACGTCAGTGGCTCGACCTACTACAAACCATTCTACAGCGGAAGCCAGGTGGTCTATGTGGTGTCTCAACCGTGAGCTGTCTGTCTAAACTGGTCCGCGATTATGTAGCCATGAGGCGCGCGGCTTCGACCCGCGCAACCTCGGTCAAAACCAAAAGCAGAATCAGCCAAATCAGCCCAGAGTTCTCTTGGCTGTTCGTCTTGAACTTCAGCGTCGATGCCAACGCCGGCGGCGACAGTGATTATTTACGAGACAGGAGATTCAAAAAATGGCTACCGCAACGCGCCTGGAAGGTGCGCTGCGCAACTTATTCCGGTTTCACCTCAGGTCACATATCACGATATAGAGGTGGTATGCCTCTGTTTTGGCTTCATCGGGTTGAAGGTCCGGATCCGGTCCGCGCGCGCGGTGCAGCGGCTGGGTTTGGGTTTCTGATTGACGCCAAGGTTAGGGTTAGTTGATATGGCTGACGGTCTGTCACGCGGAGTTGGGGGAATCTGGAGATGGTTATACAAAGAGTTTGTTGCCATCTGGCCCGTCTTTCTCTTTTTGCTTTTCGGATTTCTATTATTGATTTCGCTAATCAAGCTGGCGCTCGCGCAATTCTCTGTTGAGACAAGGGTGCTTTCCAGCGCGGTAATCGGCGCCCTGCTCGGTGCCAAGGCGGCGATCGTCCTCGATGAGACGCCGCTTGCGCGCAGGCTCGAGCGCCGTCGCGGCATTGTCGTGGTCGCGGCCAAGACCCTGTTCTATTCGGGTGCCACTGTGCTGCTCGATTTTGTTGAGCGATTCCTGGAGGCAGTTCATAAGCTTCATGGCTTTTCAGGAGCCACTGGGTACGTAATAGCGCACACGAACCATTATCGCGTGTTCGCCTGGGTACTGGGAATAAGCTACGTATTTGCTCTTTACTTTACATTCGTTGAGATCCACAAACGCATGGGCGAGGGCGCGTTGTGGAGATTACTTTTCGAACCTCGAAAAATTACAACAGTCAGGAGCCCGAAATTAACCAGCTTGCGTTGATCAAGTTCCGATTGACAATCACTGAAGATGGCAACCAGCTAAAGCAATATATGTTAGTGAAGACAAGCCAATCGTGTGTGATGTTCTAGACCGACCACTATTAATTCGTCGGAAGAATCTTTTCAAATGTCGCATGAAAAGAACAAGCGCGTCGCATGGATAGCGGAACCCTCGTGGCTCAGCGGCACTCGATCTGTCGACGAGGCTTGCTTTTAAACGCAATTGGGTTGCCTATGAGCGAACCCCGCTCGCCTGGGTCAGGATCGCATCTTCGCTAATTACGCGGTTTGAGGATTTACAAATTCTTTGAAGTCCTGACAGAAGGGGACGGACCAAAAGCCGGTCGATCGGGACCGCGCGAGCTTGGGCTCCTGCTGGTGTGTTCGATCTCGAGCCGGTTCGGTGGCTGTTCTAGCGACCGCCGCCGTTGGGCACCAAGGTTGCTGGTTCCTTCAAACGTAAACCTAGTTCCGCGGATTTCGCGTGTGTTTGCGCCGGCCGACAAGTCTGGAGCTGATGGAAATACCCTTTGCTGAGCCACAGTGTTGCAAGTGCGGTTACGCCAAAAGTAGCAGTTTGGGCCGGTTGCCAATAAAGTCGCCTTGGTGGTGAGGCACAGGGGCAACTTCTGGAAGGCACCCCTAACAAGACCGAAGTCGTGCCTTTGCGGAGTTCGCTCAAACAGGTTTAATCCGGGCCCATCGAGCGAAGCAAAAGGGCCATCATCCGTTCGACGGGCGGACTAACTGATAATGCCGTAATGCTCCGGGCAGATAAATCGAATAAGAATGGACACAAGCTCGATGAACTAGCCACTCCTTTCGCGAAAGAGGTGTTGCGCAATAGGCGTGCCTAAACGGTCTCGGCCTCACCGCCGGGAATCGACAGCCACCTCCTGACGATTCTATGATGGATCTAGCGGATGTCGGACGTGGCGAGTTTGTGCCTCTCTTTTTACGAGTCTACAAAGTTAACGACTGATGGCCAGGCTAAGTGAAACGTCTTTTCTTATTCGTTTTAGGAAGGTGAACCGAACAATGAATAGCGACGCCATCTGGCTCTTGCTAGGCGCAGGAGGGACATCCGGGCTTGTGGGTGGCCTCATGTCTTTTCGCAAGGATCGTTGGATAATCTTCGTGATAGCAATAGGGGCGGGCATGATGGGCGGAATATTGTCGAACAGACTTCTCATGCTGACGGAGGCTGTTGCTCCACGCCTTGTCCTAATCGACTCCAACGGAGCGACCCGAGCCGAACTCGCTCTGAACAATGACGACTCCGCATTTCTAAGACTTATGGATGGCAGTGGTAACGAACGCGTTCGGCTGGAAGCAGGGTCTGGCCGCCAGGGACCATGCTTTCTCTTCAAAGATACAGCCGGCAAACCTCTTGTCGCTTTCTGTGTACGGGGTGATCCTCCGGGGCTCGTCGATCTGCGGGGTTCGAACGCAAAGTTGCTGTGGTCGTCGGACCCTGCGCAATCGACGGCGGCGGGGCCAATGGATTCGAATGAACGATCGCATCAAGGAAACGCGAATCCATCTAAATGAAAGCACACCGGCCCCTCATAACACCGACTTCGAAGCCTCCCGAGAGTTCCAACATCACAGAACACAGGATCGTTGGTTCATTGTTGACTGAGGGCTCGCCCATCGCTCCATCTCGCACCAGTGGATGACACTGCGTCGTCGTCAGGCAGCGAGAGCTGGCCATACGTTCGCGGTTGGCAAGTAACACCCCACCAGCGTACGGGGCGATCAGGCGATCATGACGACGCGGCTTGGCTGCCAGGCTTTCGCGCCAACGAAGTGCGACCGTAGCCTAGCGCGATCGCATATAGCATGAGAAAAGGGGAGCGGCGGGGTGCTGCCGACAGACAGCAGCGGTTGGTGAAGACTGGTGGACGTTTTGATGAGGGACAGCCGCTAGTGCCGCGGTCGTTGCTGGCCGAGAGTCCTCTGACGCGACGGCTCTTCAGCATGCTGGGGGAAAAGCGACGATTCCCGGGAGATAGGGAGACCAGATCGCTACAGATTTTGGTGAACGAGATAACAAGGTAAAGGATCAGAGTTCTGACAACTCTATTAGAAGAGCGCGGGTTTCGCAGGCAGAGCATGAACATGCCGAAGGAAAGGATTTCTGACTCATCATCGACCGAGAGGCTCCCGATTGCTACTGCGTTAGGCCGCGCGCAGGCATCTGTGGCGATGCCGCGGCGGCCTAGCACCATTGGTATCCATGATTTTGCTGATTACATCGGTAGCGGTCCTGATAGGGCTGGGTGCGGGAATAATGCAAAGGCTCTGCTCGCGCTCATCCACTTGATCACGAATTTGAGCTTCTTCGGACGATTCTCGATGGCCTTCACCTCGCCCGCCGGGAATCATCTCGGTCTATGGGTGCTTGTCATCTCCATAATCGGTGGTGTCATCATCGTAGGCTGATGGCGCGTTATGGATCGGAAGGACTACGCGGTCGCGGCGTACCCGAGGTGATGGAGAAGATCCTGCAAGGGCAAAGTCGTATCGATCCACAACTTATGTTTCTCAAGCACCTGTCGGGTGCGATCGCTATCGGCACCAGAGGACCATTCGGGGTCGAAGGGCCAATCATTGCGAGGCAGCGGATCGCAGATTTTGCTCGCGGCTGGGGCAGCCGGAATGACCGCGGTATTCGGCAGCCCAATTTCCGGAATCCTTCTCGCAATTGAACTATTGTTGTTCGAGTTCAGCGCTCGCTCGCTGATTCCAGTGATGTTTGCCAGTGCCGCTGGAATGGCTATGCATATTAGCTTCCTCGGCGCTGCTCCGATTTTCAGCATGCCCGAAATTATGCCGCCAACCGGCAAACACCTGGTTTGGTATGATATTGTCGGCTTATTGGTAGGCGGCTTCGGTACTGGTAACGCACTCCGTATTTTGGGCGAGGACGCGTTTGGAAAGGTCCCGATTCGGTGTATGAAGGGCCTCGCGATTGGAGGAATCTTTATATGATATGCCCCGACCCAGAACCCGGTCTCCCCCACCCCGGAAACGAACACATTTACAAGCTGCTAGAACGTCTTCGTCTGGCCGGACTGCTGACGTATCTTCATCCGCTGCCAGTTCAGGCGCTCTATATGGGCGTTAATGGCTTTATCACAATTGCATTGTTATCGTTACTTGCATTCCTGACTGGTAGCGATTTTATTTTTCCTTCCCTAGGGCCGACTGCGTACGTTTTCTTTTCAACGCCGCTCGCAGAATCTGCTCGTCCGAAGGACGCTATCCTCGGGCATGCGATCGGTCTGGCCTGCGGCTATGCAGCGTTCCGGCTCGCCCTTGAATATGGGCAGTATGGCCTTGCCAACTTTGATCATGGCTTTTACTGGCCCAAAATTCTCGCCGCGGCGTTGTCCCTGGCGTCGACGGCTACGCTCCTAGTGCTGACACGCATCCAGCACGCTCCAGCATGCGCTACTACTCTAATCGTCTCTCTAGGAATTCTCTCGACGCCGCGAGACCTGTTGATCATTGAGCTCGCAGTGCTGTTGCTAACTGCCCAAGCATTTGTCATTAACCGGTTGGCGGGACTACCGTATCCAATCTGGAACAGCACTCTCCATCTTAGACAGAGCCAAGGTTTCCCATCCGCTGATTAGCGCGTTACACGTACGTCAACAAATGCGCGCCAAGCTTTTAGAATTCGGATCACTGAGCAGGTCTTTCACGCCCTAGAAGACGGTTCTCGAGTGCAACGCCAGAACTGAAGCGACAGCGTCGACTGCAGAACGAGCGGTTGGGCTCTCCGCCAAAAAGTACAATCAGCCCGACCGTGATATCTAGCTTAGCTAGAACGGCGCTATCAAACAGGAAGCGTGCTCCGCAAGCATCAGAGTGATTTGATAATCCGTTTTCAGTTTGAAGTTTTCCAAAGGGCGTACTCTGGTACGCCGCCCAGGGTCAGAATACGGGTCTGGAAGAAGCCGCGCAGCCTCGATCGCCAAGGCGCGACCATCCGCGGTTCTAGAGCCGCACGGCGGATCAATCGGTGCTAATGCACGGCGGAAACGGATTTTACCTGGGAGTGTTGCGCGGTCCCAGCGCCTGCAACACGTCGGAGACGGTGATGATGCCCACCGGAGTGCCGGTTGGGCTGACGACCACGAGCAGGCGGTCGCGCTGCGCGCGGGTCAGCAGCCGCACCACCTCGTCCAAATCGGTGTCGCCCCCAATGCGGATTATTTCCTTGCGTGCGACCTCTTCGACTCTGGTTTGCTCCCACCGGTCCGCGGGCACCTGGCTTATCTCCCACAGCGACAATAGCCCGACCGGCTCTTCGCTCTTCATGACCGGGTAAACCAGATGATGGTTGCGATTGGCGACGTTGTTAAAAAAATCGCGTACAGTGGCCTCAGCCTGCACACCCACAATTTGCGTTTGCATTATCTGGTGTGCCTTTATTCCGGTGGGACCGCTGAGTTTGACCACTTCGTGCAGCCGCTGTTCGGCGGAGACCGACGCTTCGCCGGAAACCGCGTACGCGACCGCAGAACCAATCAGGGTCGGGATCAGAAAAAGCAGCCCGCCGGTGGTTTCAGCTGCGAATATCACAGCGGCCAGCGGCGTCTTGTATGCTGCCGCAATGAACGAAGCCATCCCGACCGCGGCGTATAAGTCTACCCCCGAAACATGTACGACCGACTGGCCGAATATTTTACCGATCGTACCACCCATAAGAAGCAGTGGTACGAACATCGCACTCACCCCGCCTAGACCTAAGGTAAAAAGAGTGGCCGCGGCCTTAAGAATCCCGAAAACCAACAGGGTATGTGTGGGATGAGGCTGGACCAGAATGTCCTTGACCGCCTCATAATTGGGCCCCAGCGGCATCAGCGAAAGCCCGGGGTAGAACGTGACGAAAATAAGGCCGCACAGTCCGGTTGCGATTCCTCCCGCAACCATCTTCATGGTGTGGGGAACCGCGAGGTTGATTGCAAAGCGGCGAAAGCGGCGGAAGGTGGTCGCGAACACCATCGCCGCCAATCCGCACACCACGCCCAGCAGCGCGGACCACAACAGATCGCGCTCAGAGAAGCGCCTGGCCCCGATGAAGCCGAACAGCGGCTTGGAGCCTAGCAGCGCCACCAGGGTTGCGTACGAAACCACCGAAGCTATGAGCGAGGGCAGCAACGCCTCGTGTGCCAGATCCTCGTGATAAGGCATCTCCAGCGCGAAAATCAACCCGGTCAAGGGCGCGCGAAATACCGCTGCCATCCCGGCCGCGGCGCCGCTGATCAGCATCACGCGCCGATCCGCCTCGGTCAGTTTGAAACCGCGTACCCTGCCCCACAACCAGGACCCGACCGCGCCCCCACCATATATGCTCGGACCTTCAAGCGCGGCGCTGCCTCCAAATCCGACCGTGGTGGCGGCGGCCAGGAGCTTGAACCAGAACGGGCGGAAGTCGATGTCGCCCTTATGCTCGTGGTAGGAGGCGATGATTTCCTCGGTCGAATGCTGGTTGGGGTCGGGGGTCAAGAACTGCATGATGAGTCCGGTCAGCAGGAATCCCAGCGTCGTCAGTGGCACGATTAATAGATGATGGGCGTAGTAAAAAGACAGTAAATGCGCCCACAGGAAATGCAGAATTACCAGCACCACGCCGGTGATCAAGATTCCGGTCACGACCCCGATCAGCGGCGCCAGCAGCAGCCATTTGTGGATGTCGCGCGAGTAGATTGCGCTCAGGTCTTCATGCACCAGCGCATAATACTTGCGGTAACGCCGACCCGCGGTGGTGTGGTCGTAAGTGTCGGACATGCTCATTCCATCAATCTAGAATCATCGGTAGGGATGAGAAAAGATGGCCGCAATCTCAATTTCTCCTTGTCGGCCTTGCCCCCACGCGTTCATTATACCGTTGGCGAATTGTCGCTTGGCTCTGGATCGTGCACATCGCCCGCATCAGACCACGTAGCGCTTGCGCATTTCGCGGGATGAAGGTGTACGATTTCGGCTCGCTCACTTCAAACTCTCGAAGCGGAGCGCCACGCCGGCTCGATCATTTTTCGCACAAACGGCTGGGTGTGGGCATGTGGCCTCGGCGCACGAACAGAGGATCGCCCAAGATCTCGCGCATCGGCGCGAGCGCGGCAGACCGGGTGCAGACGCTCTTCGGGCAAATCGAAGAGAAACGTTCCCTCTTGTGTCTGACTCACTAGTTGCAGACGTGCTGCGCGCACCTTAACCGATGAAAAATGCTAAGCATTGTTCTTGTCGATAAGTGTGACCTCGTGGCGACCGCTCCGAATCGTATATCCGGCTCGCGATTGCAGTAACTTTGCAATCAGTCCTGTCCATCCGGTCTGGTGAGACGCGCCTACGCCCCTGCCTGTGTCACCATCAAAGTATTCGTGGAAGTTGATGTAGTCGCGAAACTGTTTGTCTTGCTGTAACTTCGGGTAGAGCGCGTATACCGGCCGCGCGCCGGCTTGATCCTTGAGAAATATCCCGGCGAGGCGGTTAACAAGTTCCTCGGCGATGTGATCAAGGGTGAGATGCTGACCCGAGCCAGTTGGACACTCGATCTTGAAGTCATCCCCGTAATAGTGATGGAACTTTTGCAGCGACTCGATGATCAGGAAATTGACGGGAAACCAGATCGGGCCGCGCCAATTGGAGTTGCCTCCAAAGAGGCGGGATCGGGACTCGGAAGGCTCATAATCGACTTGGAGCACGTGGCCGTTCACCCGATAGGTGAACGGGTGCGCTTTGTGATAGCGCGAAACCGCTCGCACACCGTACTCGCCTAGGAACTCTTTGGGGTCCAGCATCCTCTTCAACACCGCCTTCATGCGGTGGCCCCGCAGCAGCGAGAGCAGCCTTCTTTCCCCCACTCCCGCCACGTTCCAGTGCGACACCAGACCCGCCAGATCCGGCCGGTGGTGCAGAAACCATTCCATTTGTTGCGAGAACGCCGGTAACTTCGCCAGCGTTGCCGGTTCCAGGGTTTCCACGGCAAACAGCGGCGCCAGGCTGACCATTGAATGTATTTTCAGCGGAACCATCTGTCCGCCCGCCAGATCCAGCACACTATAGTAAAAGCTGTCCTCTTCACTCCAAAGTCCGATGCCCTCGTTTCCGATGTTGGTCATCGCATGCGCGATGTATAGGAAGTGTTCAAAGAATTTGATTGCCAAGTCCTCATAAACTTGGTCGTGGACCGCCAACTCCAGTGATATTCTCAAGAGATTGAGAGCGAACATTGCCATCCAACTGGTGCCGTCCGCCTGATTTATGTAGCCTCCTGTCGGTAATGGCTTGCTACGGTCAAATACGCCGATGTTGTCAAGTCCCAGGAATCCGCCCTGGAACAGGCTTCGGCCCCCCGCATCTTTTTTGTTTACCCAAAAGGTGAAATTGAGCAACTGATTTTGTAGGACCCGCTTCAGAAAATCCAGATCGCCCGGATCGCGCGGGTTGCTTTTGCGCCGCTGGTTGCGATCAATCTCGAACACCCGCCAGGCTGCCCACGCGTGAATCGGTGGATTAGCATCGTCGAATTTCCATTCGTATGCCGGCACTTGTCCGTTTGGATGCATGTATTGTGGCTCGTCGAGCTGGAGCAATTGTTGCTTGGCGAAATCGGCGTCGATCAGTGCGAATGTCACAGCATGGAATGCTAGATCCCAGGCTGCGAACCACGGATATTCCCACTTGTCCGGCATCGAAAAGACGTCGCTGCCGTTGAAATGCGTCCAATCCGTGTTGCGCACCTTTGTGTGCCCCTCCGGCGGCGGAGGTTGACTCGGATCCCCTTTGAGCCATGTGTGCACGTCATAGTTATAGAATTGCTTGCTCCAGATCATCCCGGCGAAAGCCTGCCGCTGCACGAGGCGCGCGTCTTCGTTAGGCTGGTTTTGTTGAAGGCTCGCGTAAAACTCATCGGTTTCGCGGACACGGGCTGCAACTAAATCGTTAAAGTCTGCAAATGGGCGAAGCTGGCGTTGGGAGGAGAGCCGCAGGCGAATCTTCTCCATTCCCCCTCCGGCCACTTGCACCACGTAGTGCGCGGCCGCCTTGGTGCCTCGCCTCAGAGGGTTCACCGCTCCCTTGCCCCCGTGCACGACATATTCATGGAAGGCGTCCTTGAAATATCCCGCTGTCTCCACATCATAGAGCCGTTGCTTGTTGGTCTCGTTCTCGCAGAACAACAGCTCATGCTTCGGCTCCGCATACAGTTGGTACACGCCGAGCGAAGGATGCTGAGCCAAGATGGACCCGTCAGCCTGCGCAACCAGCAAAGGCTTTTCGCTCGGTTCGGCCCACGACCAGGTGTTACGAAACCAGAGCTGCGGTAGTACATGGATCGTCGCTTGCTCCGGGCCCCGGTTACAGATGGAGATCTGCATCAAAATGTCGTCTGGAACCGCTTTGAAGTACTCCACGAAGATATCCCAGTAGCGGTTGCCCTCGAGAATGCCCGTATCGATCAGTTCGTACTCGTTATCCTGGAGGCCACGTTTTGCGTTCTCTTGAACCAGCAGCGTGTACGGATATTCACCCTGCGGATACTTGTAAAGCATCTTGAGATAGGAATGCGAAGGCGTAGCGTCCAGGTAGTAGTAGTACTCCTTTACATCTTCGCCGTGGTTACCCTGTGCATTGCTTAAGCCGAACAATCGCTCCTTGAGGATAGGGTCTTTTCCGTTCCAGAGCGCAACTGCCAAACACAGTCTCTGCTCCAGATCACAGATGCCGGCCAATCCGTCCTCGCCCCACCGGTACGCCCTGCTACGGGCCTGGTCGTGGGTTAAGTAGTTCCAGGCGTCCCCATTTGCGGAGTAATCTTCGCGAACCGTTCCCCATTGCCGTTCGCTGATATATGGTCCCCAGAACTTCCAAGAGGGGTGAGCGTCGTTGCCTTTTTTCAATCTTTGATCTTCCGCAGTCATCAATCCCCTCGTTGTCAGTGTGTAAGGAGAGTGCTTCCCATGCCCGCCAGCTGAATCTCTTGATCAGAAGGGGCGGAGCACTACGTTTACATTTGATGAGAGCATTTGCTTGAGGAGATGAGTGCATTTGCTTCAGTAGTTACAATCGGCTGACCTTCGGGGTTTCATTTAAAACGCTCGGCTGACTCGACCGTCGGGAAACGCGCTTGTCGCGGCCACGTGTAACGACTTTCGCGCCCCAGCGAACCGTTTGCATAGCCCAAGATATTCGCGCCCGGAACCCGCGATAATTACCGGCGACGGTCTCCTCAAACGTCCGCCCAAAGGACTGCTACGGACCGCGGCCCGGCTCGATAGGATTGTAACGAAATCGATTGTGCTTCCTTCCATTCGACAATGTCGTGCGGCGAATCGAGGGCAGTGTCGATCCACCGCCGCCACGGCCCTCCGCCAAGTGAGCCAAGCGGCGGCAGCTCGAATTCCAGCGGCTCCCAATACGCATTCAGAATCATATGGAACATGAGCTTCTCCTTTGGGAGATGTGCACCGAATGCCAGGCTGTGCGACCATGGGCTCCAGTCCGGCTGCCCGAGTTTTACGCCGTGCCACGCTGTTTTTGCTTTGCCGAGCAACTGGTTCAGACTCACCGGTTGCTGGTGTTCCGGATACAAGTCGCGCAGCCGTCGTCGTGCGATCAGGAGTTTTAGGAACCGAAATACCTCGGCTTGTCTAGTGGTCAACGTCCAGTCAAACCAGCTGATCTCGTTGTCAAGGCAGTAACAATTGTTGTTGCCAAACTGGGTGCGCCGCACTTCGTCGCCCATCACAATCATGGGAACTCCCAGAGAGAGCATAGTAACCGTCAGAAAGTTCTTTATCTGTCGATTTCGCAGCTTTTCTACCGCGCTGTCATCCGAGGGCCCTTCGACGCCACAGTTCCAGCTTCGGTTGTCGTTCGCGCCGTCGCGGTTGTCCTCGCCATTAGCCTCGTTGTGCTTCTGGTTATAAGAGACAAGGTCGTTGATAGTGAAGCCGTCGTGACACGTCACAAAATTGACGCTCTGCTCCGCTTCGCGTTGCTTGTGACTATAAAGCGCCGGACTTCCTAGCAACCGGTCGGCCATGCGTGGTACCGCACCGTCTTCGCCGCGGAAGAAGCTGCGGATGTCATCGCGAAACCGTCCGTTCCACTCCCTCCAACTGTCACCGATAAAGCTCCCCACCTGATAAAGTCCGGCCGCATCCCAGGCCTCGGCGAAGAACTTGGTCCCCGCAAGCGCGGGGTCTGATTCGATATCCCACAGCACCGGCGGATTCGCCATAGGTCGTCCTGACGGATCGCGATCCAGAATCGACGCCAAATCGAATCGGAAACCATCCACGTGCATATGCTCGACCCAATAGCGGATACTATCCACGATCATGCGGCGGACAATCGGCTGGTTCGCATTCAGCGTATTCCCAGTGCCGCTGTAGTTCGCGTACCTTGAGCGATCCTGATCGAGAATGTAGTAGACGTCGTTGTCCAGGCCCCGGAAGCAAAAAGTGGGTCCCGATTGGTCCCCTTCCGCGGTGTGGTTGAAAACGACGTCCAGAACAACCTCAATTCCCGCTTGGTGCAAGGCCTTGACCATATCGCGGAACTCGTCCACCGGGCTGACCGGATCTTGGCGCGAGCTGTAGCTCCGGTGCGGCGCAAAGAAGGAGATCGGCGCATATCCCCAGTAGTTGATCAGTCCGGGCGGACAATCCTGGGCGTCGTACTGGAAAACCGGTAGCAGTTCGACAGCGGTGATGCCGAGTTCCAGAAGATACGGTATCTTCTCGACCAAACCACGGTACGTGCCCCGGGTTTCTTCCGAAACCCCGGAGCTGGGATGCCGGGTGAAACCTCTCACATGCATCTCATAGATGACTGTCTGATCGGCTGGGCGGTGAAGGGGTTTATCCCCTTCCCAATCGTAAGCGCTGAGATCCACCACCACACTTTTCATTGCCTTCGCGGTATTGTCACCTTCCCGGCTAGCAGCTTGACGGCTGTAGCTCCCGGGAACGACGATAGCTCGGCAGTATGGGTCGAGGAGAACTTTGGATGAATCAAATCGCAGGCCTTTGGCCGGATCGAAAGGTCCCTGCACCCGGTAACCGTAAAGCTGCCCCGTTTGTACGCCGGGGACAAACGCGTGCCAGTAGTGATAAGTGAGATTGGCAACAGGGTCGAAATGGATGACGCGCCCAGGTACGGCATCATCCTCCCGGTCGAACAGAAGCAACTCCACGTCTGAGGCGCTACGGGAGAACAGGCTGAAATTCACGCCTCCGGGAACGATCGTTGCGCCGAGAGGAGCGCTTTCTCCAGTCCCCTCCGTATTCACCGCCAACAGTTTCTCTGGTTCGAGATGGACTGGGGTCCTATCGAGAACAAGGGCCATGACTCACCTTATGACGGCCGGTTGAGCTGGGTAGGCGCATTTTTTTGAACTCCAGGTTCAGCAGGGTGCGTCAGATTGTCCGCATTCGTCCGGTTGTGCGCTTGGTATTAAAGAGGCCGGGGATTGGGCGCAAGCGCCTGAGTAGCCGGTTCCCTAGACCCTGCGCACCAAGCCGCTCGCGCTCATGCCGCATGAGGACTTCGTGGTACGCGCCTCCAAGAACGCGTTCTTCCCCCGCGTCGCTCCCGCCACCTCTTCCGTGATCGTCTGCCGCAAGAATTCCACACCGTACCGAAGCGCGTGTCCGCGCGTCAGCTTGGTGTGCGTCTCTTGAACAGCAAGTCTCCCACCGCGTCGTCATACCAGTTGATCTGCAATCTTCGCGGCCGCACGTTTGAGACGAAGCCTTCGTACGGGCTCGCCCATCGCGGCGACCAACAGGACGCCGACAATGATGGCTATGGCGTCCCGCGAGGTCTGCATCGCCCCCAGTGAAACAAGTAGGGTAGTCGCGAGTCTGGCAGGTTGTCCTGCCTTTAAGACCAGCCACACAATGGTCGTGAGCGCAGCCGGTATGGCCGTCACCCACAGGCGTTGTAGAGGGAGGACGCCCGTTTCGAGCACGTTTGGCGCCGCCCAAGGATTCGACAGGTAGGGTGCCGGAAACCCCGCGCCCAGGCCAACCACGTGCCCCGATGATTACGTTGCGGAGTCTGGCGCCCGGCAGCTGCGACTGTTCCACCATCTCGTAAGCCGTAGGACTCAAACTCGCGCTCAACGTCAGATCGGCATAGGTTGCGGTTGAGCTTGGCTGCGGTCGTGGGCCGGTCTGGTTTCGACGCCAGAGCTGAGGTTGTGAGCACTGTTGACGAGTGCAAGGTGAGAGAACGCCTGCGGAAAGTTTCCCAGCTGCCGATGTTCTTTGGCATCGTATTCTTCCGCCAAAAGGCCGACATCGTTACGCAGCGAAAGCAGGTGCTCAAAGAGCGAACGCGCTTTGTCGATCCGGCCTTGCAGGAAGTAGTTGTCAACCATCCAAAAACTACACGCGAGAAAGGATCCTTCGTTCCCCACCAAGCCATCCACTGAGCTTCTGGTGTTATAGCGCGCGACCAGGCCGTCGTGCATCAGGTTCTTCTCTATCGCGGTCACTGTGCCCTGGATGCGCGGGTCTTCGGGCGGGAGAAACCCGACCAAGGGCAATAGCAATAAGCTGGCATCGAGCTCTTTGCCGCCGTAGTACTGGACAAACGAATTCAGTTCCCGGCTGAAGCCGAGGCGGCAGACCTCGTCATGGATATCACTGCGTAGCCTGTCCCAACGGTTGAGCGGCCCATCAACTCCAAACTCTTGCACCATACGAACGGCGCGGTCGACTGCTACCCACGCCATCACCTTGGAATGAACAAAGTGACGGCGCGGCCCTCGGATCTCCCAAATACCCTCATCCGGCTGGGTCCAGATTTTTTCGAGATGATTGACCAGCGCTCTTCCCAGTTCCCAGCCGGCCTCGCTTTTTTCAAGTCCCTTGCGGCGGGCCAGGTAGAGGGAATCGAGAAACTCGCCGTAGACATCGAGCTGTAACTGTCCAGATGCGGCGTTCCCGATTCTTACAGGCCGAGACGCTGCGTAGCCGGGTAGTTCCGCCACTTCGAACTCAGTGAGACGGCGCTCTCCAGCAATACCATACATGATCTGCATATGATCCGACATTCCAGCCACAGCGCGCAGCAGCCAATCTCGCCAAGCCCTGGCTTCGTCCATGAAGCCAGACTCTATGAGCGCGTATAGCGTGTAGGTAGCGTCCCGGATCCAGCAAAACCGGTAGTCCCAGTTGCGAATGCCACCAATTTGCTCGGGCAAGGAAGTGGTTGCTGCCGCAACGATGCCGCCGGTTTCGTGGTGAATGAGGGCTTTCAGCGTGATGAGAGAGCGGAGGGTCGCTTCGGCATAGGGCCCCTTTAACGAGTGCTTGCTCGACCATTTCTTCCAATCGTCTGTAATGTTTTCAACGACGACGGCGGCATCGAGTGGACTCGGCAGTGAGCCGAAGGACGGGGACCATGTCAGCGCGAAAGCAATCGTTTGGCCTTCTTCGACTTCGAAGTCGGCCCGTATTTTGTGGTCCTCGTCGTGGAGGGGGACGGTGGTGCCAAAAACAATCCGATCCGGTCCGGCGACCGCGCAAAGCCGGCTGTCCTCCAAGCGGCTGACCCAAGGAACCACGGTTCCGTTATCGAAACGCAATGTGAGTTCCATCTCCATGGGCACACGACCGCGGATGCCACGAACAAGTCTGATCACATCCTGATGCGCGCCACGACGATCCATGCAGTCGATCAACACGACTGTTCCTTCCGGCGCAGAGAATTCGGTCTCCAATACTAGAGTGCCTTCGCGATAGCGGCGGGTGACCTTTGGCCGGATGGCTGTGGGAGCGATGCTCCAGTGGCCGTTATCCGGTGATCCTAAAAGAGCGGCGAAGCAAGCAGTGGAGTCAAACCGCGGAAAACACAGCCAGTCAATAGATCCATTACGGCCGACGAGAGCAGCCGTAGCGTTGTTGCCGATCAGCGCGTAGTCTTCGATCAGTAGGGCCATAAAGCTTGAGACTCCGAAATAGCTCCGCCGTGAATCCCATCGGAGTGATTTTGAACTTTTTCCTCAGGCGCTATGGATCAGATCGGCATCCGGTAACCGTAGAATTCGTGGTCCTCGTTGTAGCCCCCCTGGCCACCTCCGAGTTGAGCGAAATCCGCAACGAACTCGATCGCTTCGATCCATTTGACCTGTTTGAAGCCCAATTCGTTCTCGCACCGAAGCCGTAGCGGCGCTCCATGCAAAACAGTGACAGGCTCTCCGTTCATCTCATAAGCCAGAATTGTGAGATGGTGAGCCATGTTTTCGAGTCGATGGACATCATAATATTTGCCGCCATCGCTCCCATCCGCGAGGGAGTAAAAGACTGCATAGCGCGCATCCGGCGTGGGTCTAACCAAATTCAGAATGTGGCGCATCGGGACGCCGCCCCACTTGGCCACTCCTGACCACCCCTGGATGCAGAAATGCTCGGTAATCTGCTCCTGCCTGGGCATCGCTTTTAGTTCCGCCAAGGAAAACACCAGGGGATTCGCGACCAGGCCGCCAATTCGCAGCGAATAACCCGCGAAGTTGTCCCTTGCGAGGACCCTGTACTCCTCAGAGTTTGGCATTGTACCGTTGGGCCAGAAATACGGAGAGATATCCGTCTGGGTGTACTGACGTTTGGGATCAAACCATTCGACGAGACCTTTGAGCCAGCCGATGATGAAGCGGCCAGTTCTCTGAACCAGCCGCGTATGGTTGATCGTGAGCGGCGTGGCGATAGCCCAAGTGATGACGACAATGGCCATTGCCGGGATGAATATGGCGAAGCCGGCGCTCCCGTTGCCGTTCACGCCGGCGAACATCTTGTTCACATTGCCCCGCAGTCCGGTGACGAAAACCATTGTCACGTGGACAAAAATAAAGAACACGAAATATGACATCACCAGGAAATGAATCGATCGGGCGACTTGCCGATGGAAAACCCTTCCGAACCACCCGAGCCGATTCGCAATCGCCGGGCCCTGCATCAGTCCAGTTACGATAGCCAGCGGTGCCGCGATGAAGACGGTGGTGAAATACGCAAGCTGTTGCAAGCTGTTGAAGCGAATCCAACTTTCATTCGGCGGGAACTGGATCGACAGATACTGAATAGCCACCGACAGGCTGTTTGGAAAGACTGCCCACGTGCGCGGTACCAGCTTCCCCCACTGGCCGCTGGCGAAGAGCATCACGTAAAAAGCCGCCCCGTTGATTACCCATAAAAAATCGCACGAGAAATGCCACCAGCGCGCGAGGCCGATCGAATGACGTAAGCCTGGAATGCCTAGCCATCCCGGTATCGTCACAGAGTCGTCCTTGGCCGTCCAGATCCGGCCGCTCGGAACAGGACGCTGAAAACGAAACCACTCCGTGCCCGGTGTGCAGTCCACCTTCCAGTACAGGCGCGGATGGTCGGCTAGGATTTGAATTCCCGCCCGGATAATCAGGAACATCAGAAACAGGTTGAAAAAATGCATGCATCGCATCCAGAGAGGGAAACCGTGCCATTCCACAGGTGAAATGGTGTGGCCCGGATAACGCTCCAAAAAGGCTTGTATCGCCGGGATCTGGCGAAGTTCCTGCACCACTGCAACGCCGATGAGCAGAAACAGGAATGCTAACGGCAGGAGCCATAGAACACTGAACCACCGCTTTCCCAACCGGATGTGGGGAACGACACCCCATTGCGGAGGAAGCCAGTCGTTGAGCCTAATCCGGTCATCTGCGTGCGTAAGTTTCGCTTCAAGAGGCGTGACCTTCTCGCTTAAAACTCCCATACAATGCAACCTCCAGCGGAGTTGTCCGACAAATCGGCGGCCATGTCCGAAGGTTAACCGTAGAAGGAACTTACCCCGATCCCGTTATTGCGGAAGGCGGTTTCTTCACATCGTAGCGGTGCCCTCCGCAAGGGGGCACACGAAGCCCATGAGTTAAGATTCCGATTTAGCTGAGCGGATTTATTATTCGACAAACTGGAATACCGACGGACGGTGTCCCTCGCAATGTGGAATTTGAAGGAAGCGGCGGCGAACCGCGTAATCACGGCGCGGCCTCCTCAGCTTGATCAATCTTCAGAGTTTCGTGGCGCACAGCGCGGGCGAGCAGCGGCAGATAGCGACAGCCGCGAGACCGGTGGAAGAGCTGCTCGGCATGAGACACACCGAGCGCGGTCCAGCCGGCGATCATGTCGCCCGAACGCCAGCACCTCACGTTGCGCGCGACCCCGCGCACCGAACTTATCAGGTTCCCAACCGCATTGGTGGTGAGCAGGAACCCGCGCAGCCCAGCTGGCAGCTCGAACTTCCGCGCGGCGCGGGTTTCTTCCAACCCCTCGCGCAGCCTGGCCGCGGCGGAATCTTCGCCGTCGCGCTCCAGCCACAACATGCCGACAGTCAATTAGCTGCACCCTTTTCGAAAGTCCTAACCCACTCCATGTATCGCGCCGCGATTTGTTCGACCGCCTGTTCCCGGCCTATCTTGCCGTCTCGCAGACTCACCAACGGTTCCCAAAATGAGGTGCGGCCGACCGCGAAGCCGATAAAGCCCGGCACGGCCGACGCGTTGCGCAGCCACTCCACCACCTTCTGCTCGTTGGAGCCCCGGCCCAGAATGATGCAGCCGACCTTATCCCTGCCGTCCCGGCGCGCCGTATGCGCGATCTTTTCGCAGTCTTCGCGACGATCCAGTCCCTCGATTTTCCAGACGTCCGGCTCGACTCCCGCTGCTTGCAACTCCTTGATAGTGTCGAGCATCAGCGACGGGCGCAGGTCGGTATCGTAGATGTGCTGGTCTCCGTCCACGCGATCCATCTGCTCGTGGGTCGCGGGAACCAGCAGCTCGAACATGAAGTAAACGCCGTGTGAATGGCAATGGTCAGCGAGGAGCTTGAGGCGCGTGGCCTGACGCCGGTTCATCGCCTCGTCATCTTCCGGATTGTAGCGCACCAGCACTTTTGAGAAGGTCGGCTTAAACGCTTCTATATGTGCCGCCCATTGTTCGCCGTATTCGAACTGAAATTCCGCCTGGCCGCTCTTTTCGGCCGGCATCGCGGTTATGTAACCATTCTTGACAGCATCGCGCAGGATCCTCGCTCCAAACTGCTCGTCCACCAGGATTCCGGCGCGCTCCCTGGCGAGCCCCTTGGTGAGCGCCAGCTTGAAGGCGTCGTAGATGACCTCTTTGGTCTTTGCAATTCGTTCGGTCTGCGCCGCGTTGAGCGCCCCGGTCCAACCGTAAAGTCCCTTCTCGAAGGAGCTGCGATGATCGTAGGGCAAAATATATAAGGGCTTGTTATATCCGATGACCACTGCTCAATTCTCCATCGATACGTCCGGTCATTGAGTCATTCACGCCATTTCGACTATTCAAGCATTTATTTCAACGCCCGCGCGCCTGCCGATATCGCTGGATCAGAGTATTGGTCGAACTGTCGTGTTTGAGATCGGGTTTGGTGCGGCTTTCGAGTTCCGGAATGATTCGCTTGGCCAGGACCTTGCCGAGTTCAACGCCCCATTGGTCGAAGGAATCGATGTCCCACACCGCGCCCTGGGTGAAGACGTTATGCTCATAGAGCGCGACCAGCGTGCCGAGCGTCCTGGGCGTCAGTTTGTCGGCGAAGATGATATTGGTAGGCCGGTTGCCCTCGCATACTCGAAACGGAGTCTGAAAATCGAGAGACCCTTCCGCCTTGAGTTCCGCCGTGCTCTTGCCGAAGGCCAGCGCTTCGGCCTGCGCGAACACGTTCGCCATCAGAAGATCATGATGTTCGCTAAACTCACTGAGCGGCTGGCAAAAGCCGATCAGATCGCAGGGAATCAGCTTCGTTCCCTGATGGATTAGCTGGTAGAAGGAATGTTGTCCATCGGTGCCTGGCTCGCCCCAGATGATGGGTCCGGTCTGGTAGTTGACGGGACGCGTCTCCAAGTCAACGTGCTTGCCGTTGCTCTCCATTTGGAGTTGCTGGAGGTAAGCTGGAAAACGCCGCAGATGGTTCGCGTAGGGCATGACACCCACGGTCTGCGCGCCGAAGAAATTGTTGTACCACACAGTAAGCAGACCCATCAGCATTGGCAGGTTCCGCTCCGCCGGCGCGGTGCGGAAGTGTTCGTCCATGGCGTGGAACCCGGAGAGCATCTCCTCGTAATTCTTCGGACCGACCGCGACCATGGTGGACAGCCCGATCGCAGAATCCATCGAATAGCGGCCGCCAACCCAATCCCAAAAGCCAAACATGTTGGCCGTATCTATCCCGAACTTCGATACCTCGCTCGCATTGGTCGAAACCGCCACGAAGTGCTTGGCCACCGCGGCTTGGCTTTTGAGCGCCCCAACAATCCACTTGCGGGCCGTGGCGGCGTTGGTCATGGTCTCGAGGGTCGTGAACGTTTTCGAGGACAGAATGAAAAGCGTCTCGGCCGGGTCAAGATCGCCGGTCGCCTCGGCAAACGCGGCGCCGTCGATATTCGCCACGAACCGGAAGGTCATCGCTTTATCGGTGAACGCGCGCAGCCCCGCATAGGCCATCTCCGGACCCAGATACGAACCGCCGATCCCGACATTGATGATGTTCTTGATGCGCTTGCCGGTGTGGCCTTTCCATTCGCCCGAACGCACCCGATCCGAAAAGGCTGCCATTTTCTGCAACACGCCATGTACTTCGGGAATCACGTCGGCGCCGTCGACTTTGATTTGCGTGTTCTGCGGAGCCCGCAAGGCGACGTGAAGCGCCGCGCGTTTTTCGGTTGAATTGATTTTCTCGCCGCGGAACATGGCGTCGCGCCTCTGGGCGACGCCGCGTTCGGCCGCGAGCTGCAGCAGCAGGCGGATCGTTTCGTCGGTAATGCGGTTCTTGGAATAGTCCAGGTACAGACCCGCGCCTTCGGCAACCAGGCGCTCGCCGCGCTTCGCGTCCTCCGCGAACAGTTGCCGCAGATGCGTGTCCTTGATCTTGTCGTAATGCGCCTGAAGGGCGCGCCAGGCAGGTGTTTCCGTAGGTCGCTGAGTTTCAGCCATGGATCAGTCCTCCGTCTTTACTTCAGCGCTTTGCTCTTGGTTTCAATCGCCTTCAGAAGATCCCGCCAGGAATTAACGAACGACTTGGCACCTTCGCTTTGCAGATCGGCGCCAAGCTTGGCGACGTTGATCCCGGCCCGGCCGAATTCGGTGAGAACCTGCTCGCAATCTGCACCGTCGCGTGGGATCGCACTGCCCACGCGGCCATGCTGGGCAAACGCGAGCAAAGTCTCCTCGGGCATGGTGTTGACGGTGCAGGGAGCGGCCAGCGCCCCTATATAGAGGACGTCGGAGGCCTTCGGATCCTTGGTGCCGGTGCTTGCGAACAGCAACCGTTGCGGACGCGCGCCAAGATTGGCCAGCCGCTGCCACCGATCCGATTCGAGCACGTCGCGATATGCCTTGTAGGCCTGTTGTCCGATGGCCACTCCCAGCCGATCGCGGTCGCGCTCGGGCACTTTGTCCATCGTCGCCTTATCCCATCGACTGATGAACAAAGATGCGACGGAGCGCACGTCGGGGCTGAGGTACGCTGCGACACGGCGCTCGAGACCGCGCATGTACGCTTCGGCGGCGCCGAGGTAGTGCTCTCTGGTGAAAAGCAGCGTGACGTTTACGGGGACGCCGGAGAAGATGGCTTCCTCGATCGCCGGTGCTCCCTCCTTGGTGCCGGGAATTTTTATAAACAGATTGTTGCGCTTGGCCTTTTTGTGCAGACTCTTTGCCTCAGTCACGGTCGCCTTTGCGTCATAGGCCAGCAGCGGAGAGACCTCGAGCGAGACCCATCCGTCCACGGTGGCGGTGCGCTCGTGGATTGGCGCGAACAGATCTGCTGCCCTTGTGAGGTCCTCCACCGCCAACTCGAAGAAGAGTGATTCGCCCGAATGACCGGCGCCCACCAGGCGGCGAATCTCCGGGTCGTAAGACGCGCTGTGAGTAATCGCGTGATCGAAGATGGTCGGATTGGAGGTAAGACCGGTGACCGAAAGCTCGGTGAGGTACTTTCGCAGGGTGCCGTTATCGAGCAGGTCCCGGGTAATGTTGTCTAGCCATAGACTTTGTCCGAGTTGGTTAAGTTGTTGCGTCGCTTTCACCTTGGACTCCTGCGCAACTGCGCGCCGAGAAAGTCGGACCGTTTGTAATTCAGCAGAACGCCGATATGAGAAAGTCTGATGTCGGCGGGTGGATAATCTGCGAGGATCTTTGCGTCGTTGGCGTAATGCCCTTGCTTGGGAAAGACAGTCGTGACCCGGTCCTTCCAGCGGCTCTTTATCGCCGCGAGAATCCGCAGTTTGTCGTCGATCATCACGTAACGCCTGGCGGGATACATCCGCTCAACGTCGGCCAGCGCTTTTTCCTTGTGAACATAAATCAGCACATGACCACTGAATGCTTTCCACAGACCCGAGCATTCGACCTTGCGTGGCTGAAAGACCGCGTCACCATCGGAAAGTATCACCGTCCTGCCCCAGCTTCTGACACGCTTCACCACTTCAAGGGCATGGGGATAAAGGCGCCTTGCGAAAGGATAGTTCACTAACCAGTTAGACATCCTGAGGAGCCGCGGATCATGCAAATCTTCGAGCCGATAACGTTCAAGCGCCCCGAGGTAATCGGCGTATCCGATTTCCGACCTCAACTCTTCGAAGATAGCCAGGTAACGTTTTCGCGCGCGGCTGCCATATTCTTCGCCTATGTGATTACCCAGATCGGCCTGCACGCGATCGTTGTTGAGCAGAGTGTTGTCAACGTCGAAGAGAAACGTTACCTCCTCCGCCCGCATGATCATTTCTCCGCCGGGGTCTGCGGATCGATCCAGGGACCGTAATTGCCGATTAGCTGATGAGCTTCTTTGGGTCCCCAGGTGTCCGGTTCATAAGTGTACAGGGGCGCAACATTGCTCAGGATTGGCTGGACGGCTCGCCATTGCGCCTCGACTAGGTCTTGGCGCGCGAAGAGTTCACCGACTCCACGCATAGCATCGCCGAGCAGCCTCTGGTATGGCGGTTCATCTCCCGCGGCCTGCCGTTTAAGCATCAGCTCGACGTCGCTGCCCACCATCCGCTCGCCCGGTATTTTAACGCGTACGCCTAGCGCGATGCTGATGTCGGGACTCACGCGCAGCCGCATATGCGAGGAAGTCGACGGCACGAGTTCGCTGAAAGTCTCGCGCGGAGGACGCTTGAACTCGACGACGACTTCTGTCGCGACCACCGGCAACTCCTTTCCAGCGCGGATGAAAATTGGCACCCCGGCCCATCGCCAAGTATCAATGAAGAGCTTGATCGCGATGAAAGTTTCGACCGTGGAACCCGCGGCCACACCCGGCACATTGCGGTAGCCGTTGTATTGTCCTCGAACCACGCACTCGGGCGTCAAGGGATGAATTGCTTTCAGTAGACTGGCCTTCTCGTCGCGTACCGCTTCATGATCCTCACCGGTTGGTGGATCCATCGTGAGGTTCGCAAGCACCTGCAGCATGTGATTCTGGACTACATCGCGCAGGGCTCCGGTTTCGTCGTAGAAGCGTCCACGATCCTGGACGCCGAACTTCTCCGCCATCGTAATCTGGATGCTCCGAACATAGTTGCGGTTCCAAATTGGCTCGAAGATCGGGTTGGCAAAGCGCGTATACAGGATATTCTGCACTGGCTCTTTACCCAGGTAATGATCGATGCGATAGATGCGCTCTTCGGGAAAATACTGCTGTATCGTTCGGTTTAGTTCCTGCGCCGAGGCTAGGTCGTGACCGAAGGGCTTCTCAACCACGACCCGTGCGTGGTCGCCACATCCTGATTTCGCCAACCCCTGCGCGACCGTGCCGAACAAACTTGGCGGAATAGCAAGATAGTGTGTTGGTTGTTTCGCGGAACCCAGCTCCTTGCGGACGTTGCTAAAGGTGGCGGCGTCGGCGTAATCACCGTCTACATAACGCAAGAGTTCTGTCAGTTTCTTGAAAGCGTTCTGATCAACGCCACCGTGCTTCTCGAGGCTGTCCTTGGCGCGGGCACGAAGCTGATCGAGCGACCATCCCGACTTGGCGACGCCGATGATCGGCATATTCAGGCCTTCACGAATCAGCCCCTGGAGGGACGGGAAAATCTGCTTGTAGGCAAGATCGCCAGTGGCGCCGAAGAAGACGAACGCGTCTGATTGAAAGTTGGGCATCAACGCCCTCCTGTTTTGGGTTTTTCCAGATGGCCTCCGAATTCGTATCGCATCGCCGACAAAATTCGGTTCGCGAATTCCTCATCACCGCGCGACGAGAAGCGGGCGTACAGCGCCGCGCTGATGACCGGCGCGGGAATACCCTCGTCAATCGCAGCCTGCAGCGTCCAGCGCCCTTCGCCCGAATCGGATACCCTTCCCGCGAAATTGGAGAGGTCGGGGTTTTCACGCAGTGCCGCGGCAGTCAGATCGAGCAGCCATGATCCGACTACGCTGCCGCGTCGCCACACTTCGGCCACATCTTTCAGACTGATATCGTACTGGTAGAGCTCCGGATTCCGGAGCGGTGTGGTTTCGGCGTCGACCTCGCGCTTTCGCTTCCCGGCATTGGCGTTGCGGATGATGTTGAGCCCTTCCGCGAAAGCCGCCATCAAACCGTACTCGATTCCGTTGTGGACCATCTTCACAAAGTGCCCCGCGCCGTTTGTGCCGCATCGAAGGTAGCCGTTTTCGGCGGTCGAGGTCTCGCCGGTGGCTCCCGGCGTGCGCGGCGCGCTTTCGACACCGGGCGCGAGCGTTTTGAAAATGGGATCGAGATGGCGCACGATGGCCTCGTCGCCGCCGATCATCATGCAATAGCCCCGCTCCAAACCCCATACGCCGCCGCTAGTCCCACAGTCGACGTAATTGATGCCCAATGGATTTAGCTGCGCGGCACGGCGGATATCGTCGTGATAGTACGAGTTGCCGCCGTCGATCACGATGTCGCCCTTCTCCAGCAGGGGCTTGAGCGAATCCAGTACAGGATCGACCACCGCGGCCGGCACCATCAGCCATACCGCCCGCGGTTTGGTGAGCTTCTTAACGAACTCCGCCAGCGCCGTGGCAGACTTCGCGCCTTTCGACACGAGTTCCTGCATGGCCTGCGGATGGGTATCGTGCACGACGCACTCGTGGCCCGCCTTCAGCAGACGCTGCACCATGTTCGAGCCCATCCGACCTAGTCCAATCATCCCAAGTTGCATTCCGATTCTCCTTCAGGGATTGTAGCGAACCATCGTTCAACGCGAGTGAGCCAACGCTTCCTTTGCCGCCGCGACTACATGGTCAGGGGTAAATCCGAAGTGCTCGGCGACGATCTTCATCGGCGCCGACATGCCGAAAGTGCGCATGCCGAGCACCACTCCATTGCGTCCGGCGAACCGATCCCAGCCGATTGGCGAGGCCTCTTCCACCGTCACGCGCGCGGCAATCGAAGGCGGCAGCACGCTGTCGCGATAAAGTTGGTCCTGTTCGTCGAACAACGTCCATGCCGGCATGCTGACCACGCGCGCCTTGATCTTCTCGGCCGCCAGACGCTCGCGAGCTTGCATGCACAAACCGATTTCGCTGCCACATCCGATCAGAATCACGTCCGGCTTGCCGTCGGGCGCGTCGGCCAGCACGTAGCCGCCGTTGGCGAGCCCGCTCGCTTTGGCCCATTGCGTGCGATCCACTATCGGTAGCGGCTGGCGCGTGCAGATTAGTGCTACCGGGCGATTCTTGATCGACAGCGCGAGCCGGTAAGCTTCGGCCATCTCGTTGGCGTCGGAAGGCCGGATGACGACCATTCCGGGGATCGCGCGCAGCGAGACGAGTTGCTCGATCGGCTGATGAGTCGGCCCGTCCTCGCCTACGGCGATCGAATCGTGGGTCCAAATGTGCAGCACCGGCAGGTCCATGAGGGACGAGAGGCGGATCGAGCCGCGCGCATAATCGGTGAAGATCAAAAACCCCGAACCGAAAGCGCGCAGGCCCGTCAGCGTCATTCCATTTACAATTGCGCACATCGCATGCTCGCGGATGCCGAAGTGAAGATTGCGGCCGCGATAATTTCCCAGCTTCCCGGTGGGTTGGAAATCACCCGCGAACTCGAACGTCAGATGGGTCTTGGTGCTGGGCGAGAGATCGGCCGCGCCGCCAAGCAGCCAAGGTATCTTTTCCGCCAGCGCGTTGAGAACCTTCCCCGAGGCATCGCGCGTCGACATTCCGGCGTCGCTCGGCGGAAAAGAGGGCAGCGCCTTGTCCCATCCGGGCGGCAAATCACGGTTGGCAATGCGCCCGATCTGGTCGGCCAAATCGGGATACTGGGCACCGTACTTTGCGAACGCCTGTTCCCATTCCTTGCGCAGCCGCGCGCCCCGCTCTCCTATATTGGCGGAGAAGTGCTCCATCACGCCGGGCGGCACGACGAAGTTCTGGTCGGGCGAGAAGCCAAACAATTCCTTGGTCAGACGAACTTCCTCGGGACCCAGCGGTTCGCCGTGCGCGGCAGGCGAATCCTGCTTGTGCGGAGCGCCATAACCGATATGACTGTGGACGATGATCAGGGTCGGACGGCCCCTGGTTGCGTTGAAGGCCCGGAGCGCGCTCTCGACCATCGCGATGTCGTTCGGATCGGGGACCTGCATGACTTCCCAGCCATAGCCAAGAAATCGCGCCGCAACATCCTCGGTAAAGGCGATGTCGGTATGTCCTTCGATCGTGACCCGGTTGCTGTCGTAGATCCAACAAAGATTGGACAGGCCCAGGTGTCCAGCGATCGAAGCCGCTTCGCTGGAAATCCCCTCCATCATGTCGCCGTCGCCGCATAGCGCATAGACGTTGAAATCGAAAAGGTTGAAGCCCGGACGGTTGTAGGTCTCGGCCAGGAAACGTCCCGCGATCGCCATACCGACACTGGTCGCCACGCCCTGACCCAGCGGTCCGGTGGTGGTTTCCACGCCCGAGGTCCACCCGTATTCCGGATGCCCCGGGCATCGGCTGCCCGCCTGCCTGAAGTTCTTAATGTCGTCGAGCGTTACCGCGGGGCCGCCAACCTTTTCGTAGGAAGGATTGGTCGCCTTGATTCCCGAGAGATGGATCAGCGCGTACAGGAGCATTGAGGCATGTCCGCTGGAGAGCACGAAACGGTCGCGGTTGAGCCAATTAGGCTTCTGCGGGTCGTAACGCAAGATGCGCTGCCACAACGTGTATGCGGTCGGCGCAGCGCCCATCGGCGTGCCCGGATGACCCGACCTGGCCTTCTGAATCGCGTCGATCGCCAGGGTGCGGACCGTATTGATCGCGAGCTTATCCAAGTCCTGTTGCTGTGGCATTCCGCACTCCTTTAGTTACGCGGGCAGCGGTCCGTGCGCAGCGGAATCAAGCAGCGCCCCGCTTTTCTGCATCGGTGTCATCGTCGTACCAGTTGATCCGCCCGGCGTCGGAACGATCGAGCAATTGCGGTCCGCGCCCCTTTGAGAAGTAGTCCCAAACCCAATCAATGAGGGTCTCGATCTTGACCTGCATGCTGGTGAGAAGTGCGAGATGCACTCCCAGCCACATACTGTAGGCGACCGTGCCCTCCAGTTCGTGACGATGCTCACCAACTTCGGCGACGGCGGCATTCCTGCCAATCATCGCCATGATGCCTTTGTCGTGATAGTGGAACGCGGTACGGGGTTGGCCTTCAATATCGGCGAGAATGTTTTTGGCGGCCCACCTTCCACTCTGCTGTGCTACCGATCCAAGTTGCGGGAGAGCGTTACCGTCCGCTCCCGTGATATTCGCAACGTCACCCAGCGCATACACGCCTGGGAAGCCCTCGACGCTCAAATCGTGCTGAACGTTGATGCGTCCGCCGCGCCCCTGCGGCAAACCTGCGCCACTCGCGACAGCTGCCGCCTTGAGTCCGGCGCCCCAGATCACGCAACGGGTTTTGATCGTGCTGCCCTCGGAGAGCACCACGTGGCCTGGATGCACTTCATTGACCGCGGTGCCGAGCTTGAGCACCACACCACCGCGATGAAGAACCTTGCTCGCGTAGTCGTGGGCCTTCGCGGAGAAGGGCGCGAGCAGCGTCGGTCCGCGCTCAACCAGGTAAATGCACGCGGATTTGACTGCGAGATCTTCGTATTCCGCAGTGACCGTTGAATGAATCATGTCCGCCAGGCTCCCGGCGATCTCGGTGCCGGTCGCTCCGCCGCCGACGATTACGAAATTCAATGCGCCCTGGTCGATCAGCGCAGCGTCGCGATCGGCGTCTTCAAACAAGGCCAGGATGCGCGAGCGCAGACGCTCAGCATCGTTCATTGAGTAGAGCGGAAACGTGTTGGCTGCCGCACCGGGTGTGTTGAAAAAATTAGCCTGCGCACCCGCGGCAAGTACCAGGAAGTCCCCTTTGTAGACCTGGCCTTCCTTGGTAGTGACACTGTGGTTCTTCGGGTCGACGGCGCTGACTTCCGCTAATTTGATATCGACGTTGGGTAGCTTGCGAAAAATCTTTCGCAACGAGAACCCGACATCGCTCGGTGTGAGTTGCGAGGTCGCGAGCTGATAAAAGAGCGGCTGGAACTGATGATAGTTGTGCTTGTCGACAAGGGTGACATGGACCTTGTCACTGCCCGCCAATATCTGCGCGCAGCCGACCCCAGCGAAACCGCCGCCGACGATAACCACGTGTTTTAACGGCACTTGTGAAGCCATTGCTGAACCCTCTTCGAATGGTCTGCATCGCCGCTACACCTGAGAGTGTGACAAACGGACACGTCGCGCGATATTGGACCTTGGTCGATTAGACTTTGGTCGATTAGACCTTGGTCCAATAGATTTTGGCCGTGCTCTGTCGCGGCCACGTTTGTTATGAAGAGTAGCTAAAAGTGAGGCGTCCCAGACTGGATCACCTGCGCCCGGAACCTGCAATAGTTGCGCTACAAACTAGCAACCGGCAGACAACGCAAAACTGGTTACAGAGAGCGTCACGGCGAGTAAATAGTCCTCGGAGGCGGACCGCCAACAGCTAAAGCTATTCAAGGATACCTAACCTTTGGCGGGTGTGGGCTTTCAGTACTCAGCGGTCGGCTCTAGGAGGAGAGTTCAGCATGCGCTTACATCGTGATCCGTTGAATCAGTTCCTCGTACTCGCGCGGTTCTAGCAATTACAGATCGTGCGAGCATACTCTAATTCACTGGCCGAACCTGGGACATTGAACAGAAGCAGGCCAATTCCGGCGTTTCTATCGCCCCCGCATGCTTCCGTCAGGTTGGCGGGGACAGACGACTTGGCGCGCCGAAGTTGAGCGGCCAGCCGACGTCGCGCGGAAAGCTGACTGTAAGCCGATGAATAGTAAGCGCCAACTGATGCCCCTTTGAAAATTTTCAGCTCGTGAAAAATCCTTCACCATCGTACGCATAAAAGCGGTGGGCGATGAGCGAAATCTTCGAAGCGACCTCCTAAGTTGGTAACCAGCTGTCTGGAGAACACTTCGCAAGTAGAAGTCTTCGAGGCGGAGGGCTTCCCGGCCTTCCACCTTGAATTGCCTGCTCCGGAGAGTGCCATGGGAATCGAGAGAAGCCACGAAGTGATCGGCGTCAGGGCCCGCCGGGACAGGTCAGAGGCGTTTCTCTTCGTTGCAGACCTACAATCGCTCGCCTCTTTATATAGTCTGCATCTGGAGAACTACGCGCGCGGAATGTGGTCCCGCGACCTCTCCTGAGTTGACCTTGATCGGTTTCTAGCTCCAACGGATTTGGCACATATCGCGAGACGGCACGAGTGTACGGATGTTCCTTTTCCATCAGCCAGACTCAAAGCCGACATCGCGCGACCAACAATGTTCTTCGGCTATGATGGCTTTAAGATAGCCAATGATGTGCTGCTGGGCACGATCATGGGCCACGACATACCTAAGTCCGGGTCGCAACAATCCGTGTTGGTGATATTTCCAAACATAGTTGGCGCGTCGCTTTGGAAACCGACAAGCTGCGTGAAGCCAGCGACCCGACGGTCACTGCAGAGAGTGGATTGCAAACGCGGACAATCAGCGCAAGCTGATCGCCGTGCTCTCACATCGCGACCGGATGTCAGCAGACCGCAAGAGGCCTGGGTAAGAATCGGTGGGCGAACATCGCATACATTTGCCCTTTCGCTCTTGAGAAAAATATTCCGACAAGACGAGCGTCACGGTGGAGTTCAAAGACGACTGCTGCATCATGCTGTGCGTTCATCACGCTCTAGTGCCGAGATCTTCTAAAGCCGCTACCTTGCCTAAGCGGCGCAAATGGCGTTCAGCCCGGCTATACTCTGCGCCCAGGTAGGTTTGGACAAGATCCCAGGCGACTTCGGATCCCACGGTCCTTCCACCCATGCAGAGAACGTTCATATGATCGTCCTCGACTCCCTGCCTGGCCGAGAAGTGATCGTGGATAAGCGCAGCACGGATTCCGTTTACCTTGTTGGCGCAAACTGCTGCGCCTACCCCGCTACCACAGATGGCGATGCCACGCTCCACTTTGCTTGCGACAACTGCATCAGCTAGCGGCACGACGAAATCAGGATAGTCGTCGCCCGGAGTTAGGCTGTGCGCACCGAAGTCGGTGACCTCGTGGCCACCCGCACGGAGCTTGCCAATCAATTCTTCTTTCAGCGCGAATCCACCGTGGTCAGCCGCGATACCCAATTTCATGTGATGTCCTTCGTTTGGTTGGCCGCGGCCGCTGCTTGGTCTGCTAGCACCAACGCGTTGTCACGGCGAATTCGCCCGCCCGGAATTGAAGAGTCAGCATTAAGAAGTTGGCCGAGAGGCTTCACCTTTTCGGTTCCTGTCACCACCCAAAGAATCTGGCGGGCGCGGTTGATGAGGGGATATGTCAGCGTCATCCGCTTCCTGCCCTGGTACAAGCCAGTTACCCCGATATCGCTGTCAACGACCTGCAATACGGGATCACCAGGAACGAGCGAAGCAGTGTGTCCATCTGGCCCAAGGCCCAGGTGCACGAGATCGAGAACCGGCGGCGACCCTGCGATTTTCTGGAGAGTCATCGCGTATTCTGCTGCTGCACTCGCAAGGTTCGGGGACTCCACCCGCATTGGGTACATGTGTGCGGGGTCAAGCGGCGCGTTTCGCAGCAGACTCTCTCTCAAGTGAGTGAGATTGCGGTCCGGGTCACCTGCCGGTGCAATCCGCTCGTCCACCTGAAATACGTGAACCGCAGCCCAGGGGATTTCTTCTTTCGCCAACACCCTGAGCATTACCCACGGAGTGTGCCCTCCGCTTACCGCAACAAGAAACCGGCCCCGCGCCTGGCAAGCTGTTCTTGCGTTCTCGGCAATGATGGCAGCTGCACGTGCTGCCACGGTTTCTGCATCTCGAAGCACTTCAACTTGCATGAAAGTCCCTCGTTAATCTTTGCCAGTCCGGACGTACCAGCTTCCCGATGGGGAAACCGCGCGAACACTTGCGACAGCCTCGGGTCTTGGGCTGATATGCGTACACCGACCTCGTGGCCTCGATGGCAAGATCAAGAATGCGCCACAGGTATTCATGTGCAAAATAAAGTTCAGTCTCTAGTCAGTTTGCTGAGCTCGTCACTCAATTCGTCGCGTTTTCTTTCACGTTTACCTGGATGCCGCTTCGCAGGCGCTCCATAGCCGCGGCAACTCCTTCAAGCTGACCAAAAATCGCTGTTCCAGCCACTAGAACGTTTGCTCCAGCGGCGACTGCCAACGGAGCTGTTTTTGCATCAATGCCGCCGTCCACTTCGACATCGCAACCCGACTTCACTTGCTCGATCATCTCTCGGATCCGTCGGATTTTTGGCAAAGTCGTATGCACGAAGTGCTGATGCCCGAAACCGGGGTTTACGGTCATAATCAGCACTTGCTGCACATCTTGCAGGATCTCTTCGAGTACAGCGGCTGGAGTTGCCGGGTTGATCACCACTCCGGCTAGCTTGCCCAGTGCCTTGATGCGTTGGACCGTGCGGTGCAAATTGGCGTTGCCTTCCCAGTGTACCAAAAACGAGTCCGAGCCAGCCTCCGCGAACTCGTCTAAGAAGCAATCTGGGTCGGTGACCATAAAATGAATCTCGAGGGGCAGCCGCGTAACCCGGTGGAGTGATTGGACGATCGGCGCTCCCATCGAGAGATTGGGCACGAAGTGTCCATCCATCACGTCAACGTGGATGCGGTCGGCTCCGGCCTGCTCTGCCGCGGCCACTTGCTCACCCAAACGGGCAAAGTCCGCCGCAAGGATCGAGGGCGCCAGCTTCACTTGAGGTTTCTCCATTGGCTATCCCTTTACTTCTAGCCTTTTCTCTTTGAGCGGCCTCGTGCTCAGATTCTCCTTTTTCGTCCAAAGCCGGAAACCGCCCACAAACGCATTGGCATTGTCTCCCTCGCGGCAACGCTTGGGTAGTTCCCGGAGCCGTTTCGCGTTGCCGCCACCAAGAACGATGTCGTCCGGCTCGAGGGCGGCGGCCAGCCGTTCCACCACGTCGACGACAAACATGCGCCACTTCTTTTTACCGAACCGATCGAGACCGCGAATGCCAACATAGTCTTCGTAGGTGGCCTTGCGATACGGAAGGTGGCCGAGCTCCATCGGCTCCAGTAGTCCATTGACGATCATGGCCGAGCCGAGCCCGGTTCCCAGACCCAGAAAGAGCATGCTGCCACCCTTGTAGCTGCCTAACGCTTGCATCGCCGCGTCGTTGAGTATCTTGACCGGACATCCGAAAGCCTCACTAAAGTCAAATTTCACCCAGCCGGAGCCAAGGTTGTGCGGCTCGTGCAGGATATGACCGTGTAACACCGGTCCGGGATATCCGATAGAAACTACATCGTAGTTCCTGCCCGCAGCGAGCTTCTTGACGGTGGCTACCATCTGCTTCGCCGTCAGTTTCGGACCGGATACGAACTTTTGTGGCGCATCCTGGTCCGTGGCGAGTATCTTCACGTGCGTCCCGCCAACATCAATAGCCAACACTTTCATGGTGTGCACCTATGGTTTTATGCGCGGCTTGAATCTCTATTCGTTGAGTCCTTTTTCAAAGATATCGACGAACCCGCCACACCCCCGCGATTTCGCGCACCGCGGCTTCGCGCGGTTTTGTTCATTCGCCAGCCAACCAGCGGCTCCTAGAACTCAGTGCATCCCACCGCGAACCCGATGAAGCTCTGGCACGGTAGGCGCACCCACCGGCCATTCGTGCACCGTGGCGTCGTCCTCGCCCCGGCCCAGAACGATGCAGCTGACTTCGTCGTTTCTGACGGCCCCGACGATCCCCTCGCAATCCTCCGCATTTATCGATCGTGGGGCACTTGTATGGGACACCGCGGAGTCCCGGATATGCACTCATCGGTGAGACTGCTTGCACTCGGCGCTTTGGCGTTCCTGTTGCGAAAACAGGTGAAGGATTTGAATTGCTAGGCCGCTTCACGCGTCCCTATTTTTTCACAACTTGTGGCCACGACAATTAGACCTTGGTCTATTAGACCAAGGTGCGGGTCCGAGACTCCGGGACTTTAGACCTTGGTCCAATAGCGCGAGACGGGAACAACTCACCTTAGAAAGATAAGCGCCATCGCAGTTCGCCGGGCGATATACTACACCCAGCGGTCTGGTTCTGATCTCACCTTTGATAGGTCTACCACAGTCGAATCCTACCGACAGAAAAAGTCTCACATCCACACTTGCGATGCGCAACCCTCCCCGAACTCTTCTGAAATGTCCCATTAAACGACGCCGTGAAAGCCAGGCAAGCACTCAAGTAGGAAGGCCGCTATGACCTTTGGAGCGCTTGCCGGAATCGCCGTTCTTGTGGCTTCGGCGAATGGCTTGAGCAGCATCGCATAAACAGAGCAATCAGCGGCGGTGGACAACGGCATTCAGGAGCCGGCGCCGCGGGCCCTGTCAGCCTCGCAGAACCTTAGGTACTGGTGGTAATACTGGACCCGTTTGTGGATTACCTGAAGAGAACGGTCTTCGGGAACAGCAGCCCCAATTTAAATTTCAAGGTGAACTGCTCTTCCTGCGGATCGAACTGCCGATACAACATCCACTCGCCGGTAATCTCGGTTTTGAGCGCCAAGCCGTCCGAAAGTCTGAAAATTTTGCCCACCCCCGCGCTGAACGGAATGCTGGTTGAAGTGTTGTGCCGGAAGTTCCAGGTCCAGGTTGCCTCATTGGAAGCCAAGTACCACTCGTCGGGAAGTTCAAACGTGATAAGCGGTTCAAATGTGAGTGAGCTAACCGGTGAGCGCTTGGACGAGGTGTATGCAAATGAGGTGGCCTGCTGAAACAGAGCCGAGATAACCAAATGCGGAATGCGTCGATATGCGAAGGCCCATGCAGGTCCCAGTTGCCAGGCGCCTTGGCCCGCGCCATGCCAGCTCGCGGTGGGAAAAACGAAATAGGGACCGACGCCCCAACGAAATCCCGTCTCGCGCGAATTCGGCCACGGCATAACAAAGAGATCGAACAGTTGCGTGTCACCGAATCCGGTGCGGGTCGCTGCACCCTTACCCAGCGGCTTGGTTTCGATCTGAAAGGTGGGCCGAATGAGCTGTTCCAGATTCAGTGGCCCGCGGGGATAAACCGCAAGGATACCGCGAAGGGTCAATGTGTTTGGTTGAGCATTGGTCCCGAATTCGCTGGGCGTATATTCGTCCTTGACTTCGAACTGCGTCAGACTGGCAGTCGGGTCATTCGCCTTTAAAGTGAGCGATTCGTTACCCGGCGGCGGCGTAGACTGACCCGCGAGGCAGTGGGTGTGCCAGTTCAGAAGCAACGCGAGCAGCCAGGCAATGATAGGCGCGTGGGCCAAGCGCGAGCGGTTTTCCATAACCAACCTCAACTTCCTTCGGAAGGCAGCGAGACGAGTTGCGAGTTAGGGAGATATTGGGTTGTGATGGCCATCCCCCCCTTGGTACACCATTCGTAAGTTAGTAGCTCCCGGGTTTTGATTCACTTTTTGTCTGTCAACGTTTTTTATAACTCTCAACCTTATTTCCTTCGATGTCCTTCTCTTTTGAAAAAATGGAAATAGGCTCCGGAGCTCAGGTTGATTAGCCCGGCGACAATGTCCCATACGATCACGGGTCGTGAAGCAATGAACAAAGCGGAGTAGACGAAAAGAATCTGACAGGCCCCTTATGATTGCGGCTTTGCGCACGCGTCACAAATAACATCCTTGAGTTTACGCCCGCACTTGATCGTCGCTTGAGCATCCCGATCGAGTCTGGCACCGCGAGTGTTGTTGCCAAACCGGCAGAAAGCCAAGGACCTCCGACCCTTCGAAACGGCGCTGCTCGCGCAGGGCGCCAACCTGGCCGGTCCGGCCACGCTTGATCGCGAGCTGATCGCGCCGGCCGAAGATATCACGGCGTTCGCAGCGGGTGGCGCTGGACCTGGACAGCGCTGAGATCAAAGTGCACGGCCAACAGGAGCAAGGCGCCTATAACGGGCACTTCGCGTCGAGTTGTTCTCATCCGCCGCTCTTGTTCAATATTTGGGCGGTACAGAATCCTGATCGAGACGCCACCTTCGACTTCGCTCTGTCGTCGTGACTGACCCGCCGGATAAAGGGTATTTGTTGCGTTAACCACCTTTGAAGATTGCGCTGTTTCTCTGGATGACGGTGAGCCCATTCGCCGAGCATTTCAGATCATTCTATATACGTCGCATCCGTTTCCTTGCCATTTGCTGACTATCCTGGCAGTAATCGCGGTAACGCTGCGTCTAGCAGCTGACCACTGGCACCTACCCGCGCTTGATCTGCTCAGCCTAGGGTTGAGTTTCCTCGCCATGGTTCTCGTGATAGTTGCGATTCTTTCTGAGGTGCTGCATGCGCGGAGCGCATCGCCTGACCTAGTGATCGGGGCCGTATGCTTGTACATTCTCATCGCTCTGGCTTGGGCGTTCCTCTACTACTCTGTCTACTTGCTCTCGCCGGCTTCGATTTTCGTTTCACCAAGCTCGGCACCTCTGACTACCTCGGTGGGCAAGTCGAAGTTGACAGGAGTGTTCTTTTTCAGCTTGTCGGCTCCGACTACTATCGGTTCTAGCGTGAGGAAGCGTTAACGCAGATGGCGCGCAACTCGGTGTCGTGGAATCCGTCATGGGGCAGTTGTATCTGGCGGTGTTGATATCGCGCTTGGTTGGGTTCAACACCGCGATCGATATCAAAGTCCTTTCCTGATGCTCAGTTAAAAACAAGCACCTTGAAACCCGAATCCTCCAGGTGCGTCTTTAGCGCTTGACAGAGACGAATCGTCCAAATCGGTTTGGTCCGGGATCGCAGGCTAACGCTGGTCCGAGCCGAACCGGAACTGCGAGCGCATCGAGCACCATTGGACCAATGTCCAATAGCCGGAGGTTCTACGCTCAGGCAAGATCGCATCGATTTGTCCCGACCCTGACCAATAGCCAGGAAGATCGCGTAACAGGATGCTTAAGGGAAAAGAGCATGGCAAGCGCGAAAGATCCGAACATCTTGATCATCTGGGGCGACGACATCGGCACTTCGAACCTCAGCATCTTCACCAAAGGGCTGATGGGGTATCGGACCCCCAATATCGATCGGATTGCTGAAGAAGGAATCCTTTTCACCGACAGTTACGGGGAACAAAGCTGCACCGCAGGACGGTCGGCTTTCATTACGGGCCAGAGTGTCTTTCGCACAGGTTTGAGTAAGGTGGGAGTGCCGGGGGCCGACTTGGGGCTGCGCCCGGAGGATCCGACCATCGCGGAACTGCTGAAATACCGGTATGCGACCGGGCAATTCGGTAAGAACCATTTCGGCGATAAGGACGAATTTTTGCCAACCAACCATGGATTTGACGAGTTCTTTGGCTTTCTGTACCACTTGAACGCGCTGGAGGAGCCGGAATTGCCAGACTACCCTCCGGCCGCGGACTTTCCGAACTTCAGGAAGCTCTATGGTCCGCGGGGCGTGCTTGACTGTAGGGCCAATCCCGACGGCACGCAGTCGATTCATGACACCGGTCCTCTTAACAAAAAGCGAATGGAGACTATCGACGATGAGGTCCTCGCCAAAACGAATGACTTCCTGGAGCGCCAAGTCAAGGCCGGCATTCCTTTCTTCGTCTGGTTCAACACCTCGCATATGCATTTGCGCACCCATGTCAAGCCCGAGCTTAAAGGCCGGGCCGGCCGCTGGCAGTCGGACTATCATGACGTGATGATCGAGCACGACGAAATTGTGGGTAAGCTGCTGAAGAAACTGGATGACCTCGGCGTCGCCTGCAACACCATCGTGATGTACAGCACCGACAATGGGCCGCATATGAACTCGTGGCCGGATTCGGGTATGACGCCGTTTCGCAACGAGAAGGATTCCAACTGGGAAGGCGCCTTCCGGGTGCCGTGCATGGTCCGCTGGCCCGGTGTGTTCAAACCAGGGACGGTTTCACACGATATCATCAGCCACATGGATTGGTTACCCACACTCCTTGCCGCCACTGGTGTACCGGACATCAAGGAGAAGCTGCTCAAAGGCCATCGCGTGGGACGCAAGACTTTCAAAGTTCACCTGGACGGTTACAATTTCCTGCCCCATTTCAAAGGCTTGGAGAAGGGTCCCCGGATGGATTATTTCTACTTCTCCGATGACGGCGACCTGATGGCGATGAGGTATGACAACTGGAAATTCGTCTTTCTGGAGCAACGGGTGACGGGTACCATGCGGATCTGGCAGGAGCCGCTGGTGCCCTTGCGTCTTCCGAAAATTTTCAACCTGCGCACCGACCCTTATGAGCGCGCGGATATCACCTCGAACACCTACTGGGACTGGGTAATAGACCATATCTTCCTATTCATACCCGCGCAGGCGATTGTTGCGGATTTCCTGAGGACCTTTGTGGAATATCCACCTCGCCAGAAAGCGGCGAGTTTCACCATCGACCAGGTCCTGGAGAAGCTTCAAGGGCAAGGGGGCAGCCATTAAACGAAAAAGCAGATGTCGCTACGGTTAAGACCTCAATGTCCGGCTAGGTAGCAACCAGCAAGAAAAGTTTCACCCGGGTGTATGTACTGACCAGGGTACCGGCGAGCAGTCTGACACCGTACGAGAGGAGGACAGAGTCATTCCTCATCGATCGGCAACTAGTATTGCGATCATAATCTTTGCGGCGCTTACTCTGTTGGGAAGTGCGCAGTCCGACGACCAGGATCCGTCGCATGACAGCCTGGGGCCGAAGCCCGGATCGGCCGACGACTATGCACATCAGGAAACTCGACATCCCGAGTATGAAGTCCACGAACTGGGGGTGAAAGTAACCGAAGCAGCGGGAAGACTATCCGAGGGCACTTCTCTGAGCGGAGTCAAAGTGATTCGCGTCCTTCCGGATAGCCCTGCAGCACAAGCAGGTCTCAGTGACGAACACCACATCGCAAGGCAAGTAGTCGCGGGCACACTTCAGGTTGTGGGGCTGTTTGTCCCTCCTGTCATAGCGGCTGAGATTGCTCTCGAAAAGAGCGACATCGGAGAGTCGTACGACACGATCATCGGGGTGGATTCCGAGCGGGTACGCAACTTGGTTGAGTTTGAGGAGCAGATTAACAAGAGCGACAGAGGCCCTATCATTTATCTATCGCTTATTAGGGGCGGCCACCGCGAACAGATTCGCGTTTACGTGAAAGTCGCGATTGATTGCGCGAATAGGGCGAACCCCTAGTTGGAGGAAAGCCAAATCGAGTACAAGGTCTTCAAGACTTCCCTTGCCCCTGCACCAAGGTTCAATTTCTTTTGGCCGAGCAACGGTGCAACATCAGGACTCTGTGAGGCACTAAGGGACTGTCACTCAAAGCGCACCGAAACAGAGAGGTCGAACACATTTATATTAGGCGCTTCTGCGGAGGTGCCGTGCATTCCGGCGTCCGGTAGCTCGCTCGACGCTCCCTTCAGCCGGGTTTGGACAACAGGAGATGGAAAATGCCCAAAGGTAAGCCGAATATTCTCTTCATCATGGCTGACGACATAGGTTGGTTTAACCTCAGTTGCTATAACCAGGGCGTCATGGGCTATCGTACGCCGAACCTCGACCGCATCGCTCGAGAAGGCGCGATGTTTACCGACTTCTATGGCCAGCAAAGCTGCACCGCAGGGCGCGCCGCCTTCATCACCGGACAGTCGCCGATCCGAACCGGTCTCACCAAGGTCGGCCTTCCGGGCGCAAAGCTTGGGCTCAGTTTCGAGGATCCGAGCATCGCGCAGTTCCTCAAGCATCTCGGCTACGCGACCGGGCAATTCGGCAAGAACCACCTTGGCGACCGTAACGAACACCTGCCGACGGTGCACGGTTTCGACGAATTCTTCGGCAACCTGTACCATCTGAACGCCGAGGAGGAGCCGCAGAATCCGGACTATCCAAAGGATCCCAACTTTCGCAAAAAATTCGGTCCGCGCGGGGTGCTGAAATGCCGGGCGGTTGACAAGGACGACGATGCGGTCGATGAAGCCTTCGGGCGCGTGGGCAAGCAGGTCATCGAGAACACAGGTGCCCTGGACACCAAGCGCATGGAGACGATCGACGAGGAGTTCCTGGCCAGTGCGATCGACTTCATGGAGCGCAAGACCAAGGAGGGGAGCCCTTGGTTCTGCTATTTCAACCCGACGCGCATGCATGTGTGGACGCATCTCAAGCCAGCTTCCAAAGGAAAGACCGGTTTAGGCGTTTACCCGGACGGTATGGTTGAGCTCGACGGCTACGTCGGGCAGTTGCTCGACAAACTCGAACAACTGGGCGACGCCAACGATACAGTAGTCGTCTTCACCAGCGATAATGGCGCCGAGGTCTTGTCTTGGCCAGATGGCGGCTCGACCCCTTTCCGCGGCGAGAAAGATACCAATTGGGAGGGCGGCTGGCGGCTGCCTTGCGTCATGCGCTGGCCCGACGTCATCAAAGCCGGCCAAGTCATCAACGAATTGGCTTCGCTGCAGGACTTCATCCCGACCTTCGCCGCTGCCGCTGGCGAGCCGGCTCTCGTCGAAAAAGTGAAAAAGGGCTACTCCATCGGCGACAAGACCTACAAGGTCCATCTGGACGGCTTCAATCTCGTGCCGTTCCTCAAAGGCGAAGTAGAGAAGTCGCCTCGTCCGGGATTCCTTTACTGGAGCGACGACGGCGAACTGCTCGCCATCAGGGTGCACGAGTGGAAAGCTGTGTTCGAAGAGCAACGCCACCAGGGCTTGGCCGTATGGCAAGAGCCTTTCTCGAAGATGCGTCTACCCAAACTCTTCAACTTGCGCTCCGACCCGTTCGAGCGAGGCGACGAGGGTATCTTCTATGACAAATGGCTAGCTGATCACCTCTTTATGTTTGTGCCCGTGCAGGCGCTGGTAGCCCAATGGTTGGAGTCTTTCAAGGAGTTTCCACCCCGCGCCAGGGCAGCTAGCTTCAGCATCGATAGGATTATGGAAAACCTGCTCCCGAAGTCATAAGCCGTAGACGACGGGCCGGAACCGATAGACAAACAGGAACGTCCGTTTCGGGTCGATTCCGATCGGGCGCTAAATGTCAGATTCTCGGAGCGATAAAGTCTGAGGATTTTTGTTTGAGATTGTGGGGCTCCACGGCTGACTCACAATCTGAACTTTGAGGCCATGCTCGCTCAAAGCGCTCTTGAGTGCTTGCCTTATCGCCAGTAAGTCGACTTCGAGATTTCCGTGGTAGCGAGTATGGAACCGCCAGGCGCGACGCGCACCATCCGGTACAGGCTTGGCGTCATTCCGAAACTGGCAAAGCGAACTCGAACGTCGCACCTCGATAGGGATTCTGCGTCGCCCAAATCCGGCCGCCATGATTCTCGATGATGGAACGAACAATGGTGAGTCCCATCCCCATTCCGGTCGACTTGGTCGTGAAGAAGGGATCGAACAGTCTCGGCATTACACTCGGTTCGATACCCTTGCCCGAGTCGCACACTGATATGCGTATTTCGCGGGGATCCTCCAGCCGTGCACCCAAAGTGACTTCGCGTGGTCCGTGATTCTCGGAAACCGAGTCGAAGGCGTTCAAAACCAGGTTCAGCACAGCCTGCGTCAGATGGGTCGTGTCGCCGCGCACCGAAGGCAGTGAATCGGACACCCCCATCGACCAGGAGATCTCCTTCGTTCTCGCATCGGTCCGCACGATCCGGTCTACAACGAGCAAAAGCTGCCCGACATCGACCGTCGCCATTTTGGCTTCGCCGCGCTGAAACAGCGAGCGAACGTTCTTGACGATATCGACCGCCCGTGCGTCATCGCGGATGATATCGTCGAGCGCATAGTCAATTTCCTTCAGGTCCGGAGTCTTGGTCACGAGCAGGCGGCGGGCGGCTTTCGCATTGTTGAGGATGGCGCCGAGCGGCTGATTGAGCTCATGCGCCAGCGAAGCGGTCAGCTCACCCATCGTCATTACCTGGGACGTGTGGCGCAATTCCTCTGACAGGCGACGAATCTCCGCTTCTGCGCGTATTCGCTCGAAGGCGTTTCCGAAAATCTCAGCGATCAGTTTTAGACGTTGCACTTCTTGCTCAGACCAATGTTTCTCGAAACGGAGCGCGCCGAAGCTGGCAGCACCGACGACCGTTCCTCCGATCTTCACAGGTATCGCGGCGATCGATTTGTTTCCAACCTGGCGTAAGGACTCCCGATCTTTAGAGGCTTCCGGTGGGAAATCCTCTAATCGCGACATTACGACCGACTCGCCTGCGCGTATTCTCCCAAGAGTCCAAGGAAAAATCCCTAGCTCTCGAATCTCTTGCTCCCGCCACTCAGTTTCAAAACCCTGGCGTGCCCAAACATGGCTTATACGCAGGACTCTGTCAGCTGGGCCTACTTGCACAATCGTGCTGCGATCTACTCCCATCGCAAGCACGATCCGTTCAAGCCATTGCTCTATTTCGTCGTCAATCCGGTCGACCGAGACTCGGACGAACGCAGTTGACAGTTCGCTCAGCAGCTCCTCGAAGCTAATTGCTTCTCGGTCTTGGCTAGCGGTGTCGGGCCGTCGAGCGGCGCGGGCGCCACTTGTGCTTTGTGCTTTTCTAACGCGAGCGACCATTAAGGTATCACCGCATCCCGAAAGCATAGGCATGCGGCAAGCAACGGGCTCTTTTCCCATCGGGTTTTATACGTCGGACCGATTTACGTCAAAAGAGCAAACACACGCCCCACAGCCACTCCAACACGAAGGTTCGAGGACCCGCCCGCGGATAAGCAGGACCCGATCGAAGGCTTGGGTCATGCGGAACTGAGGGAAACTAGGACCTTGTCATTCGCAAGACAATCCCGTCAGAAAGAGCCGTGCCCTCAATAGAGATGCCGCCCGCCATCTGCGCAGATGCACGCCCCGGTAACAAAGTCGGGTCTCGATCACGAATAGCACCACTTTGGCGATTTCGCCCCCGCCGCCCACCTTTTGAGCAAGAGCCCGCAGCGTTCGAGGGTACCAATCACTAACCCTGGAACCCATCCAGACGTATTCTGAACACTGCCCGGAATTGTCCGTCCGGATCCACGATTCTGAAGTTACGACCGGTCGTGAGAGCATTAGTAGGAGCCGTCATTGGCTCCAGTGCTATGTATTCCTTGTCCCTGGGCGCGAAGACCTGCGCAAACCTGTAGCCCTGAAGAAACTCGACGCTAATCCTGAACCCGCCTGCCGCGACTGTGAAGGATGCCTGCTCGTGCGGAAGAGCAAAGCCATCGTCGAAGGTGAGCTCACCCAATGACCCATTGAATCCTCCAAACGGGGCCTCTTCTCCGGTTGGGATTCCGCGCTCGTCAAGCATGAGCTTCCTCATTTCCGGTAACTGCAATTGCCAACTCTTGCGCGAAAGCTCGGGGAGGCGAAGATACGGATGAAAACCGAAGCTTACGGGGACCGGACTATCAGAACCGGCCCTCAACGTCGTTTCCAGCGTGAGGGCATCGTGTCGAAGGCTAGCCGTCAACTCGACGCAGTGGCGAAAAGGGAAGATCGCAAGAAGATCGCTCAGGGACCAATCGAGCCGGGCTGAAACAAAATCCTGCCCCGCGTCAGTCACCACCCACGAGAGGTGTGACCAAGGCACCCCATGCATCGGCAAACCGTGCTCGTCCAGATGTAGAAGCGGCGACGCCGGGTTAAGCAAAACTTGGTGCTCGAGAACGCGATACCTTGGCTCAGTAAGGCGGTTCGCCCATGGATGAAGAAACGGAATCCCCGCACTGCTTCCCTTTGCCGCAGCGGCTTCTAGATCTTCGACGCGTCCGAGCAACTGGGCTCCCCGATGACGAAGCGAGGCGCCGAGCATTCCGTGATCGGGCAGAAAAACCGATTCGAGATCGCCGGCGACGAGCGTCCTCACGGTTGGCTCTTTAAGGAAGTCCGCCATCGCCCAAATCTTATCACGCAATACGCGCAAAAAAACGCCTCAAGCCGCCAGCTGTACTCACTTGATTCAGCACGAAGTAGCGCGCCCTCGCGTTTTAATAAAGCTCCTTGACGTCGTCTCCGTGGTTGCCCTGCTGATTGGTGAGACCGAAAAGTCGCTCCTTCAGGATCGGGTCTCGTCCGTTCCACAGCGCGAGCGAGATGCACAGCAGCTGGCGATCATCGCAGAACCCGGCCAGGCCGTCCTCGCCCCAGCGATATACTCGGCTGCGCGCCCGGTCATGCTTACCGGTCCGTGCGGCGAGTACGACCACCCGCAATCGGGCTTGGCGTCATTTGTGCGAAGCGACGAGGGCCGCGACGACCGATCGCAGCGGGAAACTCAGAGCAACGCACGAAGCGCAAGGCACCGGCTCACGTTTCGGCGACGAGCGCGCGGTCAGTCCCGGTCGATTGGCAAATCGTCGATCATCGCTAAGGGGGTAAAGGCGTTGGCAGCGCGCTGCTTGGCTATCGGCACGTGGTTGCGCCAACGAGCTCTCCGAGCTCGGATCAGATTCGGGAATCCTAGGGCACGCCAGAATGCGGCGCGCTTAG
>Ga0126378_10000220_pt1 | contig 43848 bp, 67 predicted proteins | sample PanSoiMetPlot_23_FD_92587 | JGI IMG/M metagenome (GOLD analysis project Ga0126378, IMG submission 92587) | Tropical forest soil microbial communities from Panama - MetaG Plot_23 | ecosystem: Environmental > Terrestrial > Soil > Tropical forest > Bulk soil | place: Panama | collected 2016-02-17 | reverse complement strand
TCGTTTGGGCTTCAAGAGCGACGGTCAGGGCTGGATGAGGGCAATGTAGATGCCGGGGGGGTTGTTCGGAGGCGGCGGCGGGGGCGGTACTTCAAGTCAGCCAGTAGGCGCGCAGTCCTACATTCCGCAGGCTCAGGCCACGGCGGACCAGGGCTTTCAGAACATTGCCCATCTGTTTTACGACCCCTCGATAGCGGGGACGACACCGGGTCAGGCCTATTATCCACAGGTCCAGTCATCGGTTGCGGCGGGGTACAATAATCCCTATGCACCGGGAGCACAGTCAGCTGCGGTCAATTACGATGCGTTGGCACAAGGCGCTGTACCGGGAATTACCTCCGGGGGCACGAATCTAGTTGCCGGCGGGGCGCTGCCGCTATCCGATCTTCAGTTGGCATTGGCTGGTGGCTTTGCCCCGGATTATTCCAACATCGTCTCATTGTCTGAGACCAACCCTTATCTGCAGCAGGCGCAGCAGGGGGCGTCTTGGGCTGCCGGCTTGGGCCGGACGGCAGCCGATCAGGCGGCGCAGGGTGGCGTTCAGCTAGGTGGAGTAGCGGCACAACTTCCGGGTCTGGGAGCGCAAGCTGGGCAACAGATCACGGCGTTGGGATCGCCGTTGCAGGGTCTGGCGTCCTCGTTGATTAACACCGGCTTTGATCCACAGCAGGCGCTCTATAACCGGACGCAACAGCAGGTGTTGGACCAAGCCAATGCGGTCAACGCGGCGTCTGGTCTGTCGGGGACGCCGTATGGGGCCGGGGTCACGGATCAGACGCTCTCGAACTTCAACATTGATTGGCAGAACAACTTGCAAAATCGGCAGTTGGCAGCTGCGCAAGGGGCTCAGGGCGTGCAAAACACGCTGGGCGGTCTCATCGGGTCCGGTCTGCAAGCCAACGTCTTGGGAGCCAACGCGGCAGGCAGTCTCTTCAATACAGGGTTAGGGCTTGGGCAGGGCGCGACTGGTCTGATGGCAGGTGCGCAGTCGCTGCCGTCGGCGCAGTATGGTAACAACCTACAGAGCATCATTCAGGCGCTGAACGCGCGGAACCAAGCTGGCAATGTCGGGGCGACGACGGCGCAGGGATTGTTGGGTGGTGCTGGCAATGCGCTGACGCAGGGCGCGGGTGGTCTGAGTACTGGGCTGAATTTGGGCTCTCAGTACTCGCAACTCCCGTACAATGTCTTTAACCAGAATATCGGCAACCAGTTGTCAACGTTGGGCCAGGGCATCAATCTCGGCAACCAGCAGTACACGGTGCCGCAGCAGACGCTGAACAACCTAGAGGATTATCTGGGGCTCGGTCAGTCGGCGACGGGTAGTGCGATCAGTGGTCAGTATCTTAACAACGCGACCAACCTGCTTTCCGGTCAGGGCCTAGGTGGTCTTGCCAGCACGCTTTTCGGAAATAGTTTGGGCGGCGGGAGCGGCGGCTTGCTGGGGCAAGTAGGTCTCAATCCATTCACCAGTTCCGGGCTTGGGCTGACGGGCGGGCTCGCGGGGCTTGGTGATGCTGGGACCAGCGACATGGGATTGTTGGCTGGTCTTGGCGGTGACTTCGGGGGTGGCGGCGATGTGGCTGCTAGCGTCTTGCCTAGCATATTCTCAATCTTCTCCGACCGTCGTCTGAAGACTGACGTTGAGCCGATCGGGATGGCGATGAATGGATTGCCGCTCTACGCCTACCGATACAAGGGCACTGGCCTTGGCTCTATCGGCGTGATGGCCGATGAGGTTGAGCGGATAAATCCGGACGCGGTTCTGTACCATCCGAGCGGGTACAAGATGGTCGATTACGCTCGCGCGCTGTGGTGAGATGCCACGCGGGGATGATCCATACGGGCTCTACTCGCCCTATGATCCGATGGGAGGGTCGCCCTTTGCTGGGGCTGGTCTCCAGCAGTTGTTGCAGCAGATCCTCAGCGGTGCCGGCAACTTCGGCACGGGTGCGATGATGGGGATGAACCTATCGACACCTTCCTTGATGCAGTGGGGGCAGGGGCAGCCACAATCGGCGCAGTATGGCGCTCTCCTCGGGCGCGGGCTTCTGGGCAACCCGTCTCTAGCTGTTGGTGATACGTATGGGTTGACCGGGATGCTGCATGCCCTTGGCCTGTTTAATCCTGATCCCAGTATGCGGCAGAGCGTGACCATGCCGTACTCGCAAGACCCTGGTGGCGCATGAACTTGACGAACCTTGGCGTTGGTCTCGGAGGGTTTTTCCAGGGGTATAACGACCAGCAGCAGGCGGCGGCACGGCAGGCGCTAGCGCAACTCTATCGGCAGCAGCAGCTAAATCAGTTACGGCTTCAGAAGCAGCAAGAAGCTGCCGACGCGCTACTATTTCCCGCTTTTGCCTCTGGTCAATTAAGCGGAAACGTACCCTCGCCCCAGACGCCTATGCCGGGCGCGTCCTCGGTGCCGATGACGGCTGGCGGTGGTAACCTGCCATTCACCGGTCCCTCGGCGTCGCCACCGCCTTCTGCGCCACTCGTTCCTCCGCCTGGAAGTGGTCTTGGTAGGATTCGACGAAACCTGTATGGCCGAGACGATAGTACGTTGGATTTGATTCAGCGTGATGAGAGTCCTGGCGGGAATGTTCGGAATTTTCGCTACGATCCACAACATACAGCGCAAGGCTACTTTCAGATCACTAATACAACTTGGCGTGAAACTGCACCAAAGGCTGGGGTGGACTTATCCCAGTATCCAAACGCCATGTCGGCACCTTATGACGTACAAAGGTCAGTTGCGGCTCAGTTGCTAAAGGATCGCGGAACCCAGCCCTGGTCCGATTTTAACCCGAAGCTGGCGGCTGATCTTGGTAGAGGAGTAACGGTAGGTTCAGGGGGTGGTGCCGCTGGTGGCGATGCTGGCTTTGGCAAGATGTACCAGAACGGCATGGCCATGCTGCAGAAGGCTATGCAGCCCGTCGATCCCTCGCTCTACGGCCGTCTCTCGGTCTCGGCCTTGGCGCAGCAGATCGAGAAGGCCAATCCGGGCGCTGATCCCACGGTTAAGATGCTGGCTCTTGAGCGGGGGATGAAGCTGTTGGCACCGGAGGAGCAGCTTCGGACCCAGCAGTACATGATGCAGAACCGTGCAGAGATTCAGCTGGGGATGCTGGAAATGCGCGAAGCGCTCATTGGTGAACGTGGTACTGCTGGGAGGATTGTTACTGATGCTGAAGGACGTAGCTTTGATGTGGATCGACGAGGGGTTGGTCATCCAATCAGAGATGAGTCAGGGAACGTGATTGGCGGAATTAAGCCGCTTACCGGCGGCGCCGCTAAGACGCCTACCAATGTCAAGGTAACGGACGACAGTGGAAAGGTTCTCTATTCGGGGGCCGCACAACCTCAGCCGGATGGATCATTCAGGAAGCCTGACGGTTCTGCGTTACCTGAAGGAACGGTCACGCTTGCATCTAAGAGTGGCGAGGGTGCAGGACGGCTTAGCGAGACCCAGAATCAGAGGCTGATGATTGGTGGCAATCAGGTCAGCTTAGCGTTGAGGAATTTGTCTGAAATGCCAGAGGGCGCCACTCTGGGCATCTTCCAAGGATTGGGACAGGAGCGTGGCGATGCTTTGTCAGAGGCTGTGAAACGCACTCTTGCGAATACAGCCTCTCCGCAATCGACTCAGACGATGGCGGCGGTTACGCGCGGCCTTTCCCGTGGTTTGGCTACGATTGAAGCAGCTGGTGCCGCTCAAGGTCTGGTTGGATTGTCTCAGCAGATGATCGGTGAGTTGCCGGCCGAGGGTGACAGTAATCTGACGATCCTTACGAAGCTGGCAGACATGCGCCAGATCGTCGAGGGCGCTTATGAAGTGATGGGAAAGAGTGACAGGATCAGTCCTGATCAGAAAAAGCAGATGCAGGTAACTCTGGATCGCATTCGTAAGGCAATCCCCTATACGGTTGAGGATGTGATCAAGCTTGCGAGCAATCCTGATGAGAAGACGATCTCGGATTTTGCGAGAGGACAGGGATTAGGTGGTGGTGATACGGGTGCTATTCCTGTCTCTCCCGATCAGGCGAATGATCCAGATGGCACGACGTACAACAACGGTGCCTACGTGAAGCGCGGGGATCAGATCGTTCCGGTAGGTCAGTAATGGTCGATTTGACACGTGATCCTACTCCGGTAACGCCTCTAAAGCGCGATCAGCAACCGCAGCCTCAGAAACAGCCGTCGAGTATGGATGCGGTTTGGCAGGGTCTTCTTCGCGGCGGTCGTGACTTGTTGGAAGGCGGTGCACAGATCGGTGCCCGGATGGGTGCTGACGAGGGTGGAGCGGCTTTTGCTAGTCCTGCCGAGTTGGCCCAGCGTCCACAGCAGATCCAGCAAGCGATGCGGGGTAGTGAGGCCGCTTTTCAGGCTGATCCCTCGGTACGGGCGCATCCAATGCTTGCCGGTGCTGGCAGGATCGGGGGCAATGTCGCTGGTACTCTGCCCTTAGCTGCTGTGCCAGGCTTAGGTGCTGCGGGGGTGGGGGCACGCTCTGTTGCCGGTATGATCGGTCGTGGAGCCGCACTGGGGGCCACAGGGGCTGCTATGCAGCCGGCGACCTCTGGTGATTACTGGGGCGAGAAGGCTAAGCAGGTGGGCTTTGGAATGGCCGCTGGCGGGGCTCTTCCGGCGGCTGGGTCTGCGCTGGCACCTCGGTTGCTGAGTTCTGCTGTTGGCAATGCGATGTCCGATCCTAGGGGCATTCAGCGAGCCTTTCGCCCCTTATGGAATTTCGTGTCAGGGGCGGAGGAGCGTACCAACGCGGGATTTGACCGCACGATCGCGCGTCAGGTTCTGGATCCTATTGGTGGAGATGTCCCACGCAATTTGTCCGGTCATCGTCTCGATAACTATGTCGAGGATAGGCTCTCGGATGCTTATGACCGGGTGCTGCCGAAACTATCAATCAGTCGAGAGGGAGTTATCAATGCAGCCTCGGAAGACACTCAAGATATGGTTGCCAAGCTTGATCCGGTTATGGGGGCCAAGTTCGAGCGGACCATGAAGACCGATCTGATCAAGCCGCTGACTGACCACGAGATAATTCCCGGTGAGGTTTACAAGAAGATCGAGAGGAAGCTGGGATATGAGGGGGCACGGTACGCTGGCTCTGCGGACCCTACGCATCAGGAGTATGGGCACGCTGTTCTGCATACGCTGAGCGACATTAAAGAGGCGCTGGCAACAGAAAACCCGCAATTTGCCCCTGAACTTCGTCGTGCCAATGAGGCGTGGCGGATGTGGACCCGGATGCGTTCTGCAGCATCTGGCGCTACGAAGGGAGGCGAATTCACTCCTGATGATCTTTTGCGGTCAATTCGTAGGCAGGAGGGTGAATCCGCTTTTGTCAGGGGCGATGCGGCGTTGCAAGGGTACAGCAGGGCGGCTTCGGAAATGATGTCGCGGAAGATTACTCCTGCCGCAGCGCTAGACGTTTTCAGCCGTCATGGTCTACCGCAGACCCTTCTGAGAGAGGGCGCCGGCGGTCTCGGTAGATCGGCGAAAGCTGCGACGCCATATGCGGCCGCTCCCCTCGGTGCTGAGGCCGAAAAGGTCCGGGTTGGTGATCGTGGTCCGAACGGTGGGCGTGTTACGGCTGTCCGATCGCTGACGCGCGATCAGTCGCCTTAGTCGGAGCCGCCTACTGTACCGATGATCCAACAGAACACTCCGAAGAGCATGATTGCGGCCCATCCGCAAACGATCCACCCGAGAATGTCCAAGACCAACATGTCAACCCATGTTTAAGGCTTCTGTCGTACAAGACCATTCCGGCGAGGGCGCCCCGGCACGAGCCGCGGGGGGATTAGGTGCAGCCCCTAGCGTGTCTGAGACACAGGCACCGGGTGCCCCCGCCGGAGGTGGTTGCTGTCCACCGCCGGTAAATAGTCAGGCGCCCCCTCGCCCTTCAAGTAAAATTATGTCAATAGCCATAACCTAAGTTATGGCAAAAATCCTGCTGATCGAGAGTGCTTCTGATGGGCTTCTGGACTTAGCCATCCGGGCCAAGCAGCATGGCCATTCCGTTAAGTACTTCAGTGGCTCGTTTGATCCGATCAAGAGTCCTACCGGCAAGGGCTTGGTCGAGCGTGTGTCGGACTGGCGTTCTTCAGGCCGTTGGGCTGACTTGATCATCTGCGGCTCGACGAGGTGGATGCGCGAGCTTGACGCGCTACGAGCCGCGGGAGTTCCGGTCATTGGTGGGTCCCAAGAGATAACTCATCTTGAACTCAATCGCCTCCAAGGCATGGCAGCATTCCGCCGGAAGGGAATCCCTGTCGCGCCCTATCGCCACTGTCAAAACATTAACGAGGCTATTGATTACGTTGCAAAGCGTGGTGAGGGTTTCGCCTGTAAACCGTGCGGGGATATGGCTGACAAGTCTCTCAGTTTCGTCGGCAAGACCGCGGAGGGGGTCATCTGGCGATTGGAGAGTTGGAAGCGTCAAGGCAAGACCTTTCCTGAAGGGTTCATCGTGCAGGATCTCGTTGAGGGCGTCGAGTTCGCGGTCGGCGCTTGGGTGACGGATCACGGCTTTGCGCCGGGGTGGGAGGAGAACTGGGAAGAGAAGCGGATGTTTCCTGGAGGAGGTGGTCCAAATACTGGCGAATTAGGAACCGTTCTGCGACTAACTCGACATTCGAAGTTGGCAAAACAGGTACTCGCACCGTTCGAGGATATGCTCGTTTCATCTGGGTTCAGGTCCAATATTGACGTTAACTGTATCATTGATGAGGACGGCCAGCCTTGGCCCCTAGAGTGGACCTGTCGCTTGGGGTGGCCATCTACCAACATCGAGCTCAGTCTTTGGGATGGCGATCCAATTGAGTTTCTAGCCAGTGTAGCAAAGGGGCGGCCATTGGCTGCACATCGTAGACTGGATGAGGTGGCGGTGGGGGTGGTGATGGCGCTTCCGCCCTTTCCATACGGGCACGAGCGTCCAGGGGAGGTCGTGGGGGTTCCCATACAGGACCGGGGTAGATCCGATCACGTACACTATGCCAACGCGATGACGGCGCCTGTGCCTGCAATTGAGAACGGTCGTGTGCAACGACCCACCGGGCTCGCGACAGCAGGCTCTTATGTTTGCATCGTGAGCGGCTGCGGGCAAACTGTGCAAGAAGCGAGGCAACGCGCCTATTCACGTGTGGACTCCGTTAAGATGCCGGCCGATGATTTCCATCGCCCGGACATAGGTTCTCGTCTGGCTCGGCAGTTGCCTCAGTTGCAGCGGAGCGGTTACGCAATGGGGATGAGGTACAGCTAGAAACCGTACCTTGCCCCACCATACCGAGACCTGGCGGACCCCTCCAAGCCTGATCATGCCGGAAGCCTTGCCCGTCCTTACCTCACCGATGCATACCGCGTCGTGCCAAACCCGTCCCCAGCGCACCACATCATTACCAGCCTCGCCTCGTCACATCTCGCCTCTCCAAATCATGCCCCGTCCCGGCCGAGCACGCCATATGAAATCACGTTAAAGCGTCCATACGTTGGCCGGAAATCTCCAAGGCCACCGATACGACCGGCCATAGAGATAACCTCGTTCAGCACCTGAGGGCTGACGTATTCCGGCAAAGTCACCATCAGGAGGAAGGTGGCTTTCCAGCCAACGCGCATTGCCGGCCGCGTCCGGTTGATGCCAGCCCGCTGCACAACGACCCGCCTACGGTCCTCATAATCCCACTTCTTGACCCCGAGTGAGGCTAGCGGGGTCAGGCTGACAACAGCAGCTTTGAACAAGTCCATCGCTGATTTGCGAGGCGAGCGCGGGTCTTGCCTGAACTTAGCTGCTCCGATGATAGCACCGCGCAGGTATTCTCCGGGGACGCAGATGAAGCCAGCGTCGTCACGATAGACGTAGTTCTCAACATCATCGGTCTTTTTGGCTTTGCTGCCTTTGGCAGCTTTCGCCTTCTCGTCTACCGCTTCCGCGTTCCACCGATGGAACAGAATGTCGGCCGAACCCTCGATGACGACTTCAACGGTGTAGGGTTCGGAAAATTCTATGATCTCGTCGGCGCCCGATGTTGGGACGCTGCCGCCGATACTGATAACCTCTGCTGTAGATTTCCTTGCCATGTTCAGTCCTCTGCGGCCGGCCAGCTACGCCCGGAACGCATCAGGGGTTGCGATATCGCAACACCGGCCGCAGAGGATTCTGTGGAAGATGTTGCGTTCTTACCCGGTAGCTGCCGGGGTAACAAAACCTTACCTCACCCAACCGAGCCTTGCCAAGGCTTGGCAAGCCGCATCCGGCCGCTGCTTACCAATCCCGATCGAACCTTAGCCTGCCTCAGGATCATCATATTTCGACTATTCGTTTAGTCAATCTCATGTTCAGTGAAATGCTCGTCGTTTCACCGCCGTTGATCTTGCTATGCCATAACCCCGAATCCCAAACGACCACATCGCCTGTCGGGATATGAACACACGGGATTTGTGGCCGAGCCTGACCGACCAGGATAACGACTTTCGGGTTCGTAACAACAAATACCGAGCACGAAACCTCGCCCTCGTTGCCGCGGGTCCAGGGGAAAGAGTCACCGGGGGATAACTCCTCTACAACCACTTCAGCGATCTCCAGATCGGCCTGTCGTTCAAGGATGGCGCGATTGGCCTTCTGGATAGCCTGGCGCATTGCTGCCCATGGACCATCCTTGACGGTACCGGGATGCTGCCATTTGCCCTCGCGTACCACGAGACGCCCATTGGCCTTCTTCAACTCCTCCCGGCGCTCTTTGCGGATCAGGGAGGCGGCAAGAGACCATGTATCCAGCCAACCGAGGGGAGTTATCATAGAAGCCTGACGAGAGGCGCGTGCTGGCCGATGTCGCGCTTGAACTTTTCAATCTCCAGCCGTGTCAACTGAGCACGCTCAAGCATGTCTCTGCCGTTATTCAGCGGATCGTCTATCGCGAGCCGCAGGCAGATCATAGCGATAGCCTCGGCAATGACATCCAGCATCCGTTGCTCAGGGGTCATCATGCCGCTCCATCAGGCCATCGCGGCATGTCTTGCAGGATCTGGTGTGGTGGAACAGTATTGATCGGTGCTTCAGATGGTGCAGGTGGCACGATGGAAAGAGGCACGATCTCTGCATCGGTCTTGCCGGTCTCCAGGACACGCAGCAGCATCTTCAGCTGATCTGCAGTCACCTCCTCGACAAAGAGGTGTGTCATCGGCGGTTCCGGCTTGGGATTGCTGTTGAGTTGCTGCACGACGGCTATTGCCGAGGCTGCCGGGGCATTTGTTGCCGGGATCATAGTCACCCCAAGCACGTTGTTGGCAAAGCCGATGGATACGAGATACAGCTTCAGCTTAGGTTGCTCAGTCATTTTGTTCCTCCTTCTGTGCTGCGTCGTATTCAGCAAGAGCGCGCTGCACATCGCCGAGATACACTTCTGCGGGATTGCCCGTGCGCCTTAGCGTGTCACAAGCGTGTCGCGCCGTCTCGATCACCCGTTGCGCGGCGTCATGGCCTGGCGATGGTGGCTTGTTGGCGGTGAGCCAGTCGGCTGTCCGCGCTAGATAGTCAACCGCAAGTAAGCCGTACATACTTTTATCGCCGCGCTCTACCTCGTCTCGCAGCGCCTTCACGGCGTCATCCCAAGTCGGATCGCGCGGCGCGGTGGTGTCGGTCATTTCTCTCTCCCGGCAAATTTGGCAGCCAACTCAAAGAGATTAAGTTTGAAGTGCTCCTCAAAGGCTCTGTGGCCGATGGTGTGATAGGCCCACATGCCGGTGCGGTGGTGATACGCGCACATAGGCACTGCGTAATCATCGGCGGGTTTGATGCCCATGCCTGAGTTGGCCGCGGTCCGCAGATGCGATGCCTCACATGGGGAGGCGATGCAACCGGGCACGACACAAGGCTGTCGCCGGAGCCACGCAAGATGTTTAGCCGACCGCTTCACGCCATCCCTCTGCTTCTCTGATCAACCGATCGGGGTCATAACCACCTAGCACCTCGTCGCAGATCACCTTCAGCGCCTCGTCCATAAATCGCTGGAACTCGCCCTGTTCCATGCGAGCGAAGGCGATGGACTGCGGTGCCACGACTCGGCGCCCATCGAAGAGCTGAACGATGTCGTAGCGGCCGAGGCGGACTTTGAGCGCCGCCAGAAGCTTTTCCGCGCTCTCGTACTTGCTGTTATTAGCGACGTGATCCAGCACCTGCCAGAACAACCTCAGCTGCGGCAGGCTGCGCTCGCGCACCACCCGGATCTCGATGTCCTCGTCCTTCGGCAGCATCGCCATCTTGTTGAGGGCATCGTTGTCGGCGGGATGGAGGCAGATGCCCACACCCAGGCCATCGAAGCGGCGCACGATGATCGTCTCAGGCAAGCGAGTTGACCTTCTGCTCGTAGGCTTCCCATGAGACCCCCAACTCGGCAGCCAATAACCGCTCTACAGCGCTGGCGATGGCGTGCTGGTGCTTGTAGGGGCAGGCATAATCATTGCCGGGTTCTGCCGGTGCCAAATCAACAATCCCGGTCTCACTTTGGAGTTTGTCCCTGGCGGCTTCCCAGGCTTTGTCAAAGCCGGTGACCTGGGCATCGGTAATGCCGGCATGATGGCACAGGAGGCATTCGATGAGTTCGTGTACTGCGATCAGCGCCTCCATGCGCCAGTCGCCTAGGTACGAGACGGTGACGGCGAAGCGGGGAGCACCCTCCATATCGCCAAGCACCATCCAGTCGCCGGCCGTGTTGTACCGTTGGCTATCGTGCCGGACTGTGTAGATGTTGGCCGTAAAGGTCATTTTATCTCCGTGAAATGCCGCAGTAGATCAGGCGGAATAGGCTTGCTCTCGTTGACGCAGACAACGTTTCCCAACGGCCCCTTCAGCTTTGAGAGGATTTCTGCGGTCTCGTAAGCTGTGATGTCTGGCTGCGGCGTGAAGTCATAGGTTTTCCAGCAAGCACGTTTCAAAGCAGCCTGCAGGTCAGGTGGATACATGGCGCGGTATCCGAAGAATCCGGCGGTTGTGAACAAAAGGACCGCTATTACAGCCCATAGTCCTGCCCGTATCCTCGTTTCCCAATTCACCTACAGCCACCGCCACAGGATCAGAGCCCACAGGACGAGGGAGAGGGCGAGGATGAGGCGGCTACCATTGGCCCATGACCAAGGCTTGTTGACGCGCCGCTCTATCGTGGTCTCGGCGCAGTGCAGCGCGATCAAGCCATGCATCACTCAGCCTCCACCACGTCCTCAGGCCCGAGGCGGGCGTTGGTCTCAAGGATGGCCGGCTCGATCCGACGCCATGTCATCGGATTGGCTTCCTTGATCTCGTCGAGCCAGTCCTGGTTCCAAGTCAGCCAGTTCTCATAGTCGGCCCGATCCCGTGAAGTTCTGATGCCGGCGCAGAACTCTTTGCCCCATGGCACGGTGTTGAGGCTGCGGTCCACGGCATGAGGAGCAACATAGGCCACAGGGCTATCAGGAAGCGCTGTAGCGCGCTGAACGGGCTCCTGGCTACCATTCCCGCCCCAATTGGCTTCCGCTCGCTGACGGGCCGCAGGACGGCTTACAGGGGCAGTGCCTTCCCGCTGCTCAGTCTCATCGGCATCCTTCTCGCCGGTCGGGATCTTAAAGATTTGCCGCAGGAATTGCTTCTCGACGTAGGACTGGGCGGCGCCGTAGGTCTGCGGCCCGTTGATCGGCATGGCGAGGGAGCGATGCACGGGCGTCGCCATCGCGCCGGACTCGTGGACAAAGGCGAGAGAGTAGCGGACAAAGAGCCAGGGGCTCGGAGCCTTGCCGCCCTCTCTAGCCTCGCCGCCCCTGATCTCACTGGCGATCTCGTCGATCATCAAGGCAAGGCCGTTGGCTGCCATCAGGCGCCCGATCTTGTCGTAGATCTTATCGACTGAGACGTAGGCATAGCCGCCAAACTTGTTCTGATCGTCGGCGCCGATCTGCTTCACGTCTTTTTTAACAGCAACGATGGCGGCAGCGATTGCCGGAGGCATCATCGTGTTGAATGGCTTAATCTCGCCGGTATCAGGGTCTGCGTACAAAAGCTGCTCGGTCATTTCAGCTCCTATAGCTCGTCGAGTTCCACGATCTGGAAGACGTCGAAGATTTCGGTCTCGGCGACGTGGAGTGCGGCGTCGAGGTTGGGGAACACCAGGACATCGCCGTTGACGGTTTTAGCGATCTCGACCTTGCCGTCGGCGTTGCGGAACAGGATCACGCACTCGGTCATTTCAGCTCCTTGATAGTAAGACTGCCCGCTTTGCTCCTGACGATCTCGATGCCGTGGCCGTAGCAGCGCTTGGCATCGGCCGGGACTAGCTTCTTCAGCTCCGCCTCGGCGTCCTTAAACCACTTCGCGTTGATCTTGTTCGACTGCCAGTGCAGCGCCTGATCCGCCCAGGAATTGTTTGTCTGCATGTCGTATTCGACGACGGGAGCGGGCGGCGCGACGATCGGGGCAACCTCGTAGGGCGGAGCCAACGACTCAACGCAATTCCAAAACCAGTCAATGCGCTCCCAGACACGGGCGCAGTAATCATCGGGCAGATGGATGGGATACTCCACCGGCTCGTCTGATCCAAGGACGACCAAGAGACTGCCGCCAGCGGCAGTCACGCAATCGCGCTGCACCAAGATTTGCGGTGCGTAGTAGGCGCAGACCTCATCTATCTTGCGCCATCTGCCAACTACTTTGGCGTCCAGCACCCAGTTATCGTGCGCCCGGTATGCGTCCAGTGTAGCTCCACACCAAGGGCGTTCAGGATGCACCACCCGCTCACCACGGCGGGTAAGGGCATGTCCGGTCTTGCGCTCATGCCAATCTAAAACTAGAGGTTCAAGAAATGACCCTAACTGTACAGGCCATGACTCTGACAAATCTTCTTCAATGTATCCTGGATCTCCAACACACCCTTTCCATTCATTTAATATCGCTTGCTCGTCCCCAGACATAAGTTTTGGAGCGAATGAAGCATTAAAAGCACCCTGCCGCGCTAGTCGTTGCTCAGGCGTGAGCATTTTTCCTCCGATATGCAGCGGCATTCCGCGCTTGGGAGCATGCTCGGCAACGCCGTATTTTTGGAGTATCCCAAATTAAATTATCCGCGGTCATAGGATGACCACGCCTGCAATGTGTATGGGGTAGTTGGCCTATGCCCCGACGTAGGTTTTCAGCACAAGTAACCGGCTCCAAGTGTGCAGGATTTACGCACAAACGATTTCGGCAAAGATGGTCTAGCTGCAATTCTAGCGGTATTTCGCCGACCAAGATTTCGTAAATTATCCGATGCGCGAATCTAGTGCCCCCATTTCGGTACAGCGCGCCATAACCGGTCTGGTACTTTGCAGCAACCCATTCCCAGCAACCACTGTCAGCGATCACAAACTTTGTTGTGATTCGTTCGGTAAGAGCCTTACGCTGCTCGGGAGTCAATGCCATCAGTCGATGTCCGGGATGATTGCTCGTATGCGGCGCAGCGTCTCGTCAATGAAGGCGGGGGCCTTATCCCGCTGCCGGCGCAACTCGGCAACCGCCATGTCCAGCGCCGCCCGCTCGCGTGACCGCAGCGGCCTCTGTACCGTGGGGCTGCAGATGTCTCTGGCCACCGATAGGAAATCGGGCATCACTTGAGCCTCCATATCCGGTAATTACCGTCCTCAAGCAGGCGCCCGGTAAAGGTGCCGCCGTGAACCCGCCCCCAGGCATATGCGGCAGCCATCGCGTTGCGGCTGTCCGCAACAAACGAGTCGCCGGGTAGCATGTCAGCAAAGGGATAGACGCGTTTGCGCCCCCTCGGCCAAAGATCAACCGGCGGCGGCACGTTCTTCTCAACCTTGTATTGGATCATCCCCGATCGGCGCCGGACGGCGCTCTCTGAACCGCCCGGCTACCGCTCCCTTTCGTTGTCAACATGCTATAGCTAGTTCACGGGTGATCCAGTGTCAACAGAAAAAAGATAGCATCCGCTAGATTTTTGCGATAGGGTGTCAGCATGACACTTGGCGAGACGTTACGTGCGGCCCGCAAGGAGGCTGATCTAACTCAGGCACAATTGGCCGCAGCGCTGGCATGCAATCAGCAGTTCATTCATCAGATTGAGAGCGGTCGGCGACCGTTACCGCGAGAGATGATTCCGCGGCTGCCAAAGGCGATCCGTAAGGCGGTGATCGCGCGCGAGATTGCTGAGCTGAAGGGGATGGCGAGTGATGACTAACGCGAGACTGATGCTGGACGATGATGCCGTGCATGCCGCCGTCGCCGAGTTACGGCTGGCTCTAGAGCATATGTCCGAGTTTGAGGGAAACCTTGCCAAGCCATTTAAGGTAGCTTGGACATTTCATAACTGGGAAGCCTCTCGTCAGTTTGTAAACGCGATAATTAAGTTGGCAGCTCCGGATGATTGAGCCTCCGGAGGGTGCCATCACATTTGATATTGACCAACCGCCATCCATAAATATGGCATTCACCAACGTGCCGGGCAAGGGCCGGGTCAGAACTCAGCTATTGCGTTCCTGGGCCAAGACGACGGGGCAGGAGTTGGTCTTTGTTCAGCGCATTAAGCCGCTCTCCTGCGGACCCTATGCGATCGACATCAGAATGCCCGAGCGATCGATGGACATCGACAACGGGCTTAAAGCGATCCTGGATCTCTTGAAGCCGGGGAAGCACGGGATTGGCCTAACGCCTGACGATCGGTGGGCATGGGATTTGCGGGTACGCCGTGATCCAACGATTGAAAGCGGTCGCTGTTCAGTAACCATTTGGGGGATAAAGTGATGCAAAAGCGCAAGACGTTAGCTGAGGTAGAGGAGTGGGTTCGAGCGATTCGCGCAGCTACCGAACAGGGAGAATTATCGTTTTGACGTACGTTTGGAGTCAGGGGGTGGGGGATGAAAATCGAGGCGGTCACGGTATGCGTTAATTATGCCGATTTCCTCGCGCATACGATTGTTTGGAACAAGCCCTGTTTTGATCGTTGGGTTATCGTGACCGACAGTGAGGATCAGCGCACGCGGGACATCTGCGAGCACCATCACGTTGAATGCGTGACCACCGATTCGTTCTATTCCGGTGACAGGGCTTTCGCGAAAGCCTGCGGTATCAATTTCGGGCTATCGCACCTTCAGGGCGACGGATGGTTTGCGCACCTTGATGCGGACATCGTGTTGCCGCCGAGGGCGCGCCAGCTGATCGAGCAGACCAAACCAGATCCCAGGACGATATACGGTGTGGATCGGGTGATGTGCTATTCCTATGAGGACTGGGCGCGCTATCAGTCGTGGCCCGAGGTACAGCACTCCTGCAATCTCTTTGTCCAGGCAACGGACTTTGAGCTCGGCACCAGGGTCGGGCATCTCGACGAGGACGGCTGGGCTCCCATCGGTTTCTTTCAACTATGGCATCCGAGTGGTTCGGGGCACGCGGCTTACCCTGACCAAGGGAATGGCGACCGGAGCGATTTGAAGTTTGCGCGCAATTGGCCTCGCGAGCATCGGGGGATGATCCCGGAGGTGGTTGCGATCCATCTAGACAGTGAGAAGCGCGAGACGATGGGGGGCAACTGGCGGGGCAGGAAGACGAAGCACTTCGGGCCTAAGCCATTGCCACGGCCCTTGCCGCCGGTCGGTGATCATAAGCATATCCACCACCATCACCATCATTACGGTGAGGAGGAATGACCTGTTCGGATGCAGCTTTCGGCTGGGGCATTCTGACCGGCGTGGCGTTGTCCTGTGCACTGGTAGCCATTCAATTGCTCCTTGCCCATATTAGGAATTGAGACCCCGGCAGCCTTGTGTCTCCCTGTAACCGCTGCCGGCAGACTGGGGAGGGCGGGCATGTGCCCTCCCCACCTTTTTCGTTAACATGGATTGAATGGCTCTTGACGGGATGTCGCAGAAGCGTCATCCATAAAGGGCGAAAGGCCGGGAGGGTTGATCCTCTACCGGCCCTTCTGGAAACCTGCGTTGCCGCGCTGGGGTTCCTGCTAGAGACATAGCGGCTCTTAGCTAGAACGTCAACCGCCTCGAAGGTTTTCTCACTTTCGGGGGATTGCCGCTGTGCCTTGGTACATCAAGGTTCGCGGTGGCCGGTCATACGACGGCGCACTGCATCGTCTCGGGCTTCGGCCTGATTCCCGTAATGCTGCCGACTATATCGGCTTCTACTCCTCCAAGCAGGAAGTTGCCCATCGGATCGCTGATTTGAAGAAACTCGGCATCCGTGGCTCAGCCAGAAAATACCTAAAGCGAAAGAAGATCAAACCGCCGAAGCGCCGGCAGCTGATTGAGATTCTTCCGCTACGGCCGACCAAGCCATCGGCCGAGATTCTTCGCATTCAAGAGACTGCGCGTATTCGTCTCAAAGCAGATGCCACAAAGCGACGTGCAGAGGTGCGCCGACAGGGGCAACTCCTTGCCGAGCGCGAGGCTGCAGAGCGAGCGCACGAAGCTGTCCGCCGAATAAAAGGCGAGGTGTAAACAGGGGGGATCGTCGCGCGCCTAACTGTAACACGGCCTATTGGTGGCATGGTTAAGCGATAGCCTTAAATGGCTCCGTGCTTAGCCCAGTCCGAAACGGCACCTCTGCGGCAGGCGTTTTCCATCCCATCGCGTCATATGCGGACCCTGTAATGGCCGTAACGAAATCCTAACGGGGGAAACCTTTTTAGGAAGGGGGCACCTACTGCGCGCAGCGCTCCGCTCCTCGGAGCCAGCGAGCGAGCATGGCGAGCGTAGGCGGCGCGGAGAGGTTGTTTGCTGCCAGTAAAGGCAGTGGGTTTGATGGGGAGGAGAACATTCAGGCGAAGGACGGTGCAACCTGGCTAGCAAGCCTGATGGTAGGCGCGCTGATAGAATCTTTGAGAGGGGACAATGGACATCGAGGGAACGGAAATAGCCGAGGTGGACGTGTACCGCAGCCTGTTAACGATCGGCGAGGCGAAGGGATACCGGCGGGGGTGGGCGGCGAATCAGTACCGGGAGTTATCCGGCCGGTGGCCCGAGTTCGGTCGTTGGATGCAACCGGCGCCGGAGGCGGCGCAAGCCGTAGTCCAGTGGGTCAAGGATCGGGCCCGGGCGCACGTTGAAGCGCAGATAGCCCGGAAGATGGCGCAGAAGCAGGCGATACGGGCTAAGTTGGTTGCTGGATTTGGGAGGGAACCTTGAAGATCCTAGCAGAGCACGTTGCGATCATGAGGTCGTTAAGGGGTAAGGGGTGGGGGTATGGCAGGATAGCCAGCCAGATTGGATGTGCCCCATCGTGCGTGTATCACTATGTCGGTGATGGTCTGTCGGTGGCCTGTGACTATTTTGGGAATGAGGCCGAGATTCGGCAGCGGTGGCTTGAGAGGCTACCGGCGATGTTGTTACAGGTACGCGCCGAGGTGCAGCAGATATGCGCCGATGCAGGCAAGGGCGCCGATAATGAGGTAGGCGCCCAAGCCGTCAAAGAACTGGAAGCCGGCCCAAATTTCGCGTTGGGTGCGCCAGCAGATTTGTAACCTAGCCCACATTTATGGCTTACGGTAGATCGTTGGCAACGCGAATCAGCAAGGGCAATTCTGCAATTTTGGTAAGTACCTGACAGCGGAAATCGGCATCCAGCGCTTGAATTGCCCATGTCGATCGTTGATGACCATGCGTGCGAAGAGCATCATTGCTAAGGCTCATGCGATTCTCGGCCTCTTGCAAGAGCGCGCGCAATTTTATGGGATCATTGCCGGCGTCTAACAAAGATTTTTCATCATGTGTCATTGTTTGGTTACCTCAGTCCGCACATTGTTTCCTTGTGTGATGTATGCGCCGATTGTTCTGATTTCCTCGCGAATAACATATTGAGCAGGTGTGTTGTTTTCCTCGCAGTACCGGTGCAAATCGGTGTCGATACGATCAATAACATCGCCAGTGATCGTATCAAAATACGTTATGCGTATTTTCATCTGATTTGCTCCCTTGGTTATGGGCAAATGGGTTTGGCGCCGATGAGATGGCAGTAGGGGCCTCTCCAATCGCCTCTGAACCACGTTAAGGCGGTGGCTAAGGGTACCCTACCTGTTTTCACTTCATGGCATGCCTGGGCCTCCAAATCGTCCTTAGCGCGTGCCTCGTCGATGGGCTGAAGTTGGAGGTTGGATCGGTCGTTGGATCCGCCGAGGCAGAGTGGGATGATGTGGTCCAGTTCGTATGCGCTGAGGGGTTCGCCGGGGTGTTGATGCGCCATCATTTCCAGTTTGATGGCATGGCTATCGGCATAGGGCATGCGCTCGGAAATGCAGGTTAGGCGCTTTTCGCCTAGGTCTGCCGGGTATTGGCCGGCTGCGCACATTGGCCCATTGCCTTGGAAGGTTTGGGCATAGACGGCGCCCCCGATGAGGAGGGCACCGGCTGCGATGAAGGATTTAAGCAGCGACATTTGCGCTGTCTCTGGCATGCTCTTCGTAGTATTCTGCGAGTTCGACAGCGGCGCAGAGAATATCATGCACTGTGAAGGATGAGGCACCAGCAGAGCCGAATTCCTTATCGTATTGTAGAGCACCTTGGCGAGCGATCGTGATCCACTCTTGCGCTTCTGCGCGTGCGGCGATGCCACTACGGTTGCCGTGATATAGATATTCGCCGAGTTCTCTGCGTCTCTGGTAGCCTTTGCCATCATTGATGATGGTGAGTGCTAGTTCGTGTCCGCCGATGGTCATCGGCTGTCTCCCTATGTCTGAATGTGAGGGTTAGGCCGCTTAGTGTTTGCGGTGATAGAAGCGGCGGAAATTGGCCGTCCATTCGTCGTCTAGACGCTTGCGCTCAGCATTGCGCTCTTTCTGTTCTGCGGAAAGGTTAAGATCGCATCCAGGGTTTGGGCAGCTGGATCCTTGGTAGGGATAGCCGCAGCAATCACAAGTTAGAACCGGTTCGCTTTCGATCCACGCCATTTCCATCTCCCTTGCTGATGCAAGGAAGATAGGATGCAAGCGATCGCTTGTAAAGAATAAAAGTGTAACAGGGCGCAGATTTATAGCAAGCTACTGTTTCGGCTTGCCTTTTTTTATCAATTTTCGTACATTGGCGAGGATGGCGTTGATTTTTTCCTCTGAACCATGCTGGCTTGCCAGAGCTGCGGCGCCTACGCGTTCCAGGATCGCGGCGCCTTTCCAGCCGCTCTCATCGGCAGCCTTTATGATAGCAAGCTCTTGTGGCGTGAGTATCTCGAGCACGGCGCCCTCGGATTTTGCCGAGCGCCGCTGTCGCATGATCGCCAGGGCTTCATCTTGCAGATGTTCGACGAGGCCGAAATGCTTTTCGACGCGCCGCTCTAGCTCCTGCCCTAATCCCGAGGCGCCCGGCGCCGATCGTATCGCTTCCGCTACCACCCTCATGCGCTTCGCCATATCCTCCTGTCTCCACCCCTTACGCTTAGGTCCGCCCCGCCTGTTTACGCGCAATGCCTGAATCCGCTTAGCCTCATCCGAATTAAGCGCAGCCCTACGCGGACCCGTAGATAAACCACCGTGCTGCTTACAGCGACGCGATCCTCTTACCCGCGGCTGAGTGCACGGTAAACCCGTGCGCCGCGAATACGCACCGCACGGCAACAGCGAAAGCCCTTGCCACATAATTGGCTGCAAATAAGCCTTTTTGTGATATATTTCAAGGCGGAAGCGCGGTTGAGCGAGGCAGGTTACCGCGCACCTGAAGCAGCCTCGCTCCGCTCGTTGCACGCCATGTAGACGTGAACGTCATCAATGATTTCAATAGCTTGCGGAGGCGTCGCCTCCTGGGGTCCCGACGGGGTCCGTGTCAGCGCCGCATGAGCCGCAGAAACGCTAGGCTTTTGGGAGTTATCCACAGGGTAACTCGGGGAAAACCGGGTCGCCGGACGGGGGGGTCGAAAAATTGCTCTTCCCCCTCGGAAACTGCGCGGCCTGGGGATTTACATCGACGCATCGACGTGGTAAGTAAGGGAATGGAACGGGTTGTGAGCAGATCGAGCATGGAGTGGTCGCGTGGGCAGTCTGTCAGGTGTTTGTATTGTGGGGCGTCGACGGTGTGGTGGGAGTGTAGTTGTGTGGCGTCGACGGAGGTGAGGGCTGGGAAGCGAGCGAAGCCTGTGACGCGGTTTCGGCCGGACGGTGGGGCGGTTCATTTGTTGGATGATGGGCGGGTTTTGCAGGCGTCGCCGGGTGGTTTTGTGAGGTATGAGGGGGAGTGTTTGACGTCGACGGAGTTGTTGAGTCGCCAGCGGGCGTCGACGTGGGGTGTGGATTTGTCGACGCCTGAGGCATTGGTGTCGACGATTTCCGGTGAGGAGCGTCGACGTGAGCGGCAGCGGGAGTGGGCGCGTCGACGTCGGGCGGAGTTGAAGGGTAAGGACTGAGGACTTTTAGAGGGGGATTTTGGGATGCCGAACAAGGCTGTGGCGGCGGGAGCTGCGGGAGCGGTGACGGTGATATTGTGTTGGGCGGTGGAGACGTTTGCGAAGGTCTCGATACCGAGTGAGGTAGCGAGTTCGATTACGACGTTGATAGCGACGGCGGCGACGTATTTCACGCCGCATGGGGGTCAGGGGTGATGGGCGAGGAAGAGTTGTGGCGGGCGCGGCAGGCTGAGCAGGTGGGGCGGTTGACTTTGGAGCAGCCTGCGCAGGTGCAGGTGTCGACTTGGCGGGAGAAGGAGGATTGGCAGGCGCGGGAGGATGCGCGGGTGTTGTTTGAGGCTGGTCAGATCCGGGGTGATTTTGTACGGATGGAGCGGGTACGGGAGTGGATTCGTGCGGAGCAGGATCGGTTGAGTGATCTTTTGGCTTTGGTGTTATGACTGCCGGGGTTAGCGGAGTCATTGGTTACGCTTACAGAGCTGGGCCTCGTCCGCGGCGTTTCAGCCCCCCGGCATTGGTTGCATTATATATAGGGGCGGTGGGGCTGTCTCTTTCTGGATGCATGGCACCGGCCGTGGTACCGGCACAGCCTCCGCCCGGCTTGGCGACGACGATCAACACGGTAGCATCTGACTTACGGTCGGCCTGCTATGAGGCTCTTTTTGTGGCGAACGTGGCGGGTCTGGTGCCTGGGGTAGGGGCGATTGTGCCGTACATTAATGCGGGGTGTGCGACGGCGGAGGGTCTGGCGCAGTTGGCGGCGAGCCCGACGGGGGTGCAGTGGGTAGGGCAGTTGATAGGGACGGTGAAAGCGTTGGCTGGGGCGAGGGGGATAGCGGTATGATTCAGGTTTCTGATTGTGAGGAGTTGCGTCGAGAGATCAAGGTGTTGGCGGAGAATTTGTGGGGTTTGAAGGAGCGTGGTTTGGATGGTCCGGCTGAATCGGTGGCGAATATGATGTTGGCGTATCGTCATCTTGAGGACGCGAGTATGCGTTTAGGAAAAGCGATTCAATCGTTGGATGGTGGGGTCTCAGTATATGACCGGGGGCAGGTACCGAAAAATTAGTTGCTGGGGGGTAGCGTTATGATTGTAGTACCTTTGGGGGTGATTGTTGCATTGGGTGTTGTTACCGGTGGCGCGGGTTTGGACATATGTTGTTTGCATGGGTGGATCGGGATTGAGTTGTACAAATTGGTTCATGGCTTACCGTTGTAGATGAGGTTCGACCTAATCACGATTAGTTTCTTGTTTCTTGTGTTGATTGCGATTGTTGTTTTTGTGGTGAGCCAGTGATGTTTGAGTTTGGGCGGGAGGAATGGGTTAGGGAGGAGTTGGGAGGTGCGTTGGCGCCTATTGTGATGGTGTTGGTGCTTATTGGTATAGCGTTAGCGGTGGTGAGTTGGTGAACTTTTGGGGGTGTGGATGTCGAGGTTCAATCAGGCGCGTCCTGAGCTGCGGGCGGCGGTCATAGCGCAGTTTCGGTTGGGGCATGGTCCTGGTGCGATTGCGCGGATTTTGGGGATCACGAAGAATCAGGCGTGTGGGTATCTGTACCGGGCTGGGCTGTGCACGAGGGTATTTAAGAAGCATCGGACGAGTATGGCTGAGCGTCTGGATGCCTTGCATGCGAGGATGGACAGGGTTTTGGCGGAGTGTGCCTCGCAGCCGGGGCATCGTTACAAGTGGACGCGGGAGTTGGAATTGATGGAGCGAGAGGCATCTGGGGATTAACGGGGTCTTATGCTTGGTGTGCTAGCGATGGGGAATGGGACCGGAGAATCTTCTAACGGCCGCGGCATATGGCGGGCGCAGGTGACGGCTGGGAACGTCATCAATGCGGGTATCCTGGTGGCTGCGGTGATCACGCTGATCCTGCAGTTTAACGGCGCTGTGTCTGCGCTGGAGAGCCGCTTGGCGGCGGTGAGCGCGCGGGTGGACATGATAGCGGAGCAGACGAAGCAACTGGAGTACTGGCAGCGGTACTTGTACCAGCAGCAGAAGGGCGGGGGACAGCCCCAGTAATGCCACTGGCGATTGATCTGTTCTGCGGGCTTGGGGGATGGGCCGAGGGGCTGTTGGCTGAGGGGTGGGATGTCATCGGCTTCGACATCGAGCGGCATGAGTATGGTGAGCACCGCTATCCGACAACGATGGTGATTCAGGATGTGCTGACGCTGCACGGCTCACAGTTCCGTGATGTGGATCTGATCGTGGCGAGTCCGCCGTGTCAGGGGTACAGCTACCGGGCGATGCCGTGGAAGCGGGCGAAGGCATTGCCGCCGCCGGACAACACCTTGTTCGAGGCGTGCTTCAGGATACAGCGCGAGGCGTCTGAGGCGGCAGGACGGAAGATTCCGATGGTGGTGGAGAACGTCAGGGGAGCGCAGAAGTGGGTTGGTCGCGCGCGATGGAACTACGGGAGCTATTATCTGTGGGGTGATGTGCCGGCGCTGATGCCCTTTACATTTAAAGGTGTGAAGGCGCCGGGTATGAATTGGTCCGATAGGGAGAAGCGGGGGCAGGATTTTACGCGGTGTGCTGCTGGGGGAGGATACAAGGGCGTCCCTCATCGCCCGGCTGTCATTAAGGCGCCGGATGGGACGCGATGGTTCAACGATGGGACGCGATGGTTCAACGATGGGACGCGATGGTTCAACGATGGGACGCGTACACCTGAATCGCTGACCTCGTCCGGCAGTAAGTCGTTAACTCGCAAGCAAGCCTCGGCGATGATTGCGAAGATACCGCTGCCGCTCGCCCGTCATATCGCGGCTGTCTATGCCCCGTAAGCCACCTGCGCATGAGAGCCTGATCGCTATTTTCAGCGAGAACCGCTGGCTGGCGCATCAGCAGTTGTTTGCGCACCGGCACACCGATGAGCCGTGTAAGGCGCATGCCGAGTTGATAGAGGCTATATATAAGGCGCATCCCCGGCAGGTCATCGAGGGCTTCCGGGGCTTGGGGAAGAGCACGTATCTCGAGGAGGCGGCGGTCCTCCGGGCGTGTCTCCACGAGTTCCGCTACATGGTCATCGTCTCCGCGAGCGAGAAGCTGGCGAAGGCGCGTCTGGCCTCGATCAAGAACGAGTTCGTGATCAACGACCAGCTGATTTCTACCTTTGGCATGCTGAAGGCTGCATCCAAGACCTGGCAGGAGACCAGGATTGTACTGGCGAACGGCTGTTGTCTAGAGGCGATTGGGCGGGATCAGTCGATCACCGGCCTGAAGTATCTGGACCACCGGCCGGATGCGGCCTTAGTGGACGACGTTGAGGATCCGCAGGAGATAAGGACGGATGCGGAGCGGGAGAGCACGTGGCGGTGGTTCACGCGGACCTTCCTTCTCGCGTTGGATAACCCCCACCTCTCCTGGGTACGTGTTCTCGGAACCAGAAGAGGTGTGGGTTCTCTCCCCGAGCGGTGCGAGAAGGCTCGCTGGCCCACCCTTAAACTGCCCATCGAGTATCTGGACGATAACGGAGATCGTAACGCGACGTGGCCGGCGAAGTTTTCGCTCCGGGCGATCGACGCCTTAAAGCGGGACGAGTACGCCGGGGATTTGCAGGGGTGGAACGAGGAGATGATGTGCGAGCCGGCGGCGGAGGGGGCTCGCATCTTTTCGCGATCGTTACTTAGGTGCGAGCCCAAGGTGCGTTCATGGCAGGCGGTTTATGCCATGTACGATCCGGCGCGTACAGTGGGACGGAAGGCGGCGACGACGGGTAAGGCGGTGTGGTCGTACATTGGGAACCGCATCGTGTTCTGGCACGCCTCGGCTCATGAGTGGATGCCGGACCAGATCATTGACGATCTGTTTGCGACGCATGCTGAGTATGAGTTGACCTGGGAGGGCTTTGAGGAGGACGGGCTGAACGAGTGGGCGCGGCAGCCGATTCGGGCGGAGATGCTCAAGCGCCGCGTTATGCTGCCGCTGCTGCCTGTTAGAGCGCCGAAGGGGAAGCTGGATTTTATTCGGGGTTTGCAGCACTGGATGACGGCGGGGGAGATCACGTTTGCGGGGTCAGAACCGGAGTTCAAGGATGTCTTCGATCAGTTCCTCTCGTTTCCGTCTGGTCGTATCGACGCGCCCAACGCTTGTGCCTACGCACTCCTACTCAGGCCAGGTGCTCCGATCTATGAAGCGTTCGATGAGGCGCATGTTTCGCCGACACTCGCGCCGGACATCGGCAGGCCAGCTTTCCTGGCGGCGAATTCCGATGGCGCATTGGTGGTTGCCGCCTTGGTACAAAGGACCGATGGCGAGTTAAGGATCCTTGCGGACTGGGTGCGGGAGGGCAGTCCGCAGGAGGTAATAGCTGATATCCACACGGAAGCCTGTCTAGCAGCGGGGACCACGGTTTTGAGGACGGTGACCGAGTATGGCGAGGGGAGTGATATATATAAGGTGCCGGTGACGCGGCAGATCGTGAACCGCCGTCCAGTGACGTGGGTGGTACCGGCGTGGCACAAGGAGACTTACCGGAATGTCGGACTGGTCCAGTCCATACGCGCAGTGCCTACGACACCTGCCATTGGTGGCGACCTTGAGCGTGGGCGCGCCGCCGTGTCCGAGATGCTGGCGCGTCGCGGTGCAAATGGACGACCCCGACTGTTGGTCTCTCCCTACGCCCGTTGGACTCTGCGGGGATTTGCCGGAGGATACGCGCGACCCGTGGGCGATCGGGGGATGGCAGGACGAGAAGCCGACGCCGGCATATATCGACTGCTTTTTGAAGGGTTAGAGGCTTTTGCTGCGATTGGGGCAGGAGCGGAAGAGAATGACGAGCAGCAGCCCTTGAGTTACACTCGCTCCGGGGTGGCTTACCGAAGTGCCTTAGCGACGAGGGGATGATATGGACGAGAATCATCTGCTGAAGATTCTGGAGGGTATTGCTGCCGGGTTCCGGCACATCGCCGACCAGCCGCAAACCTCCGGGTTGTGGAGCATTGCCCGCACGCTGACGCAGGACGTGGCGGCACTGCGGGACATGATCTCGCCGCCACAGGAATCGCCTGCCCCTTTACCCGTGACCGACCCAGGGCCCTCTGGGGATTCAGCGCCATCCGGCGACGCTTCGCCCGCCGAAACTGATCCTAATGCGCCGCAATCGGAGGGTGGGCAGCAGCCTGGCTGATGCTAGATCCGCGGGTTGAGTCCGAGGCTTCCCCCGCCAACGACGATGATGACTTAGACCTTAGCGAGCGCCCCAGCGAGAAGCTGCGGCGCGACAAGGATTTGTTGGGCCGCGAGAACTCCAAGTGCCGCAAGTGGCTGGCGAAGAAGATCGACGCCATCGCGCGGGGCTTTGAAAAGCAGGCTGACCGCTCAGATAAACTCTGCGAACTATGGGATTTGTATAACTGCCAGCTTGGCGGCAATCAGTATTACAACGGCACGGCTGAGGTGTTTATCCCAGCGATCCGGGATGCCGTCGATGCCAGAGCGACGCGGTTTACCAATCAGCTGTTCCCCAATTCCGGGCGCCACGTTGATTGCACGTCGTCGGACGGGGTGCAGCCGTTCGAGCTGCTGGCTCTCCTGAACCACTACATCATCGGCAGCGAGTCGGAAGAATCATTCAAGGTCAATGTGGTAGAGCCGCTCTTTGTCTGCACCGACGTCGAGGGTCAGTCCAATCTTTACGTCGATTGGAACAGTCTGACCCGTGATGTGGTCTCGCGGGAGACGCGGGGCGAGGGGCCGGACGGCGAGATCATCGACATCACCGAGGAGGAAATAGAGGTCGGCTTTCCTGGCATCGAGGTCCTTCACGACTCTGACGTTCTGGTTCTGCCGGCACATAGTCCCAGCGTGCTGTGGGCGCTACAGAACGGCGGTTCCGCCACGATTGTTCGGCGCTGGTCCAAGTCCAAGGCCGAAGCGATGGTCGAGGACGGCGAGATCGAGGCCGAGGTTGAAGACCTAGAACTGATGCGTGGTTCCGACACGCAGGCGAACGGCTTGGTCAATGTCGGAAAAGCACTCGCTAAAGCGGTCGGCGTCAGGGACGGCGACGACACTTTCATGACCGCCTTCGAGACGTGGCTGATGGTGCCTTACGATCCGAAGAAGGGCTTCAGCGAGAAGGCGCGGCCGCGGCTCTGTCGGCTGTGGTGGGAGTTGCAGAGAACTCCGCTTGGGTTGAAGCGCAACCCGTATTGGAATGACCGCTGTCCGCTGTTGTCGAAGGCACGCAAGAAGCTGCCGGGGGTGTTCAAGGGAGCCTCGGCGATCGAGCATTTGGCGCCGATACAATATGAAATCAACGACGCGGCCAATGAGCGGGCCGACGTTGATCATATGTCGGCGATGCCGTTGGTGCGCCGGGATGCGGCGCTGGCTGGAAACCGGCCGGCGATCATTGCTCCGGGTGCGGTGTGGGATGGCGCGGCCGGGACTTACGAGTTCATGCAGTTCCCGGATCTGAGCCAGCGGGCCAAGGCGCGGGTATTGGATGGCATTCAACTGATTTTCCAGGGGTTGAACGTCAATCCCTCGATGATTCCGCAGCAGACCGGGAGGCCGGGATCAAAGCGGAATCAAGCTGAAATTGCGATGGAGCAGCAGGTCGATCTTTTAACCGTAGCAGTCAATGTGACCGTCATGGAAGACTTGCTTAATCAAGTCCTGGGGTGGTTTGTCGATTTGGATCACCAGTTCCGCGACCGGGATCTGACGGTAAGAGCCTATGGGTACATGGGCCTGCAGGCCAACATGATTGAGGTGCCGCCGATCCAGAACGGGATGCACTATCATTTCCGCTGGATCGGGGCTGAGCAAGCGCGGCAGAGCGTCGCGATGGCGCAGCAGGGCACGGCATTCTTTAACCTACTCCGGGGCATGGGTCAGCAGTTGATGGCTGAGGGGATGGAGTTGTCCCTAGCGCCATTCATCGAACAGCAGGCGGCAAATCTTTTTGGTCCGACGCTGGCGGCGCAATCGATCCGGGACAAGCGGCATCACATGTCGATCCCGCCGGAGCAGGAGAACGAGATCCTGGGCGCGGCTTTCGTGGTTCCCACCAGTCCATTTGATAACCATCAGAAGCATCTGCAGTCGCACATGATGGCAAAGCAGCAGATGGGTGATCCGGCCGGGTGCTTTGATATTCACATCCGGCAGCACATGATGGATCTGGCAAAGCAGAACGCTGCCGCTACAGGGGCGATGGCCCGGCCGCAAGGCGCTCCAGGAGTACCGGGTGGCGCCGGTCCTGGTGTTGCAGGTACGCCGCGACCGGGCGCGATCCCTGCGTTACCGCGCCCACAGGGTCCGCCTGGCATGATGCACCAGGATCAGATGCCACGAATGGGCGCCCCAGTTCCACCGCGACGGGCTTGACAATCGGTTACATTTGTTAGAGCGTATTTAGTGCGAGTGGTGACCCGTAAGGCACTAAACCGAGTGGCGACCCGTAAGGCGCCGGTGGGGGAAGTATGAGCGACGAGCGCAATCTGCCGAGCGATCCGCCGGCTGATGACCCCGAACTCCCTGATGCAGAAGATCAGATAGACGAGCCAGATGATGATCTGGACGAACCTGATCTGCGTGAGGAATCGGAAGATTCTGAGCCGGAACCGCAAGTAGCACCTAGGCGTCGCGGTAGCGAGACGGTTACCGCGCTACGGAGCCGGGCGCAGCAGGCAGAGGCGCGGACCGTCGATCTTCAGCGTCGGTTGGCTGCCCTAGAGGGTCGGCAGAATTTGCCTGATCCGAGAGTCCAGCAGCAGGCGGCGCAAGAGGAAGAGAACCGGTTCTACGATTCGCTCGAGATGATGTCGCCGCGGGAGCAGGCCAAGGCGATTTCGGATCGGTTGCAGCGGCAGAACGCAATGGCGCTGGCGGCTTCCGAGATCAGGGGCTTCGACCGTTCCGACAAGGCGAATTACGCGGCCGAGATGGCGCGGAGCAAGTTTGCCCGCGACAAGGAGCAGGAGGTTGAGGCTGGGCTGGCGCAGATGCGGCAGCAGGGTCTTTACCAAATGTCTCGGATGGATGTGTTGGATTTCCTCGCCGGTCGCGAGCAGCGGCTGAGGCGGGAGCGGGACACGCAGCAGCAGCGTCGGACGGGCGCGCGCAATGTGGCTCGAGAGACGGTACGAGCGGCTTCTGGCCGCGGTGAGGGTAGCGCCGGGGGGCGCCGCCAGAGTCAAGACGACGCCGACGCGGCGCTCCTTCGGGGCATCACGGTCGGTGATGTGGTGGGCATGTAGCGGGGGTCTAGCCATAGACCCCCGTAAGTGAGGGGGAACTATGGCGACACTCAATTCCACGAATTATCAAGCGGCGTTTAGGCGCCAGCTTGCTAAGGAAGTGCTTCCGGTTGTCTACCGGGACATCACGCTCGACCAGTTCGCTGATAAGAAGAAGATGGAGAAGGGCGCGGGGGTCACCTGGACTGCCACGCGCTTCAATCGCGTTGCGCTTCCTCAAGCCCCGCTCTCGGAAGGGGTGCAGCCCACCGGGAATATCTTGCAGATTTCCCAGGTTACGGGTGTGGCACTTCAGTGGGGCGATAAGATCACGCTCTCGGATGTCGCCGTTACGACGACGATGTACGATCTTCTTCAGCAGGCCAAGCGCATGCTGGGGATCAGCATCAAGGAACTGCGGGAACGCAATGGCTTTGCGATCCTGATGGGGGCGACGCAGGTTAACTATGTTGCCCAGGCCGGTTCCCGCTCGGCGCTGACTGCCGGCAATGTCCTCGATACCACCACCATCAACCGCACCTATTCTAACCTCCGGAATGAGGGTGCGTTTCCGTGGAATGGCTCGGCCTCTGATACCAACCCGCGTTCGGGACCGGAGACCGGGCCTCGGACCAGTGAGATGGGCCCGATGCGGGCGCCGCACTACGCGGCGATCTGTAGCCCGCTGGTTACCAACGATCTGCGGCAGAACTCGACGCTGGTCCTGGCTTGGAGTTACAGTGACGTAACGCGCCTCTACAACAATGAGGTTGGCTACTTCGGTGGCATTCATTTCACCGAATCGAACATGGTGCCGCACTGGACCGGTGTGGCATCTGTAACCGGCACTGGACAGACTACGGGCGGAGCTTTGGCGAACGCGACTTACGCGCTACAGGTTACCGCGACAGACACTCTCAATCAGTTCGGGGAGAGCCTCGTTTATCAGGTGCAGACTGGCGTTACAGTCGGTGGCTCGGGCGCTGGCTCGATCACGCTGACGGCGCCATCGACAGCGGGATACACGTACAACGTCTACATTTCGGCAGCCGGTTCGACCACGATCACCAATCTGGCTTTGGCGACGGCGACGGGCGTTCCGACCAGCGGTCTCTATTCCGGTCAGGCGGTTCAGATTGCCCCGGGTGCCAGCGTCACGGTTACCGCGATTGGGCTATTCCAGATCCCGCCGGCGGCTCCGACGACCGGCGTCACGGTTTATCCGACCTTCGTGTTTGGTCGTGAGTACTTCGCCCAGACGATGCTGGAGGATATCAGCTATACGTTCCTCGGTGATGCTGACAAGTCCGATCCGCTCAATCAGTTGCGGGTGGTTGGGTACAAATTTTTTGAGGGGTATCTGATCCTCAACCAGCAATTCGGCTGCCGCATTGAATCGAGCGTCAGCAATACCGGGACCTTCGGGTAAGGAGTAGCGCGATGTACGGTCTTAAGGTAACGGTCGAATACTTCCTTCTGCCGGACGGTGCTGGTGGCGCCGCCTTGGGGCAGCGGCAGTCTGGCTGGCCGGGCGTTGGTGCGGCGGGTGCGAACCCTGGTCCCATCGCCTTTGCGCAGTCGGCGAGCGACTACGTGTTTGAAGTGGTTCCCGGTGGGGATACGCCCGTGAACACCAACTTTCAAACGGCGTTGAACAGTGCTGCGACCGACCTTTACACGCAGTTCACCACGAACAACGACGTGCCTGGGTTCACCAGTGGTCAGCTGTTTAACCTGGTTTCTGGTTGGGCGACGGGAGGCGCGTAAGGGTGAATGCGCATATTTGAGGACGAGGCAGCACGTTACGACGCGATCAGCCTTTCATCGTTCGACACGATTAATAAGGGCCTTATGACCTTGGCGGACGATGATACTGGGGAGGTCGCTTACACGGACAAGACCGGGAATGTGGTGGTGGTTCCGGCTTTGGGGCCTCACAGCATCCGGCTCATGTTGAGGCGAAGATAGATGGCGCTGCACACGTCGAGAGGTAAAGGGTCAGTGGTTCGCGTATCCGCTTTGACGACCCCATCGATAGGTGCGCTTGGCGTATATCAGTAAGGAGACCAGCCATTTCTTTGCACACTTTAGGTACCAAAGGGACGACCCAGCTCTCGGCGATAACCTTCGGTGCGGCTACTCCCGTTGGTGCGACTGCGGGAACTGGCAATCTGAATGCCGCTGATTTGGCCTCTATCTCGAATGGGATCGTCGGTGACGTGAACTTTGCCGCGACCAATCCGACCGGCATTCTGGCGACGGCGACGACGGCGGGAACGAAGACGCTGACGGCGCTGGTGCATACCGCCGGGATGGGATTGGGGACTATACAGGTTGGTGCGCTGGTGGTTGGGACGGAGGCCGACATCGTGCCGGGCACCTTCGTTACCGACATCGTTTCCGGCACCTCGGTTCACATATCCGTGAATGCGGTCTCGTCTACGACGCTGCGGAAGATCGCTTTTATCAATCCCGGTGCCAAGGGGATGGGTGGGCGCCTGTCATTTGAGGGACGGCTTGAGCTTCCGGGCGGGCGCGGCTGGGTGACTGTGAAGCCGGGTGATGTGATCGCGATCGACTCGACCGGCTGGCCGATCTTGGTATCGGCGGCTGCGATTGCCTATTCAGGCAGTGATTGGACCTACACGTAAATTGGAGCCCCCTGATGAGTGATGAGAAGCCTTGGGATGATATGACCCATGGTGAGCGTGTCGTAGAAGGACGACGGCTTGCTGCCGAACGTCGCGCGGCGGAAGCGCGAGGATCTGACGATCATTTACAGGATCCGCCCGGTCCGGCGGATAACGACGCTCCGCCGTTGGAAGAGCTGGGGGGCGATTCCGTAGCCGATCCTGGGGAGACGGCTGCGGCGGAGCGTCGTCGCCGGCTTTTGCCCAATCTTGATCCGGCCTTAGCAGCGCGGATCACCGATGAGCAGCTTGAGGAGATTGAGCTAAAGGCGAAGCAGCGGGCGGAAGATACGCTCTTGAAGCAGGCGCTGGACGAGGCGCGCGAGACGGCGGCGCAGCACGCCAGGGTCGCGGCTGGCCTGATCCCGGCGGAGGTGCTCAGGACGGAAGCTGAGTTGAAGCGGATGAACGAGCCGATCCGGTTCATCGTCGATGTTCCGTTGGGTTCGATGCCTGAGGGGAAGGAAGGCATCGTGGTCAACGGTTTCATGTATCGCAATGGTGTTGAGTACACCCGGCCGCGGCATGTCTACGATAGTTTGGCGCGTACGATGTACTTGGCGCATCTGTCGGAACTGATGTTTGAATTGAACAATCAGGACAAGCCTGGTCGGTCGGCGAAGGAGGTGCTGGCTCGGACGATGCCGCGTATCCTGCTTGAGGAGCCGGCCCATGCCGCATGAGTTCTCGATTTGCTCCGATCCCGGCTGGCTGCCGGGGATGCAGGTAGCCTTCAAGTTCTACCTCAAGGGGGATGAAGATCCTAAGCAGCTTGGCTTGATGGCGATGCATGTCATGGAACAGGTCCGTGCCAAGCAGGAACTGATTGAGGCGATTCATGATGAGATGATGGCGTTAGAAAAGGTTGAACGTCATCAGGAGTTGATTGAGGGCACGACGCAGAGGCGTCTTGAGGGGCGTGCTACGCTAATCGCGGATTTTGAGCAGATGGATAAAATCCGTCATATCAGGAATCCGCGTCGTGGCGAATGGGTTCCTAGTGCTCCGCAGCAGCAGGAAATTGCTACATACGATGTGGAGACACGTAAGCTGCTGCGGGCGATAGATAATGAGAAGCAGATTGCCGAGGCTACGCTGCCGACAATGCCGGCGAAGATAGCGCGTTGTCGTGCGATTCTGGATGGTCTTGATCGTGCCGAGTCTATGAAGTTGAAGGTGGTCGCTGAGGCGGCTGATTGAGCAGTGCCATACAGCGCCGCAGACATCATCCGGCTTGCTGCTTATCAAGCGAAGTTCTCGGGATCTGCGGGTACGGCGCCGGGTCAGACTGAACCGATCGCGCTGACGGAACTGAATGCCGTTCTCGATCACATTTGCCGCACGCTCGATTTTGCCGCGGCGATGGGGACATGGAACTTTACCTTTAATACCGCTCTGACCGTGACCGCTGGTGGCAATATCAGCCAAGCAGGGCCAAATCCGCTGCCGATGGATTATCTGCGGGTGAGTGTTGCCCAGGGGGCGACGGGAGCGCAGCGCTCGTCGAAGTGGTATTTGCTGGGCGTCCCTCGTGACATGATCGAGATCGACATTTCTCAGTTCGACGATCAGGTTCAGCAGGCAGGGACGCAGAGTTATCCCTACTATTGGGCGAAGGACTTCTCGCCTTACTCGGTGATGGCGGAGGTCACGGGCGATGTGACCATCGGCAATCAGGGCATCGCCAATCTCTCGTCCACGACCAACATCGTTGCCGGCATGTCGATCTCGGGCGGGATCGGGCCGTTGTCGTTGATTACGCCTGGAACGCTAATTCAATCGGTCAACAGTGGTGCGTCATCGCTGGTCTTGAATCAGGTGCCGAGCCTCGCGAGTCCCGGACAGACAACGCCGCCGACGTTCGCCGGAGCCTCGTTGCGGATCGGTTATCCGGGGATTGGCTTGCCGTACCCGCCGCCCTCCGGGGCATACAACGCAATGATCCGGTATCAGCGGTTGATGCCTCGGTTGACTGTGACGCAGGTCAATAATGGGGTGCTGCCGTGGTTTCAGGACGATCAGGTTCTGATTGATCTCTTGGCAGAGCGGCTGATGGGGTATTCCGACGATAGCCGCAGGGCGCAGTGGAATGCTTTCTACAAGCAGGAGATGGCCGATCACATCGCCTTGGCTGACGATCGTGGCAACCGGGGTCAGACCGTTCAGATGGACCTGCGGTGGTTCGGGTCGAAATTCGACAATCTGAACAACACGAAGATCGTGGGTTGGTGATGACGTGGAGCGTTCACGATCTTCGTCATTTGCCGGGGGGTGGTGTTCACGTCGTACCGGACGATGATCTTATGGAGCATAGTGCGCCTGAGTGCTCTTGTGGCATGTATGAAGAGGATGATTGTCGGGTTTTGATTTTCGTCCACAAGGCCAAGGATGGGCGCGTTGCTTACGAGCGCGGCGAGCGCAAAGCTGACTGATGCCGATCCCGAGGTCGCAGCGACTGCGGTGGCAGCCGAAGGGGTGTTCGGACTCGCTCGACGCCAATAACTCGTTTCCGGGGGCGATGGCGCAGTTGGTCAATCTGATCCCGGATCCGAGTACGAACGATAGCTGGGTCAGTCGCCCGAACGCGGTTCAACTTACCAATTTCACCGGCTTCTCGACTCCGGGCTTTGTCTCGGCCGAGCTGATCGTGGGGAATATCGCGTATGGGATGATCGCGTCCGCGCGCAATTCCGGCAAGGACGAGCCTTATGCTTACAATATTCTGACCAACACCTTTGAGACGATCAGCGGGGTGCTGTCGTCGAATGTGCCGACGAGCCCGGCGACGACAGGTGATTGGACGCCTCCGATCTTAGCGGCTTTCAATTCGCGGATCATGGTAACGCATCCCGGATTTCCGGGGGGAGCCACCAAGATTGGATGGTTGGACATCTCCGGGTTCTCGGACAACACGCACACCGGCAACACGCACGGCACGACGACGGTAGACAATCTCTCGGCCAATGTCCTTCAGGCCGGCTGGCAGCCTGGGATGACGATCATTGACTCTGCGGGGGATATAACGGCTGGGACGACGATCGTCTCGATCGCTTCGAATGGGTTGTCTCTGGTGCTCTCGGTGGCCGCGACTGGTGGCGGTAGCACGGGAACGACATTCACGGTGACGGGCGGGACGGCTACGGCGCCGCTATGGGGTGCCGGGGATCTGAATCTCAACAATCTCCCCTCGGTCCCTGTAGCCGTCGCGAACTTCAATGAGCGGGCCTACTACGCCTGCGGCATCAACGGCATTGTGTTTTCGGACTCTGGCTTGCCGACGAACCGAACGAATGCGTCACAGGCGATCACGCCGAGTAATGGATTGGCGGTGACTGCTTTGGGGCCAACCTACCTGGGTATTCCGCTGACGGGCGGTTCGGTGGCGGCGTTGTATGCGTTCCAAGGCATCAGCAATATTATTCAAATTCAGGGTGATCCGGCGCTGTCAAATCTCACCACGAGTGTTCTGCCAGTCAACACGGGGACGCTCTCGCCGCTGTCGATCACCACCACGAACCAGGGTCTCGCGTTTATCTCGCCAGAGGGACTAAGGCTGATCAATCCATCGGGTCAGGTCACTGATCCGATCGGCGATGCCGGGACAGGGGTCTCGGTGCCATTCCTGAATGCCCTTCATCCGTCGCGGACGTGTGGGGCATCGAACGCGGATACGATGCGCTTCTCGGTTCAGCGAGGCGATGTTGGGGGTAATCCGACGCAGGAATGGTGGTTCGACCTGACCCGGAAGGTCTGGTCTGGTCCGCACACTTTTCCGATGAGCCAGTTGCAGCCTTGGATGGATACCTTCGTCGGGGTGGCGACGGGGATCAATGCGAAGCTGTGGCAGTCGGACGCTGTGCCGTCCTCGGTCAATACGTTTGTCGAGAATGGCACTCAGATGTCGTTATCGTATCAGACCGTTCTCTTGCCTGACGATCAGGACATGATGATGACGGCGGTGATCGAGACGACAATTACCCTTGCTCCGGGTGCGGCTGGAGTCACCGTCGCATTTTACGACGACAACAACGTGTTGTTGGACCAGGTGTTTATTAGTGGCGGAACGGCATCTCTGTGGGATGTCGCGACGTGGGATCAGTCAACGTGGGATAATACGGGCAGCGTCTATCGTCAGCGCCGCGTCGATTGGCATGTCCCACTGGTCTTTAAGCAAGGGTATATGCAGATCACGGGAAATTGTGATCCGGTGTTTCGGATCGGGAACACGTCCTTGCGCTATCAGCGTCTTGGTTATCAGCAGCAGGTTGCGTGATGAGGAAGCTGTTATGGCTGCTGCCGTTTCTGTGGTGTGGTGCAGCCCACGCTACTTGTTCCTCGGTGCCGAATACGTTTGTGCCGAATACCACGATCCAGTCATCTCAGGTTAATTCCAACTTTGCGGCTTTGGTGACGTGTATCAATAACATTGATGCGGGGCAGATCACCACGGGCACGCTGCCGGTTGGCAGGGGTGGTACAGGGATCACCTCTCTTACGGGAGGTTCCGTCATCTTTGCTGCTGGCTCTTCTGCCTTGGGACAGGATAATGCCAATTTTAGCTACAATGGCAGCACGCACGTTTTGACGGTAACGTCAGTTAGTATTACCAACTTGGCGCTTGGTCTAACGACTGGTTCTATTCCGTTTCAAGGTTCAACCAACCTCACTCAGGATAATTCAAATCTGTTTTATGATAATACCAACAAACGATTGTTAATTGGAGATACCTCCGCAGTTTCTGGAACGGTCCCGACGCTTCAGGTTGTTCTGACTGGCTCAAATACGACTGCCATTGCGGCGCCATTTAGCTCTTCGCAACCAGGGTTTGCTCTAAATCCTGGCAGTGATGGGTCATGGACGTTGCTTGATCATCAGTCTGGTTCGTATACGGCTGACATCATGGCGGGTAGCGGTAACGTTAAGGTTTCTGGCACTTTCGTGGTGGGGGGGAATTACATTTATCTGAACGCTTCAGGATCGAACTGTACGGTCAACAGCACGGGGGGTCCGTGTATCTATGCCGATGGAAGTACGATTGTCAACAAATTGCCTAGTGGATCTAATGGTTTTGAAGTACAAAGCAATAGTGGAAGTGTGCTAGGTCAGTTGTTTCCGAGTGGGAATTTTAATATTACGGGTGCGTACCAGCAAGGGGGTTCTAATATACTTACTGGAGGGAGTACGTATGGAAGTGTATATAATGGTGCTGGAGCGTATGCTGCTTTGGTTTTGGGAAATAGCGGTGATCCAACTAACTATAATAGTAACACGACGCATGTGTTTAGAAACGCGGCGGGGAGCACGAACTTTGCCACGATAACCAATGCGGGTCTTACTCAGCTGACTGGATATGTCAGCTCGACGACTGGTAGCGGGCTTAACGGCTACCAGTTCAGCAGCAATCCCTCGGCGAACTGCTGCGCGATTGAGCAGACGACGGGGAACACGCTGCAGGCGTTTGCCGTGGGGACGGCAGGCACTCCCGGTTTCGTGGTGGTTACGGCGACTTCTACCGGAGGGGGCAATTCTCAGCTTCAGATGTACTCGGACCACATTGTTCAGGTCGGCAATAACGGGGCGATCCAGACGGCGGATGTGTTCCTGCAGGCGGGCGGTGGGCAATGCACCTACGCCGGGGGATCTACATTCTCTTGCTCCTCGGATCGCCGGCTGAAGCGGGATATCGCGGCATTGCCATCGATGACCGCGGCTATTGATCGCCTGAAGCCTGTGGCTTTTGAGATGAAGGCGCGGCCCGGCGTGAAAGAGTTGGGCTTTGTGGCCCAGGATGTGGAGCGGGTATTCCCGGAGTTGGTGTCAAGCCAGAATGATACGCTGGAATTGAGTTATGACGGATTGATCGCGCCGTTGGTTAAGGCCGTTCAGGAGTTGAACGCGCGGGTTAAGACTTTGGAGGCAAAGTGATCAGGCTGTTGTTGACGATAACGTTTGCGATGTTGGCGGTCTCGGCGATGGCTGAGGAGCCGCAGGGGACGACGGCGCAGCGATCGCTGGCGACGGCGTATAGCCAGCTTGGGCTCTCGGTTCAGATGATGATGGACGAGGCTGCGGCGCAGAGAGCGGAGGTTGAGAGCCGGCTGAAGTGGGTCTTGGATCACTGGGTCAAGCCGATGGAAACATCGGAGGTCAAGTGATATGAATAGCGGAGCGTATCAGGCGATTTCCGGGGGGAAGAAGATGCGCATGAAGCCAAAGTCCATGGCCGGCAAGCGGGCGAAAATGTCGAAGGTCATGGATGAGTTCAAGATGGGGAAGCTACGCTCGGGCGGTTCTGGCAAAAAGGTCAAGAGCCCGAAGCAGGCGATCGCGATCGGGTTGTCGGAGAGCGGTCAGTCGAAGCGCGACAAGGGCATGCTGAAGCGCAAGAAGATGTACTAGGGGTATTCTGTGGGGGATGGGGGATGCGGACATTATATGGGGCACTGTGCCTGATCGCATTGGCTGCCCCCGCCTTTGCGCAGACGACCAGTCGCCCGGTCAACAAGGTCGCCGTTACGGTGACCGGCACTTCGGCGACGAAGCTGACGGCTAACCAGCGTCAGTATCTGGCGATCTTGAACGATAGCACTGCGGACACGGTTGCCTGCAACTTTGGTGGGACTGCGGTGGTTAATGGGGCTGGCTCACAGACGCTGCCTCCGTTGGCTGGCTTTGTCTGGGATAACGGGCTGATCCCCTCGGATGCGATCAACTGCATCTCCAGCGGCACATCGACTGCCGTTACGATCCTCTGGTAGCGATGCGCCGGTTTCTCATAGTCCTGGCCGCAGTGTTCGGCATCGGCACCGCCTTTGCCGGCGGTCCGGTCAATCCTCCGGGGCCGCTTCCGACGACATGCACGGTCGGGGGTAGTTCAGTTACTCAGTATCCAGCCTATGGGCAGGCACTGGTCTGCGGGACGGGTACGGCAACTGGTACGATCAACGTTGGCAACAACCCGCAGATCGCGCAGTATCAGGGCGCTTCCTCGGTCACGGTAGGGCCGCTCTCGACCACGGGCACGGGCAATGCCGTTCTGGCGACGTCTCCGACCTTGGTTACGCCAGCGCTGGGCACGCCTTCGGCGGTTGTCCTGACTAACGGCACAGGTCTGCCGATCTCGACTGGCGTCAGTGGATTGGGGACGGGCGTTGCTACGGCGCTTGCGGTCAATACCGGATCCGCGGGAGCTGTTGTCCTATTGAACGGCGCGCTTGGGACGCCATCATCCGGTACGGCGACGAACCTGACTGGTTTGCCGCTGACAACGGGGGTGACTGGGATTCTGCCGGCGGCTAACGGTGGTACCGGGATAGCCAATAGCAACACGCTTACTTTGAATGCCAATACGACGTTGCCGGCTGCGCCTGGGTCTACGGCATGCCTGCACATGAACTCGAGCGGTGTGGTCTCGACGACGGGCGCTGACTGCGGCACGGCGACAAGCTCGGGCATCATTCAGGTTACGGACGGGACGCACACTCAGACCTCGACGACCTCAGCTAGCTTGGGGGCGGGGCTGCTGACGACGAATGGCTCGAGTGGCACAGCGCCGATCAACGTCGATACGACGGTCGTGGCCGAGTACGCGACGGCCGGCACCTTCACAGCGGCACAGACCTTTGCCGCGGTCAAGGGTGGCTCGAACACCTCGGTAACCACCTCGGCTTATACACTGGTGGCAGCCGATTGCGGCAAGACGATCCTGGTCGCGAACGGCTCGACGGCGGTCACGCTGACGATTCCGGCGGCTATTGCTCCGGCGGCTGGAACGACCTGCAATGTGACGGTGGTTCAGGGCGGGACGGCCAAGGTCAGCGTCAATGGCAGCGCGGTAAGCCCAGCAAGCCTGATCAGCGCGCATTCCTATACAGGCACGAACGGCACGCAGGGGGCGGCGATAGGGCTGATTCTGACGACGGTCTCCTCGACGGCGACGGCGTATCTTACGGGGGATGGGGCATGAGGTGGCTGATAGCAGCGCTTGTGATGCTGCCGATCGCGGCCAGCGCTCAGGTGGGTCAGATTTATCTTCCGCTTCAGCCTGCGCCCTCTGCCCCGCCTGTAGTTACAGCACAGCCTAATCTCACGATCCTTAACAACGTGCTGATCGTCCTTAATTGATGGGACCCGACATGAAGAAGCATCTCGCGCTGTTGTTGTTCTTGCTAGGGGTGTTGGCAGGATCGGCGCACGCCTCTGCCCAGGAGGCGATCAGTTTAGCTAATGAGGGTACGACCGGAACGACGGTTGGCAAGCTAGCCAAATCCACTGGCGCACCTTCGACTGCGATCATTACGGGAACGTCGGATACGGATCATATTCTCGGTATTGTTGTGGCTCAGGACGCCACGGCGACAACCGGAAACGCCAAGATCGCTGTGCTGGGCATTGCCAACTGTACGTTTGATGCGAGCGGTGTAACGGCAGGCCACTTTGTTATCAACTCCTCGGTAACTGCGGGGGACTGTGCTGACGGGACCGCGACTAGGCCAACGACCAATCAGGTGCTCGGCGTGGCCTTGGCGACCGTTGCCAGCGGGACGGCAGCGGTGAATTTGCAGATCGGTTTTACTAATGCCGCCGGTAGCGGGAGCCCTGGCAACCCGACCGCGACTATTGGGACCAGCGCAGTGAACGGCTCTGCCGGAACCTTCATGCGATCGGATGCGGCGCCTGCTGCGCCGCAGTGTAGCGCGTCTACTTTTGGCCTTTGCAAGCCTGATGGCACGACAATTACGGCCTCTGCGGGCGTGATCACCGCATCGGGCGGGTCAGCAACCTCGATAACCCCTGGCACGACGACCGTGGTCGGTGCGACGGCGCCCTGCGTGATTAGAAACTCGACCAGCACGACGATGGACTGTCAGGCGTTGGGTGGCGCAACGAGTGCCGGCTCTACCCAGACCATCGCCGCAGGCACGTCGGCGCTTGGAACCGGCGCGATCTCGTCGGCAACTTGCGCCACGGTGGTTACCACAACAGCGACGGGTACGGCGACTACGGATGTGGTCACGGCGTCCTTTAACGGTGATCCGACGGCGGTTACCGGATACATCCCAGCCACGGCGGGGATGCTGACGATCATCTCTTACCCGACTGCGAACAACGTTAATTTTAAGGTCTGCAACAACACCACGTCGTCGATTACTCCTGGCGCTATCACGCTGAACTGGCGCGTGGTGCGATGATAATCCGGGCCGTTCATGCAGCGCTTGCGCTGCTGTTTTGCGCTGGCATTGCCTATGCGCAGGTAGGGCTTCCATGGCCCGGTCCCGGAACGGCGCACAGCAGCGGCGGCTCGCCTGCCGGGCCGTTTGCTCTTGTTGCCCATGCTGGCAGCGCCAGCGTCAGCACGATCTCGACGCCGGTCAATTGTACTGGTGCGACGATGGCGGTGGTGATCATTAATACCTTCACTAGTCCTGCCGTCAATCCGCAGCCGAGCGATACGTCTGGTTCAACCTATGTGCAGATTGGAACCCAGGTCGGCGATAGCAGCCATAACTCAGTCGCGATCTGGTGGACCAACGTGACGGGCACGACGAGCTTTCATTGGACCGCGAATGCGATCGCCTTCGGCGCGATCGAGGGCGCGTGTTTTAGCGATGGCTCAGCGCCGAGCACGGTGGATCAGAATAGCGAGACGGGCAATTCAGCCACGCCGGGATCGGTTACGCCAGGGGTCAACAATGAGTTGTTAGTGACAGGCTATTCACCGCCGCAAAGCAGTTCTGGAACGCCTACGGTTGGCTCGAGTTTTATCGTGACCGATGCCTTCGCCTTCAATACATCGGGCGGGATCGGCGGTGCGATGGCGTATAAAATTCAAACCACCGCCGGGGCAGAAAATCCAGCTTGGGCAGGAACCACCGGGGGTTCTACCAATGGCAGCGCAGTGATTGCGACGTTTAAATGATTCGGCTGTTGATTGCGATATGCCTGCTGTTGGCGATACCCGTTGCGTCAGGGATGACGGTTCTTAATCCGCCGTCTAACGGTCGCTGCATTCAAGGCGTTACCCAGCCAGCCCCGGCGGCTGCTGCGGGATTCAACTGTCTGGTCATCTATGAAACGTGGCCTTCATCCTCGGTCATTGATGGCAGTGATACGCGGAACCCTGGGTTCAATTGGTACACACATAACGGCGATACGCAGACCCCACCGGGGACGGTTAACGCTGGCGGATGGGCCTTTGGACTGATCCAGCCTACTCCGAGCGGTGACTGGTCTTTCTCGACGCCGGGGCAGGTGAGTATGTCGCCAAATGGCTCGACCATTGGCAACTACAATGGCTTGCCGGTCATGTTTATGTCCTGTGCCCAAATAGGGACTGGTACGGGACTTGTGGGGACCGTTTTTGGGCCTGGCTTCTATGCTGATGTGCAGTTCATTCAGTTCTCGACCGATAGCCCGTTTGGCACTTGGAACATTGCCTGGGGCGTGCCGACGACGATGCTCAACGGGGGCGTGGGGTCTAATTGGCTGGTCTTTGAGCCGGACATCTTGGAGTGGTTTAACGGAACCGGGTTCGATTTTGCCTATCACGACTGGTCTGGTTCGGGGAGCACGGTTAATTTCAACAACTCCTATGGCACTCCATTCTTGTCCCCCAATCCAGGCGATACTGTTGGTCTCCTGCAAGTGCCGTCAGCCTTTAACAGCGGGACGAACAAGGTTGAGCGCTATCTGAATGATGTCCTGGTGGCTCACAGTACGTGCACGTCTACCGGGACGGCGCTGGCGACCTGCGACGGCTCGACCTCTGGGATCACACTTACCGATATAAATACCAATCAGTATTGCCTTGCCTTGGCGGCGGGCGCCGGGTCAACGCCGGGGATTTTCGGTAAAGTTCAGGTGTGGGCACCTAATTAACCAGTGCCGCGACTGGCTTCTCGCGGCTTTAAGGAAGGAGAGTCAGGTTATGGCTGTTATTTCTTCAATCACTTTTCCGAACAACGATACGGTTGGTCGTAAGGCAATGAGTCATGCGGCGGACGCAATTCTGCACGCCATGAAAGCTGGCAAGCGGACTGGCGATCATATTCTGGTCACGATGGACGACGGGACGACCCAGCAATACACGCTTGGTGCGCATTCCATCGGGTCGGGCGATGCCGGTTTGACGGTCAACGTATCGCCTGGGATGGAGCCATAAAGAAGCACATGAAGGGGATCGATTGCGCCTTTAGCCTGACGGCTTATGCCTCAAGGTTACCGGATCTCGGACTTGGTTTCGCCTGCCGGTACTACGGTGGATCGGCGGCGAAGGATCTGACGCCGGGGGAGGCCAAGGCGCTCTCGGATAATGGTCTCCAGATCGTTACCGTGTGGGAATCGACGGGGGACAATCCCGACACGTTTGATGACGCGCACGGTAAGATGCATGCGCAGGCGGCTCTGGTACAGGCTTGGCAGGTTGGGCAGCCGGACGGTTCGACGATCTACTTTGCCGTGGATTTTGATGCCACTGAGGAGCAGGTCACCAATGGTGTGCTGCCGTACTTTGAAGCGGTTCGTGCGGTGCTGCAGCCGCCAAAGTTCAATGTGGGTGTCTATGGCTCGGGCGCGGTGCTGAATGCTGTGCGTGCGCTTGTGGAGCACGGATGGCTTGCTCAGTCGCGTGGCTGGCGTGGGACTGCCGGGTTTGAGGGGCATCACATCCAGCAGGGATCGACGACGCAGATCGTTCTGAAAGGGATGTCCGTCGATACGGACGAGAGTCTGGTGGATGATTTCGGGGGATGGAAGGTGGGGGAGCCTGCTGTCTCTCAAGCTCCCCAAGTCCCGGCAGGAGTACCTGATACCCAGGGCCGATCCATCCGGCCTACAGAAGCACAAATGGCTGATGCCATCAAGACGCTTCAGGGCTACCTGAAGGCGCTGGGGCTGTATTCAGGCATGCTTGACGGCATTGCTGGCCCGGCGACGCGGGCTGCGCTGGAGGCATGGGAGGCTCAGGGGTGAGCCTCACCGAACCATACCTTACCTCGTCTGGGCCAACCAGACCGCACCTTACCGAAGCCAGCCTCGCCGGACCTCATCAAGCCGGACCGGAGCTAGCCAGTCCATCTTACCTAGATTGGGAAAAGTTGGAAGAGCTTCTGGCCGATGTTAGTTGGCCGTCTTTTGCTGAGTCCTATCGCCAAGCAATGTCAAAGCCTTATCCGGATTTTTCTCCTGATTGGCCGAGAGCGCTTTGGCAAAACGAGATCGGTCGGCTAGTGGTTCTGGTTTACCGGCTTGATGACAGGATTACGGCAGCATTTTTCGTGCAAATTGATCATCATCTGATGTTCAGAGGGAAGAAAGTTGCTTGGGTGATTGCTCATTTTGTGGCGCCTTGGGGCCGTGAGGGATGGGCAGGTTACCGGATATGGAAAACGCTTTTGAAAGAGATTAAAGATAGAGGTGTTGATCTGACGTTCGTTGCCACTGCCCCCGGAGTGAGCGCAGGCGCCTTCTTCCGTCGTTTGGGCTTCAAGAGCGACGGTCAGGGCTGGATGAGGGCAATGTAGATGCCGGGGGGGTTGTTCGGAGGCGGCGGCGGGGGCGGTACTTCAAGTCAGCCAGTAGGCGCGCAGTCCTACAT
>Ga0126378_10000219_pt1 | contig 43875 bp, 31 predicted proteins | sample PanSoiMetPlot_23_FD_92587 | JGI IMG/M metagenome (GOLD analysis project Ga0126378, IMG submission 92587) | Tropical forest soil microbial communities from Panama - MetaG Plot_23 | ecosystem: Environmental > Terrestrial > Soil > Tropical forest > Bulk soil | place: Panama | collected 2016-02-17 | reverse complement strand
GACGGGTTCTATAAAAGCAGTTGACCGTGTCCGGGGACGGTCACTAGCGCCAAAAACTTGTCGCGAGCTCACCCTGTTTGCAACTCTATCTCCGATCAGATTCGGCAAGTCAAGGCCGACTTCGAACTGGTTGCTTCCTGTGCCCGGATAAAAGCATGGCTCCGGTACTGGCGATCGCTGGCATGGTGGCAGGAGCGAGATTGTTTTAAGCTCTTTGACCCCGTTAGAGAGATTCCTGAACCTATCGTCACCGGGCCGAATCGGATCCTAACTTTCGATTAGGAGAGCGCAGATGATCGCAGGCAGACAGATGTTCCGAAATGGGAAGGAAAGAAAGGAGTGGGCGCGGCGATTGCAGTCTGAGAATCCAGGACTGGAGGTATTTCATCCCCATGCCGCATGGGATCGACGTGGGGAACAGCATGCATTATGTTGCGGTGCGACCGGATCGCGACCCCAAACCAGTACGACGATTCGAGTGTTTTACGGCCGATCTACATCGTTTAGCCGACTGGCTGCAAAGTTGTGAGTAAAGACGGTGGCGATGCAGTCAACCGGCGTTTATTGGATTCCGCTCTACGAGCTTCTGGAAGAACGTGGCCTTAAGGTCTATCTCGTCAATGCACGACACACGAAGAATCTCCCCGGGCGCAAGAGCGAGGTGCAGGAGAGTCAGTGGTTGCTCAAATTGCACACGTATGGCCTGTTGAACAACTCCTTTCAGCCTGTGTCCGAGATTCGCATGCTTCGCAGCTACTGGCGACAACGAGGAGAACACGTGCGCGGAGCGGCCACCTGCATTCAACGAATGCAAAAGGCGCTAACCCAGATGAACGTGCAACTCGCCAATGTGATTAGCGATATAAGCGGACTGACAGGCCAGGCGATTGTGCGGGCCATCATAGCCGGGAAGCGCGCCCCACGAGAGTTGGCTGCGCTCAGTGATCCGCGAGTTCAAGCCAGCCTGGAAGAGATCGCCAAAAGCCTAGAGGGCACCTGGCGTCCTGAACTCTTGTTTGTCCTGAAACAGGAAGTAGACATGTACGACCCATATCAGGGATCACCGAATGCGACCTGCAACTGCAGAAGCACCTCGCCAGTTTAAAGGGTACGCTCTCAGTTTCCCCGCCAAAGCAGAAGACCAAAAAACCAGCTAAGAATGCTCCTCGATTCAATCTCAGCACCGAACTGCAACGCATCACAGGTGTGGACCTCACCCGCATTGATGGCATCGACGTGATGGTAGCCCAAACCCTCGTCAGCGAAGTGGGCCTGGACGTGAGTCGATGGAAAACCGAGTCACACTTCGCCTCCTGGTTAGGACTGTGCCCGGACAACCGTATCAGTGGCGACAAAGTACTGAGCAGAGGCACACGCCGTATCATTAACCGCGCCGCCACCGCCCTACGACAAGCTGCCAACACGCTCATTCGAAGCCGCAGCTACCTCGGTGCACAGTATCGTCGTTTGCGTACCAAACTGGGAGCTCCAAAGGCCATTACTGCCATGGCGCATCGACTCGCCAGACTCGTCTATCGCATGCTGAAGCATGGCCAACCCTACGTAGACAAAGGAAGTCAGTACTACGAGGAAAGATATCGCCAACAACAGATCTGCCTACTCCGAAAAAGGGCCGCGAAGCTCGGACTCCAGATTATGGAAATGCGAGCTTGAATGGTTTTTGGAGAGAGGCGATGCCAAGAGCAAACACTGCCGAAGGCCGACCCTCACCCCAGCAACCGCAACAGCGGCGCTCGCAGCCATCCCAGATTGGGCAAAAGGCGCCCCAATCCGGGAGCCCTGGTGCTGGGGACCCCGACGCGCAGCCTGAGCAAAGTCGAAGGGGAAGCGCTTAGAAAGGATGCATTTGTTCTTGTCGCTCCGCTCTTCACCCTCCGCTCCGGGGTCCCCGGCAACTTGACTTTGCTGGGGTGGGGTGCGGCTTGCGGCAGCAAGGAAGAGAATATGTCTCAGTCTCGTGCGGCACGACTGACGTCGATGCCCTGATATGAGGCACCGAAACAGGCTCGGCTCTCCTGGTAGCGCGCTAAGGTGCCGATAACACCTGCAACGCTCTTTGCGCGATGGCGGTGTGCGTCGTGGTCGTCGGATGGAAACCGTCCCAGAAGAGGTAACTATGCGGCTGCGAGCAAATGGCATTGCCTTGCACCAGCGGAGTGGTGCAGCGGTCAGTCGTGTTGCTCAGACCAAAGTTCTCCGGCGCAGCCAGGATATCCTCGAACAACGCATTCGTATCGAGCAGACGAATCAAAGGATTTTGCCCAACGACTTGCAACAATCCCTGGTTATAGAAGCCGCTGAACAAAGACGCAAACTGCGGGATCAGCGGGCTCTGAGTGACGCCGAGGAACCTGATATATGGCGTCTTTGCCAAATCGGGAACGTTGGCGATCAGGAATCTTGGTGCGCCGAAGGCAGCCAGCTTCGCAAGATTCGTAGCCACAGCCTGAACGGCATTGCCGAGGATGATCGCGCTCGTCTTGCCGCTGGGGTCGCCTCCGAGCTGCGGAGGGGTAAGCAGCACAGTCAGAGCGTCACCAACGTCGTTGGCACCAATCCAGATCACAAACAGGTCTGTTGGCTGCGGAGGCTGGCCGGCAAAGTCGGACAAGTATTCATTCACTTGGGTGCTGAGATCAAAGTCCGAGAATATCGGCGAATGGGCTCCGGAGCGGGCACGGCCAACCGCATAGTTGGTGAAGACGCCCGGAACGCGCAGCGACGGATTGCCGCTCGTCGGAATCTGCAGCGCCGTGGCAAGCTGCTCAGCCCAGGTAGCGCCATCACTGAAATGATGTCCTCCAATGTCATAAGAGGCTATCGGTGGATCGAGCGAGAACGGTTGCCGCGAACTGGTACGTGTAGCAATGAAGTGATTGCCGGCATCTGACAGGCTATCGCCAAAAAAGAAGATACGGCTGATCTGCTGTGCCGAAGCGCACGGCGCAATCAGCAGCGAAACCACCGTCAGGGCGACAAGAAGTCCGCTGCGAGCAGATCGCCATTCCCCGAACGAGAAGCGATTACCTTGCACTTGTCTGTCACACGACTCAGAGCCGCAACAAGGGGTAATGTGGATTAATCTCATGAGCACTTCCTCGAAGGAAATAATTTGGAAACGGAGAGCGGCGACGAGAGAACAGCCGAATAGCAGGAGAGACTCGTCGATCTTCAAAGAGTCTCTCCGCTATAAGTTGAATCAAATTGGACACGCGAGAGCTGAATAGAAGCTCCCGTTTTGTTCATGACCGATTTGGGCGAAATGGCTCACGCTCGTCTCAGCCGGATCAGAGACAAATCTGAAACCGTGGCCATTCGAGAGCCCCGTCACGTCCGTTTTTGGAGTAGTGGCCGTCACCGCGATTCTGGCCATGCCCTCGACAAAGGTTCCGCTCATTTTATTGGCAGGTTGGTTCGTACACTGTTGCACGGGAGTCCCGCTTGAGCGCCATTCCATGTCAAGCGAGTTTATGATCCCCCTTACCTGGTTGACTGTCCGGTTGACTCCCATGACGCTGTTTGCAACCGTGAACGCATCCAGGACACATATATTTCGTGCATGGAGGCGGGCGCTTCCATCATCGAGGTCCGTGTGAGCGCTTCCTTCTGGAAGTTCTACGGCCCAGAAAACGTTCGTTGCTGACAGTCCACCATCCCATGAGTGCGGGCCCAACGGGCTCGCGGCCGGTAGGCTGTCGAGTCAAATAAAGGCGAACGTCCCTCTCCTTGGAACCAAATCGGTACCCACAAACCTACCGTGCATGAAGCGCATGTCAGTGTGGAAGGTATACGGCTTGGTTTCTCCTGTAGTCAGATCGGTTCCTGTTCCGGTCAGAATGAGATCCGCCGAACCGATGAACCCCTTGAAGTTGAAGATCACCGATGGATCACGTCCCTCAGGGTGCGCGCCGCTGGGATCGGTCGCCGCTGCCGTACCGTGAACGGATCCGGGGAAGTAGAAGCGAGCCCCTGGTGGTGTGTTGATATGTGGAATCGGCACCGGCAGATTGCAAAGTGCGGACGAGCCGTCATCGTCATCCGCCCAGACTTTGCCCGGCATACTGGAGCCTAACAGCACAGCTCCGCCTGCTGCTGCAGCACTACCGAAGAAACTCCGGCGCGACAAGCGCGCAAAGAGCTTGGAAGCAGGTGAGGTGCTCTTCATTCTTGAGTCCTCCTCTCCATTCTTTTCTTTTTGAACGTCCTTGTACCTTTGGAAGGGCCTCAATCAAAGGCGGGCAGCGCGAGCCGAGGACTTTGGTGCGGCTCACCTCAAATTGTCGCGGGGTGTCATGAGTCTCGACGTTTCCGAAGCCCCACGCGGTCGCGAAGTTTGCTCCGCGCCGAATAGTTTGTCAATAGGAAATAAGAGAAGAATTGCCAAGAAGAGTCGAATCACGTTGTGCAAAGATTTGCACACTGCCTTCAGAAACCTCTGGTGCGAGCAGGTTCCAAGGTGTATCGTTCCGACCGAATTTCCATCGTTCGGGCGCGATTCTGCTTGAACCTGGTCGGAAGCATCTCGCTTCGTAGTACAGATCGCGGTCACGCGATGGGAAGCTGCCACTTGCGGACATCTTCGGCACGCAGTCGATGTGACTGCCAAATAAGGTGAAATATGAAACTGAGATTCAGATTGGCCATGATCGGGGCAACGGCCGTTTCCATCGCTGGTTTTGGTATCGTCGCGTGGGCGAGCTCGAAGATTGGGCGCGAGGTAGCGATTCCGCGCCACTTGCAAAATGGCGAGGAGTACAAACTCTCCACGGGCGAACTCATCGCTTTCGGCCGAAAACTATTCACGGCTATGTGGACAGTTCAGGAAGGCGCGGGCCGTCCCTTGACCAAGGGAACAGGCAATCCGCTTTCCGACCCTTCCGATCCCCTCGTCTTTCCTCGCAACTTCAACCGTATTTCTGGTCCGGATACGAACTCGTGCTCCGGCTGTCACAACAAGCCGGAGATTGGCGGCGGCGGCGACATCGTGGGCAACGTATTTGTCCTGGGACAGCGCTTTGATTTCGCAACTTTCGATCGCATCGACAACATCCACACCAAGGGTTCCGTAGATGAAGTCGGGAATGCAGTAACCCTGCAGACAATTGCAAATTCGCGTAAGACGATTGGAATGTTCGGCTCTGGCTTTGTCGAAATGCTGGCGCGCCAGATCACCGCAGATTTGCAGCGGATTCGCGACAACACCGCACCCGGCGGGCAGAGTGCATTGGTATCGAAGGGGATTTCATTCGGCGCCATTGTCCACCGCCTCGACGGCACATGGGATACCTCGCACGTCGAGGGAATTTCCGCTCCCAGCCTGCAAACTTCAGGAAACACGCCACCCAGCCTGATCATTCGTCCGCTGCATCAGGCTGGAAATGTGATCTCGTTGCGGCAGTTCACAAACAATGCATTTAATCATCATCATGGCATTCAGTCAGAAGAAAGATTTGGCGTCGGCGTAGATGCCGACGGCGATGGCTTCGTAAACGAACTTACCCGCGCCGACGTCACTGCGGCTACCATCTTTCAGGCGACGCTGCCCGTTCCGGGACAAGTGATTTCGAACGATCCCGAAATCGAAGCCGCGGTTGCCACAGGAAAGAAGGCGTTCGTATCCATTGGCTGCGGCAGTTGCCATATCCCGGCATTGCCGCTTACTGACAAGGGATGGATTTATACAGAACCGAATCCCTACAACCCAGCCGGAAATCTACAGCCAGGCGATACTCAGAGTATCGCGATCGATCTTACGCGAGACGATCTTCCGCCTCCGCGACTCAAGCCGGTCAGAGGGGTTGTGTGGGTTCCTGCCTTCACCGACTTTAAGTTGCACGACATCACTAGCGGCCCAATGGACCCGGATCGGGAAGCGCTCGATATGAATCAGAATGCCGGTACTCCGGGCTTCTTCGCCGGCAACGGGAAGTTCATCACCCGCAAGCTTTGGGGAATTGCCAATCAACATCCCTTCGGGCACCACGGCCTTTACACCACCATGCGCGAATCCGTGTTGTCCCATTCTGGAGAGGCCTTGAACTCACGATTGCAATTCCAATCGCTGCCGGCATATGAGCAAGACTCGCTTATCGAGTTCCTCAAGACGCTGCAAATCCTTCCCTCAGGGACCAGAGACTTGGTCGTCGATGAGGATGACAAGCCCAAGAATCATGGACGGGAGGGGGATTAGAAACATCGTCATTGTGGGACTCGCGGCCAAACAAGTCGCTACGAGAAGGGGCGCCGCCCCGCCACAAAACCGCCGGCCTCGAAGCTCTTGGTCGGTTGATTCAACCGACCGGATGGTCGCTAAAGCGCATTATCGAACGGCCGTGGAAGCTTCAGAGATCAGCGCAGCCTAGCTGAGTCCCTTGAAAGTTGCCAGCAGTTGCCAGAGCTCCACTTTGTCGCAGGGTAGGTTCGCAGCGAACGCTGACGTGCTGAAGAGGAGGAAAGAGAGTACTTTCGCCCGCATACTCACTCCTGCCAGAATTTTACCTCTGGCACTCAATTTCGGGAATTTGCAATTCGCGGCGGCTGTCCCTTTTCGACCGAAAGTCACAGGGCCAGAGGCCCGGCTGGCTAAACGTGAGCCCAGTCCCGGAAGGGCTGGGAATGCGTAGCATTCGGATCGAGCGCCATAGGCGCTATACTCGACAATAAGGCATTCGGATCACGAATCTGCCATCACACGCTGCATGGTGAGTGACGCGCCTCCAGCGCTCCTGTTTCAAAACCATATAGCCCAGCCCTTCCGGGACTGGGCTCACGTTTAGTGGCGATTCGGTCCTGGGAGATGTTCAACATGGGGTGGACACACTTGTGCTGGCCAGACACGTTGGGTCCGACGTCGCCATTCTCATTCATCACTTTGGCTGCCATTCGTTAAACGGTGCCCGAATCGTGTATCTCATCGATGACGACGGCCCAGTCAAGCGATTCGGATTTGCTTACGGAACTCTGCAAGAGCACGCAGAATCCGGAGAGGAGCGGTTCATGGTCGAATGGAACCGGAAAACGATTCCGTCTGGTACGACTTACTTGCTTTCTCCCGGCCAGCCCACTGGTTATCGCTCTAGCGTTCCCTCTTGCCCCGGGCACTGCAAAAGCGGTTTGCAGCCGACTCTCAAGCGGGATTGGCAGCCCTCGTCAAAAATGCGACGGCGTAGCTTTCAAACAATACACTATGCGCGAAGATGTCTTAGCCGGCGCCCATGCGTTCCTTACCTCTGCGTAGCCATCGCCAGCGCCCGCTCCAGAACCATATCCTTCCCAGCCTTCAAATCCTGAATGGTTGGGTGCACTTCGATGTCGGGAGCGATGCCGACGCCTTCGAACTTCGAGCCGTCCGGAAAAGTGTGTCTCACGGACGCGATGTTCAGGATCATTCCATTTTCGAACTGAGTAAAGTTCGTCATCGAGAAGCTTCCAGCGGTTGTCTCGCCCACTAACTGGGCTCGCTTGGTGACTTTGAAAGCCATCACGAAGTCCTCGCAGGCGCAAGTGCAGCCGCGATCGATCAGGAGAAACAGGTTGCCCGTATATACGGGATTGCGTGGACGAATCATCGCTTCACCGGTGGTGAGCTGCGCCATCTCCGGATATGCGATGTCGTATTCCCGAAGCAGGAATCCACCCTTCATGTTGCTGTGCTCCGTCCACATGGGATACGGCTTGTCCATCAGGCTTCGCTGCAGCGGGGTTCCATCTCCCAAACCGGGATTGCCTCTAACGTCGAGAATGACCGCCTTGGCGTCGTGAAATTGTTTGAGGTAGTCCAGGGCTGCGGATGAGGTTTGAATGCCGCGAAAATTCGGCACCCTTATGTACGCTACTGATCCGAGTGCCAGCCAGCGTCCCTCGGTGTTCGCAGGCGGCTCCTGTTTCTTGTCGTGCTCCCGATCGATGATTGCCTGGCGACCACCATCGAGAGTCGCGGTGAAGCGTTCCGGAAAGAGAACCGGAGTGTCAAAGAAGCTCACTCCCGCGTCGCGATCGCTCGAGGCAGAGATATATTTCCGGCTGCGCTCAAAGTACTGCTGAGTGGGAGTGCCGTCGATGGCCTCAATCACGTCGCCCGACTTCAGCGATGCCACTCCGCTGCGTATCACGACCCACTTTCCCTCCCACGGATAGGAAACGAAACCAACCGGCTGGCCGAAGGTCTTGTCGAACCAGTTGTCGTAGAACCATGTATGACCATCGTGGAGGGTTGCAATCAGAGCCATCGAGGCAAGATCAAAGTTGCGCCGGTCATCTGAGGCCGCAAGAACTTGCGCGAGATACTCGGCATAGTCCTGATCAAACTGCTTCCGCGAAAGATCAGGAAAGAAGGTAGCGATCTGGTGATAGATCTTCGTCGCGGTGATCACACGGTCGCGCAAAGAGATCGAGTCGTTAGACTGCGCGCACAGACAACTCGCAGACAACGCAATCGCAAGAACCACGGCCAGGATTCTCGACGGCAAGCCTTCACCTCCGAAACCCGAGCCTGTTGGACGTAATTAAGTCTCGGCTGTGAGCCTAGGCGCCGAGCGCCGTGCAGGCTGGGTGGCGTAGCCTGGAGGTCAGATGCGACAATCAAAACGGAAAAGACGCGCCGCCCAGCCGATTGCGGAGGAGTTAGGGATGAAATTCGATCAAGGCCGCGTAGTTCCCTTTTGAATTTCCGGTTACGCCGACAGCCCACATGCCGCCGCCGGGAATGGCTGTGATGCCGGCGAAGCCGCTGTCCGTGCCGCCGAGGCTCGGCGTTGAGACCAGCGACCACATACCATTTCTTCCCTGCAGTACGAGCGGGTCGTGATTGCCCGTCGTTGTGTTGATGTCCCAACCCACCGTCCAGGTCGAGCCGTCGGCTGCGGTCGCCGCACCGAACAGATCGTTTTCACCGCTGCCTGTGTTTGGAGTGTTCTGAGTAGATATCGCACCCGGTGCACCTGCCGCCACGTAGGTCGTGTAAGGCGTGGTGTCGGTCTCGTGTTGGCCAACAGCGGTAAGCGACGAAGCGGTCGCTGTTACTCCGAGAGGAAGTACGGTTGCGGCATCGGCCGGACTGGAGACGACACTCCAGGCGGATCCGTTCCAGTGCTCGATGAGTGCCTGGTTGGGAAAACCGGCGCCGGCCTGCTGACCGACGGCATACACATTACCTGAGGCGATGGCTTTGACAGCATAGAACTGATTACCGCTGGATCCCGAGTCAACTGCTTTCACCACGGTCCATGACGAACCATCCCAGTGCTCGGTGAGCGTGCGCCACAGTCCATTCGAATCTTCCTCGCCACCGACCGCCCACACGTCGGAGTCCGAAACAGCGGCAACACCATAGAGAATGTTCTGCTGCGCTCCGGGACTCGGGCTTGGGACCACCGACCATCCGCTGCCGTCGAAGTGCAGAATCAGCGTCTGCTGCTCGAATTTGCCGTTGACGAAGTATCCCACGGCCCACGCCTTTCCGGGAGAAGGCATGGAGACGCCCAGCAGAACGTTTTCCTGCAAGCCAACGTTCGGTAACGGGAAAGCAGTCCAGCGCGTTCCGTCGAAGTGTTGCGCCAGAGTCACAATCGGGCTAGTGGTAGACGGATCGTAGGTCCCGACCGCCCATGCGTCGGTGGCCGAAGCGGCAGAAACGCTTGCGAGGACATTGTCGCCTGCGCCAAGTTTGTGCGTCGGTACAACCTGCCATCCGGAGCCGGTTAGCGAGACTGCGGCGGCCGCCGATGCGTCGCCCGGTTTTGAGATCTGGTCGGCGCTCGTGGGGAAATCGAAGGGCGCGGGCAGCGTGGGCGTATCCGTCGCGCCAGTGATCGCGAACAGCTTCGCCATTGACGTCGCAGTGCAACTGTTCAGCAGGCAGCCAACGCCGAAGGTCTGCTGCAGAGAGGCAAGCAGGGAGTAGTGATTGTAGCTCGTCTTGTCCGTCAATCCGCGTGGTCCGTGATTAGTAATTACGGCTGTATAGATCTGGCTTTTGGCGAAGTTCCCTTCATCGAAGGTGACGACGATGGCATTGTTACCCGAACGCCAAGCGGAAGACGACGTGATCTGATTCACTACGCTCCCATCAAACTTATCGCCGCGGGCGATGAGGAAGTTCTGCTGTACAGTTCCGGAGGCGTTCGAGTCCACACACCAGGGTGGAGCTCCGTGCATGTCGTCGCACTCGTCGGGAATGATGTAGCTGAAGTTGGGAACCGCGCCCGCCGCAAGATCGTCGGACAACTGCTGCAGTGGGACCATCTTTGCGAACTGCGTCGGCGTCTGAAGGTTCGCAAAATTCACCATGCCGTTGTGCTTCGCGACGTACTGAGTATCGGCGTCGGGAATACCATTGCACTTGTCTGGATAGCAGTAGCCGCGATAACCCGGATAAGGCATGTTCTGGAAATAGCCCTTCCAGCTTTTACCTACGCCATTGAGCTGTGACAGGAGGTTTTCGGCGTCGACGGTTTGTCCGGGAAAGAAATAAGGATCGTCGCTGGTGATTCCAAAGAAGTCGCCGCCGAGCATAGCTACGTAGTTGGGTTCGCTCGGGTCAGCAACTCCGGCGTAGTTCGTTGCGACACCATAATCGCTCACCAATGCATTCAGAATCGGTGCGTAAGGATTACCGACAATCTGGCCGTATCCATTGTTCTCCATAATCACGAGGAAGACGTGGTCGTACTGCGGGACTGTGGCGGTTTGAGCCTTCGCGGATCCGGCAAACGCCAAACATAGTGCGGCCAGTCCGGATGCAAGACGCGCGGAAAAATGATGTTTGCAGCTACTCATACAGGTCTCCTTTCACGTAAAAGGTGGTTAGTTCGCTCAATGAATGAGCTCCCGATGTGGGCAAAACGTGAGGTCTGCCGAAACGCACAAAGAAGCGTTCGGACTGATGAGGTTTGCAGCTACTCTGACGAAGAGGGTTCGCGAGGCTACTGGCCGTCGAGAATACTGAAGCGATCTGGGTCGCAGGTTAGGTCTAAATGAAGATCGAATGAATTTCCTGCAACTGTTTTGGCGAAAAACAGGAAGTCAGGCCCACACTGGGATTTTCTTTGGCCGCCGACGTGCGGGGAAGGAGATCGAATGCTGATATGTCCAAAATCCGCAGTTCTGCTTTGCCCTAAGTTTGGGCAACCCTGAGACACCGGCGCTGGCGAAGGGCGTGCGTCCCTACTCTTCGTCGCTTCTCAGCTTCGCGATCACCGAGAAATCTTCCAGGGTGGTTACGTCTCCCTTTACATCCCCTGAGGTTGCAAGTTCGCGCAACAGGCGGCGCATGATCTTTCCGCTTCTCGTTTTGGGAAGGGTGTCGGTGAAGCGTAGATCGTCTGGGCGAGCGAGAGCTCCGATTTCCTTTGTGACCCACTTGCGCAACTCATCTTTCAGTTCTGGAGTAGGTTTGTAGCCGGATTCCAGAGTGACAAACGCGGCAATCGCTTGCCCTTTGAGATCGTCGGGACGACCAACTACAGCGGCTTCCGCTACTTTTGGATGCGCGACCAGCGCTGATTCGATCTCCATCGTTCCCAGCCGGTGACCAGCAACGTTGATTACGTCGTCGACGCGGCCCATCATCCAGAAGTAGCCGTCTTCGTCTTTGCGCGCGCCGTCGCCGGTGAAGTACATGCCGCGAATGTCGGACCAGTACTGCTTCACGAATCGATCGGGATCGTTGAAGATGGTGCGAGCCATCGCCGGCCAGGGCTTGCGCAGCACCAGCAGTCCGCCGGAACCCTTCGGCACCGACTCTCCGGCTCGTGTTACCACATCGGGAAAGACTCCGGGTAGAGGCAGCGTCGCTGATCCCGGCTTGGTCGCAATGGCGCCCGGCAGTGGCGAGATCATGATCATTCCCGTTTCGGTCTGCCACCAGGTGTCGACGATCGGGCAGCGATTCTTGCCGATCATCTCGCGATACCACATCCACGCTTCGGGATTGATTGGTTCCCCAACGGTTCCGAGCAACCGCAAACTATCGAGCTTGTGACGCTTTGGATACTCGCTGCCCCACTTGATGAACGCACGAATGGCCGTGGGAGCTGTATAGAAGATGTTGACCTTATGGCGATCGATGATCTGCCAGAAGCGATCGAAGTCGGGATGATTCGGTGCGCCCTCATACATCAGCGAGGTGGCACCGTTCTGCAGCGGGCCATAAACGATGTAGGAGTGGCCGGTGACCCATCCGATGTCGGCGGTGCACCAGTAAGTGTCTTCGTCGCGGATGTCGAAGACCATCTTGGTGGTGTAGTAGACGCCAACCGAATATCCGCCGGTGGTGTGGACGATTCCCTTCGGTTTTCCCGTTGTGCCCGAGGTGTAAAGAATAAACAGCGGATCTTCAGAGTCGAGCGCTTCGGCGGGACAATAGTCGGCAGCTCGATCGACCACCTCGTGCCACCAGTGATCGCGTCCCTTTTTCATTTCAACTTGCGCTCCGGTTCGGCGGTATACGAGCACGTGCTTCACTGAGGGGCACGACTGCAACGCCTCATCCACGGTGGCCTTCAGCTTGATCTCGTTGCCGCGGCGATAGCCGGTGTCCTGCGTCATCACGGCAACGCATTGCGCGTCATTGATTCGGTCGACAAGCGCGTTCGCGGAGAATCCACCGAAGATCACTGAGTGCACAGCGCCGATGCGCGCGCAGGCGAGAAGGGCGATCGCCAGTTCCGGAGTCATTCCCATGTAAATGGCGACGCGATCGCCAGTCTTGATTCCCATGTCTTTGAGAGCATTCGCGCACTTTGATACCTCGCGCAGCAGCTGTTGATAGGTGAAGCTGCGAATCTCTCCGGGCTCGCCCTCCCAGATTATCGCCGCTTTGTTCTTGCGCGCGCTTTGAACGTGGCGGTCCAGGCAGTTGTAGGAAAGATTGATCTTTCCCCCGAGAAACCACTTTGCCCAGGGAAGGTCCCACTCCAGGACTCTGTCCCACTTCTGGAACCAGTGCAGCTCGCCGGCAACGTCCGCCCAGAACTTCTCCGGATCGGCGGCCGAGGCGTCATAGATCTTGTGGTACTCGGCCATGCTCTTTATACGAGCATGCTGGCTGAACTCGGCCGGGGGTTCGAACTTTCGGGCCTCACGGAGGACGGACTGGATGTCTTGCTGAGCGAGCTGAGCTTCCGGCATGGATCACCTGTTCTGGAGACTGGTTTCTGGCTGGATGATTTTAATTGAGGTTGAAGGGTCTTGTGCCACGGCGCCGCCAGCTGCTCAACATCTTTGCCGTCGGCAGCAGCAGCACGAGTCCAGCTATTGGCAGAAGCAATCCAGCTCTTGCATTGCCCACTCTTTCTCCGATTAGGCCTACTGCACTTGGCAATGTCGCAGCCCCAACGCCGGCAAAGGCGAAGCATACGGTGCATGCCGGACGCTCCGGGCCAATCAACTCCGAGACGCGGGAGATGAGCAGCGGGAATCCAGGACCAACTCCGAGGCCGGCAATGGCGCAGGCGAGCAGAATTGTGGCCGCGTGATCCGCAAAGTAAAAAGCCAGCACTCCGGCTGCTGCAGTGATGATCGACGCGTAAAGCAGCTTGGCCTCGGACATACGCCGTAGTACGAATGGCGCTAGAGCTCTGCCTGCAAGGAAGAATGCCCAGAAGGCTTCATTCGCATTAGTAGCACGGAAGGCGTCGGCAAAGCTGGGCAACGCGAAAGTCGCAGCCCACCCTGCGACTGCGTTTTCGACGCCGCAAAACAAGAACATCGACACGGCTATGAGCGGAGCCACCAACCAGGTTTGGCTCGAAGTAAGAGTAGGTGTTTCGCCGGTCGAACCTGAAGTGCTCTTTTGGGGTATCTCCCACAGCGCGGAGCCGGCGAGACCGAGAGCCACCAACACGCTTAGCACGGTAAGAAATCCGGTGAGGCTGTGAGTAACGCGGAGCAATAATGGTCCGCTGATGGCGCCGAGGCCCCATGCAAAGTTGAGCAAAGAGACCGAGGCAGCCCGTCGTGTGCGATTAGCTTCAGCGACCGCCAGATTGATCGCGGGCAACGCGATGCCGAGCCCAAGTCCGTAACATGCAACCGCAGCTCTTCCCAGATTCCAATCAGCCCAAATCAATCCGGCTACCCCCACGAGACACAACACAACGCCAAGCAGGACGCCAACTCGAAAACTGCGTTTGGACAGCGTGGCTCCGCTAATCAATGTGCCGATGGTCGAGGGAATGAACTGCCAGAAGAAAAGCGAGCCCAACTGCACTGTGCTGACCGGCCAACGTTGAGAGAGCAAGGGAAGAATTGGTCCAAGTAGAGTGGTGACGACTCCCAGCACAATGAACAGCCCGCAGGCGAACAGGGTGAACGAGGCGGCACTTCGCTCGTTGAAACGCGCAGGTGGGGAGTTCGCGGGCCCCCGCAGAGTCGTTTCCAGAGATGGTGAGACCGGGGACATCAGTTAGAGCTTAGCCTGTGTGACGCTGGAACAGCGATTATCCGGTGAAGTCAACCTGTAACATACGGACACGGCTTGAATTTTGTGGCACAGATCTCTTAAGAAACTGACTCCAATAGGAAACCGAGTTATATCAGCCGCTACTTCAACTTCGCTGCTCGAATGACGTTACTTCCCAACTCTTCCAAACTTTCAATCGGCGGAGCTGCCGTCGACTCGCGCACAATTAGCTCCGGTTCTACGGCAATCACCTTGTGATACTCCGTGCCGCGGATTCGCTTGAGCAGGGTCTCGGCGGCAAGCTCTCCCATGCGACGCAGGGGTTGGCGGATCGTCGTTAGCCGCGGATTCTGGAAGGCGGCGTTCTGGATGTCGTCGAAACCGATCACCGAGACATCGCTCGGCACTTTCATTCCCGAATCGAGAAGAGCGCGAATGGCGCCGATCGCCGAGATGTCGTTGAAGGCGAACATGGCGGTGAAGTGGCGATGCTTTGCAAGAAGTGATTTCGTCACGTCGTATCCCGGCTCGGGTGTGGGCGAATCAACTTGAAGTTGCGTGACCAGATCGGGATCGATTTGCAATCCCAGCTTGCGCGCGGCGTCGCGAATCGATGACCAGCGCGTCTCGGTATCGGAGCTGAAGGGCTGGCCTTTGATGAACGCGATGCGGCGATGGCCGAGTTGCAGCAGATGTTCGAGCGCCAGCAACGCGGCTCGCCGATGATCCAGCACAACATTCGTGATGCCCGGCATGCGGCGATGCCCGGAGACAACCGCCGTGGGAACCTGTGGGATAAAGGGCAGCTCCGTGGTATCGACGGCGATGATGCCCTCAACCAGTCGCTCCATAAAGAGCCGCGGGTATTGTTCGAGCAAGTGCGTCTTGTGGCGATGGCTCACGACGAAATAGAAGTAGCCCGCCTGCAGTAGGTAGTCCTCGATGCCGGCCAGCACCAGCGCAGCGTATCCCTCGCTCACTTCGGGAACAAGGACGCCGATGGTGAAGGTCTGTTGCTTGCGCAACGAGCGCGCGACGAAGTTGGGGCGATAGTTGAATTTCGCGGCGGCAGCGAGGATTCGCTTTCTTGTCTTTTCGGGAAAGCGTGCGGCCTTGGGCGTTGAGTTCAACACCATCGAGACGGCGGCGGGCGAGAGCTTCAGATATTTCGCCAGACTGCTCATTGTTACAGGAGCTGTCTCTCTGCTTTGAGTGGTTCGTCGTGTTTTCTTTCGCTGTTGCATTTGTGTGAAGTTGGCTTAAGGAGTGCCCCAGCATTAGGCCAGATTCCATCCTGAAACGCCAGCCCTCAGTTCTGTCGGTAGTAGTGCAGGGCACCATCACCGTTCTGTCCCTCGGCTTGACTTCGATTGCGGACCAGTGGTAGAGATTGCCGGTTTCGGTTAAACGTTTAACCAAAAACGTCCTTACCTGCCCATCGATACGAACCTAAGCGCGGCGTCAGTCTAACGACGCGTCCTCCGGAGGTTGAGAATGTCTCGTATACGTGCGATGTTCCTGGCGGCGATTTGTCTCTGGATTTCTGCTCCCGCCTTTGCTCAGTTCAACGGCTCGATTCAAGGCACCGTTACCGATCCGTCGCAAGCGGTGATTCCAGGGGCCAGTGTAACCGCAGTCAATCAGGCAACGGGAGTCAGTTCCACCGTAACTACCAGCAGTGCGGGTTTCTATCGAGTAGACCACTTACAACCCGGAACCTACATGGTCACGGTCACAGCTACCTCTTTCAGCAGGAGTGTGAGCAATAACGTTCAAGTCCTGGCGGAAACTCCGCGCGGGTTGAATATTACGTTGCAAGCCGGCCCTGCAGCGGAGCAGGTTACGGTGACGGCAGGTGATGAGCAACTACAAACCGAGACTGCAAACAATGAGAGCACAATCACGACGCAGCAGGTGCTTGAGATCCCGCAGGCTGGGCGGAACCCGTATGAATTACTGCGCACGGTGCCGGGCGTGTTCGGGGAAGGCGCACGTAATGGCGCCGGACAAGCTGTCTTTCTTCCAGGGCAAAATCAGGGTCCAGGTGGAACGAACAGCCAGATCTTCCAGACGGAAAATCAAACACAGGCAATTTCAAATGGTCAGCGAGTCGACGCCAACAATTACCTGGTTGATGGCGTGAGCGTAAACAGCCTCAACTGGGGCGGAGCCGCGGTAATCACTCCGGGCCAGGAATCAGTCTCTGAAATTACGGTCGTAGCCGCCAGCTACGATGCCCAGGACGGACGTAATTCGGGCATTATCGTCAAGAGCGTTTCCAAGAGTGGAACAAACAATCTCCACGGAAGCGGGGTCATCCTCTTTCAGGATCCCGGACTCAACGCGTTCAACAAGTTCTACGGCCCAACTCCCGCTGCTGGCGCTAAACCACTTACTTGTGTGAGCGGCTCAAAGACTTTCATGATTCTCGCCAGCTCATGCCCGCAACGGGACTTGGAAAAGTATCGCCAATTCGCTGGGAGTGTCGGCGGGGCAATTTTGAAAGATCACCTTTTTGGGTTTTTCTCGTACGAGGGGGTGCGTCTGCACAACACTACTCTGCTCCGATCACAGAAGCTGGAGACTCCGCAGTTCGAGCAATATGTAATCAAGACAAATCCAAACAGCATCGCTGCAAAGATCTTTCAAACCTCAGGAATAGCGGCGCGCATTACCAATACTTCGACGGTTTGCTCCGCCACCACGACGACGAACTGCGTGGTCGACTGCTGCTCTCTCGATGGTCGGGCCCTCGGCACGTGGTACCAGCCAGGCACTGCAGTCGGGCAGGCGATCGGCAATGGACCTGACGGAATTCCCGATTGGGGAGTGTTCGACGCCAGTGTGCCGAACAGCTCAACAGGGAATCAGTACAACGGGCGTCTCGACTATAACTCAGGGAAGAATCAATTTTTTGGGAGCACTTACTACACGGTGCTCGACAACGTGAACGGTGGAGTGCGGCCGATTCAGGATGTCAGCCTCTCCCCTAACAACTGGACTGCGGCCATCGGTTGGACTCGCACCATTAGCAATGCGTTGCTTAACGATGTGCGTGCCAACGTAACGCGCTACACCTACAATCAGCTCTCTACTATCGGGACAACGAATTATGGGATTCCGCATATCCGTCTATTCGACTTTGATATTGGCGGCTTTGCTGCGAATGATAATTTTATCGGCGTGAGTCAATCAGGGACTACTCCCGGACGACTAGCGCAGAACACTTACGACTTCCGCGATACGGTGACGTGGGTTTTCGGGCGACACGCGCTCAAGTTCGGAGGCGATTACATCAAGGAACAAAACAATAACGATGAGTCTGGCCAGTCTCGTCCTCAGTATCAGTTCCGTGGTCTCTTGAACTTCGCGAACGACGCCTGCTGCTTTTTCGAACAGCTCGCCGTGAATCCCACCACTGGTGGGCCGGCGAATGGCTTACGTCATTTCCGCACTGCTGACTATGCAGTTTTCGCTCAAGATACATGGAAGATGCGTCCCAATTTGACACTTACTCTGGGCTTGCGCTGGGAATACTTCCCACCAGTTAGTGAGACCAACAACATCCTTACCAACTATGTCCTTGGCGCAGGATCCGGAGTCGGTAACGGTTTGCCATGCGTTAATTACGCGGGAGCCTGCAATGGGGCTGTCCGGCAAGTAAACCAGCTCTACAACGCGGATAAGAACAACTTCGGTCCAAAGATTGGCTTTGCTTACAGCCCAGGCAATTCCAATGGCAAGACTGTTCTGCGCGGTGGGTTCGGTCTTGGCTACAACCGCGTTATGGGGACGGTCTTCGCGAACGTACGTCAGGACACTCCGTTCTTTGCACTGGCGGCGCCCTGCTGCTTCTTTGATCCGGGCAGGATTCAAGGGCCGCCTCCCGGTTCGGGAATTCAGTACAACATCGCAAACGGCAACTCGCCGTTCTCCTATCCCGTGAATCCGGCGTTTGCCTTCGGAGTCGCGCCGGATGGCGCTCTTTGCGCCAATGCTGCGTGCACGTCCGTAAACAAGGTTCAGCTGTTCGCCTCCCGGCCAGATGAGCCCAACCCGTACGTCTATTCCTTCTCCTTCGAACTGCAGCAGCAGATTTTGCGGCACGATGCGATGAAGGTTGGATACTACGGAAGCCGTAGCCGCAAGCTCGTGCGCACCATCGACATCAATCGCATCGTGCCCGGTGACACCTTTGACGGGAATAACGACGAAACCGTCACTAAGAGCGCCAACGGCATAGCCTGCGGTCCATCAAATCCAGCCTGCCCTGCATCATTCAATGTGGGCAACAACCGGTTTAACCAGATCTTTACTCCACTGCCGGATGTGAACGCCAGCTACGATGCGATGATCGCCAACTACACACACCAATTCAGCGCGGGCTTAAGTTTCTCGGGGTCGTACACCTGGAGCCATTCAATCGACACAGCCTCAAACGACATCGGCGCTCAACAGTTCGAACCGGGAAATCAGATTTTGAACAAAGGAAACTCTGATTTCGATGTTCGCCACTACTTCCAGCTTGCCGCGGTGTATGACCTTCCGATTTTCCGCGGTCGTCACGATCTGGTGGGCACCTTCCTTGGAGGCTGGACTATCAGCACTATAGCGACCAAGCACAGCGGCTACCCATTCACTGCGGCGATCGGCAGCTGCGATACAAACAATGATCGCAACGGAAATGGAACCTGCCCCGACTATCCACTCGCCTACTTCGGCGGTGTAATTCAGGATCCATCGAAGCAGCAGTTCATTAACGGCATCTTCCCAAATCCGAAAGCGGAATTCGACACTACTACGAGAGGGCCGGGGTGCCGTTGCCGCAACATCTTTACCGGACCAGGGTATTCGGACATCGATCTCTCGTTAGCCAAGAGTTTCCTCCTGCCGACCATGCCGGTATTGGGAGAGAACGCACGACTTGTGTTTAGAGGAGACTTCTTCAACGCGTTCAATATCCTGAATCTATCGAACTTTGGAGTGGCCACGGCGCCGACTGACATTCTTAATACAGGTCAGTTCGGAAAGGCTCAGACTGCATATGAGGGCCGCGTAATTCAGTTGCAGGCTCGGTTCCAGTTCTAAAACGTTCCACTCGAATAAGGCGGCGACTATAATCGCCGCCTCTACTTTTCATGAACAGGCGACTACCGCTCGGTGGTTAGTTCCAATGTTGCACTAGTGGCGTTTTTGGGGGCCGGAAAGCCGGGTTGCTAAACCTCCTTACCAGTGTTCGTTAAGTCGCAAGCTCGTACGGTAGAAATCCTGGCGCCTATCGGGCCGAGAGTAGTTGGGCGCCACGTCATCGCCGGTGTCAGCTTGACTTCGGTTGTGAACCGGTGCTAAAGATTTGCGCTTGTTTTCGGTTAATCGTTTAACCAAGCTGCTGGAACGGATCGATCGAATTAAGTGCGTGAGGTCCTAACGGTACTCCGGAGGTGGAGAATGTCTCGTTTGCGTGCGCTATCTTTAACGGCGGTTTTTGTCTTTTCTTGCGTGTTCTTCTTGCTGACACCCACCGCTGAGGCGCAGTATCGCGCTTCACTGCATGGAACCGTCACCGATCCTCAAGGAGCGGTGGTCCCCGGGGCGACCGCGACTCTTCTCGATACAGCCACCAACCAGAGCGTAGTATCGACTGCTGACGCCAGCGGCACTTATCACTTCAATGCGTTGCCGCCGTCGAGCTACCAGCTCACCGTAGATGCCACGGGCTTCAACAAGAAGGTCCTCCAAAACATCCACATTATTCCGGAGCAAGCGAACTCTCTGGACGTGCAACTTGTGGTCGGAGGAGTCGAGCAGACGGTGACCGTCTCCGACGCTACGCCACCTATCGATACGGCGACCGCCAATATCGGCGGCACGATAAGCACGAACCAAGTGCAAAATATGCCGTCATTCGGGCGCGACGTGTTCAAGCTCGTCCAATTGGCGCCAGGGGTTTTTGGCCAAAGCTCGCAGACATCGAACGGAGGCGGCCTCAATCTTCCCGGCTCGCAAGGACCGGGTGCCACAGGCGGGAACACAGGGATTTTCCAGACGGAAAATGGTCCGCAGGCTCTCGCGGTCGGTCAGCAATACGAGAACAATAGTTACTCGGTCGACGGTGTGGACACGACCAGTGCCGTCTGGGGTGGAACGACCGTCATCACCCCAACCGAAGAGTCGGTCCAGGATGTCAAGGTTCTGTCTAACAGCTATGACGCCGAATATGGCCGCTACAGCGGTGCTGCAGTACAAGTCACCAGCAAGAGCGGTACCGATAAGTATCACGGCAGTCTCTTTGTGACCGCGCATCGCCCGGGCTTGAACGCCTATCAGCGTTTCAACGGTCAAGGCAACAAAGTGCTGCGCGACAACAACTTTTTTACTCAGCTCGGCGGCAGTGTCGGTGGCCCAATTTGGAAAAATAAGATCTTCGCCTTCTTCGCCTACGAGACGACCCGCAGTCCGCAGGCTCAGGTCAACACCGCCAATGGATGGTATGAAACGCCCGCGTTTGACAAGTTGGGCCGGTCCGGAAGCATCGCTGCCAAATACCTGACTTTTCCAGGTGCTTCGGTCCAGAGTGTCGGCATCAACAATGCAACCTGCGCCAATATCGGGCTCACCGAAGGTGTCAATTGCAGAACTATCGCTGGTCAAGGCCTGGATATCGGTTCGCCTTTGACATCGGCTTTAGGAACGCAGGATCCCAGTTGGCAGAGCGCAACGAACCCAGGCCTAGGCGGCGGATTTGACGGCATCGCCGACATAGCCAACTACATTACCCAGAGCTCTTCTACCTTCGGGGCATCGCAGTACAGTGGCCGTGTGGACGCCAATGTCACCAGCAAAGACCGCATCGCCTACAGCATGTACTGGGTCCCGCAATCCAAGACCTCTCTCAACGGACCAGACCGTGCCTACAACCTCTTCCATCACTCGCAGATAAACAACGCGTTCGCCGGGATATGGGATCGCACATTCTCGCCGACGTTCCTGAACGAAGCCCGTGTGAATGCTTCCGGCTGGCGCTGGAACGAAGTTGACTCGAACCCACAGTCGCCGGTTGGCTTGCCGACTGACAACATCGACAACATCGGCAGCATTACTCCTCAAAAATTCGGGCCGAGTGTCGGCAGCATCCTGAACCAGTGGACCTATGCCTTTAAGGATGTCGCTACCAAGGTTGTGGGCCGCCACAACATCAAGTTCGGTGGCGAAGTGACGCGTCTCCACTATCTGAATGCGAATACAGGTGCCACCGCGCCCAATTACAACTTCTTCAACATTTGGGATTTCCTGAACGACGCGCCGCACGTCGAAAAGGGTAGGTTCGATCCTGGCACGGGAGTACCCACCCTTGCTCGCCAGGATGATCGCGAGAACATCTGGGGCGTCTTCGGCCAGGACGATTTCAAAATCACGCGAAACTTGACGCTGAACCTCGGATTACGCTGGAACTATTTTGGGCCTCTCACCTCGAAGCAAGGGAACATGTACGTGGCCGTGCCGGGCAGTGGCCCGAGTTTCTTGACGGGGCTAAGCGTTCAAAAGGGAGACTCGTGGAACGCACAGAAGACTAATTTTGGGCCGCAGCTTGGCTTTGCGTGGAGCCCGAGCAAGTCCAATGGCAAGTTAGTGCTGCGCGGCGGCTATGGCCTGAACTACAACCAGTTGGAGCTTGCACTTTCTGCCAACGTCGCAAACAATCCCGGCCTGGTCGTGAATCCGACGTTCACAATGGCGACACCCAGTTCGGCGAATCCGGGTATTGTTTATGCTGTTTCCTCCGACGTCCATTCCCTGACCAGTTTTCCTGCCAACCCGAACACGGTGTCGTCGTTCGCCGCGAATGGATTGCCTGCCGGCGGAGCGGCGGTAAATGTGGTCATCTTTCCTCAGGATCTGCCAACGCTACGCGTTCACCATTGGTCGTTGCTGACGGAATACGACTTTGGCAACAACTATGTTATGTCCTTGGGCTACCAGGGCAGCGCTGCACGACACCTCGTCTTCCACGAGAACCCCAATGCTACTCCGGCTGCTTCCGGCTTTGCTCTGAACCCGCAGATCGGCGGTGGCGACTTCTGGGATATGAACGGCTTCGGCAATTACCACGCCATGATCGCCGAGGTCCGCCATCAGTTCTCGCAACAGTTCACGGCCGATGTTCAATTCACTTGGTCCAAGAGCATGGACACTGCCTCGGGGCCTTACTACGAACACCCGTTCCCCTACGACCCCAGCCTCGATTACGGACCCTCTGACTACAATGTGGGCCGGGCGTTTAAGATCTACGGCTTATGGCAGCCTAGATTTTTCCACGGCAACGGACTGCTCGAGAAGATCGCCGGTGGCTGGTCTATCAGCGGTATCTTCAACTACCACAGCGGTTTTCCCTGGTCGCCTACGGTCAGCGTAACGGGTGGAAGCCTGTACTGCGGAACCTGTGGCTATACGACTCTTTTCCCCGCTGCCTACCTGGGCGGCGCTGGAACTAGCACCAGCAACGATCAGTTCAAAATCGGTTCGAACTATCCCAACGGCGGAAAGGCATACTTCTCGACCCCGACCTACACTGCATACACCGGCAAGAACTTCGGGTCTGCACTGCCGCAGGTCGGGCTCCATCGGAATTTCCTCACCGGTCCCAATTACAGGGATGTAGATATGACCTTGGTGAAGGCCTTTGGTCTACCGAACGTGCCGGTGCTCGGGGAGAATGCCAAGATCGAATTCCGTGTAGACGCGTACAACCTCTTCAACAACTTGAACTTCGACCCGAATCGATTGTCGACCAACATTGCCAATTCGAATTTCGGCCAAGACCAGCAGGCACTCTCTGGCCGCGTGGTTACCCTCGGGGCTCGGTTCAATTTCTAAAAGTCGTGACGCAGGAGCTGATGCCCGTAAACAGTGCCTCGGCTCCTGTCGCGCTCCCAAATCGGCTCTCATCGATGCGACAAGGCAGTCGGTCTCTTTAAGTTTTGTTGGACTTTTTAGTGGTTCCCGAAATGGGAGCCAACAAATGCGAGATGTCTGATTTCTTCATCCCCGGATTCGCTAACCTTAAATGTTCATTTTCTTATACAGAAAGGCGGTCATGCGCACTGGCTTTACGACACGAGTACTCCAGATAGTTGTCACGACACTATGTTCGTATATGCAGGCGCAAACTCCGGCAGCCCAGACGCCGGCAGCGTACTACTCGCACATTCTGTTCGATAACAGTCTGACGAGAGACCAGTACTTCTACGCGCGTGCGGAGGCATCGAACACGAGCACGCTTGCCGCGGTAAACGGCCGAATGCCGGTGGAGACGAATATCTTCCACACTCCGCCGAACGCTTTGCGCCTGCAGTGGCAGTCGAATCCCCATGGCGGCTGGTCAGCGCAGATTCAGAGGCCGGGGGTCCGAAATCTTGCGCCGCAATACCTAGGCGATACGCTGATGTTCTGGTGCTATGCGGAACAGGCGATCCGTGCCTCGGACCTCCCGCTGATCCAACTAACCGATGCATCGCACGGTTTCTCCATCCCGGTGAAGATGGGAGAATTTATCGATGGCATCCCGCAGGCGAAATGGGTGGAGGTGCGCATCCCCCTGGCCCAGTTCAACGTGGAGGCGCTGCGCGGCTTCGACCCGAGCCGGCTGGAAAGCATGACCTTCATCCAGAGCGCAACCGACGCTGCGCCGCACGCGCTGATCATCGATGACATCAAAATCGACTTCGCTGCGGCGAATCAGTCATCACTTACTGCGCCGACAAATGTTCTTGCCAAGGGTTTCGACCGCCATATCGATATCTCGTGGGAACCGGTTTCCAGCGACAGCCTCCAGCACTACCTTGTTCTGCGTTCCGATAATGGGAAGGACTACAAGCCGATCGGGATTCAGGTCCCCGGCATCAACCGCTACGCGGATTTCCTTGGACGCTCGGACGCGAAGGCGTACTACAAAGTCGCGGCAGTCGATCACGAGTACCGGTCTTCACCGTTGTCACAAGCTGTGTCGGCGTCGACTCGCGTCTTCACCGACGATGAACTCCTTACGATGGTCGAGGAGGCATGCTTCCAGTATTACTGGGATGGCGCGCATCCCACTGCGGGAATGGCTCTGGAGAACATTCCCGGCGACGACCGCATTGTCGCTCTCGGCGCCAGCGGTTTCGGCATCATGTCGCTGCTGGTCGGCGTAGATCGCGGTTTCATAACTCGCCAGCAAGGGGTGGAGCGGTTCGACAAGATCCTGACATTTCTGGAAAAAGCGCCCCGTTATCACGGCGTCTGGGCACACTTCCTCAACGGATATACCGCGCAGAGAATCCCGCTATTCGGCATGTACGACGACGGTGGCGACCTGGTGGAAACCTCGTTCTTGATGGAAGGACTGCTTGCCGCGCGCCAATATTTCAAGGATCAACCTGATCTCGTGAAGCGCATCACCTCACTCTGGCAAAGCGTGGAATGGGACTGGTATCGCATGAGCCCTGATAGCGACGCCCTGTATTGGCATTGGTCGCCCGATTACACATGGCACATACACCATCGCCTTACGGGATGGAACGAGGTGATGATCACCTACCTGTTAGGGATTGCGTCCCCAACCCATGCAGTTCCCGCCCAGCTCTATTACACGGGCTGGGCAGGACAGTCGGAAGAAGCTTCGCGCTATCGCCAAGGCTGGTCGGGCACCAAGGAAGGTCACCGTTATGTGAACGGCACCACCTACTACGGCATGAAGCTTGACGTCGGCGAGGGCCTTGGCGGTCCCCTTTTTTTTACGCACTACTCCTTTATGGGCTTCGACCCGCACGCGCTAACCGACCGGTATACGAACTATTTCGAGAACAATCGCAAACTCGCCAGAATCAATCGTGAGTACTGCATTGCCAATCCTGGCAAGCATGTCGGCTATGGTCCGGACACCTGGGGGCTGACGGCCAGCGACGATCCCTTCGGTTATCACGCGCACCAGGCCAGAGACCGCGATGACAATGGCACCATCACTCCGACGGGCGCGCTCGCATCGTTTCCCTACACGCCGGATGCGTCCATGGCGGCGCTCAAGCACTTCTATCGTGACCGTGGCGCCACACTATGGGGCGAATACGGTTTTCGCGACGCTTTTAATGACGATCAGCATTGGGTGTCGTCGATTTTCATGGGGCTGGATCAGGCTCCGATTGTCGTAATGATTGAGAACTACCGCACCGGACTTGTTTGGAAGAACTTCATGCAGAATCCGGAAATTCGAATGATGTTGGACAAGCTCGGGAGCGTTCGGGAAGAGAAGAAGTGAGCGTCACTGAAGATACAAGCGGGCCCAAAACTTTGACATTGCTGCAGCAACAGTAACTAAATCGCCTTTAGTTAAACGTTTTACTGGTAACTTTATGCTCTACCACCGTCTAACATTTCGATCATGATCAAGACTTTAGCTACCTCTCTGCTTGTTGTTGGCATGTGTTTGATCTCGTGGCCGGCTCCTCCGCAGGCGCCGTCGACCAGCGCTGCAAATGAAGTGGTTCGTGTTGATCTCTCAGCTCCCACCAGTCCGTTTCCGCATTTCTGGGAGCAGATGTTCGGTTCGGGGCGCGCGAACCTCACGTTGCGTGATGCATATCGTCGAGACTTGGACTGGACGCGTGAGATTACGGCGTTCAAGTACGTGCGGTTCCACGCGATCTTTCAGGACGAGAACGGTGTGTACGACGAGGATGCGCAGGGCAATCCGGTCTACAACTTCTCCTACGTCGATCAGATCTACGATGGGCTGCTGGCGCATGGCGTGAAGCCGTTTGTCGAGCTCAGCTTTATGCCGAAGAAGATGGCTGCTTCTCCGGTGCTGCACGCATTCTGGTACAAGCCCTCCCCTGCACCTCCGAAGGACTATGCGAAGTGGGACGCACTGATTATGGCATTCACGAAGCATCTGGTCGATCGCTATGGCCTCGATGAGGTGAGCCAGTGGTACTTCGAAGTTTGGAACGAACCCAACATCGACTTCTGGGCGGGACAGCCGAAGCAGGCAACCTACTTCGAGCTCTACGATCACACCGCGCGCGCGGTGAAGGCAGTGAGTCCGCGACTACGGATCGGGGGGCCGGCGACGGCGCAGGCGGCCTGGGCTGAGCCTTTTATCCAACATGTAACGCAAAGCAATGTACCCGCCGACTTTTTCTCGACACACGTCTACGCGAACGATAAGGCCGAAGACGTCTTTGGCACCCACGAGAGTATTGGGCGTGACCAGATGGTTTGCCGTGCCGTAAAGAAAGTTCACGACCAAATTAAGGCTTCGGCGCGGCCGAACCTGCCGCTCATCTGGAGCGAGTACAACGCGAGCTACATGAACGAACCGCAGATCACCGACCAGGTATTCATGGCGCCGTGGCTCGCCGACACGATCCGCCAGTGCGATGGACTGGTCGACATCATGTCGTACTGGACGTTCTCAGACGTGTTTGAAGAGCAGGGAGTGGTAAAAACTCCCTTCTATGGAGGATTCGGATTAGTTGCTGCCGGAGGTTTGCCGAAGCCAGCCTTCAACGCCTTCAAGATTCTGCATTTGCTTGGCGACCGGCGGTTGCCGGTGGGTTCCAACATCGCACTTGCGTCTACCAAGGATGGCAAGCCGGTGCTGGCCGCCTGGAACCTGGTTTTGCCTGGAGCCACCGGAACGGGGAAAAGTGTGACCTTTCAATTCTCCGGGCTCAGTGGACCGCACATTGCAGTAATCCATCGCGTGGATGCAACGCACGGGTCTCTGGTCGACGCCTATACGCAAATGGGAAGTCCGCAATACCCTACACGCACTCAAATACTGACGCTACAGCGGGCCGCTGGGCTACCAGAACCCGATCGCCAGCAGATCGCAGACAATCAGTTGACCTTGGAGTTGCCTGCTCAGAGTTTGGTCGTCGTAGAGGTGCAATAAAGAAGGTGAGAAGCCCGCGACTTGCAGTCGGGGGAGCCCGCTTTCCAAGCCGTGTGAAGAACGCGAACAAGAAAGAATTGCGCTTTAGCGCAGGAGTTGGAGGCCTGCGCTAAAGCGCATGTGTAAAAACAAGCCCGTTGTCGCGAGGCTTGAATGCCTCGCTCCTCCAACTGAAAGTCGGGGCTTCCACCGGAAAAACTCGTCAAAACGTGTCCGACATTTTAAGCCCTCCTAATGTCCTCTTTGAATCCGACGGCCTTCATTGCGCGCACGATTTCTTCATTCCGCATGAATACTTTCCACACGCCTTCATTGCGCAGGTTCTCGGCCATAAGGAGCATGATTCCCTGGTCAATGCCAAGAATCTCAGGATCGAACCATCCCGTTTTGGGATTGAATGCATCGACGAATCCGTAGCGTGTCCAGGCTAGCGGATATCGATCGAGAATTGTTTTGAGCACGTGCTTGCAATCCTCGGGGAGAAAGACTAGCGATCCGCCTGCGGCGCAGGGAACGATGCTGCCGTCGATCGGGCCGATCGGTGGCGGCCCTCCCCACACAACATAGCCGCCCTCGGAATCGGAAGCTGTGACCCCCCACAGTTCATCGCTGTACCACGGGAATTTTTCGCGCAAGCTCAAACAAAAGCGCTTGTGAGCGAGTGTTGCGATCCGCGAATTCTCGAAGTAGTTGGCGTGCATGTCGCGTTTGTGGCGAAAGTCAACCCAGGTGTGGGCTGACTGATGAATGAAAAGTGGCGCCGGTGCGCTGATATAGCGCAGATCTCCGTATTCATAAATCGGGCGCCTCCATGCATCCCACGAAGATGCTGGGATAGGATGCGTTGGCGATCCGATTGCCATGAGATACATGCCCATCAGTTCGGAGTAGGAGTCCCAACGCGACTTGAGAAATCCCGTTTCGGGCTTGAATCCGTGGTCGAGTGTTTCGCCACCATTCACCATCCACTTCCAGTCAACGCGTTCGTAGAGCTCGGTTGCGAGTTGCTTGATCTGGCTGGAATCGAAGTAGGCCCGGGCGTGCAGGACCCCAAGGAGCAGCAGCGCGGTGTCGATGGAGGAGATCTCTGACCGAAACTCGCGCTCGGCGGTGTGCATGTCAACGAAGTGGTAGAAGAAGCCGTGCTCGTGAGGCATGCTCCGGGCTAGAAATTCAAGCGTCTTGTGCACGCGATTCTGCGCGTCGGACCGTTTCAGGAATCTGTTGGCGTCGGCAATGCACATTCCACTCAATGCAAAGCCGACGGCCGCGATGCTCGATATGGTATGCGCGTCGGCTCCGGTGTGGCGGGCTCGATCTTTGACCAGGCCGGTGGCTGGATCCGCTTGCTCGTATAGGAAAAGGCAGGCGCGTTTTTCAATTTCAATTAGCAGATCATCGGCACTGTTGCGGTCCGGCTTGCGCGACCATGCGCTCAATGCTGGCGCAAGGAACGAGTATCCAAGACCGCAAAGGCCGTTGCGAAGGAAGTCGCGCCGGGAGGAGAGCATGGCAAGGAAGCTAAATCAGCTGTGGCCACTCCGATTCCCATTCGCGTTGAAAATCAACACAGTTCAAGGTGAACCGGAAACGCCTTCCCAGTCTAACAGCGTGAAAGCTGATCACCTCGAGCGGCCACGGGAGCGTCGCGGTGTTTTCGTGTTCTTGCCACCCCGACTGCACAACGGCCTTAGGAAAGCGCGCGGTAATGACCTTCTCAGGATTCGAGCGCGCATAAGCCGAGCATACGATGTTCCCACCCGGCTCCAGTTCAAAGTGCCGCAACACATACACGCGGTGTTGCTCGAGGGCAAAATCGGAGAGGTTCTTCATCGCGCGTGCGCGTGCGCACTCGTCTCTCATCTTTGCATGTCTCTACCAACACTAAAGTGCAAGGGAAACGAAGCTGGCAACAGCCCGAGTTAGAGCCAAAGAATAGGGCTACACGTGCCCCAAAGCGGGTCGCCTTGGTCAAGATTGTTCGAAATTCCGTCCAGTCGTGGTGGGGTAGTATGACGTTTCGAGGGGATGCAAGGACTTGATTCTCCTGGATGTAAAGACCAACCCGAAGGCTAAATCGCTCGTATCCGTAAGAAACAGCGATGGTTACGGCAGATGAGGCCAGGAAATCGAGGACTGATTAGACTGATGGATGAATTCGTTTGGCTGTCCCGGACCTGTACAAGTGTGTAACAAAAACCTCGAAAAACCCTTTGAGACAAGGGCTGAATTGAGAGCATCCAAAGTTATAATCGGGTTGCGAGCCGCGGATTATCGCGCTTGCCAGAAGGTCTAATGTCGAAGCATTTGAAGATTGGCGTCCTTTTCCTTTCGTTCTTGATAGTTCTCCTGGTTGTTCTCGGTGGGCTAGGTGTCCACGCGGCCAGCAACAACAATGACGGCGCTTACCGCCAGCTCGGCGTGTACAGCGAAGTGCTGTCTCGCATTCGCACGGAGTATGTGGAAGAACCGAACTTCTCCGCTGTTACCAGCGGTGCTCTGCATGGGCTGTTGGATTCCCTCGACGCAAACTCGAGCTATCTGAATCCCGAGGAGTACAAGTTTTATAAGAGCCACCAAAACGAAGGACGCGCCAATATCGGAGCCACGGTCTCCCGGCGCTTCGGTTACGCGGCCGTGGTTTCTGTGTTGCCGGGCGGACCGGCCGACAAGGCGGGCGTTCAGACCGGTGACATTATTGAGGCCATCGAAGGCAAGAGCACTCACGAGATGTCGCTGGCGGCAGTCGAAGAACAGCTCGCCGGCAAGCAAGGATCGAACATTGAATTTGCAATAGTGCGTCCCGGCAAGGCTGAGCCGCAGAAGATCACGATCACGCGCGACAATATCGTGATCCCAGGCACGACCGACAAAATCCTCGAAGATGGTATTGCCGACATTCAGCCTGTGACCCTCACCAAAGGCAAGGCACAGGAAGTCGCTAGCAAGATTCGTGAGGAACAGAAAAAGGGAGCAAAGAAACTGATTCTGGACCTTCGCAATGTATCCGATGGAGACGCGGCTGAGGCGGCGGCGGTCGCCAACTTGTTCCTGAATCACGGCACGATTACTTATCTACAAGGGCAAAAGTATCCGAAGCAAACTCTGATTGCCGAGCCGCAGAAGGCAATTACCAATCTGCCGGTCGTCGTCCTGGTAAATCGCGGGACCGCAGGACCCGGGGAAATTGTAGCGGCGGCGATCCTCGACAATAATCGCGGCGACGTGGTTGGCGACAAGACATTCGGCAGCGGCTCGGTGCAGAAAGTCATCGACATCCCCGATGGATCGGCCCTGATCCTTTCGATCGCGAAGTACTACTCGCCCAGCGGCAAGGCTATTGAAGACAACGCCGTGACCCCGAACGTTCTCGTTGCCAGCAACATTGACGACGTACTGCCGGATGATGAGGATGGCGAAGCAGCTCCGGCACCCCAGGAAAAGCCGAAGCAGCCAAAGGATGATGACCAGCTTCGTCGTGCGGTTGAGGTATTGAAGGCGAGAAGCTAGCGAGTTCGCACGAAATTTCCAAGCGCCAGATTATTTCTGGCGCTTTTGTTTTGTGCATTTGCAACCCAGCGATGCCAGAAAATGCGATGGAATCTGGCTCGTGTGGGCAGCGACTTCCAATCGTGCCGCTAAGTAGCCTGCGGTTCCTCGCCTTTAGCCACTGATTTTTTCACATTAAAGCGCAGAGGCTGAATCCAGACTCCAGAGACTTTCAATCGGCACGACTTAAAAGTCGATCCCTGACACAAAATCAGACTCAAGAGTGTTCGCTGTTAAGAGCGATTTTCCGTCCGCCTGACCTTCCTTCCGCGATAATAAGCTGCACAGCCTCAGACTCGCATGCACGTTGAGACCAATCCGCCTATCGAGCAGGTAGAGGACGATCAGCTTGCTGTTACGCCGAAGAAGACGGCCGGAAAAGTTGGTTTTCTCCTCCTGGCTGTAATGGCCGCCACTGTGGGCGCGTCACTTGGACTGCTGCTCGTTTACTCCACCGACTTGCCGCAGATCGAACAATTGGAACATTATCGTCCCAGTTCTATTACGGAACTTTACGATGATCAGGGACGCGAGATTGGATCGTTCGCCCTCCAGCGGCGTGTGATCGTCACCTACGACGACCTTCCGAAGGTTCTGCGCGACGCAGTCATCTCCATCGAAGACAAAGACTTTGAGAGGCATTGGGGCGTCGATGTCTGGCGTGTGCTGGGTGCGGCTTACCGCGACTTTCGATCGGGCGGCCGCGTGCAGGGTGCGTCAACGTTGACGATGCAGCTTTCACGCAACCTGTTTCTCTCCGCCGACAAGAATTTCGGACGCAAGATTCAGGAAGTCATGCTCGCCATCCAGATCGAGCGCCGATTCACCAAGCCGCAGATCTTCACTATGTACGCCAATCAGATCTTCCTTGGGCACGGCGTCTACGGGTTTGAGGCTGGTTCGGAGTATTACTTCAGTAAGCACGCCCGCGATCTCACGCTCGAGGAAGCTGCGCTGCTGGCAGGCATACCAAAGGGCCCATCAGTCTATTCCCCGATTCGGAATCCCGAGCGCGCCCTGCACCGCCGCAACATGGTGATAAACGCTTTGCTTGAAGACGGTAAGATCACCGCTGAAGAAGCCGCATTCGCGAAGTCCACGCCGATCCGTCTGCATCTTCAGACTGCACCGAATTCGTTCGCTCCTTATTTTGTCGAGGAAGTCCGCCGCTACCTGGAGTCGAAGTATGGAGCCGACGAAGTGCACGAAGGCGGTTTGCGCGTTTATACCTCTCTGAACCTCGATTATCAGAAGACCGCAGAGCACGCGGTGCTCGACGGTCTCGCAGCCTACGAACATCGTCATGGCTGGAAGGGGCACCTGCAAAGCGTCTTCGATGTTGGACAGACCGTCGCCTCTTACACAGAACCAGATTGGGAACAGCCAATCGAGGTGGGCAGCTACGTGCATGGGTTGGTCGTGACCGTGAGTCCCAGCGTGGCTACCGTGAAACTCGGTAAGGTCAATGGCCTGCTTACGATGCCGGACATTGCCTGGACTAAAGCAAAAGATCTCCGCGCATTGCTGAAGGTCGGTGACTTGGTCTATGTCCGCGTCACTGATATTCCGTTGCCTAGACCCGACGGGACGAGCGCTCCGCTGCACATCACCCTGGAACAGGAGTCAGGAGTGCAAGGCGCGCTGATGGCTGTCGAGAACTCTACGGGCGATGTGAAGGCGATGGTCGGAGGACGCGACTTTGATGAGTCGAAATTCAACCGCGCCACACAGGCGTTGCGCCAGGTGGGATCGTCGTTTAAGCCGTATGTCTACACCGCCGCCATTGATCGAGGCGCAAAGCCTGACGACACGATCCTCGATGCGCCTGTGAGTTTCACCAACGCGTCGGGCGTATGGGCGCCGCATAACTATGACAATAAGTTCGAAGGAGTCGTCACGCTGCGCCACGCACTGGCGGAGTCACGAAACGTTCCCACCGTGAAGCTGGCGGCTCAAGTAGGAATGCCAACAGTCATTTCATACGTCCGGAGGTTTGGTATCACTTCGAAGATGGAACCGTATCTTCCAGTCGCTCTGGGCGCAGCAGAGGTAACGTTGCAGGAGCAGGTTTCGGCCTATAGCGCCTTCCCAAACGATGGTGTGCGCGTAATTCCCCGTTATATCCGCCGGGTCGTGGACTATGAAGGCCACTCACTCGAGGAAAACTATCCGGAAGTGAAGGACGTGATCGGCGTCGACACCGCGCGCACGATGACCGACCTGCTACAAAACGTGATGCTTCACGGGACAGCAGCGGCGGCAGGAGCCAGACTGAAACATCCTTTAGGCGGCAAAACCGGCACCACTAACGACTTCACCGACGCCTGGTTCATTGGATTCTCTCCCTCGACCACCTGCGGGGTATGGATTGGCTTCGACGAAAAGAAATCGCTAGGCGACAAGGAAGCAGGCGCATTGGCAGCTCTCCCAATATGGGAACAGTTTATGCGCCCGGCCATCGTTGAGCATCCCGAAGAGAACTTTCCCGGAAAATCGACTCCGCCTTCTGCGGTGATCAAGGCGCAAAGCCAGACGACTCACCCGCAGGCCGCCACCGTGGTCTCCCGATGACTCCGCAAAAAGGCGAGTGGCGCATCATTCGATTCCTGCGGTTCATCACACGCTCGCTCATTCTTCTGCTGATCGCACTTTTCTCCGCACTTGCCGCTATGCGCTTCGCCATTCACGGACGCGAGGCGCGCGTCCCCAACATCAGGGGATTGTCCCTCGCCCAAGCGCAAGAGGCGGCGAATCGCGTGGGTCTCACCATTTTTGTAGAGGACAAGTTCTACAGCTCCTACGTTCCTGAAGGAAACATCATCTCGCAGATCCCGGTAACCAACAGCCGAGTGCGCCGCGGCGGACGTATTCGTGTCGCTGAGAGCATAGGACCGTTGCGCGTGGCTATTCCGGATCTGATCGGCCAAACCGAACTTGCAGCGACCCTGAATCTGCAGCGGCGCGGTTTGGATGCCGTTACGATTCCGGGAATTGCGGTTCCGAATTCGGTCGCGGATCAGGTGATTGCGCAAGTTCCCGCCGCGGGCGCCACGGAATTCACCTCACCGAAGGTGAGCCTGCTGTTGGCACAACAGCCAAAGACTGCTGAATATGTCATGCCGAACTTGGTCGGTCGACCACTGGCTGACGCCAGAGAGAAGATCTCTCGTGCAGGCTTGCAACTCGCGAGCGTAGCCGTAGTGGGCGGAAGTGCCCAGCCGGCCCAGGAGGAGAGCGGTCCTGCTGTGCCCACGCCCGCCTCACCAAAGGTTCCCGCGTCGGGAACCATAACCTACCAAAGCCCGCCACCCGGATCGCGAGTAACTCCAGACTCGCAGATCAGACTTTCGGTAGCGCAATAAGCGAATTCACTCAAAGTGATCGCAAGAAGTCAAGAATTGCTTGCTTCTCCTTTTCCGAAAGCGCGTTGAAGCGGCTGTTCACAGTATTGGCCTCCGAGGGACCATAGCAGTTTGGAGAGCTGGCCGCATCGCAGGTGGTTGCAGGCGAGGAATGCGCTTCGATTGCCTTAAGCATGTCATCGGCGCGTCCATCATGAAGGAAGAACCTGCGCTGCCCGATTCCCCATATTGGAGCCGTCCGGAACATGTCGCTCGTGGCCAAGCCTTGGGTGATGTCGTCTGCAAGCCCTTTACCCATGTGGTGAATCAGCATGTCGGAATAAGGATGCGCCGTGACATTCTGAAGGGCCGCAGTCTCGCTTTGCCGGGGAGTAACCATCGTCGGAGTGTGACAGGCGAAGCAGCCGATCCCTGGCTGATTCACGTCAGGCCAACGTTTGTTGTGCTCTTCTGATCATGAGGTTTTTTCCATCGACCGAGACGGAACGAACCGCCGCCACCTGTTTAATGCCGACGGCCAGGCGTTTCGCTTTGCCTGGAAACCGGATGGCACATCCCTTCGCTTCGCCGTGTTCCATGAGAATGAAACCCTCACTCTCTGGGACGCTTCCGCCAGCGGAATGAATCCACACGAAGTCTTGCCCGGATGGAACCATACTCCCGACGAATGCTGCGGATCATGGACTCCGAATGGAAAGAGCTATGTCTTTCGCTCGGTCCAAAATGGGCAGGAAGATCTGTGGCTGTTGCGGGAACCGAGCAGATGGCCATGGGTAGCTAAACCGAAGCCGATTCGCCTTAGCAACGGTCCGACGTCATTTTCCGAGCCTCTCATAGGTCCTGATGGCAGGAGGATCTTTGCGCTTGGCAATCAAGCCCGCGGTTATGTCGCCCGATTCGATGAAAGGCGAAGCGAGTTTGTTCCCTTTCCTTTGCCAAACCGTGCCTTTGATCTTGCATTCTCGGCGGATGGCAAGTGGGTAGCCTACATTCAACAGCCGAGCTTGACACTGTGGCGGAGCAGAGTGGATGGAACCGAGCCTCTGCAACTCACGACGTCTCCCATGAAGGCTTTGCAGCCCCGGTGGTCCCGAGATGGAAAGGTGATCGTCTTCACGGGAAGATATCCAGCAAATTATTTCACCGCTTACGTTGTCTCGGCAGATGGCGGCACGCCTCAACCGGTGCTCGATCATGACCTGTACTATCGAACCTACGTGGACTGGTCTCCAGATGGTCAATCCGTGGTCATCGGAATGGGTCCCGGTAGAAATCCGGATGGCGGCATTACGGTAGCCAATCTGAAAACCCATGCGGTGTCTGAAATTCCCGGCTCAAAAGGGATGCGTCTCCCTCGCTGGTCTCCGAACGGAGACTACCTGGCGGCGACGTCAGAAGACACAAAGACGGTATTCCTGTTCGACGCTCGTTCCCAACAATGGAAAAAAATGGATACGGTAGGCCAGGTCTACGGGCACGAGTGGGAAAGAGACGGCAGTTATTTTTATTACCAGGATAGCCGGGATCCCGAACAAGCTGTCTTTCGCCTTCAGCCCAAAACAGGAAAGATCGACAAGCTCATCGACTTTACCAGCCTACTCCGCGACGGCGCCATGCGAGTTGCTTTTGAAGGCCCGGCTCCCGATGGATCGATCGTCGTTTCCGTTGGCTCAAGCTGGTCGGATTTGTATTCCTTCGATGTCGATCTTCGATAGTTCACTGCGCAGGAAGTAAATGCGCTGAGTATCTAATTGGGAGGCCGATTTCCGGACTCTCCTAACACCATGGTCCGGTACATGCGCTGCACCAGATCACGCTGCTCCGGCGTCATGGGACCATCTTCTGTTAATCCCATCGCTTTGAGTGAGCGCCGATACACTCCTTCGCGCTCTTGTCTGGTGAGTTGCTTGGCCTGCTTTGGGTCCAGCATCTTGAGGCCGTTCGCCTGGATGCGCGCATCTTCCGCTGCGCGTTCCTTCGCTTGCTGCTCTTGATTCCTCTCGTCAATTTCTTCCAAGGTGTGAATTTCAGAGCGCATGGCGGTCGCTCTCTGGCGAGCTTCTGGCGCACAGCCAGGGAACTCTTCGATCAGGAGCATGGTGTCCTCGGCATCCAGGAAAGGCATTCGGTGATCGACAGCGGCGTCGCGAACGGGAAAGATCGCGGCTTCACATTGCGAGGCCAGAGCAAACTGCGCGCCCACCCGCAGATCGATGTCGCCGGAGAGCCTGACCAGAATGGGAATGTCGGGCGGAGTCAGTCTCCTCGACATTGTCTCCAGGGATTGTTCGTTATATCCGAGTCCGTGCGCGCCAAGATGACGCGTGTTAAGGATGATGCGCCGGGCCCGTGCGGTGGACTCATTCTCGTTCTCTGGGGCTTGCGCGCACGCGGTTGTGCAGAAGCCAGCTATCAGAATGATCGACATCAGGCGCGTTTTCACAATGCCATTCTAGGACGGATTCAGGAAATGTCCGCCAGCACTTCGGTACAATGGCTCCGCGTACCCTGAATTGTGAACTGATGTGTGACGCTTCGCGTCGTAGCGGAGGGCTGAAGAAATATGTGGCGATTCGTTCTAGCAGTTCTTATCACTTACGGTTCTTGTTTGACCGCTCAGGAGGCTCACTCGCATGGTGTGCCTGAAAAGTTGGGAGAGGTGTCGTTTCCTAGCTCGTGTAATCCTGCGGTGCAGCAATCGTTCAACCGTGCAGTTGCCTTGCTTCACTCATTCGCTTACGCTCCGGCGGCGGATGCATTCGGTGCAGTAGCCAAGCAGGATCCTCTTTGCGCAATGGCTCATTGGGGCATCGCTATGACGCATTTCCACCAGCTCTGGGAGCCACCGCAACCTGCATCCGAAATTCCCGAAGCGAAAAATGAAATCAAAGAGGCTCAACGGCTTGGTTCTGGTTCGGAACTAGAGCGGAAGCTCATCGCTGCACTCAGCGTTCTCCTCGATGATACGAGTGAAGCTCAGTACCGCCGAAGAGCGATGAAGTACCTGGATGCGATGAGTGCTCTGGCGAGGGACAACAAAGAGAATGTCGAGATACAGGTCTTCTATGCCCTGGCTCTTCTGTCGACAGCTTCGCCTGCAGACAAGACGCACGCCAATCAGAAAAAGGCGGCCGATTTACTGGAGCCTCTTTATCGCGTTCATCCGCAGCATCCCGGCATCCCGCACTATCTGATTCACGCGTACGACAACGCCGAGCTCGCGTCCCGCGGTCTGCCTGCTGCGAATGCCTACTCGAACATTGCCCCCTCGGCTCCGCACGCCTTGCACATGCCGTCGCACATTTTTACGCGGCTTGGATTGTGGGATGAGTCCATTGCGAGCAACCTTGAGGCGCGCGAGGCGGCGCATCGGCAGGGAGACACCGGTGAAGAGCTTCACGCAATGGACTATCTCGTCTATGCCTACCTCCAAAGTGGACGGAACACAGAAGCGGCAAAGGTGATCAATCAATTGAAAAGCAAGGGAACGCTGGCGGCCGGAGGTTTCAAGAGTTCCTACGCAGCAACCGCGATGCCGGTGCGCTACGCGGTTGAACTACGTCGATGGGACGAAGCGAGCGCAATCACTGCCAGCGCGGGAAGTCCGCCGGAAGTAGCGGCGGTCGCAGTTTGGGCTCGCGGGCTCGGACTTGCTCGCCGCGGGCGTGTTGAGGAGGCGCGCCCGCAGATCGATCGCCTGGCGCAAATCGAAGACCAGCTTCGCTCCTCGGCAAGTGATTATTGGGCTAGGCAGACGAGAATCCTGGCGCGGGAGCTTTCGGCATGGTGTGCTCAACAAAGCAGTAAATACGACGAAGCCACAGATCTGATGCGCCAGGCGGCGGATGAAGAAGACGCGGTTGAGAAGCTTCCGGTAACTCCCGGACCAATCATTCCCGCTCGTGAACAGTTAGGATCCTTGCTGCTGGAGCAGAACCATCCCGATTTGGCTCTGAAAGAGTTTCAGACGGCACTAGAAAATGCTCCTGGACGTGTAGGAGCTACACGCGGAGCGGCGCAAGCGGCTGAACTTGTAAAAGGAAAGAATGCTCGCGTGGCTGCCGTAGAATAACTGCGCAGGGAGGAACACAGTTTATACCTGCTCCAGAATCGCAGCGAAGAATCCGTCACCAGGATGAATTCCCGGAACGGTACGCAGAAAATCTTCTTTTACGAGGCTGCTGACAGCGTACGCTCGAATCGAACCCTCCTGAGCCAATTGTTGTAATCGTGTTTGGACAGGAATTAAGTGAAAAGCCGGGTGCTCAGCGAGAAATCTGCTGATTACCTCTTCGCCTTCCTCCGGTTCGAGTGAACAGGTGGAATACACGATTGTCTTCGCCAGCTTGGCAACAGAGCTCAGAATTTCAGCCTGTAATGGTCCTAGCCTTGGAATATCTTCCGGTTTAAGACGCCATTTGATCTCCGGATTGCGCGCGAGCGTGCCCGTACCGCTGCATGGTAGATCCGCCATGATGCAATCGAACTGTCGATTGAACGGAAGCTGGCAGGCGTCGGCTGCAAGCACAGCGGGGAGGCCGGTGAGCGTGCGCATGAGGCGGACGCGATGGAGATGCAAATCCATGGAGATCACCATCGCAGATGGATTCTGCTCGGCGGCGATCGCGCTCTTGCCACCCGGAGCAGCGCAACAGTCGAGAATTGTCTTTCCTTGACCAAGCAGAGCCACAAGTTGTGACGCCTCGTCTTGTATGGGCAGTCGCCGTTCACGGTAGGCGCGTGTTTGTGTCACGTCACCCGCGGTCAAATGCCAGGCGGAATCGATCATCGCTGCTGGTTCGAGCGAGATGCCTTCGCGGGAGAGTTCTTCAAGCACAGCAGGAGTTTTAGCGCGAATTGTGGTCTGCGGACGTTTCTGATTGTGTTCGCAGATGGCGCGAGCCGCATCTTCTCCATATACCTTCGTCCAGCGCTCGACAAGCCATTCGGGATGAGAGTAATTGACGCCAAAATTGCTGCCTATCTGCTTGAAGGAGGCAAGAGCCTCTTTGGAAAGCTTGCGCAAGACAGCATTTATCAGCGGGGCGGCGGAGCGCTTGCCATGGAGCTTCACCAGCTCCACGCTTTCGTTCACCGCAGCGCGAGCGGGAATGCGGTCCAGATAGAGCAGTTGATACGCGCCCAGTCGCAGTGCGAGTTTTACTTCAACGTCGAACCTCGCAATGGACTTGCTTGCAGCCGACTCGACAACCTGATCTAGCTTCTGTTGCCAACGCAAAACTCCCATCACAAGCTCAGTTGCCAAACCACGGTCCGCGTTATTTACGGACGCAAGAAGATTGGAGTGCAGTAGTTCCGCTGCGTAGGAATCATGGGTTTCGACCCGCAGAAGCACCTCATATGCGGCATTGCGCGCGGGTGAGATGCGCGCAGAGGATGGCACGTCCTCAGGCTCCCAGCTTGTCCGCGGTTTGTGGACGATAGCCGCGAATGAAATCCGCAGACCTCATCCTGCGCTTGCCTTCCGGCTGCACTTCGAGCAACTGCAGGGCGCTATTCTCCCCGCATACGACGAAGAGTTGGTCCCGATCAACGAGTAGCTCGCCCGGAACTTGGGTCCCAGAATAGGAATGCACGCTGGCAGAAGTAATTCCCAGCTTTTTCCCCTTCAGGATCGTGTAGGAACCAGGCCACGGCTGAAATCCCCGCAGGCGGTTATAGATGCGCTGAGCCGAGGACTTAAAGTCGGCTTGTCCATCTTCCTTTTTCAAAATGGGGGCAAGTGAAGCGCGGCTGTGGTCCTGCGGCTGCGGTTTGAGCTTTCCGTTTTCTAGCTTTCGCAGCGTTTCGACCATCAGTTCCGCTCCGATCATCGACAGGCGCTGACCATAGGTAATCGCGGTGTCGTCAGGGGCGATTGCCAGCTCGCGTTGAAGAAGGATGTCGCCGGTGTCGAGTCCTTCATTCAGCCGCATACTGGTGACGCCGCTTACTTTCTCGCCTTCGGCGATCGCCCATTGGATCGGCGCCGCGCCGCGATATTTCGGAAGCAGCGATCCATGAAGGTTGATGTTGCCATGCTTGGGCAGGGCCAACATCCAGGGCGGAACGATGCGGCCGTACCCTACGACAATGATGGCATCGGGCTGAGTCTTTTCCAGCAGAGCGCGAAAGTCAGCGTTGTTCTTGATTTTTTCCGGCTGCTCAATGGGCAGGCTGTGGCGCTGCGCGGTGTGCTTTACCGGCGAGATCGCGAGTTCCAGTCCGCGCCCTTGCGGCCTGTCTGGTTGTGTGACTACGAGAGGAATTTCGTGACCACTTACGAACAATGCTTCGAGGGTAGGAACCGCGAACTGCGGCGTCCCGCAGAAGACGAGCTTCATCTTCTTGATGCTACTACTCGCTTAGTACCACCCAGGATTGTCATCCTGAGTCCGCCGCGGCGGACGAAGGATCTCCCGCGATGTTTCATTCTTGATTGCCACCGTTCCGGGCTCTCCGGCGAGGATTCTTCGTGTAAAGAGTCACGATGCGACATCTTAATCCGACGTATCCCGGGAGATCCTTTGGCCAAACGAGCGCCTCAGGATGACAGTCTTAGAATATCGATCGCTACGCCTCCACCCGCGGCATCATTGGAATAGCGCTTGTGCTCTTGAACTCATCCATCACGGCGTGCAAGTGATCAAGCGTCTCGTCCACCGAAAGTGTGTACATTTCGCGGCCATTGTCATAGCCACTCTCGATCGCCGACTTCAGATAATGTCCCGCAATCTGAATCGCCAGGGGATCCGTGATGGCCTTACCCGTTTGCTCCTTGTACTTGACCCAGGCAAGATGTGGAAGGGCAATCCAGACTGGTCGGCCGTTGGCGAGAAACTTAATGTCGATCGCATCAGCATGCCGGGTTGCAATGGCCACAACTACGGCCTGGTAGGTGCCATGAATCGGCTCTCCGGACCAGCGATCGATAGCGGTGAAATCGTCATACATGGTGGAAGAAAAAAGAATATCACGCGGACTTAGACTCAATCCGGGCTCTACCAAATGTGCGTTTACAATTGCCTGTGCCCTCCACCGCAGCCATCCGAAAAACGCATCCGCGGCGTTCTGCGTCTGAAATCGAAATCATCCGAGCTGCGAATCTCTCGAAATTGCCAAATGTCATCCACGGATTCAGCACGCGCGCGGGAGGCTTCTCGGTCGCATACGGTGGTGACCAGCTCAACCTAGGATTCACTGCTGACAATCGACAGATCGTGCAGCGCAATCGTCGTGCGTTTGTTCGTGCACTCACCAGCAAACGAACTCAGACTCCACTGATTACCCTGGGGCAGATTCACTCCGGCGTAGTGCGCGTTCTTAGAGACAGGGATCCCATTCCGGCAAAACCGCTGCGAGGCGACGGCGTTATTACCAGCCGGAAGAATGTATTGCTGGGCATTCAAGTCGCCGATTGCGTGCCGGTCCTCGTTGTCGATGCGAAGTGTCGTGCGATCGGCGCTTTCCATGCCGGATGGCGCGGAACCGTTAAGCGAATCGTTGAACGCGGAGTGGGCAGCATGCGGCTTGTATTCAGGTGCCGTCCGGGTGATCTTTACGCGGCAATTGGTCCCTGCATTCACTCGTGCTGCTATGCGGTAGGAGATGAGGTCATCGGGGAGTTTCGTTCTCAATTCTATTACGCCGACGAATTGTTTTCAGAGGTTTACGACCGAGATCCGATTAAAGAGAAGTACCCCTTATTGTTCCTAACCGCGCGAGCCCCTGGCCACAGCAACATCGGTCCGCAGAAGCATCTGGATTTGCTGGAAGCTAATCGCCGGCAGTTACTCGACGCCGGCCTACCAGACGCAAACATATGGGCGGCAAAAGAATGTACTTCATGCCGTACCGATTTGTTGTTTTCCCATCGTCGGGAGGCAGGCTATACGGGGAGAATGATGGGAGTCATTGGGCTGATGGGGTGAAAGAGCTTAGCTGTGAGTGGGTTCTGTGGTCGGTGTGTGCGCAACTGCGGCAGCGCCGTTGGCTTGTTCGTGGTTTACCAAGTCCTTTAATTCCTTGCTGGGCTTGAAGAACGGAATCTTTTTGGCGGGAACTTCGACGCGGTCGCCTGTCTTGGGATTACGTCCCACGCGGGAGTTGCGCTGGCGGGTGCGAAAGCTGCCAAAGCCGCGAATCTCGATCTTGTCGCCCGCCCGCAGCGAATGCACGATGCTGTCGAAGATGGTTTCCACGATCACTTCGCTGTCCCGGCGGGTAACGTCGGTAATTCGGGCGACTTCTTCGATCAGATCAGCTTTCGTCATAAGTTGTACATTCCACCTGAGATGCGGCATTCCGTCAAGTGCTAACCGCGAAGCCTGGAATGTGAATTTCTGGCCGCGCCAACTAGCGCCAGAGATAGAAGAATCCGGGGTTGTTGGTTTGCAACATTCGGGCTTGTGCCGGAAGAAGCTGGGTAATGTCCCCAAAGAGGATATCGGCGAGAGTCCGCTTCTTCTCCTCCGGATGAACCAGAGAGGGCTCCCCGCGAATGCCGACAGCCTTAGCAGTCTCGTCCACACAATTCTGGAACCCACCAAGCTGATCGATCAGCTTCAGGCCGATTGCCTGCTCACCGGTCCAAACCCGGCCGCTGGCAATGCCCTTTACATCGTCGACTTTCATCTTTCGGCCCTCCGCCACGTCCCGAATGAACTGTCCGTACATCTCGTTAACCAGGCTCTGCAAGTACGTCTGCTCGGCGGGAGTCATCTCGCGGGCTGGATCGCCAGCAGCCTTGAGCTCACCTGCGGTGAAGATGACTTCTTTGAGCTTGGCCCAGCGCAGAAGGTCGCCGTAGTTCACCCACTCCGCGATCACGCCGATGCTGCCCACGATACTGGCGCGGTTGGCGTAGATTTTGTTCGTCCCCGACGCAATGTAGTACGCACCGCTGGCCCCAACCGTCTGGATCGAAGCAACGATCATCTTCTTCTTCTGATCGCGGATACGCTTTACAGCGTCGTACATTTCCTGCGAAGCCGCAGCGCCACCGCCGGGCGAATCGATTCGCAGGACGATGGCTTTCACAGACGAGTCGTCACCATACTTCTTGAGTTGATCAACAAATGGCTTCGCCTGAAGAATTACACCTTCCACTTCCATGACAGCGATCTTGTCACCGCCCACGTCGAATCCTGAGTCGCTGCCGCGAATGCTGAAGTAGAGCAGAGAAAAAATAAGAAGAGTAAAGACGAAGAAGGCTGCGCCTCCGATCACAATCCAGAGCAGCGTGCGCGGACGATTCTCGTCGGGCATATGGGAAAAGTGTAGCACCGAGCAATCGGTTGGATTGCTATGGAGCGCGAGCGGAAAAAAGAGAGATCAATTCTTCTAATAATCGGCAGAAGATTTTTCGATGATTTTGTGCGCTAAAACGCATCCGCACAACGCGAAACGATGGCCCCCTCACTTTAAAATAAGGAAATGCTAAAGAAGGTCCGTCTTTTTACTCCTGGTCCTACTCCGCTCTTGCCTGCTGCGCAATTAGCCATGGCGGCAGCAGATATCCACCATCGCACGCCTGAGTTTCGAGCGCTATACCAACGCGTTTTGACTCAACTCAGGGGTTTCGTCGGCACCAAGAATGACGTGATCCTCAT
>Ga0126378_10000217_pt1 | contig 44032 bp, 33 predicted proteins | sample PanSoiMetPlot_23_FD_92587 | JGI IMG/M metagenome (GOLD analysis project Ga0126378, IMG submission 92587) | Tropical forest soil microbial communities from Panama - MetaG Plot_23 | ecosystem: Environmental > Terrestrial > Soil > Tropical forest > Bulk soil | place: Panama | collected 2016-02-17 | reverse complement strand
TCCCCTACATTTGATGCGCGAAACGTCTTATCCGGCCTTTTCGAGCAAGCTCCAGTTGATTTCGCGCGTCCGGACCATTTCCGCGCTGACCACGAACTCCCGCACTTTTCTTTGCATCGGGAGGTGGTACATCAGTTCCAGCATGAGGTCTTCCAGGATCATTCGCAAGCCGCGCGCGCCGACCTTGCGCTGAAGTGCTAACTCGGCGACGGTGTCCAGGGCCTCTTCGGTAAAACGCAAGCGGACATTTTCGAATTCGAAGAGGCGCTGATACTGTTTCAGCAAGGCATTCTTCGGTTCCGTCAAGATTTTGACCAGCGCGGTTTTGTCGAGGTCGTTCATCACGCCGGCAACGGGCAAGCGCCCGACAAATTCGGGAATCAACCCGTAGCGGATCAAATCGCTCGGCTGCACCTGCTCGAGCAACTCCGTGTCCCTTCGCTGCGGTGAGGAGGGTGTCGCATCGGTGTGGAATCCCAGCGAACGCCGGCCAGTGCGCTTTCCGATGATTCTTTCCAGTCCCACAAACGCTCCGCCGCAGATAAACAGAATATTCGTCGTGTCGACGGGCGTGAACTCCTGATGCGGATGCTTTCGCCCGCCTTGAGGCGGCACGTTGGCCACCGTGCCCTCGAGAATCTTGAGCAACGCCTGCTGCACGCCCTCACCGGAAACGTCGCGCGTAATCGACGGGTTCTCGTCCTTCTTCGCGATTTTGTCGATCTCGTCGATATAAATGATGCCTTGCTGTGTTTTCTGCACGTCGCCGTCGGCGGCCTGGAGCAGCTTCAGGATGATGTTCTCGACGTCTTCGCCGACGTAGCCCGCTTCCGTGAGCGTTGTCGCATCGACGATGGCAAAAGGCACTTCCAGCATGCGCGAGAGCGTTTGCGCCAGAAGAGTCTTTCCCGTGCCCGTCGGTCCGATCAGCAAAATGTTGGACTTGCTCAGCTCCACCTCGCCCGGCTGTTTGTTCAGGAAAATCCGCTTGTAGTGGTTGTACACCGCAACTGCTAATTTTTTCTTCGTGCGGTCCTGCCCGATGACGTAGCCGTCGAGGAAGCGCTTGATTTCCGGTGGGCGTGGAAGTTGCCGCGCCGGCGCCGTCACTTGCTCGCGCTTCTCATCTTCCAGGATGGTCTGGCAAACGCCCACACACTCGTTGCAGATGTAGGCGCGCGGATAATCCGAAGGCGAACTGATCAGCTTTTCGACCTGTTCCTGCGTTTTATGGCAGAACGAACAGCGCAACGGCTCGTCTGGATTGAATTTTTTCACTGGCGTGAAGGCCTCGTCTCCGCTTGGGCTTTGACGGAGTCTCTATCCATTATTGTAGGCCGAATCGTCCCCGGAGCAAGAGAGAAAGTCGAGCTGCTGCTGATTATCGAAACCTCTGTGCTTTGCCTTACTTCAAGGCGCAAAGCACTCCGCTGCTCAAAACTCAGCGGTTCTTATAAATGATCTCGTCGATCATCCCGTATTCTTTGGCCTGCTCGGCGTTCATGATGTAATCGCGCTCGACGTCCTTCTCGATGCGGTCCACGGACTGCCCGGTATGCTTCGCCAGCAGCTGATTGATGGTCGTGCGCATGCGCAGAATTTCTTTCGCGTGAATATCGATGTCCGTGGCCTGTCCGCCGAGCCCTGACATCCACGGCTGGTGAATCAGGATGCGCGCGTTGGGCAGGGCAAAGCGTTTTTTGGGAGCGCCGCCGACGAGCAGCACAGCGGCAATCGAAGCCGCTTGCCCCACGCAGGTTGTAACGACGTCCGGCTTGACGAACTGCATGGTGTCGTAAATCGCAAATCCTGCGGTGATCGAGCCGCCCGGCGAATTGATGTACAGCTGAATGTCTTTTTCCGGATCTTCCGCCTGCAAAAAGAGCATTTGCGCGGTCGCCAGATTGGCCACGTGATCGTCAATCGGCGTGCCGATGAAAATGATGTGCTCTTTCAGCAGCCGCGAATAAATATCGTAGGCGCGTTCGCCGCGGCTGGTCTGCTCGACCACCATGGGTACGAGAGTCGTTGCGCGATAATCCGGTTCGTCGAATTTTTTCATGGAGTTAAGAGGCCGTTGGCGTCCGGCCGGAAAGTTTCACTTCGCATCCGTCGCTGCGCTTGCTGCCTCGACGGTTTTGATCTTGGCCTGCTGCGCCAACCAATCGAGTGTTTTGTCGCTGCGCAGCTTAGCTTTCATCCTATCCAGCGTGCCTTGCTTTGTCAAACGAGCGCGGATTGCTTCCGCCGATTCGTTACTATGCCCGGCCAGGTGTTCCAGCTCGTGCGTGACCTCTTCCTCAGTCACGTCGACGTTTTCCGCGCTGGCGATCCGGTCAATGATCAATTCGGCTTTCACATCGTCGCGCGCCCGGTCTTGTTGCCGCCGCCGGAGCGTGACCCAATCCACGTTCACCGCGCGCGGATCGACCCCTTGCGCCGCCAGCGATCGCACCACGCGCTCCAGCCGCACGTCCATCTGTTGTTCGACCAGGGATTCCGGAACAGGGAAGTCGTGCAGTTTCACGAGCGCCGCTAAAGTCCTTTCGTGCAGCAACTCTTTGTGCTTGTGGTCGCGCTGGTGCTCGAGTCCTTCGCGGACCTTTTTCTTCAAATCCTCGAGCGTTGTCGCGTCGCTGACATCCTTCGCAAAATCGTCGTTCAACTCCGGCAGCTTTTTGGTCTTGATTCCCAGCACTTCGACGGCATAGTGATATTTCTTGCCAGCTAGTTTAGGATCGGGATAGTCTGTGGGATATTCCACATCAAAATTCTTGTGGTCGCCGGCGTTGGCGCCTTTCAGATTAGTGTTGAACGGCTCCATCGTTTCTTCCGCGCCGATGTGGCAGAGCACGCTTTCCGCTTGCAGCGGATCGCCTCCGGCCTCGGGCGTGCCCAGCAGCTTCACTTGCGCGAAGTCGCCGTCCTGGATCGCGCGGCCTTCCACTGGCGCAAAGGCCGCCGCCCGGTCGCGCATTTCATCCAGCGTTTTCGTCACGTCCTCTTCGGTGATGTCCATCGCGGGCATCTCGAGTTCGAGACTCTTGTAATTACCCAGTTCAAATTCCGGCATCACTTCAAAGACGGCGCGAAACTTCACGGGCTGGCCTTCGTTGAAATCAAGCTTGTCCACTTTTGGCTGCGAAACCGGCGTGAGTTTTTGCTCCGCAAGGGCCTTTTCCACGCGATCCGGCACCAGCGTTTGCAAAACTTCGCCTTTAATGTCATCCGCAAATTTCCGCCGGATCAGCGAAACGGGCGCTTTGCCGCGGCGGAATCCTGGAATGGTTGCGAGACGCGCGAACTCTTTCGCTACGCTCTCCATCTTCTTCGACACTTCCTCCGCGGGAATTTCCAATTCCAATTCGCGGCGGCAGCTTGCCTCAGCCATGCACTTTTCCTCTTTCCTTTGCCAGCCCGCAGCAGGCAGGCTGGATACGCTTCGGGGAGCAACGTCCGAACGGTTGTCGGCGTGCTTCTCGGAATTTCAAGGTGGAAACTTATCCTGCAATAAGAATCTTGAGTATAGAGCAGGCCCGCCGCACCGTCAATTTAGCGCAATAATAGTCGCTCAGTTTGAATTTTCCAGGGTCGCTACTCAAAAGGTTGAGATCCACGTTCGACGCACTTTCCATTTGCATGCCAATCGCGTCCCGGAAAAATCCGTAGTCGTCCGTGCATATCATTTTGGGCAAAGTCCGGGTACGCGGGAATTGTCGCGCGCGACACCACTAGTTACACTATTCTGACTTGGCGCAAGATCATGGACGGATCGCTCGGCCATCTGGCGCGGCATGGTTTGCGACTAAACCGCCGATTCGGGGTTTAAGGACTTTAGGAGAGGAGCTAAACTAATGAAGACCTTTTTAAGGCTTGGACTGCTTTCGGCTTTTCTGCTCGCATGTTCGCATGCGGCCAGCGCCCAGGTTTCCGTCGGCATCCAAATCGGCGCGCCGCCTCCTCCGCGGGTAATTATTGCTCAAGCGCCGGCGCCCGGTCCGGAATTCGTCTGGGTCGAAGGCTATTGGTATCCCGTCGGCCATCATTATCGCTGGCACGAGGGCTATTGGTCCCGCCCACCGTACGAGGGGGCCGCTTGGGTCCGCCCTCGCTATGAGGGTGGCCGCTACTACGGCGGCTACTGGGAGGGCTCGCATGGCCGCTTCGAGCATAATCATCACTGGGACCATGAGCGCGAACGCGATCACGGCCGCTGGCACGATCGCGACGGCCATGACCACGGCCATGGCCGCGATCACGACCGCGACGACCATTAACCGCCACGTTGCTTTTCGGTAAAGGTGTATTGCAAGCGGCTTTCCGCGAGGGTGCAGCTTTATCCTAAGCGTCAGCGAAGGGATGCTGCGCCCCTTTTGTTTTAGCGGCAGAGCCTGGCTTTAGTCCGCGGCGGCGGGGCGGCTAAGGCCGCTCATTAAGTCGGCGTGCAGCAGGCGGTGAAACAAATGCTCACCGGCTTCGCGGCGCACGGAAAGCCGCCCGGCCACGTAGGCGCGTGACGCTAGCCCTCGCTGCACGGCATCGCAAATGGCCATGTCTTCGTCCTGAACTTTTTCGCTGACTTTGATGCTTGCGCGATGGTGCGGCGCAGCTTTCTTGCTCACGTCCGCGAAATAGTAGTCAAATACCACGGCGCACCTGTCCACGCCCATCGGAAGCACGAGGTTGGTGTCCATCACGCCTTCGTAAGCGTTGATCATGAAGTTCGGGTAAATCCACAGATAAAACGCTCGTCCCTGGCGTGTGGCGGCCACTCCATCCTCCGATTTCTTCCCGGAGGAAAGAGGGCTCGATTGCAAGCACGCGCGCTCGAAATTCTCAATGGTGTATTTCGTATATTCAATGACGCTGCTCAATCCTTTGTGCGCGTGCGGAACGTGATATCCGCCGTCCAGGTAATTGTCCACGTAAACTTTCCAGTTGCATTGCAGCGTGTAAACGCGCCGGTCAAAGAATTTCAGTTTCTTCGCGAGCTGCAGCGGGGCAACCAGGTCCGGAACCTTCCCAAGAAACATCCGCAGCGGCTCCGCGTGCTGATCCAGATTCACATACACAAGATTTTCCCAGGTATCCACCTTTACCGGCACGAGCCCGTTTTTCCCGCGATCAAAATTGCACACGCCTTCGAATTCGACCATTCCTTTTAGCGCGCCGTCATTCCCGTACGTCCAGCCATGGTAAGGGCAGCGGAACTGTTTTGCAGAGCCTTGCGCTTCGGTGACCACGGCTGCCGCGTGATGCCGGCAAACGTTGTAAAACGCGCGCAGCACTCCGTCCTCTCCTCGCGCCACGACGATCGGCTCGCCCGCAACTTCCGCCGTGAAGAACTCCCCTTTCTTTCGCACCTGGTCAGTACGTCCCGCCACCTGCCAAGTGTTTCCGAACACGCACCGCTCTTCCAATTCGGCAATGCCTGTGTCGAAGTACCACGGCGATGGAATGGTCCAGGCATGATCGAGAGGATCGTGCGGATTGTACAAATCCAAAAGCTCGCAAACGTCGCGTTCCATGAATCTCTCCTATTCTGCGCTGCTCACCTTCATACTCCCAAACGCATCCCGAGAGAAGCAAAAACCTCGCCTCGATCAGAGTAACTATGCACTCAAGGCAGTGTTGACGACCAGTGCAACATTCCATACAATTACCGGCGGACCCCTTCCACCGAGGCCCATGGCTGCCTACCGCGTACGTCGCCAATCCATTCCTTCTCACCCGTCCAAGCTCGTTTGGACCGAGGATAAATCCCGCGCTTTGCTTGAATCCGCGCCCGACGCCATGGTGATTGTCGACGCTTTCGGCAAAATCTCCCTCGTCAACGCACAGACAGAAAAGTTGTTTGGGTACAAACGAGAAGAGCTTCTCGGCCAGCCGGTCGAAACTCTCATTCCGGATCGTTTCCATAGGAGCCATGAAGGGCACCGCGCAGAATACTCCCACGCTCCGCGAATGCGCATGATGGGATCGGGGATGGAGCTTTTCGGCCGCCGCAAAGACGGCACAGAATTCCCCGTAGAAATCAGCCTCAGCCCCTTCAAGAGCATGGACGGCATTCTGGTTTTCAGCGCTATCCGCGACATTACTTTGCAGAAGCAAGCCCAGAAAGACCTGGCGGAAGCCAAAGAAAACCTTGAGGTGCGCGTGCGCGAACGCACCGCAGAGCTTCTCCAATCCAACCAGGCGCTAAAGGGAGAAATCGCCCACCGCGAACTTGCTCAGCAGCAGCGTGACAAGGAGCAGCGCCGCGCGTTGGCACTTGAAGAACAACTTCTTAATACGCAAAAGATGGAGGCAATAGGACGGCTGGCCGGCGGCGTCGCACACGACTTTAACAATCTCCTCGGTGTGATACTCGGCAACAGCGAGCTTGTGCTGAGGGCCATTGCTTCCGATGATCCATCGCGGCAACGAATCGAAGAAATCAAAATGGCCGGCGAAGAAGCCGCCTCGTTAACACGCCAGCTGCTCGCTTTGAGCCGCAAACAGCTTCTGAAGGCTCGGGTATTGGACCTAAATGTCGTGCTGACGGACCTGGAGCCGTTGCTGCGGAGGATCATTCAGGAAAGCATCCAGTTCGAACTGCAGCTCGGTGAGCAGGTGGGCCTCATTAAGATTGACCGCAGCCAGTTGGCTCAGGTCATTTTGAATCTCGTTGCCAACGCGCGGGACGCCATGACCGGTGGCGGCCGCCTGAGAGTGGAGACATCAAACACGGAACTTGGTCAATCGTATGCGGATGATCGCGTTGAGGTTGAGCCTGGTCCGTATGTCCAATTGAGCGTAACGGATTCGGGCGCGGGCATGGACCGCGAAACCGTGAGCCGCATTTTCGAGCCCTTTTTCACGACGAAAGAAAAAGGCAAGGGCTCGGGACTTGGCTTGGCAACAGTTTACGGAATCGTCCGCCAGAGCGGGGGCCACATTTGGGTGTACAGCGAGCCCAGGGCTGGGACGACTTTCAAAATCTACTTCCCGCGCGTGGTCGAAGCGTCAGATTCGGCTGCTCGCGCCAAGCCTCCGAAAACTGCGCCGGTTACCTCCGGGACCATCCTGCTCGTGGAGGACTCCAAGCTACTCGCCAAAGTCACGCGAGACTTTCTGGAGAGTGACGGCTACAAGGTTCTAATGGCTTCCAATCCAAAGGAAGCGATTTACATCGCGGACAATTTCCACGAGGACATTCATTTGCTGCTTACGGATGTGGTCATGCCCGAGATGAATGGCCGGGAACTAGCCGAGCAACTTGTAGCGAAACGCCCGCACCTTAAGGTTCTGTATATGTCGGGCTACACGCAGGGGATTTTGTCGGAGCACGCCTTTGAAGCAGTAGATGCTGCTTTCCTTGAAAAACCTTTCTCGCAGCAGACTCTCTCTAAGAAAGTGCGCCAAATCCTGAACGTTGACGGAGCGGGCTGACGCGCAACAAACTCTGCGCTGTCTCGCTGCCGTTCAGTCTACGGCCAGACTCTGGAGTGCCGCTTTATTCCTCAGTACCAGCGTCGACCCATTCAGCTCAATCATCCGCTGGCGTTTGAACGCGCTCAGCGTGCGCGTAACGGTTTCTCTTGAAGTGCCGATCAGTTGCGCCATCTCTTCGTGGGTCAGTGCCAGCTTCACGCGCACAGCCCCATCGGTGCTTGTTACCCCGTTCGACCAATCCAGAAGGAATTTTGCCAGCCGCTCGGGTGCCGATTGGCACAGCCCGATCGAACGCACCAAGTCATACGCTGCTTGACAGTCGCGTCCCAGATGATGCGCAAAATGCAGGCACGCATCTCCGTGCTCGGTTAGGAATTTCAAGAAATCCTCGCGTGCGATGAAGGTCATTTGCGAAGGCTGCAGGACTTCTGCGGTCAGGTCGTGCGGCTTTCCGGTAATTACTGAATTCAACCCCAACCCTTCGCCAGGGCCTGCAATCTTCAATATCAATGTGCGACCGTCGCTGTTGGTTGTGAGCAGTTTTGCCCGCCCCTGGCACAGGATGTAAATCCCGCGGGCGGCCTGGCCCTCCATGAATAGGATGGCGCCGGTGGGGAAAGTGGCGGTGTGCTTAATTTTCTGAAGTGCCTTGAGCGCGGCATCCGAGAGACCGCAAAAGAAGTCGTCGCTGCGCAGTTCGCAGCTGATGCACTCTTCGGCGAATGGGCGACTATGAATTGTGGTTGGCCGTTGGCTGGAATTTCGCCACACTGGGAATCGGGATGCTACTGTAGTCGCCGCTATCATCGGGCTTGCCATGATTTCCTCCAGCCGCCACTGTGTTTCTGCAATAAGGCGAGGGGCAAGCCTTGGGCCGTTTGCTCTTTGAAGCCTAAATCCTGTTCAAATTCGTATAAACAAAAGAAAATAAGTGACTTACTTGAGTTTGTGCTTTGGCCTGGCGGAAGCACAGACCTTTCCCGGTCTAGAGCTATCTGAGTCATTTCGCACATCCCTGCGTGATCTACATCACCCCTCTTTGTGATTTTAAGTCGTGCTTACGCCCTATCTTCGCCTAGCCTTGTTCCCGGCATATAATGCTCGCGCATGGCTAGCTCCCCCTACGAATTGGCAGACGGTCCCGCGGTTCGCCTCGATCGCCGCGAACCTTATCTGCGCCTTCAGTCGGTCACGGTCTTTGTTCGTGACTTGGACCGCAGCGTGGACTTCTACATTCAGCAACTTGGGTTTCATCTGATCTTCGACGCGCGCGTCCAACCGGGGAGCCGCTGGGTCACCGTTGCCCCTCCGGACGGGACCGCAAATCTCACGTTGGTTGCGCCGGAGCGCGATTCGGAACAATACAAGCTGATCGGGCGCCCGGCACAGGTCAGCTTTGTCACCGAGGACGTCATCGGTAAATTTCGCGAGTGGAGCAAGCGTGGTGTCCGCTTCAATTTCGCGCCGCGCCTCAAACGCCTTAAGTACGAAGCGCCGGTGCGCTCGACACAATCCTCAGAATCGCCATCGCCCGCTGCATCGCAAACGCCCGTTTGGGGAGGCGTCTTTACCCGCTTTAAGGATCCCGATGGCAACACGTTTTCGCTGGTCAGCTACGATGAGGTCACGCACGCCGTCGAAGCGCAGCGGCGCGCCATTGCCGAAAAGCTGGAATCCGAGAGGCGCGCTGCGCAGGAGCTCGAAATTGCCAAGCAGGTGCAAGCCCGGCTCTTTCCGCAAAAACTTCCGCCTCTCCAATCTCTCGAATACGCCGGAATTTGTCATCAGGCGCGTCAGGTCGGCGGCGACTACTATGATTTTCTTGAACTCGGCAGCGAGCGCCTTGGCTTGGTCATCGGCGATATTTCCGGGAAGGGAATCGCGGCTGCGCTTTTGATGGCCAATCTACAAGCCAACCTGCGCAGCCAATCCGCGCTCGCTTTGGATCAGCCCGAGCGTCTCTTGCGTTCCGTGAATCAGCTCTTTTGCGAGAGCACGACGGACGGCGCCTTCGCCACACTCTTTTTTGCCGAATACGACGGCCCCGCGCGCCGCTTGCGCTATGCCAACTGCGGCCACCTCGCCGCTCTTCTTCTCCGCGCTAACGATTCCCTCGAACGCTATGAAGCCACCGCCACCGTCCTGGGTGTCTTCAAGAACTGGGACTGCACCATCGGTGAGACCGCACTTTGTCCGGGCGACCTTCTCGCTCTTTACACCGATGGGATCACCGAATCGTTCAACGACGACAGCGAGGAGTTTGGCGAAGACCGCCTCCTCGCCGCCTTGCGCCGCCACCGTTCGCTTTCCACGCACGAGCTTCTTGGCGCCGTCGTCGAGGAGGTTCGCCGCTTCAGTCCCCGCGAGCAACACGACGACATCACGCTCATCGTGGCGAAGAGCCTGTAGAGGCAGGTCCTTAGACCCGCTCTTTCGCCCCTACTTGCGGCGAACGTTTTGATCCACAATTCTAGGGGATCGCGGCGGACACCTGGTTCGAGTACGCGCTCTCAGTACCGGCCGAATCCACTGCTGTGGTCACGTAATAATAGGTCGTTGCGTTTTGAACATTCGAATCGCTATAAGCCAAGCCGCTTATCAACGAACCGTTCAACTTCACGTAGCCGCTCCCGCTCACCGTACTGCGGTACACGTTGTAACCGGCCACGGCCGACATGCTCGCACTCCAACTGAGGGATACGGAATGCGCCGCGCCTGTTCCCGACAACGTGACGGTCCCGGGCGATCCATTCGTATTGCTCACGATGGTGATGCTCCCGCTCACACTCCCAGCGGCGGTTGGGCTGAATTGCACCGTGAGAGTGAGATTTTGGGAGGGGGTGAGCGTCACCGGCGTGCTGCCGCCAGTTACCGTGAAACCCGCTCCGGTCACGCTAACCTGCGATATCGTGACGTTCGCATTGCCGGTATTCGTAATCGTTACGTTTTGTGCTGGCGAAGCCGTACCCGTCGTAACGTTCCCGAAACTGAGGCTGCTTGGGCTGATGCTTAGCGTTAGACTCGATGCAATTCCGGAGCCATTGAGGGCCACCGAAGTTGGTGAAGTCGGCGCGTTGCTTGCGAGGGAGACGCTTCCTGATACCGTGCCAACGGTAGTCGGCAGGAAGGCGAGCGTAATCGTTGTCTGTTGCCCAGCGTTAATGTTCAAGGGCAGCGCGAAGCCGCTGGCGCTAAACATAGGAGCAGTGACAGTTATCTGCGTTATCGTCAACGTGGCCGTTCCCGTGTTGGAAACAATCAAGGCCTGCGACAGGTCTGAGCCGACCACTACGTTTCCGAAGTTGATGGACGCGGCGCTTGTGTGAATGGCGGGAGCCGAAGCTGCGTTCACGGTCAGCGTGGCGGTGCTGCTCGTTGCCGAACCAGCAGAATTGGTCACTATCGCGCGAAACGTCGAGCCACTATCAGCGGTCGTTGTCGCGGGTGTGGTGTAGCTTGATGATGTTGCTCCAGTGATATTCGCACCGTTTTTTTGCCATTGATAATTCAACGGCGCCGTTCCACTCGCCACGACTGCGAAGGTCGCTGTCTGGCCTGCCATCACTGCCTGATTGACCGGTTGCGTGGTAATCGTTGGCGCCACTGGAGCTGGATTCACGGTGAGGGACGCCGCTGTGCTGGTCACTGTCCCCATTGTGTTGCTCACCACCACATTGAACATCGAGCCGCTGTCTGCAGTGGTGGTTGTCGGAGTTGTATAGCTGCTGGCTGTCGCGCCTGCGAGACTCGCCCCATTCTTTTGCCATTGATAGCTCAATGGACCGGGCCCACTTGCTGCCACTGTGAACGTTGCCGTTTGTCCCGCCGTCGTGGTTTGGCTGGCGGGCTCCGAAGTGATGGTCGGAGCGCTCTTTCGGTGGGTCAGAGCGTAAATCGTTCCCTCCGCTACAGCAAAACTGGCACACAGAATCACTCCTGCAGCCAATAACCTGGCAAAACTGGAGCTCTTTGAGTCCAAGAGCGCACCTCCGGTTTTTTGTTGGGTTAATCGGGACGATGAGCTCGCTGGAACTGGGTGTGGCGCGGGGTTTGGAGCTTCGTCGCGCTGGGGTCGCGTCACGCGCGGCTGATTATTCGGGTGGGTCGCCGCGAAGTTTCTAAACCCGGGCTCTGCGCCTGGCCGATTACGTGCGGAGAGTACCCTTGCTGCAGTTTGGAAACCGTCAGACAACAACGGATTTTTCTGTCAGACTTTAACTTCGTTGATTTGTCGGCATTCTACGTATTTACTGAATGGAATAGTAACGGTCGCGGTCGCCCAGGGGATGGCTCGATGGTTGACGTGGCAGCTTCCATTTTCTATTGTCCACTTCTTAGGCTTGTATCCTTCGACTAATCCCGGCATCCAATTCCTCTCAACCATCCGCTCATGAAACTCGTCTCCGTTAACGTCGGGCTCCCACGCCAAGTTACTTGGCACGGCCGCCTTGTTACCACCGGCATCTTCAAGCAAGCCGTTTCAGGGCGCGTCGTCCTTCGCAAACTTAATTTGGACGGGGATCGCCAGGCGGACCTCACCGTTCACGGCGGTGAGTACAAAGCTGTCTACGCCTACCCGTTCGAGCATTATGCTTATTGGAGAAAGGAACTACCCGGACACGATCTTTCGCCAGGCGCTTTCGGGGAGAATTTCACTGTCGAAGGCTTATCGGAAGACTCTGTCCATCTTGGCGACCGCTTTTCCGTTGGTTCCGCCGAAGTGATCGCTACACAGCCGCGCCTCCCATGCTACAAGCTCGGCATTCGCTTTCAGTCCGATGACATGGTGAAACGCTTTCTTGCCAGCGCGCGGACGGGTTTCTATTTTGCCGTGGTCCGCGAAGGCGAAGTCTCCGCGGAGGACCGGATAGCGATGCTCTCCAGCGACCCGAGCGCTGTCCCTGTCTCGGAAATCACTCGCCTGTACGTTGCCAAGAGCCTCAGCGCGGACGACATTGCCGTTATCCATCGCGCTTCAGGAGTTTCTTCCTTCCCTGAGAACTGGAAATCCTACTTCCGCGATCGGCTGAACGGGCGACCCTCTGAATGAAACGCCCAAGCTCCGGGGCGCACCATCACTAGAGAGGCCTTGGGAAAGTTATCCTTTTGTCTGGGCGGAATTACTTGCCTAGAACGGGTTGCATCTTTACCAAGGCGGACTCGAATGGAGCTAAAATTGGTGCGGAAGGAGGGATTTGAACCCCCACGGCCTTTCGGCCACAAGATCCTAAGTCTTGCGCGTCTGCCAGTTCCGCCACTCCCGCAGTGGTCCTTTTATATTACTTGTTTGAGGTTGCGTCGCGCCATCGCGATTTCGCCACGGGATTAGGCGTATATGAGAACATGCGGAAGCGCTCTCGCCGCAGGCCGCTGTTCGCGGGCGATAGTGCTGGATTCGTGGAAGTGCTGAGAGCATAATACACATGCTTAAAACGGAAACGCTTGGTTCGTCCCCCGCCAGGCCCTTGCGCCTAGCCCAGAGGCGCGCGCGCAAAGCCTCGCTGCAAAAGAGGGCAACACAATGATCATTCGCGAGCAGGGCGATCGTCTCGTCCTGATTCGGCAGACAGACCACGCTGTCCTGGCCGGCCATTTTGCGCGCGAATTGGGAAATCACGCCTTCGCCACGCCCGCTCCAGCCCAGTCTTTTATTCTTGCAGCCACTGAGCACGACAACGGCTGGAACGAGTGGGAACTTCTTCCCGAGATAGATCCCGTCACTTTCTTGCCTTACAGCTTCATGTCTATTCCCACCCGTCATCACATAGAGCTTTACCAGCGCGGAATCGAACGAGTCGTAAAAGTCGACCACTACGCCGCACTGCTCGTGAGTCTGCATTGCCTTGGGCTCTACGACCGCACGCGCGCGACCATGCCTGGGTTTTCTGCGAAATACGTCAGAGCGCATGAATCGCAAATCGTCAATGATTTCTTGCAGATGCTTCGGCTCCAGCAGCTGCGCCTGAAAGTGGATTTGCGCGCCGATACCAGGACAAAAGATTTTACAGATGAAAAATGGATCCAGGCTAATTTGCTGCGCCTGGAAGCGCTGGATCGCCTCTCGCTATATTTCTGCATGGGACCGCTCGAGGCCGCGACGATTGACGCGGTTCCCGCCGATTACAGCGGCACGGAGGTCGATTGGGATTTGGAACCTGACGGGGCCACGGCCGCAACCATTGAACCGTATCCGTTTCGCCGCGACCCGCTGGAGATCAGCATTCTGGCGCGCCGTATTCCGCGGCGGCGTTACTCCGACGACTTGGATTTGCGGAAAACGCTGGGACAGGCTCCTTACTTCGCACTGAAGTACACGCTGCGCGCTGGTGGCGCACGCATGCGCGCGGGGGCCGGGGGAACCTGATCAGGTCAATTCGCGGCCGCGCGTCTCTGGAAGCAGCAGCGCCAAAAATGCCGCAGCGAGAAACGCTCCCGCCAACAAGAGAAACGCGGGAAGAAATCCGAATCGGGTTGCCATCGCTCCCACCGCAAACGGCGCGGCTGCGGACAAGCCGCGGCCCAAGTTATAACTGAGGCCCATCGCTGCAGCGCGAATCTCTCCAGGGAAAAGTTCGCTGGCAATGGCGGCGTAGCCGGAGAAAAATCCGGTACCGAAAAATGCGACAAATGGTCCGAGGAGCATGAGCATAAGCGGATTTCGAATGACTCCATAAAGCGGCACGAGCATCGCGGCCACAAGCAAGTAGGCGAAATACGGTTTGCGCCGGCCAAACGCGTCGGCGAAAAAACCGAATGAGGCATAGCCGAGCCATTTTCCCGGCGAGAGCACCAGATACAACGTTGTGGCCGCGGCGAGCGTGAATCCCCGGCCTCCCTGCGAAACTGGAAGAGACAAGTAGCTCGGAATCCACGTGAACAGTCCCCAGTAGCCGAACATTGCGCAGGCATTCATGGTGGTGGCTAGGATTCCGTTGCGTAACACGTCTTTTTTAAGAAGCTTTTGCAGCACACCTGATTTTTTTTCTTTCGCACGGCTTTTCCATAGCTCGGGTTCCGGCACGCCCCGGTAAATCCAGAGGGTAAGCAGAGCGGGAAGCACACCAACAAAAAAAACGGCGCGCCAACCGAATTTGGGAAACACGATCAGCACGACGACGGCGGCGACAGCTTCGCCGATGGCGTAAGTGGATTGCATCAGTCCAAGCGCTTTGCCGCGATGTTCAGCGCGCCAGGTTTCAGCGATGAGCGCCGCGCCGGTGCTCCATTCGCCTCCCATGCCCAGGCCGAGGAGAAAACGAAAGACGCCGAGTTGCGTAATGGAATGCGAAAAACCGCAAGCGGCGCTGGAAATAGAATAAACGAGAATGGAAGCCATCAGCGCGCGCGTGCGGCCTATGCGGTCGGCAAGAACGCCGAACAATAAACCGCCAATGGCGGAGGCGGCAAGAGTCAACGAGTTTAGGAGCCCACCGGTGGACTTCGTCATGCCGAACTCGATCATCAAATACGCCAGGACGAAGGAGTACAGCATCACGTCCATCGCGTCGAGCATCCAGCCGAGCCCACCAGCGATGAGGGATCTGCGTTCCGCGGGAGAAATTTCCCGCGGCCATGTGAAGGGTGAAGAAGAACGCGCGGAGGCGTCAGCTGGGACGGAAACGCCAGTTGTCATTTGTTCTCGCCGCTTAGTTTGTCAATTTCACGAGTGTGTCGCGCGTTCAATGCCCTCGGAAATGCGCAGGATCACCAGCGTCAGCTCCAAGAGCATCCGCAAAACGAGAATGCCCACAAACAGACCCAAGATTCCTGCTACAAGAGCGATGAGTCCGTCCGCGGGGGAAGTCTGGAAGCCCACAACAGTGTAAGCAACTACGGCAATTCCGCCTGCGAGAATCCCAATGATATAGAGAAGCTTAACGATGCGGCGAGCGAGCATTTGCTGAAACGAGAATTCGAACAGACCCGCAAAGAAGTTCTTATCGTCGGGCATGTAGCCTCCTGGCAAGATTTCGATGACGAGCAGGGCTTTATCTTAGGTACGGCCATTTGGTGATATAAGTCAAGATGCTTGTGCGCTGATCGAGGCAATCCATAAAAGCTCAGGTGAAACGCTCTGGATTGCGGTGACGTCCATCCCTTGCGAGTGTGGGGACTGACGGTGCGAGCATAAATGGCGCGAAGCGAGTCGGAGATTCCAATTCTTCAGGAGAAAAGCAATGAGTGGTCTGAGGAGATCTGTAGTTTGTTGTTTCTTTTCACTTTTCTTGAATCTATTTGGGCAATTGCACACGTCTATGCACGCCCAGACGTTGGACGAGAAATCTCTTAGGGGCATGAAATGGCGGCAGATTGGGCCATTTCGCGGCGGGAGGGCCCTGGCCGTGACGGGCGTAGCAGCCGATCCGGAGACGTATTACTTCGGAGCGGTCGCGGGAGGGGTGTGGAAAACAACGAATGGCGGACTAACTTGGACGCCGATGACTGACAAAACCGGAATTATGTCCGTCGGGGCGATCGCGGTGGCCCCTTCCGATGCGAACGTGGTTTACGTGGGCACTGGCGAGTCGTGCATTCGCGGAAACATTTCTTATGGCGACGGGATGTACAAGTCCGTGGACGGCGGAAAGACATGGGCGCACATCGGACTGGAGGAAACGCAGCACATCGCGAAGATCGTGGTGCATCCACAGAATCCGGACATTCTGTATGTGGCGGCGTTGGGGCACGCATACGGTTCAAACGAAATGCGCGGGGTGTTCCGTTCCAGCGACGGCGGCAAAACATGGCAAAAAGCGCTGTACAAGGACAACAAAACCGGCGCCATCGATCTCGTTTTTGACCCGAATAATCCTCACATTCTGTTTGCCGCGCTTTGGGAAGCGCAACGTACGCCCTGGGGTATGACCAGCGGGGGGCCTGGAAGCGGGCTGTATCGTTCCGGGGACGATGGGGCAACTTGGAAGCGACTCGAAGGGCATGGGCTGCCCAGCGGAGTGCTAGGGCGCATAGGCGTTTCCGTGTCCGGCGCGGACGGCAATCGCGTGTACGCAATCATTGAGGCGGAAAAGGGCGGAATCTACCGGAGCGAGGATGGAGGCGAAAGCTGGAAACTGATTAATCCCGATCATCGCTTCACTCAGCGTGCCTGGTATTTTCATCACATCTTTGCCGATCCGAAGAACGCGGAAACGGTGTATGTGCTGAACACGGGAGTTTCGCGCTCGAGCGATGGCGGGAAGACCTTCGAGTTCATTCGCGCGCCGCACGGCGACAATCATGGCCTGTGGATCGATCCCACACACCCGCAATGGATGATCGTGGCGAACGATGGCGGAGCAAGCGTGTCGCACGACACGGGCAAGAGCTGGACGATGGAAGGCAACCAGCCGACCGCACAGTTTTATCACGTGGCCACGGACAATGCCGTTCCTTATAAGGTGTACGGCGCGCAACAGGATAATTCCACGGTGGCGATTGCCAGTCGAGGTGACGGCATTGCGATTGACCGGCCAGATTGGTACAGCGTAGGCGGAGGCGAGTCGGGGTATGTTGTCCCGGATCCGCGAGAGCCCATGGTGGTTTTCGCGGGCTCGTACGATGGTTTGATCACGCGCTTCGACAAGAGGACTGGTCAGGAGCAGGACATCTCTGCATGGCCACTGAATCCGATGGGAGCGGGCGCTGCGGAGCTGAAGCATCGTTTCCAATGGACTGCGCCGATTCTCGTTTCGCCGAACGATCCCAGCGTGGTTTATCACGGTGGGGAAGCCGTTTTCAAAACGGCGGACGGCGGCATGAGCTGGACGGCAATCAGCGGAGACCTCACGCGAAACGACAAGAAGAAACAGCAGTCTTCCGGCGGGCCACTGACGCAGGACAACACGAGCGTCGAATACTACGACACGGTGTTCGCGCTGGCGGAGTCTCCCGTGGAGAAAGGTGTGATCTGGGCGGGCACGGACGACGGGCTCGTGCAGGTCACACGAGATGGGGGACAGCACTGGACCAACGTCAGCTCGAAAGAATTTGGTGAGTGGCGTTTGGTGAGCCTCATCGATGCGTCGCCCCACACCGCTGGCGCTGCGTATGTGGCCATCGACCGGCACAAGCTCGACGATTACAAGCCATATGCTTTCAAGACCACCGACTATGGGAAGAGTTGGACGAGGATTACGACGGGGCTGCCAGAGAACAGTTACGTGCATGCGGTGAAGGAAGATCCCATGAAGAAAGGGCTGCTTTTTGCCGGTACCGAAACTGGAATCTATGCTTCGTTTGACGACGGTGGGCACTGGCAATCGCTGAAGCTGAATCTGCCCACGACGCCTATACACGATTTGACCGTGAAGAATGACGATCTGATCGCAGCGACGCACGGAAGAGCTTTCTGGATTCTCGACGACATTTCACCGCTGCGCCAAATGAGCGCAACGACGGCAAACGAGGATGCACATCTTTACCAGCCCGCTGCCGCGATACGCTTTCGCGGCCCCGGATTCGCGCTGCCAGCAACTGTCCCCGTGGGTGCAAATCCGCCGACGGGACTAATCATCGATTATTTCCTGAAGAGTGCCCCGAAGGATGCCGTGGAGCTGGAGATTCTCGACGCGAAAGGCAAAGTTGTGCGCAAAATCTCGAGCAAGAAAGGAGCCGAAGGTGCTTCCCCGGATGAGGAGGAATTCGGCATCGCACGGACGGGAGAAAAACTGCCGGCCGAGGAAGGCCTCAACCGCTTTGTATGGGACATGCGCAGCGAAGCCCCGTCGCGAGTGCCGGGAGCGGTTAGCTGGGGCGGGCGGCCCACAGGTCCATTGGTTGTGCCGGGAACTTACCAGGTCAAGTTGGGCGTGGGCGGCAAGTCATTTACAGCCTCAGCTGAAATTCAAAAGGATCCTCGTGTGAGCGCATCGCAAGCGGATCTGGAAAAGCAAAATGCGCTGGCAATGCGCATCCGCGATAGGGTCAGCGCCGGGCACGAAGCAGTGAACCAGATCCGCAGTGTGCGTGAGCAGCTCGAGGGACTGAAAAAACGGTTGGGCGCAGACAACGGATCCAAGCCTGTCTTGGACTCCGGCGACGCGCTGAAAAAAAAGATGGATGCCGTGGAAGAAAAAATCATTCAGCCAAAGTCCAAGAGCGGGGAAGACCCATTAAATTACCCGATCCAAGTGACGGACCAACTGATGGCGCTGCAGGGAACCGTGGAAAGCGCGGACGCTGCGCCCACTGCGCAGTGTTATGTGGTCTTCGATGAACTGAACGCAAGATTGGAAACCGAACTGGCCGCGTGGCGCGAGATCCAATCCAAGGATCTGATGAGTTTGAATGAATTGATGAAGAAGAACAACGTTCCGTCCATTGCGCCGGCCGTCGAGAAAGCTAGGGAAGGGGCGGAATAAACCGCGCGTTGGTGCGGAGTGCGGACCTGTTTGGCCTTGACAATGGCGGCGCGGGCGTCCATCTTGATTGGCTTTGCTCCCCATCGCGTTTATGACCGTGCGATTGGCTAAGTAAAGGCCAAAATATGACCAAGGTCCGGCTTTGTTTCCACGATCGCTGTTTCGATGGCACGGCTTCTGCCGCTTTGTTTTACCGCTTCTACCGCGAGAAGTTTAATAAGGATGCCCAGTTCGCGTTCACCGGCATGACTCACCGCGCGTCGCAACCATGGGACGACCACATCTTCGACGGCGATGAAAACGCCATCGTGGACTTCAAATATTCCAGCTCGCCGAAGGTGACCTGGTGGTTCGATCACCACCAGAGCGCATTCCTCACCGCGGCCGACGCTGAGCATTTCCGCCGCCGATCTCTGGATCACATGTTTTACGATCCGGAGTTCAGGTCGTGCACCAAACTGATCGCTACGGTGACATATGAGCAATTCGGATTCGATACCGCGCAGCTCGCGGAGTTGATTCATTGGGGGGACATTATCGACGGAGCGCAATATCCAACGCCACAAGCGGCGGTGGAACTGGCGGAGCCCGCGACACAACTCGCGCTCGTAATTGAAGCGGCGCCTGAAAACGGCTTGCCAGCGCAGATGATTCCCGACCTGGCGTACCGGCCCCTAAGTGAAATGGTGAAGCTGCCGGTCGTCGCCAGGCATCTCGATCCCCTACTGGAACGGCATCGCAGGTCCATCGAAATTCTGCGCCAACGCATCGAAGCGCGTGATGGCGTGATTTTTTTTGATGTGAGCGATCTAGACCTGGAAGGCTACAACAAGTTTATTCCTTATTTGTTGCATCCTGAAGCCGTGTATTCCGTAAGCGTGAGCGCCTCGCCGGTGCGGGCAAAGGTTTCGCTGGGCACGAATCCGTGGAATCAGGCGACCGCGAACCAAAATCTGGCCTCCCTTGCTGAAAAGCATGGAGGCGGCGGCCATCCACGCGTTTCCGCAATTTCTTTTGAGCCGGACAATTTGGCTCACGCGCGCGAAGTTGCGCGGGCCCTTGCCGTTACTTTGCGGCATAAGTAAGCCCTGTTTTCGCAGTTCACAAGTCTCTTAACCCTGAACACATCGCTCGCATTTTTGGGGCGCTTCATTCTCAGCGCATCGACAAATTTTGTTGTCCCGTGTAAAATTTAAAAATCACCTCGTGGACCGGTAGCTCAATGGTAGAGCAGCTGACTCTTAATCAGCGGGTTGGAGGTTCGAGTCCTCCCCGGTTCACCAACATATCCTGAACCAACTCAATGATTTAGCGCATAGTGGCGAGCTGTGTTGTCCAGCCGCTAACGTGCTGGAAGGTTTCGGATTGCGGTTATTGCCACCACTTCGATGGTTTGTCGCTCAATTTGAGTTTTCTGAAGAAATTGCCATCTCGAGTTTTTCTCGTGCTTGTGAGAGTGTCTCCTCGAAGTTGGGCGAGCGAAGACGGTCGACTATCACGCGCAACCTGGTGCAGATATCGCAATCTATGTGCGAATTAATCGACATTCCCACAGCGTCGAGTTCGGCGGCTCGAGTTCTTTGCGCGGCTTCATCGACCAGCTTTTTCAGATCCAGCAGCGCCAGATGGGCATCGCGCGCTGCAAGCGCTCTCTTTTGCATGTCAATGCGTTTCATCGAATCGCACTCCTAGAAGTTCTACGGTCGCGGGGACAGTAGACTACACCTAGGGGGTGTTTTATGGAAGGGCAATAACTAATTTTCGTCCTGGGCTATGGCTTACTCCCGGCTGCAGGCTTTTTTTGACATTAGCGGCGGCCGGCGGACTTTGCGGCCCTCGAAGCAGCCAGCCGCTGCCGTGCATAATCGCTCCAGGGGCTCGCAGGATCGAGTTGCAAATAGCTCTGCCAGTGTTCGCGCGCTTCGTCGCAAGCTCCCAGCTTTTCACAAACCAACGCAAGATTGTAGCGCGCGTCCGGATGGCCAGGATCGAGGCGCACGGCTTGGCGAAGATGCTGCCGCGCCTCTTCCAGCTGACCCATTTCTTCCAGGACGCTTCCTAGATTCGAGTGCGCCAGGCCGCTGTGAGGATCCGATTCAATCGCGCGTTGGAAACACTCGGATGCCTTCTCGAAATTTCCTTGTTCATAGTACAGCGTTCCGCAATTTAGCAGCGCGTCGACACGCCGCGGATCGCGATGCAAAGCGTTTTCGTACGCGTGAATCGCTTCGGCCCACGTTTTCCGATTCGCCCGGTCCGCTTCGTAGTCGAGCGCTACGGCGAACCATTCGTCCGCACCGCGCTCGGAAATGACCTGAACTTCTTCGTCCAGTTGGCGCGTTTCGAAATTCATGACGAACTGGCCGCTGAGCGGTTCGAGCCGCGCTCCTTCACGTTCCACGATGACGTCCTTTCCGTCAGAAAGAACGCGCAGCTCGGTTAAAGGCGCTTGCACCTGCGAAAGCTTTTCGCGCAGCGCCGCGAGCGCGCGACGCAGGCGCGTCGCGGGAACGCCGTTTTCAATCAATTGCTTTACTGTGCGCAGAGCAATGAGGTCGCTGAAGTCGTAAAAGCGATTGCCTTGATCTTTTCGCGCGGAAACTAGTTCGAGGCGGTCCCAATAATCCAATTGTTTTGGAGACAAACCCAGAATTCGCTGCACTTCGTCGCGGCTGAATCGGTCCGTGGTACCCATGAAAAATGATTTTACTGCTTTTTCTAGCCGACGGCTTTCTTGCCCTTCTTCGGCACTGCCACCGGGCCCGCAGCGGGCTCGACGGCGCGAACGGGCGGCTTCTTCGCAGGCGCTTGTTTTTCTGCAAGGCTCTTCTTCAGCGCCTCCATCAAGTCGATTACCGGAGCCATGTGCGGCTGCGCCACTTCGGTCACTTCCTGGCCCTTGAGCTTAGCAGCAATCATCGCGCGCACGTTTTCCTGGTACGTGTCCTTATATTTCTGCGGCTCGAAAGGCACGGCGAGGTTTTCGATCAATTGCTGCGCCAGCTTTTTCTCTTGATCTTTTAGCTCGACCTTGTCGGTCGAAGACGATTCGGCCGCGCGAATTTCGTTCGAATAGAACATGGTATGCAGCGTCATGCCTTTCGTGCCCGGGCGAATCACAACGATGTGTTCGCGCTGATGCATGGTGAGCTTTGCGATAGCCGCGTAGCCTGACTCCACCATCGCGCTCATCAGCAACTGGTAGGCTTTCACGCCGCCTTCGTCCGGCGCAAGATAATAAGACGCGTCGAAATACAGCGGATCGACTTCAGCGAGCTTTACGAACTCCATAATTTCCGCGACGCGCGCGGAGGCTGGCTCGATCTTTTCAAGCTCCTTTTCGTCGAAGAGCACGTACTGATCTTTTTCGTACTCGAAGCCCTTCACAACCTCGGAGCGCTCGATGATGCGGTTGTGCGTGGGGCAAAATAACGGCTGCTTAACGCGCGTATGGCATTCCTTGTGGAGCTGGTTGAAGCTGATGCGCTCGCTCCGCGCAGCGGTCGTCATACGTACCGGGATCGAAATCAAACCGAAAGTGAGGTGCCCTTTCCAGACGGTTGAAGCCATTCTCAAACTCCTCTGCGCCAGCTAAACCGGCGAGGCGAAATGAATGCAAAGAGCCCCAAGGGTCGATTTAAACGTCAGTTTGTAAGATTAGTCGGCCCTCGTTCGGTAATGCAAGTCCAATCTTTGCCTGAGGTTACACAAAAAGAATGCCACTACACGTTCGCCTAAGTTCTGTGGGAGCCGGCCCAACGCGGGAGGGTCCAGCGACTAGCGTAGGGTAGAATGCACGCATGGCGAAACTGGACGAATACAGGAGGAAGCGGAGATTTGATCGCACGCCGGAGCCTGCGGGCGAACCGGAAGCGGCCGAAACTAAGAAGGACCTGTCCGCAGAAGCAAGCAAGCGCACGCGTCTACTCAAGCCAATGCCCAAGCTGCGCTTGGAAGTGCGTCCTGCGGCGGAGTACGGAAATACCTTTGTGGTGCAAAAACATTCCGCCACGAGGCTGCACTACGACTTCCGGCTGGCCATTGACGGGACGCTGAAATCTTGGGCCGTGCCGAAGGGGCCTTCGCAGAGCCATGCGGACAAGCGGCTGGCGGTGCAAACCGAAGATCACCCGCTGGAATACGGCAACTTCGAGGGAAAAATCCCGGAAGGGAATTACGGTGCAGGAACCGTGATGGTTTGGGATCGCGGAACTTTTGTCGTGGAAGACGATCCCGGCAAAGTCCTGAAGTCAAACCTCGACGCGCTGGAACGGCTGGAACGAGGCGAGATCAAGTTCAATCTGAACGGAGAGAAGCTGCGCGGTAGCTTCGTTCTCGTCAAAATCAAGCGCAGCGAAAAAGGAAACGAATGGCTGCTCATCAAACACAAAGACGCCGCAGAAGATCCGAAGTGGAATATTGATGAGCAGGACGGCTCGGTTCTTACCGGCCGAGTGATTAAAGAAATTGCCGAGCAGGCGCCGCCGAAGCGCAGCCCTGGCCCGCTCTACGCCTCGGATTTGCAAGGCGCGCGCAAAAGTGCGATGCCATCGCGCATCGAGCCGATGCTGGCGACGATTGGCGAGCATCCTTTCTCCGATCCGAACTGGCTGTTTGAAATTAAGTGGGACGGCGTGCGCGCTCTGGCATGGGTCGAGGGCGGGGCGGTGAAGCTGCGTTCGCGCAACCATATCGACATCGCCAGCCGCTACCCCGAAATGGCGGCACTTCCCAAAGTTTTCGCGGGCCGACAGGCGATTCTCGATGGCGAAATTGTCGCGCTGGACGAGCGCGGGCACAGCAGCTTCCAGCGATTGCAGGAGCGCATGCACGTTCGCGCGCCCGCGGAAAAGCTGATTCGCGAGACGCCGGTAGTTTATTTCGCCTTCGATCTTCTCTACTGCGACGGTTATGACCTGCGGGAAGCACCGCTGCTTGAACGCAAGCAGCTCCTGGGTCGATTGCTTCACGCAACCCAACAGTTTCGCTATTCCGACCACCAGTTGGAGCACGGAAAAGAATTGTTCGAGCTGGCAAGGGAGAGCGGCTTGGAAGGAATTGTGGCGAAGCGTGCCGACAGCGTTTACGTGGGCGACCGGAGCGCGAGTTGGACGAAGCTGAAAGTAAGTCAGACACTTGACGCGGTGGTCGGGGGTTGGACTGAGGCGCGCACCGAAGCGATTCCCTTCGGTTCGTTGCTCCTGGGTCTATATGAAGGGAAGAAGCTGCACTTTATCGGACACGTAGGCAGTGGATTTGACAACAAGAAGCACGCCGACCTGAGCGGCAAATGGAAAGAGCTGGCTGTGTCTGCGTGCCCGTTTAACGCGGTGCCTGTGACCAACGAGAAACCTTCGTGGGTCAAGCCGGGTGTGGTTGCGCGCGTGAAGTTTGGCGGCTGGACTCAGGAAAAATACTTGCGCCATCCCGTTTTTCTGGGGATTCGCGAGGACGTGCGGCCTGAAGATTGTAAATGGGAGAGTGAGGCTGAGGTCGCTGCTCTTGCTCCTGTTTCTGCGCCTACTGTGGTTCGGGCGCCTGAAGTTGTGGGGCGCGTCATCAGCGGAAAAGCGCAGATTGAAGCGGAACTGTTCAAGGGGCGCGCAGAGACCATCAACATCGAGCTGGAAGGGAAGAGGCTGCGCTTCAGCAATCTGAACAAAGTGTATTTTCCGGAATCCGGCTACACCAAGCGCGAGCTTCTTGCCTACTACTACCGCATGGCGGATTACATTTTGCCGTTTCTCAAGGACCGCGCGTTGGTTCTGCGGCGTTATCCGGATGGAATCAACGGCCAGGCATTTTTCCAAAAGGATCTGCGCGAAGGCGTGCCAGAATGGTTCAAGACCGTGCCGCTCGAGTCCGAAGAAAAAGGAAAGCAGATTCACTACGCAACAGCGGATGACCGCGCCTCTCTTTTGTTTTTAGCGGGACTGGGCTGCATCGACCACAATCCCTGGTCCAGCCGCCTCGACGATCTCGAGCATCCGGATTACTTCTTCTTCGATCTCGATCCTTCCGACGGCACGGACTTTTCCGTGGTCATCACGATCGCGCGCGCGCTGCATGAAAAGCTGGAAGAATTGGGGGTCGTGAGTTTCCTGAAGACTTCGGGCGCGACCGGAATCCACATTTTCATTCCAGTGGAGCCCGTCTATACCTACGAGCAATTGCGAACTTTTGGAGAAATCATCGCTCGAACGGTGAGCGCGCAACATTCCAATCTGGTGACCAACGAGCGGTCGGTCGCGAAAAGGCCAGCGGGGCGCGTGCTCATCGACGTGCAACAAAACGCCATGGGCCGTCCGCTGGCCGCTGCTTACAGTGTGCGCGCATTTCCAAAAGCGCCGGTTTCCACGCCAGTTTTGCCGCGCGAATTACGGCCGAGCCTGCGCCCGGAGAACCTGAATGTCAGAACCATCTTTGGGCGGCTTAAAGAGAAGGGCGATCTGTGGAAGGATTTCTGGAAGATCCGCCAAAGAATCGAAGGGGCTATCGAGGCGCTGAGCAGTCACATGGCGCACAAGTCCAAGAGCTAGAACTCAAAAAGAGTTCGTGGGGCTGCCGGACTTCCGGCTGGCATTGCTGTGTGATTAAATTCTCTTTCTTCGGAGGTGCGTTATTTCTCCCCAAGGTCAGCTTCGCGTCGGCACATCGGGTTACTCCTACAAGCAGTGGAAAGGGAATTTTTATCCTGAAAAACTGCCCGACAAGCAGATGCTGAGCTACTACGCGACGCAGTTTTCGACGGTGGAGATCAATCACACGTTTTATCGCATGCCAGTCGAAAATCTGTTGCTCAACTGGGCAAAAAGCGTTCCGGAAGGATTCCGGTTTGCGTTGAAAGCGAACCAGCAAATCACCCACATTCAAAGGCTGCGCGGCTGCGAGAGCACGTTGAAGCGTTTCCTTGAAGTGGCGAGTGTGTTGAACGAGGGCGACCACCTCGGGCCGATCCTCGTGCAACTGCCGCCGACATTTAAGTTTGACCAGCCTTTGCTCGAAGAATTTCTGGCGCTGCGTCCGCCGGCCTTCAAGTTTGCTTTTGAAGTGCGCCACGCGTCGTGGTACACGGAAGAAACATACACCGTTCTTCGCAAGCACGAGACTGGCCTGTGTCTGTCCGAAACGGACAAGCAGACTCCTCCCGAGGTTCTTACTGCGGACTTCACGTATGCGCGGCTTCGACTGGAAGACTACACGGCGAAGCAGCTCGCTGCTTGGAGAAATCGATTCGATGGTTGGATGACCCAGGGCGTGGACGTGTACGCCTATTGCAAGCACGAAGACGAAGGCAAAGGGCCAGCGTATGCTCGCGCGATTTTGGGAAAGCGATAGTTCGTCAGCGAAAAAATGAGCGAAGATCGTGTCTCCCCATTAGCGCGAAATGCTTACGTCCGTCTTTCGCGGAGTCAACATGAGGTCCGTCTTGCTTCATTTGCCCTGGCCCACTAAGACAAAACCGGGGCAGAAATAAGGATAACGCCACAGTGGGCTTTCGCAGCGAAGACTCAGCTTTGCCTCGCATTAAGCAGCGCTCTATTCTCGTAAGCCAACTGATTTTGCTAAACTAGTCTAGTCGCTGGTGAACGATCCTAGCGCCAAAGAAGAAGCGCACTTGCGGTCCAGTGGCTAACTTCATGAAACTTGTCCGGCAAAAGGGCGCTCAAAGCGGGCTGACGCTCCTCGAGTTGATCCTTGCGTGTTCTATCCTCTTGATTTTATCTACCGCAGCATTGCCGACTCTCAAGTACACGGTTATCCGCTCGAAAGAATACGAACTTCGCCGCGATCTCCGGGAGATGCGTAACGCCATTGACCATTACAAAGATCTTGCCGACCGCAACCTCGTACGCGTGCAGGTCGGAAGCGAAGGGTATCCTCCCGACCTCGACACTCTCGTCCAGGGCGTGCAATATGGCGCCGGTGGCCAGCAGAAAATACGATTTCTGCGACGGATTCCTGTGGATCCCATGACGGGACAAACCGAGTGGAACCTGCAGTCTGTTCAGGATGATCCAGACTCGAACAGCTGGGGCGGGAGCAATGTCTTCGACGTCCATTCGAAGTCGCAAGGCACCGCACTGGATGGAACAAAGTATTCCGAGTGGTGAACGCATCTCGGGTTTCCGCTTGGAATATCTGCGACTCTTACCCTAACCTGGGCAGAATCGTAAGGTTCCATAGCATCACGTAATTGCGGTTGGGATGTGGCTAAAAAATCGGATTGCCTAAGGGGTTCGGTGAAGCCTTCCGAGACTAAAAAGCAGTAGCCGGGAAACTGGCTGCTAGCAGCAGTTGAGTTGATCCAAATACTTCACCTCAATCCAAATACTTGACCTCAATTCGTCTCATGCGAGCTCAGTCATAAAACGCTCTTTTCATGGGAGGAACTCGATATTTCGCTATGTTAAATTCCTGTAACTCACATTGACCCGTTTGAGTGTGTGTGCGATATATTTCCGCGTGAAACGGTTTAGAGTTTCCCATTCTACGGCCTGTTTGTGATCTCTAGCCGATCGCTGGCACGCACAAGAGAGAAATCATGGGGACGCGGGTTCAGAATTTGTGCGCCTTCGCGCGGCAGGCGCCCAAAAGCGCTGCGCGATTTGGCGCATGGCTCTTTGTCGCGGTATTTGCCGCAAGAGCATTTACCTCGTCGTCTCTATATTTTGGCGACGGACCTGCCCACCTGACTGCGATCCAGGCGCGAACGTATGTGATTCAGGCGCCTGGTTACTGGCTATTCGCTCGAACAGCGTCCCTTTTTCCTGATCCGGAAATTGCCATCTCGGTAATGAATTGGTTGTTTTCCGCGGCCGGCGCTATCTTTTTTTATCTCGTCGCTCGCAAATTTGCCTCCGAAGGGGTAGCTCGTCTGAGCGCGCTCCTCTATGCGGTAGTATTCTTCGGCTGGTTTTCCGGGAACGTTCATAGTACCCATGCCTCCCAGCTGTTTTTCCCCATCGCTTCCTTTTTCTTCATCCTGAAATACCAAGAGGAGCCCCGGCAAAAATGGCTGATTTGGGCTGGAGTCGCCTTTGTGCTCGGTGCTGGATTTAGACCTTCCGACGGAGTCTTCTTCTCCCCGGTATTTCTGTACGCTCTCATCAAAGCCCGACGGAAAGATGCGATCATCGCGGCTACAATGGCGTGCGTGGTAGGACTCGCGTGGTTGATTCCCCAGCAGATTGCATTACGGAATGTAGTCAACAACAGTGTTAGAAGCCAAATGATGGTTGCAGCGAGCGGTCCCTTGGTCAGCGGGCTCAGTCAGTACGCACTCAGCAACACTCTCCGATACGTCTTGCCGTTGGCTCTGGCCTTCTTCCCGCTGATCCCTCTGATCTTTCGCGCCAAGTCGTTCCCATTGTGGCTTTGGATCGTGCCCGGCTCAGCCTTCTTCCTTCTGATCTTCATCTCGGAGGCTACCTACACAAACTGGATGCTGGCTCCCCTGATCCTACTTGCGATCATCAGCCCGCAGGTATCGGACAGGCGAAAAATGTGGCTCATTGCCGCCTGTATATGCCTCAACTTGCTCTTCTATTTTGCTTGGAGACCAATCAAGTTGGCGAACGCGCGCCTTCAAAAGGCCGAGTACCTCGTTGAGGCGGACGTGGGCAAATACACCTTCTACTCCGTCCGCAATCACCGTCAGCTAACTCTAAGCGAACTACTCAATGTGCCTCCGTCACACCGCCAAGCTAACGCTCACGGAGCAGCGGCGAACCCACCGTGGGATTGAGTAGGGTTGAAGGCTGGCGAGTTAGGTTCGGGGACGCTCAATTGAATGGACTGGCCGAGCGGCCGAGTTCGAGAGCTCTTGGCCGAGTTTGATCGGAGAGATTGGGGCGGAGTTCCCGACGATAAACCGCCGCCAAATCGCCCACCGCCTGATTTCTCATCCGCTTCGTCTTGTCGACCTAGTTGTGAATGCCAATGCAGGAAATGGACTTAAATGCAGCTTCGGACGTGCCGGCTTGTTGAATGACCACAGTCACTTTATTGGCTGCCACTCTAGAAACTCCTTGCAGTATCGGGATGCCCGAGGACACCGCTCCAGCGGTGCAAGTGGGGATGTAATTTGTGTCGGCAAAGGGAGACGGCCACGTCACATCGCAACTCGCCGCGCCCGTCCAAGGTGTTGTGCCGCCAGTAGTCGCGCATGTGCGAATATCTGCGGAGACTTTTTGAATTTCTCCGATAATGTGGTCCGAACCATTCGCAGCATCGCGCCAGCCAATGTGCTCATTGTTCGCGAGGCACAACTGGCAGCCAGGAGCCGAAGCAACGGCGGTATTCTGTGACAGAAAATCCAAACGTATCTTGCCGTTCGCAACATCAAAGATAGCAAAATTGTTGAAGTTATCCTTAATAAACCGCCACTTCGCTGTGCCGCGGTCAGAAAAGTCCATCCAGGTGCTAGCCACGCCAGTCTTGCCTGTGTCGAGATCCAGCATAATCTGGTTGCCGTCCGTGTAGCTGCGAAATACGGCTGAGCCATTCGCATTGAAAAGGTATTTCACCGGACTCTTATCGGTGCTAGTGTTTCCGGGGATGGAGAAGATTCGATTGGTTCCCTGAACGATCTGGAAGTTGGCGTAATCCAAAGTCCAAGGCATGATGTTGGCTCCCGGCCTGCCACCATAACCGTAGTACAAGAGGTCAACACCCTGATTTGAAAACCCGCTGATTTCATTTAGAATGATATTCCCGAGTGTTCCGTTGTCGTTGGCCTTCCAAATGTTTGAGGCGCTGATTGCGCTGACGATTCCCCAATTCGAAGCAGATTCTTGGATGTGAATTACATTGTCGGTGTGAGGGCCTTGTACAAAGCTGTCGCGCACATGGACGGCCGCAGCGTCTTTTATCAAAACGCCATCGGAGATGTTCCCCACCGAACCGGTATCATCCTCCATGTATAACCCGTTGATTCCTATGGCCGTCATCGTTGGACCGTATGGATTTCCGCCGCCGCCATCGATTTTCATCATCGGCTGATTGGGTCCAGGCGTATTGCAAATACCGTTTGTCCATTGTACTGCAGCGGTCCCAACCAACTTATCGGCCGTAATGCTGCAGGGCTGGCTTTTTCCCTTTCCCGTACCGCCGGCCCATACGTTAACAACATTCAAAGGACCAGCGCCGTGAATACGAATGCCTTGATTCGGGGCACCGGCAACAAAAAAGTTCTGGAGGATTGCTTGGTTGCGCAAATTGTTCAAGTCCACGACTGCGCCAGTGACATTCGCCCCGTTGGAAGCAGCAGCAAAAAAATCCTCAAGGCGAATGTAAGAGTTATTGTTGTCGGTGTTGATGTTGCAAATCACGCAGGGGACATTAGCGCCCGGCGCCGCAATAATGCCGAATCCACCCGTGAACTGAGCGGGACCGTTGAAATGGCCGCCCGGCAGTTCACCCACGATGGCGCTTTGATTGTTGAGATTGAAACAGGGAGTGCCGTTGGTGATGTTGCAAACAAAATTTGCACCCGGGAAGCCGTGAACAACCGCGCGCTGATTTGCTCTGCTGCCAAAACTGTAGGTGGAAGAAAAGGACTCGTTGAAATCGGAGTTTAAATTAACCATGCAGCTCGAGGTTGCAGTGCCGCAGAAAGGATCCGATAGCGCTTGCGACAGCTTGGTGTATTTATTCGTACTCGGTCCGGCCCATACACTGCGGTTAAAGTTGTAAGCGTTAATCGCATTCTGACCAGAAGGAGCGTTAGGATTACTGGCAGGATTCCCTCTGGCTGGATGCTCGCCGGTCGGATTCTGCGAGCCCCCATTCGGCTGATTTGTTTGGGCGCGGGCAGCGTTTGCAGTGAGGAGTAGCATAACAGCCAAAATTAGTCGCTTCATTGCGGCCGGAGACGTGCATATTTCCGAGGACCATTTTCCGGCGCCGAAGCCGACTTTCGCTGCCGAATGTTGGTTACGTGAGCGTCTCAATGGCCGACGACTGAATTCCTCAGTTGCAAGGCGCTTGATGACCATCGAAACCCTCCCCGTAAGCCCTGTGTCGGCTCTTTAAGCTCGATGCTCTGCTCCGGCTCCGGAGTGCAAGGGAGAGCTGCGTCCCAGCACTGCTGGAGCTGAGGACAGAGGACCAGAACATCACCGAGTCTTGCTTTGGTCAGTGAAAGCTTGGTTCGGATGTTGAGTCTTTGAGTTACGACGTGAATCGGATCACCATCGGCACTGGCCATGCGCTTCGGTAAAAGTAGAGAAAAACGCGAACTCGCCGCATGAATTGATAGAACAAGGAATGTGAGCGCGGCAGCTGCTGTCACCAATGACAGCGACCTACGAACGGTTGAGAGCAAAGTTGGCCATCTGAGATTTATCCATTGAACGAAGATGGCCAGAGACATTGCGACTGGCAATAGCAAGTAGCCCATTCCAAATCTCGGATTGGGGGCGGTTATCAGGATAAAAACAATTCCACTCCAAGATGCAGCCAAACCGTGAAGAATAAACGGATCGTTTTGAAGTGTCTTCAAACCGAAAAACGTACCTGCGAGGGCGGCGGTCACGAACCACCCCATGTGCCTGTTTCCCTGTGCTGCAAAATCTCGAAGGTCTTTCCCCAGACTCGCGGCAGAAGCGGCTCCGACCGACGATTCCCCGGAACTACAACCGAAGGGAGATGGGTAAAGGGGGCAGCCAGACGTGCGGATGTTTGCAACCGCAAGCACGAGGACTACCACTGTGGCCAGTCCTAGATACACCAGCAATGGTTTTCGCCCACTGCGGACGCGAACAAACTGCACAAGCCACACCACACTACAATAAGCAGCAACTGGAGCAGCGCTCAGCTTTACCGTTAGAACCAGCGAAGAAAGCAGGAGCGCAAGTCCAACTCGCTCGGATTTGTGTGCAGTTGGCTCGCTCAGTACCAAGGTGATCACAATTGGCAGTAGCCAAATCACAATATCTGGACTAAGCGATGATTCGACACTCCACGTAACGGAAATCACGACCAACAACCCGCAAAAAACGCTCCACGTCAGTCCGCGAATTCCGGGAAGAACGCCGGCAAGCTTGTACCTCCACACAACGGCTGCGCTGCTCATTATCATGAGCGCGAACGGTAAACCACCGATGATAGCGGCCTCTCTGCCACGTAATGGGCCATGGTTCAGGGTTGCAGCTGTCGCGAACCAAGAAGAAGTCCAGCCATAATTACTCAGAAGCAACGCAATGCCGGGTACCAGCCCGAAGTCCGACAGCCATTTTGCTACCTGCTGGTGATACAAACCGGTATCAAAAAATTGCACCTCCGCCGTCGATACGAAAAACGCGAGAATCAAAAGCCCACTTGCAAAATACATACATTTAGAAAAAATCGAATCTCCGGGTGTCGATCGAGGACGGCCGTTACTAAAGTGCCTGGCAGCAATGACAATTCCCGGGCAAGCCAACGCCAATCCCAGCCACCAGGAGATGTTCGTTACCAGAGCGATTGCCAGCAGCGCAAAACCGACCAACAAAAGTCCAAAATACAGCCTCGCGGCAACGCTCTCTGGTGCTATCCGGGCTTTATCATGTTGACGCGATTCAAGCCTGAAGCAAATAAGCCCATAACCCCACGCGGCGGAGCCGGCGATTAGCCAGACAATGAAAGTAATTAACATGGACTCAAAGGCTGCATCGTTTCGCTAGCGTAGCTCTAGCTGAGGTTTCTGTTGGAGCCACGCAACTCACCCGTTTACAGTGGACGCGGTTCTCGGCCGAGTGCCTGAAGCAACATATTCCAAAGGAATACAGGATTGTCCTTTAGATAGCGTGGCCCAAGACGTTTCGGTTCCGTAAGCACACGGAAAAACCACTCAAGGCCGGCCTGAGACATCCACCGGGGCGCGCGGCTTTTGAGGCCAGCGTGGAAGTCGAAGGCAGCTCCGACTCCGATCAACGCCGGCGCGTTCACTCGATGCATGTGAGATTCCGCCCAAAATTCTTCCTTGGCGGCTCCAAGGCCGATCCAAACAATGTCCGGATTCTCCCGATTAATTAATTCAGTTATCTCGACATCCTCTGCTTTGCTCAAAGGCCTGAATGGAGGTGCGAATCTTCCAACAATCTGAATACCCGGAAACTTTTCTTCTAGCTGGCAGGCAAGCTGTTCGACGACATGAGGTGGCCACCCACCATAAAGGAAGTGGCGGTAACCCTTGGAAACTGAGCGTTCACAGAGTGTGAGCATCAAATCCGGGCCGCACACCTGCGAGACGTGACTATGGCCCATCCAACGCGCGATCCAGGCAATCGGCATGCCGTCGGGATTAACGAGTCCGGCGCGATTATATATTTTTCTAAGGTTGTCATTCCTCAGGCACTCCACGATGCAGTGCGCAGGCACGTTTAAGACGAAATTCTGCCTTCGCTCAGCGATCCATCCTTCAATCTCATCCAGCGCCATTTGCATATTGACCGCGTTAACGCCCACACCCAGTATGTTCACGCGATCGATTCTCCGTGTTACCGAAGCCGCGTAGGCCTGACGAGCGGCCCGCGGTACACGCCCCGCTACAGACAGCCCCAGGGCTTGATAGTGCAGATTTGCATGAAGTTTGGATCGGTCCAGCAGTCTCCAACAATCCAAAACAATTTTTGGTTCTGACGGCTGGAACCGCTCTATTGCTTCCTTATAGGTTCGGTCTTGGTTCGAGATGACGCACACGCCGGATCGGGCAATGCAGTCGGCGGCCGATTCCGCATACTGAATACGATCTGAGAAGAGGTTCCGCACCTCAGGCAGGCAAAGAGGATCAAATACGACCACGGGGATTTTTCGTTGGACAAGCGCGCGCGCTAATTTAACCGATGGGGATTCTGTGATTACGGAGGTATCTGGTTTAAACGAGAGCCCAAGGATCCCCACGGGAAATCCCAAAACGTCTTGGTGTGCTCTGATAACGTTCTCCAAAAGATGGTCATCCTGAAATGCATTCACTTTCTCAGTAGCATCCACAAGAATAGGGGAGTACCCGTGGTCGCGAGACAATGCGGCTAAGGCGCGGGTATCCCGAGGGAAGCACGGTCCGCCGTATGAGAGGCCACCCCGCAAATAGGACGGCGAGATACGGCGATCACATCCGATTGCATCCGCAATCACATCGGGATCTGCTCCGGGGATACGCTCGCACAAATTCGCGATCGTGTTTCCGAAACTTATCTTTACGGTAAGGAAAACATTGAGGGCCACTTTGGCGATTTCGGCATTCCGGATGGACATATGCCTTATTGCTGGTGAATTTCTGCAGATTTTACGGTGAATAGTTTCAACGCGTTGACCAGCCCGTTCGTCGCTCTCACCAATGACGATGAGATCGGGCTGACAGAATCCTTTTACTACCGCACCCAGCGCCACAAATTCCGGCACATAGCAGATCCCAAAACCCTTGTTTAGCTTGCGGCTGGAGCAGGTTTCGATTAGAGGTACAAGGACATCCCCGATAGCGCGTGGCGTGACTGTACTGCCCACCACAAAGAGATGGTATGGCTTGGAGTCGCGTGCCAAGCTCTCTGCAAGGGACCGGAAGGCTTGTTCAAGAAACGCATTTGAAAAATGGCCGTCATCATTGCTGGGCGTGGCCACAAGTACGTAGGTGACATCGGTTTCGCGGATCGCTCTTTCATGCGAATCCGTTGCGATGAGAGAGTTCCCGCCGTAGCGGCAAACCTGCTCTTCTATGTCTTTCTCAAATCCTGAGCCATCAGCGGCGTTAATCTTGTCGATCAGCTCCGGGTTCACATCAACCCCGAGCGTCTGGAACCCGGCGTCGGCAAACACCGTTGCCAAACCCAATCCGAGTTTACCGAGACCCACAATCGATACAGTAGGGTTCATCTATTTCCTCCTACGTGAACGTGGTCGATTTCAATTTGATTTACCCAGCCAGGGTGCGGCCGGAAATTCAGAAACCGCGAAGATGAATCGGAAATGCAGTTCTTCCAATCGTTACGAGTGGTCACAACTTCTATGTCATCCGTGCTGCGCACACCGAAGTTATGCTGCTTGTCAGTCAAAGTATGAGAGTAAATTTTCAGTTTTTGGGGGTCGAAACCCATCAGGCGCGCGGCCACAAGATCGACTGCCAGCGGATTCTCTCCAGCGATTAAGACGGCGGAGGGCTTGGGATCGGGGGTTAGAGGGCCATTTCCCTCGCCGCCAACAATGCCATCGACAAAGGAGAACAGGCGCCGTTGAGGCTTGTCGCGAATCCTACCTTCCCGGTCTGCGAAATAGAGGATGCGGAGCAAATCGACAGTCATCCGCCAGGCAGAGTCGTTGCCGTACCAATTGCCAGCATCCAATAGCCGCTTATGTTCCGCCACTTTCAGCCCCAACCGTCGCGTTGTGTGGTTATGTAACCAGTATGTCGCGCGATGTAGGAGCTCGAGCGGTTTCGAATTTTTAGCGAGCAAATGGTCATACATCCATCGCTCAATTTTGATCAAGGTTCTCTCGACGGGATTAAAGAGACCCTCAGGGTACTGATCGCCACCTTCGCTGGGTGAACCGAGCGTGTAATGCACGACCATGTTCTTGTTCGTGGCAATTCCAACCAGCCCTTTAGCATTCAGGGTAACGCCAACCTTCTTATGAACTTTTAGCTTCGGAACTGAAACGACGACGTCTGCGCGCAGAATCGTTCCCGAAATTTCATACGCCTGAATGTCTCCATAATGATTGCTGATTGTTTCGTCACGATTGTAAACAGCTCCGTATAGCTGATCGACGTTAGCCTTTCTGTACAGAGAGCTGACTTTCCCTAGATCAATGAGAACCCTGCCGCCGGGATCGCCTCCGAGACCCTGCTTCATCGAGGGGAAATGGCGTCCGTTCGACCAGTAATTACGGAGGTCTCTGTAGGAAACCTTTGGTCCCGGGGATTTCTCGAAAAACTGACACACGCTGTCCAAACCGGTATGCCGAAGGAGTTCAGAGAAATCACAATTGTATTGAGGAGCATCGGCAAAGATGATTTCGCCCCAACCTTCAAGAGCAATCCAGCAATAATCCGCAACAGCGCGCAAAACGGAAGGGTGAGTAATGACCGAATAGAGATCTTTCCCTTCGGCGTGGCGGCTCAAGACGAAGTTTGGCTTTATCACAACCTTCATACCTGGCCGAATGATTTCGCGAAGCGGATTCCACGAAGGCGATCCAAAATGCGCGCGGTCATATCCCAGCTCTGCGAGAGCGCGGCGCACACCATCGTAGGTGAGGTTTGGTTCTGACGCCAAAGCATTGCTGAATGGGTACTCGGGATACGCCTGCGAGGGATGATATGGGGCTGTCCGAGGATAGTTCGCACTCCCCGTGTCGATAATGCAGACACGAGGCCGTGTCGCGGCCATCCGTTCGGCTTCACTTATTATGGCTTGTTGTAGGACTGCCTCATTCATCATGGAACTCTACCTGGAGCTCCTGAATCAGAAACCGATGCTTGCCCCGCGTTGTCAATGGAATCTCTTCTACGGGCCTCAAACTGAGAGTAACGTCGCTTCCAAGCTTCTCCAGGACTCGCGACCTCAAAAACTCCAGCGCAGAATCGTCGCAGCTTGGGCGCGGCACATAATTGAGCGTTATGCTCCCTCGCTCCGTCTGATGAAACTGGAACTGCCGCACGCAATCAAAGGTGCTGTCATGCATGTTGATCGCGGTCATGGAAATCAACCGACCTGTCGCCGTGACAACAAACTCCTGTAATCGCCCCTCAATTCGATCCCACACTTCGTAAGGCCGCCCGCACACGGCGCAGGCGTAGCTCTTGAACGCGGCATAATCGCGTGTACGGTATCGGATCATCGGGGTGGCATACATCAAAAAGGAGGTTGCAACTATCTCCCCTATTTCTCCGGGAGTCCGAACTCGCTTCCCGTGGCGATCCAGGAGTTCTGCGTAGCCGTATTGTGGAAGCACGTGATATGTATGCGCGTTCTCGCAATAACCCGCCAGGACCGCCAATTCGTAATGGCCGTAGTGGCTGAAGACTTTTTCGCTGAATACCCTCTGCAGCAGTCTCCGCTGGAACTCGTACAGGTTTTCCGAGGCGCACAAAACGCCTTCAATCGATGGAATCTTCAAACCACGCTCGTCGAGGAAACGCGCGAAAATGTGCCCCGATGAAGGATAGCAACGGAGCCACTTAGGGCTGTATTCCCGCGCGCAAAAGTAGAACGTCTCCATACTTGCCGGTGTCAGGTGATAGGAGGAGCAGCGAAGCTCCTCAAATTCCGGTACGTATGTCATATGATCCGGAGTTTGAATCGGCAGGCCCCTCAGCACTAACTGGCGGTCCCCTTCCTTCCAGCCTATGCGGTGATATTGGTGTGCCTTGGAAGCGAGTTCACGGCTGAAGGCGATGCCATCCCAGTAGAACCCGAACGGAATACCGGTGCTCCCTCCGGTTGTCACATACTTGCGGTCCGGCCACGGACATGAGAACTCTTCGAGCCTGTCGCGCAAGTCCTCTTTAGTGACGAACGGCACTTTTTCAACATCGTCTAGCGACTTAATGTCTGCGGGCGTGATTCCTTCTCGATCAAAGATCCTTCTGTAGGCAGGGCAATTCTCGTACGAATGCAATACAACTTTCTGCAACTGCTCTAGTTGATATTCCGCGATTTGGTCAGCGGTCCAGGATTCGCTCTCCTCCAGGAATTGCAGCCAAGCGCAGTAATCCGGATTTACGAGATCCACATGGACTCGCCCGCTGCCGTTGCTAGCCGTCGCCATAAACTTGATTTCGTTGGACATTCTCAGATTCTCTAAGGAGCGCCTCTGCGTCCAGAGTTTGATCTATCCAGCTAAAGCACTCTTCCTTTGACCCAAGCATGCAGCCTCTCCAGAGGTCTAGGAAAAGCCGCTCCCATTGCCTGCCGATTCTATTTGGTGACATCCACGGCTCCGACCTTGTCGACCTCGCCGTTAACGAAGTAGATTCGGCCGTCGGGAGCAGAAGCCATGCTGTGCACCACACCTGTCGCAAAAGGAATCGGGGCGCGCGAAAAGGTGGAGGATCCAGGGTTAAAACGGATGATGTTTTTGGGCTGGATGCCAGTTTCGCAGTACCAAACTGTGCCGTCAGGCGTTATGGTGAGGCCGTAAGGGGAAGAGTCAGACCCACCAGGCGTCGGAAACATAACCAACGCACCTATGGAAATATCGAGCTTGCCGAGGTTGCCACCAGTGTAGTCCGTAAAATAAAGCGTGTTTTCGTCTGGTGCGATAGCAATGCGGCGAGAGCGTGTTCCCGGCGGGAGCGTGAACTCATGAACATCCAATTTGTCGGGAGCAATGAAGCCGATTTTGCCGGCGCCAGGTTCGGCGAACATGGGGGTGCCCCGTTTTAGGACGAGAATCCCAGTAGGCCGAGCGTTCTGTGACGGGACTTGCTTTAAGGTGATCGCACCTGAGGCAGCGTCGAGCTTGCCGACCATGTTGGCATTCTGAACGGTGAACCATAGAATGCCTTTCGAATCGAAGGCTAGACTCTCCGGGTCCGTTGCCTTGGGATCAGGCATCTTAAAGACGATGACTTTTCCACCGTTCGGCTCAAGCCTTCCGATGAAGCCGCCAGAACTGGCCGCGAACCAGATATTGCCGTCCTGATCGGCAACAAGACCATGGGGGGCTACATTTTTCCCGTCGCTGAGCGGGTATTCCTTGACTTCGCCTGTTTTGGGATTTAGGCGGCCTATTTTGTTAGCCAATTCTTCGCTAAACCAAATAGAGCCATCGGGGCTGGCAGTCGTAGCATACGGCTTAGCACCCTTTGTTGGTACCTGCCATTCGCGGATGGTGGCCTTCAACTCACCGACGTCGGCGGTTCTAGAGGCGACCAGTGTTGAGATTGCCGCTTCGGTCAAAAGGGCGGTCGTGAAGAACCTCGCTAACAAACGCAAGATACCCTCCATCCATTGGCTGAGTGGTCGCAGAGTGTAATAAACGAAAGGGACAAGAGTGTTACCGCAATTTGACTTTTCCGTGACACGTCGTGGCGGTACGAACGGATGGAGTTCCTGTCCGCGCCCCCCCCGTGATGAAGTGCCGACGGTTGACGGTGTTATCTTGTCGAAGGGCTAGAAAGAGGACACTCTTCCGGCAGCTATCATGCAGCTATTATGGCGAGGCTGCTAACACCGCCGGTCGTTTTGATCCTCACGGTGAGCATAGGATCGTCAGTTCTGGGGTTGATTCAGAATCAACTTTGCAGATCAGCAGCCGGCCTGGAACGCTTCATCGGGGGAAGCAAGAGCAAGAACAAGCGAAACCACGAACATTGAATTTGAACCTCTTTTGATCCGCTAATCCCACATCGCTACTTGAAGTTAAATGGGATGTTCATGGGAATTTAAATTTTCCTGCTGGAGCCAAGAGATATGATGTCGGGCAGATGGGTTTGATTTTGTCCCTCAGGAGAACGGCTTATGACTTTTCTCTCCATCCGTCTGCCAGGCTTCGGCGGACTTTCGATTCCGACCGGCAGGACGATCCGTGTCCGCTCGATTGCAACAACACTCGCGTTGATGATGTTGACTGGAGTCGCTGGATTATTTGGTCTTGCCGCACCCAAATCCCTGCTTTTCAATGGCTTGCAAAGTGGAACCGCTGCGACTGTCACTGCGTTGGTCTCATCACTCAATCCCTCCTACTCCTCACAGCCCGCGACTTTAACCGCAACGGTTACCTCGCAGGCCACTGGGACGCCCACGGGCACAGTTACATTTCTCGATGGTGCGACACAGCTAGGGCAAGTTACATTGGGAGCAAATGGACAGGCACAATTTTCCACGGGCGCTCTAGCTGTTGGCTCCCATTCGCTGACAGCGCAATACGGTGGAGACGTGAATTTTGGCGCAAGCAGCGGAGGATTGACGCAGGTCGTGAACGTGCCGCCCACTCCAGTCTCGATCAGCGTGACGCCGAATAACCCCATCGTTTTTGCGGGCGACTCGCAGCAATTTAGCGCCACTGGAAACTACAGCGATGGCAGCACCTTAGACCTTACAGGCACGGCCGCGTGGGCATCTTCTGACACGACGGTGGCGACGTTTAAGGCTTCCGGACTAGCAACGACTACCCTCGCGGGCGCCACCAATGCGACGGCGAACTACAACGGTGTGGCGAGCCCGGCGGTACGGCTTGGCGTGAAGAGTCACGGCGCGAACATTATGTTCCTTGGCGGTGGCTCGTCGGCGATGTTTTTAGAACTGGGACAGGCAGCCCAGTCGTCGTCTCTCACCGGCACCCCCTGCGTTTGGACCAACTCTATTAGCACTGCTTCGCAGACCCAGCAAGCGCTGGTGCAAGACAATCGGCCGACGCTGCTTGGAAGTCTGCCGATCTCTGACGTCGGCGATATTTGGGTCACGTGGAGCCAAGGCTCAGGGACCTGTGGTGCCCCTGCTGGCGATTTCGACATTTATGCATATACCTCGCTAGATTCCGCCGTTGGCGTGAAATGCTACTTCGAGGTGGACTCGAGCGATAACAACCATGGGTGCGTTCAGTCCTTCACCGTACCCTCGGGCACCGCTGGGGACAACAAACTTTGCAATACGACGGGCCCTTGCGTTTATGGTCCGGATACGCCGATTCCGGCCGTGGTGGTGAAGGCGTTGCACAAGCAACATTGGTCAGCTGTCGGAACGGACATCATGCCGGAAGATGCAAGGTACGCGGCTCTACGCATGTTCACTCCTTGTAACCAGGCGATTTACCGTCAGCCGTTTGACCAGATATTGCGCCAAACATTTGGGCTCGGATATCAAGGGCCGAAGTCCGGACTCGGCGTTCCGATCCAAAGCGCCATAACCAATAACCAGCTGAACCTGCTCGATTTCAATTTTCAGGGTAATGATCCGATTAACGCTACACAAGCGGTCCGCCCTTATAGCGTTACCAACCTGGGGGCAAAACCAATCCTAATCGTCGTGAGCCCAGCGGGCGGAACTGGCATCGGCGCAGCCACTGATATACCAAGCTTCGTCTTGAGCAACTTCACCGACGGTACGCTCGGGCGAAGCACCGACTTGCTCGGACCAACCACCACAGCATCCATCACGACCTTGATCAGCGAGCCTTTGTCCGGCCCGTATAACGTCATGGAATACAGCATTACCAATAGCTCCCAATTTCATAGTTCCCAGGATATCTGGAACTGTGCACCGGGCGGAGCGGGAGCGGTTTACTCGAACGGTATGAAACTCCTAGCAACGAACGGTGTCGTTCCAGCTTTTCGTGTCCGTGCGCTCGGCACCGATGAAATGATCACCCAAATTCAGGCCGCCTCTCCGAGTGACCAGCGTATAGGCTACTTCTATTGGAGCGCTGCGAATGCGGCGTTGTTTACTGCATCAAATGGGAAATATTTGACCGTCAACGGCGTGGACCCCATCCAAGACACGTATACCGACGGCGTGTTGCCAGGCGTAGATGGAGCTCATCCGCTCGCCAATGTCACTTTCAAATGGCTGAACGCAGGCGACTACCCGATCTGGTCGGTGCTGCGGATCATAAGTAAGAACCCAACGCCGATTGGCGTGACGGCTCTCGTTACCGCCGCGCAGGCCATCAACGCTATTCAACACAACTTCGTGTCTCCAGCTAACCTCAACGTGTGGCACTCGCACTATTACCTGCCAGCTGTCTTGTCGAACACCGTTGCTAACGGCACCACAATCAACACGCCTGGCGACCTTTGCGCTCCGCTTAGCAACGCGCTTCCGGAATTCGGCGGTGATGCGGGTGGAGCGAACATTCTTAGACAGGCCAACCTCGATTTCTGCGTTGATTATCAGAATCCGACCGGCCTAGTCAGCAAAACCAACTAGAGGAATCAGCACCGGGCTCGATTCCAACTAGCACGGCCGTGCAGCGCCCGTCGATGCCAACCCGGCGGTCATCGCTGTCTTCATTAGCACTTAGAGTAGTCTGTTCCGAACTAATTTGCCTTAGCAAGTGCAATTCTTTCATTGCGCTGAGCGCCGACAGGGCTTTCGTTGTCGGCGATCGGTTTGTCGCGTCCACAGGGCCGTGGTTGAACGCGCGAATTTGCAATCCCGTGGGTTATAAGCCAATCCATGACGGCATTTGCTCTTTTCTTGGTGATTTCTGAATCGTCTTCCGGTGCCCCGAGGGTACTGAATTTGTGGCTCTCGATAAGGATGGATAAATCGGGATTTGCTTTAAGATACTTCAATATCTCTGAAAGAATGTCCGATCGGCCTTCTGCAATCGACTGCTCCTTAGAAAAGAACTCGATTCCGTAAATGTCAACGCGGCCGTGAGTCTTAATTTCTTCCGCGATTTCTTCGGCGGTTTTCACTGGAGTCCAAGATTCTTGGGGCGCGGCGACGACGCTGATGTTATAAGATTCACCGCTGACATTAACGAGCATCCAGGTGTCGCCTTTGCGGGCGGTTATGGTCGAAGGCTTACTGGAATACTTGACGACGAAACCGACCATCGGGATGAGGTTCATCAAATTTTCAAAAGCAAGGTCCCGTTCCGCTTCCGGAATGAGGTATTCCCGAAACTCATATGCGCCGCGTACGCGCTTTTCTTGCGCAAAGCCCTTGGCATCAGGCTTCAACGGCAATGTGACTTCGACGGAATCTCCCCTTTGGCACGATTCGACCACAGTCAACGGCAATACTGGAAACTCAGGCAGGCGGGGGCAGCCTGTTACGTCCTGAGTCGCCCCATACAACTGATCGTTGGGATTCTGCTGTGCCTGACAGGTTGTTGAAAGCTGTGTGACACAACAGAACGCAAGTCCCAAGACGAGACGAACTTGTAAATGCTGCGTAACCATGGGCTCTCCTCACGTATCACAGACCGGTATTCTGCAGTAGGAGCATACCCGTGCCGGGTGCGGTTGCGTCCAAATCCAAGAGCATACAAGTATTCGCGTCAACGAGATAACAGGCCAGATTCAGGCTTGTGATCTGCGGTGTCGATTGACCAGTTGCTGGCGTGATAGTCAGTGTGCTCGGGAAACGTCCGTCGCTTGCCGACGTGTACGATCCACTGAACCCGGCGCCTAGCGATGGCGTGGCCATCGGCGTTGCCAATGTGTCGTTGAATGAGTTTACTTCTCCAGTTCCAGTCAGCGCGGAGACAGCGTCAGCCCCAATTTGGGCAGCGAAGGCTTGGGAACCCAGTGCGGTGCTAGCGCTGAAACTCGAAGCATACTTTCCATTCAGCGCAGCACTGGTGATAGGGGGCGACAGAGTCTGCTGCAGCGCCACGCCGGCACCGGACGAGCCGGCGGTTCCAGATGCACCGCCGTCCAGCTCAATTAGATAGAGTCCCTGGTCCACTGTGGGGTAAGCAGCGAACTGGTTGATGCCGGTTGAGCCGGTTCCCGTCACTGCAATCAGGCTCCGTCCATTCGTTACTGCGCCGCACGTAGCACTAATCGCTTGATTGGCTAGCACTGTTCCGCTCAGTGGAACTACATCGAGCGTTCCGGCCGAGCCACACGTCAGGATACCTCCCGCTGCCTGCGGCTGAGCTGCCGAGGTGGCACCTTTCTCGGTGAAGGCATAGGTTCCTGAAATCATCGGGGAAGAAGGCTGCAGGGTAAGATGGCCACTGACAATGACAGGAGGCGTACCCACAATCGAGTCTATCAAGTCCGTGACTACAAAATGGGTAGCATCAATTGCCCAAAAGTTCAAATTGAACTGCGTCGGCAAACCCAAATTGACCGAGGACAGCCTCAGAATTCCACCGCTGAACCCGCTATTGGCAAAACCTTGCGATACAGTTGTAAACGGTACGCTGGTGATGACGCCCGCATCCGATTGGTCTGTGATGTACGAATAGGTGGATGTCGACGGAATGGTTATGGCGCTAGCCACAAAATAGCCGGCCGTAGGTCGCGCTGTTTCGGAGCCGGACAGACTCAAAGAGTAAACACCCGCGCTCAACGTGGACAAACCCTGTAGATTTTGCAAATCCAGCGTTCCGGAGGCAGATCCAAAGCTATCCGATTCGCTCAGGATTGCGTGCTGAGGTGTCACGAACACCACGCTTAAGGTCAAACTCCCGCAACTCGGTGCGCTGCCGCAGGGAGATGCAGCCCCAGTTACACCGAAATTGTTTAGCCCGGCGGTATTGATCAGCAGTTGGATCTGGCCTCGCCCGTCCAGACCAATCGAATACGTGCTTGGGGACAGGATGCCGATACCACTGCCAGAGTTTCCTGAAGCGTC
>Ga0126378_10000216_pt1 | contig 44199 bp, 36 predicted proteins | sample PanSoiMetPlot_23_FD_92587 | JGI IMG/M metagenome (GOLD analysis project Ga0126378, IMG submission 92587) | Tropical forest soil microbial communities from Panama - MetaG Plot_23 | ecosystem: Environmental > Terrestrial > Soil > Tropical forest > Bulk soil | place: Panama | collected 2016-02-17 | reverse complement strand
GTTCTCCTCGCCGCTAGGAAAGAGTGAGAAGAGACCCACGCGTTGCGAGGCAGCCACTCTCGAGACGTAAAAATTACTTTATAACAGGCCAAAGGAAAAAGTCACCAGGCTGGGCCCATTGCATCCCCGGCGCGGGTGAGTCAGAGCGGGAGAGACGCGTAAGTTGTAAAAATCAGGGATGACGAGTGTGGACGGGGAGGACGAGCGGCAGATCTGGACTTCACTGAGGACGGGAACAGTTGGGTTGGTCTGTTTCGGGGCGGGATTTGGATGGGCGGGCGAGGCTTGGGTGGGCGAGACTACTGCGGAAGAGCGGAGCAACCGGAACGGATCTTACTGCAGGCGCAAGCAGGAAAAATGAACGCGATGCAGAGCCACCGTGACCGCGTACGCGCTTCAGTGCCCCGCTCCGGACTTGCCGGAGTCCGGCGGGACCCTCTCCAGCCAAATCTCCCGCCAATAGGGATAGATACTTCTAGGGCAGAACAGCCGGCAATCGCTGTAACGGGCTTGGCACACGACCGAATCCAGAATAATGCAAGGGTTCTTCATCTCCTGCATCTCACCCGTTTTTTCGTTGACGATCTTGGAGACGCGCTTGAGGACTTGGTAGGTTCCGCCGCAGTATGGTGCCAATTCCGCATCCCATCTCATGCCGCGGTTCATGTTCCCCTGGTCGCACGTCTCGCGGATTGCATCGAAACTCTTCACGCGCACCCACTCACCAGGCTGCAAATCAAGTTTAACGAATGGCGTTCGCGTGCCGGCTGGGAGCTTTCCTGCACGATGTGGGAAGGGAACTCCCTTGCGAAGATCCTGGAACCTGTCGTAGATCCACCGCAGAGCAGGACCGATGCCGATTCCTAAGTTGATGAGCCCATGCACGTAGGCCATGTAGAGAAAGCTCTTGGCCATTCTCCCTAATTTGACGTTTCCGGATCGATAGTCCTCGACATACTGCCTCCACTCCCACCAGGGGAGCGGCTCTGTTGCGGCAGGAACCTGTGTCGCCTGGCAGACATAAGCTGGCTTGCTTTCGTCTACGGGACGCTTGTGTACGGCTGCCAACACGTCGCCTTCGGTACAGTGATGCGCTTCACTTTTCCCTAGCGTCTGAAGTTCGTCCTGGCGGGACTGCGATTCTGAGCCTGTCTCGGCGGGCACTCGCAGCCAGGCCGTCTTCCAATAGATGAGACACGAGGCTTCACATCCACCATGTGACTGACCGTTGCAGCGAGCACCCTCCAGATGAACTGCGTCTTTCATTCTGCGGCCCTTGTAGTCATTTACCGTATCGCACGTCTTGTGGGCGCGTTTGTAGACGCGAAGACGCTGGCCGCAAAATGCGAACATCTCCGGCATGAACGGCAAATTTTCCAAGCAGCCGTTTTCGTCAAGCGTGGCTAAGATTTCCTCACGGCTGCGGACCTCTACCCAGTCCCCAGCTCTCAGCTTTGTAGACGGATTCGAATTGTCTTCTTTCATGGAACTCCGCGTCTCCGTGGCACGATCACCAGTCCTCAAAGGTACTTCAGTTTCCTTCTTTCGGGCCGGCATCCTATTGTTTGCTTTCCGGTAGTTCCTGTACGTCAGGGCATATCTCGGCCGAGTCTTTGACAGCCACAGTTTTGGCTCGAAGATAGTTCGCCATACACTTATTAACAAAGCATCCCGAATCGGAGGAAATGCTTTGATGCATTGCTAGTTTGGGATACCGAATTGGGCCCTGAAATTCCAGCGCTCCGCCACGTTGTTGTAAGTGTGAGGAATTTATCCGCCACCAGGACTGCGCTGGACCGCGCAAATCTTCCACCGCTGCCCTAAAATTCGAGGACCCGAGGAGCATTACAGCTAACAAGCCGAACGCGCCAATCTTTGTCGTTTCAGAGAACCGCACTCGATGGATCTCCGGTATGCCTCTCAGAATGACGCAGACGAAAAGCAGCCAAAACACGAATTCAAACCAAGCAACAACACGAGAGGGAATCCAAACACCCGACGCTGTTTCAACGAGTGCGACCTCGCCCAAGACAGCAAGCATGGCGCATACACCGGCTACACCCAGCCATTTTTGGGGTAAATCTTCTGCGGCGCTTGCATCCTCGTCGCGTTGGCACAGAAGGAAAATACAGAAACCAGCGACCAGAATTGCCGGATGGGACAGCCAATTGAGACCGTGGTAAGAAGCATGCACAACCCATCTTGGAACGTGAGCAATATCCCACAGGTGTCTGTGTTCTATTGCCGCGCGGGTAGCATTTCCAGGAGACAGCATTACGAGGGCTTGACTGAGGACCGCCATACCAAGGCTCAAATACCACTGGCGGGCGGGAAGTTTCCTTACTCGCATCACGATTACACCGGCGAACGTGATTATGCAAAGCAAGGTGCCCGCGATTTCATGTTGCGCTGGGATGGCGATGGATAACAATGCGACGGCGACGTAATACCACACGGCGCGGCGAGCCTGGTACAAGAGGCTCACAAGAACGAGCAGAGTGCTGAAGGACAGGTTGTATTCTGTGGCACCCGTGAGCCAGTAGATGCTCAACTGAATGTCGTCTAGGCTCGCCAAATACGCGGCATAGAAGGTACCTGCAACAAGCAACGCCGTTGTGCGAGACAGGCTAAAGACTGTGCGGAAGAAATACCACAGCGCCGCCAGATTTGTGATGATTACGGTCAAAAGCAGCCAGCCATAGTGAGTGGTTAAGTCAACTCGACTCATCACAAGGCTTTGCAGGAATGTCGTCAGCCAGCGCGTAGACCACTTTGTGTAGTACATCCAGGTGACGGAAAGGACGCTGCTTTGCGGCACAGCGTTGAAGGAAAGCGTGGCTTTGCAGAAATCGTCGGTTGCAGGCAAAGAGTAGAACAGCAATGCAAGGAAGGGTGCTGCGAAAACTACGAGCACACACGGAACGATGAGGTGTGCACCCAGACGTGACGTGCTTGAGGGCAGGCTTGTAGCGGGCGGGTGGTCGTTTGGCATACTTCTTGACTTACGTTACTTCTCCGTTCTTTTTCCAGGTTCGATCGGCTTGCGATAGCACTCCAAGATCTCTCCAGCTTTCGTCCACACACTGAGCTTATTCGAAAATCGCCTGGATGGATTGATCGCGACCAGCCATTTAAGCGTCCAGACTACGAGGTTACGAAACAAGTAGAGTGGAACCCCCGCCGCGAAGTATTTCGTACCGGGCCGAATCCCGAACTGACGGATGCTGGCTTCACCTTTGTTGAACCACCACGCTAGGAAGTACGTTCTTTTGATCCGATTTTCCTGCACCGGGTGGTACACAATGGCAGAAGGTTCATAACGCAACCGTTCTCCCGCGGCCAACAATCGGTCACAGAATTCGCTATCTTCGTTCCGAATCTCGCTTCCCGGCCGGGGACCCAATTCCACCAGGAAATCACCATATTTCTCGAACATTTCCCGTCGGAAAGCCATGTTAGTTCCAAATGGGGCTTCGGATAGTCCACAGGCAACGTTGCCCATGTCGAACTGGACAAGTGGGCCCCGCGCATACGAAGCGTCAGGCAGCCAGTGGGGAACCGGGCGAGACCACCCTGGAACTATGCGCCCTCCCGCGCCAGACCATTCGCCATTGTGCAAAGCCGCAGTCAGATTCTGCAGCCAAGTTGCCTCGGCCGTGACGTCGTCATCCAGGAAAGCTAGGATGTCGCCCCGAGCCTCTTTGATCCCGGAATTGAGAGCATGGGACTTGCCTGGCCGTGGCTCAAACAGGTAGCGAAAGCGACCTGGATGCCGACTGCTAAAAGCTTCCGCAACCTCGCGCGTCCGGTCGCTGGAGTTGTTGTCAACGACCAAAACCTCCCAGTCAACGGACTCAGGGAGCGTTTGGGCAGCGGCGCTGTTCAGCGCCTTTGCCAAGCTCTCACAACGGTTATAGGTACACAAAATAACAGTGATCTTCATTGCGATCGCAACTACTCTTTTCCTGCTATCACCATCTCCAGAAGTCGCGCAACCTCAGTTCCGGTCTTCTGGTTCCGCCTCTTCTTCCGGCTTGGACCACCTCGTTACATCTAACCTGCCTCCGTCTTCTCTTCAAAGCCCCGGACAAACGAGGGGTCGCTTTTAGTAGCGTTAATCTTCAGTAGCTTTTCGATTGTGTCTTTTGGATTCAGGAGAGCACTGCACAACTTCGCCAGGGTCGCGCGGGCCAAACGGGCTCGATCAAAACCGACGCCAGCATCTTTCAGTTTTCTCTTGTGATATTCCCAGAATTTCTTGTCACGGCGGCGCACCACGCTCCGAGCAAGGAATTCGTAATACTCGGACAGTTTTTGATCCAAGCAGGTTTTGAACTCTTCTGGAGTCAGGTAATCCGGACCGTGCGTAACCAGATCGTGCAACCTGCCCACAATAAGGGTATTGATTTCATTCGTGAACTCTCTGAGCGAACCAGCTCGCGGTCTCGTAAAGGTGAGAACCTGATGCACGAAACCAAAGTCGCAGCTCTTCACCAGCGCACAGCAAGCCTCTGAGTCAGCGTGAAGATTCGACTCATTGTAGAAAGGATCGTTGCTCCGGACCAGATCAGACCGGAAAAGCACTGAATGTGGTGTGCCGAACACATAAAGATCCTCAAGAAAGTATTTGCGGCAAACCTCGCGACCCGAAATCTTGGCGCTCGGGTATGGCAAGCCAGCCCACATAACTTGCCGCCCCATGAGGCCATAGGCTCCTACGACTCCCACCGAGGGATGCTCCTCGGCGACGGCAACCATCCGTTGCAAGCATTCCGGAAAGATCCAATCATCCGCAAACACAATCTTGCAATACTGGCTCGAGGGGGAAATCAGGCGCAGCCCTGCGTTTTGATTGGCGACCGCCCGCAGGAATTTCTCATTATCGTGAACCCGGATGCGCGAGTCTTTCGCAGCGTAGCTGCGCGCGATTTCTGCGGACGCATCCGTACTGCAATTATTAACAACAATGCATTCCCAGTTTTGATGGGTCTGCGCCAAGATGCTTTCGATGCTCTCGGCAAAATGGTCAGCACAGTTATAGACGGGAGTGACTATGCTGACCAGCGGTTGCATCACGTTAGAACCCATATTGATTGGCTAGGCCGAAACCAACTCGCCTTCTTCGACGGATGTGCGCCTTCTCAGGCCTCGAATGACGTCCAGGTAGAACGCTTTTTGTCCCATCACGTACAGGAGCATCCCAAGGTACAGGCAAACAAAGAAGCTAACTCCTAACAAGAGTCTGGGCAGGGGAGACAACAACTGACCGTAAAAGAACTGCATTCCAAAGGCGAGTACCCCACTAACAATCGCCGAAATCAACGGCCGATTGAGAACCTGGAAAACGTCCCTTACGGAAACCATTGTGCCATGCACACACCAGGCAATGTGGGGAACAACCCAAAGAGTCATAGCCGTTGAGTAAGCAAGCGCAACACCCTTGGGACCATACGGCAGTCCGATGATTGTCGCTGTAATGACGAGAGGAGCGATGACCAGGGCGATTTTCAAGCTTCGGCCGACCAGTCCGATGGAGAAGAGCAGCCATGAAAATGGATTAATCATCGCGAAGATCAGGATTGTCGGAGCCAACAAGCGAAAAATGGGAATTGCGTCTCTCCATTTTTGGCCAAGCAGAACGAGAATTGCATCGTTGGCAAAAAGAGTACAGACAAGAGTTATTGGCAGGGTAAGCGCCAAGATCAGTGAGTAGCCCTTCAGGAAGTAACTCTTGAGACGTTGGGGATCGTCTTGCACGCGCGATAAGGCCGAGAACGCCACCCCGCCAATCGATGAATTGAGATTTTCTGTAGGTATATTCGTCAGTTGGTATGCCCGGCCATAGACTCCGACGACATCCGCTCCCCAGTAGCGGCCTAAGAGAACTTTCTCCAGATTGTAGCCAACATAAACGACCAGACTGTTCAAGGTGATCGTGCCGCCAAAACGCATCATGGAACGGATGCCATCCCAGTTGCGGGTTATCCCCGGGATCCACGCCGTGGCTATCCACGAGCACACCGTTGTGACCACTGGAACCGTGAGAGTCATTCCTACGAGCGCCCAATACCCGTAGCCACGAAGTGCCATGCCAATTCCAACCGCGACACTTAGCACCAGGGCCAAAGTGTCTATCGCCGCCACCATGGCAAAACGCAATTGCCGTTGCAGAATTGCGCCGTGTTGTACGCCTGCCGCGTTAAACAGGAATCCGGCTCCTAAAGCGGCGGTCACTCCCAAAAGGCGAGGCTCGTGATAGAAGGAGGAAATCGCGGGAGCCATAAATAATGTTAGAACCGCGAGTATCCCGCCGACCAGCATGTTGATCCAAAACAACGTTGAAATCTGTTCCTCGGTCACGTTCGCGCGTTGGATCGCCGCGGAGGAGAGACCGAAATCTCGAAATAGGCTAAGCACTCCCGTGAGGGCAGTGACCATCCCAACAAGCCCGAAGTCTCTCGGCGTCAAGAGTCGTGCCAATATCATTACGGAACCCAATCGAAGAACAAAATTAGCCGCTTGGGCACAGACTTTCGCGAAACCGCCGCGGATCACCTTTTCCTTCAAATCTTTCATGAGATGGTTATCCTTGACCCGGCATTCCAGCTTCAGGCCTCTGGGCGAATTGGTAGACTAGTTTGCCTTCGACATTTCTCGCGTAGGCCACGACAGCGCGCTCCTTGCCGTCGCCCTCAATTCGCCACGAATCGCCGTCTTTCACCAGCGACATTTTGCTTCGCGCTCTCCACCAGGTATTAATCTCCGACGGAAGCGCGCACCACACAGCGCTTTTCTCCCGCAACTCTCGCAGATAACCCAGCAGATTCTCATAAGCAGAGAGCTTATCGGGATCCAGGATGTAATCCGGGTGGACAATGAAGCTGACCAAACCGTTTTTGCTGAGAATCATTTCCGTTTGCAGCTTCCACAGGTCTATGGAGCGCTCATTCAAAACGTGAAAGAGCGTGTAATCCTGGGTCGTGGTTACGGGAAGCTCCAGGACATCTCCAATGAAAAACGGCATCACCGTGCAACATCCACCCCGCTGCGGGTCCAGCGGGGCCACGTTCGGAAACGACATGTCGAATTCGAACTCCAACGCGTTGTACCACTCCGGTTTGCGATAGAGAATCGCCGCGCGGAATCCTCGCGCGCCGAATTCGCGCCCATAGCGATTGATAATCTTGGCGCGGCGCAGGAATTCCTCCTGGTTGTCAAAGAGCCGGCCATCGTGGTTCAGGTCCTGCACCGCCACTTCAAAGCCCCGGCTGCGTATGGACTTGATCAGGCGGGGGGGTACTTCGTAGCGTTCCTCCGGAACGATTCCAAAGGCTGCTTTGATGCCAAAGGAATCGTCAACGTTCATGAGCGTCCCGCAAAAATCTCTTCCCGCTTCGGTCTCAACGTCGTGCGTCATCGTTAGGCAGCCACGCGCTCCATTAGGCCAGAACCACACAAACGGAATCTCTTGTGCCCCTTTGGCTTTCATGGATGAGAGAAGCACGCTTTCGAATACGTTTTCCACGGTCGTATCCACCGGCCATCCGGGGAAAGGCCGTTCCCGCCAGTTTCGTGCGTATAGCTGCTGCACCTGTTTCCGAATTGCCAGGTTTGTGAGGGGACGCAAGCGGTAATACAGTTTTCTTGCAAGTTTCTTAAGGAGGCTCTCCTTTACGAAGCCGTTCGCATAGCGTTCGAGGCGGAGGTTATCCAGAATTTCCGTCAGGTCAAAAGGCAGACGCAACTTCGTGTCGTCGCCCTGTACGCCGGCAAACGCGTCGCGAAGACGAGCGTTCGCCCGGGATGCGGGCGTTCCAGCAGAGGAGCGGCCGTAACAAATCGTATCGGGGCCAAACCGAAAATAACCCTCATTGTTTGAGAGCTGCCCATTAATTCCCAGATTGAAGAACTTCTCCGGACACCGGTACCGCTCGTTCGCGGCCTGACTCAGAGCGTCGCCCGTCTTTGCCGCAGGTTTGGAAGTAATCAATTCGTCGGCAACGACTGACTGACTATCTTGCGCCAACTGGACCTTCAATTTCACAGACGGGTTCGTGCTCATGCTGAGTCTTCTGGACTCCCTTGTGTTGCGATTCGTTCCCTGTTTACAGACTAGAGCAGAGGCCTTTGTCTTTGGGCCGCCACTCTAGGGAGAATCAACCTAAATGTCTGTACAAAATTCTGCCTGCCGCGGAACAAACGGTCTGCGGCAAAAAAGCAAAGAACTGCCGCAGCGCTTGTGATTCCGAAATGCTCGCAACGCCTTGCTTCTTCATTTTCGCATAGCGGTAATAGGTCAGAAGTCTCTTGTTCGTCCCAAACTTGTCCTTGAAGGCAATCAGGCCTTCGTTATTCAAGTCCGTTCTCCCAAAGTCAATCTTCTCGACGCCCGACGATTTGCTTTCCTCAATCAATTTCCAGAACAGAAACGGCATCCCGCCCAAATGGTGGAACTTCTCGTCCGAACATCCATACTTGTACACAACCGACGCGCCATGCCTCAGCGTGAGCAGCGTCGCAACAGAAACGCCATCTTTCTTTGCCACTCGGATCTGCAGTTTGTCGCGCATACATTCCAACAGATTGTTGAACCACACGCGCGGTTGCGGCAGCAGGCGGTGACGCCTACGCGTTTTCAGCAGCAGCCCGTAGAATTCCTCCATTAGCTGTTCGGAGCGGCCAGCCTCATAAGACAGCCCTTCTCGTTCAGCCCTCTGAATCTTCCGGCGAATCGAGTCCTTGTGCAGCTGTCCAAAAATTTGCTCCAGGCTGGGGCTCAAATCCAATTCATGGAACCAATAGGAGTGGCTTGGCTGCAAGCCGTTCTCCGGTTCATAGGAAGCTGACAGCGGCCGGACCTCGACGTACTTCCATTTCTGGAGGTCACAAGCATCCTGCATCCAATGGACAAATTCCTCGGCTTCGTCGTGATCCCGCAGCAGCGGCTCACAATGGTCGGAAAACGGAAGCGACACCAGACGTGCGCCCGTTATCCAACTGGAGACGCGGCACACCACAATGCCATTCTCCATGGGCTGACCAAACGCCGCGCTGGTCAGCGCATACAGTTCATAACCGTAAGTTCGCGCAAGAGTTTCCAGCCATCCGCGATCGTGAAATACTGATGCTCTGGGATGACGGGCAACGAAATCATCCCATCGGTTATCCATCAACGGATCTAGGACGTGGATTTTCACTGTTTTTTGCAGCTAGTTACGAGTTGCTATGGCTCCGGGAGCACTTCGATGCGGCGAGAGAGGCTACCGCCATTCATAGCAATGGCAGCATCTGGTAAAACTACCGCAATCAATCTACCATTTCCCTAAGGTTTCATCGACAGTGAGACGTCTGTAAGCTGTTGTAAACACACGTCTTGGTTTCGAAGGCCGACAAATCCGCCGGTGGTTGTTCCACACCGTTCAGCGGGGCATGAGGTAGTTGGGAAAAACCTTACCACCCATTGCGAGACGATTTCCTTGCGGTGGATCCCTCGATCAGATTCTCATTTCGCGGAAAAAAACGCCATGTCGGGCGTTCGCATGGAAAGTTGATAGTCCCGCAAAAGCTCGTTCATGAAATTTGGGGAGAACCTTCTCATTTTTTCGGGATCTTTCTGGTCGGAAGATAGGCTGGCCCGCAGCTCGGAGTTGCTGAGATTCTCCTCGTCGGAACGCAGCGAAACCTCAACCGTTTGGAAGTGGTGGGTCTTGAGCAGCTGAAGGACGTCCGCTTCGTGGATCTTGCCGGTCATCATCTGATCGCGTACAGAAAAAGGCTCGAATTCGAACGGTTTGCCGCTTTCATAGCAGAGCAGATGACTCTCGCACAGGGCCGAACCCGAGCGCGCTTTCAAAAAATCCACGCCGGATTGAAATTCCTTCTCAGCTTCCGGGAGATCGCGCATCGCCTTCCGGTCACGCTTGAGCTGCCCGGGAACATAAATCATGATGCTGATGAAAAACAGTCCAAACATTATGGCTGCGGCCGGATTGAAAGCCCCTGGCCGCAGCGCTACCAGTGCCGAGCTTATGTCGGACAAGGCGAGGCCGCAAATGATGACGGTAGCCGCAAACCCGTTGAAGAATATATTCAGGTCAACGCCGTACCCGCCGCCAAGCAGAAACGCCAGTCCATGGCTCAACACAAACGCGGCTACGAATACCGTACGCGAGCGGAGCGCGCGGATCGACCAAGCTGTGGCAAGTACCAGCAAGCACTGAAATTTCTCCACGTAATGATGGAACTGGCTCCAGGCCGCCATAAAGGAGTAGGCGCGGCCGCCCCCTCCACCCATCAAATGAACGAAAAAATAGCGGCCATCCACCAACATCGTTGCCGCCGTGAGCAAACCCGCCGACACCACCATCGCTCCCGCCCAAGTTGCAAACGCGCGCCAGGACCGGAACATCAGGTCGATCGCGACCGCCATCGGAAACGCCAGCAAATTGTGCTTCGTAAATCCACCAAGACAGAAGAAGAGCGCCGAGAGACATAGCAGGCGCTTCGAATCGGGATCCCGGACGTAAAAATACAGTCCTGCGGCCGACAAGGCCTCGCCAAGCAGCTGCGGATCATACATTCCGATGCGGTCGGCTCGCAAAACAGCGATACCAATTTCATACAGCAAGAAGCAAAATATCGCTGTCAGCTTTGATCCCCCCGCTTTTCTCACAGTGAGGCCCACGAAGAGACCCGTCGCGATCAGAGCAAACAGCGAGACCAGCCGCCCTACCTCCAGGTACGTATTGGCTCTTCCCAGCCAACTGACTAAGTGAAATGAAATCGGCGGGTAAGCCGTAGCGGTGCCAAAGCCCTGCGGTGGAGCGCTGTATAAACGAATCCCTTGCGCCACCATGGCCGCCCGGTAGGCATTCCAGCCTTCGTTATAGTTGACTTCCACGTTGGCGAAAATGCGTCGCACTGGGAACCGGAAGAGCGCGAGCATGGTGATGAACATGAGGCAGATCACTATGGCGGAAATCCACGTGTCACGCGCCGGCTCACCAAAAAGCGAAACGCTGGCTCGTGTTGCGCCAGAACCCTGTGTTTGATCTTTGCTGTCACTCATTGCCGTAGACGATTCCGTAAGTGAAGAAACCATGAAGTTCTGTCCTCATGTACGCGTCATGCTTTCTGGAGAACGAGGAAGCGGTGGTGCCCCCAACGCTTTTTCAGCCAATTCGGAGAGTTTTCGAGGAATCCGTATTTCATAATGTCTTTTTCCATTTGAGGAGACTTGCCACTGAAGTAGTCGAGGATGCAGAGTCCCGGCGAATTGTTAGACTCCTTCGACTTTAATAGCCCGTCCAGCCCAACCATCTTGAGCATGTTTTCCTTCTTCATGGCGATGTCCGGCCAGGGCGGAACATCAAAGAACCCGGTTTCCATGAGCCGCCAGCCGCGCGGAGTAAGGCAGGAAAGAATCCAGTCGGTGTTGATATGTTGCAGCTCATACTCTTCGGAATTGTGGGGACGCAGCACCCAGCACACGTTCTGCTTGTTGGGGACGCATAGGAAGAGCGCCTTCTTCGCTACACGGGAAAGCTCCGACAAATACTTCTCTCCGTCCTTGACGTGCCAGAGCGCGGCGAAATTCCAGGCCAAATCAAACGAGCCGTCGGCGAAGGGCAGTTCCGCGGTGGCAGGTTCTTGGTAGACGAATTCGGCGGCAAGGCCGGCTTCTCGCCACACTCTTTCGATAGCTTCCAATCTTGAGGAAGATTGATCCACGATGGAGACTTGTGCTCCCTGCGAAGCCCACCACATGCTGTTGATGCCCGATACGCCAGTCATTCCAAAAGAAGGAGCTTCCAGGACTGTCTGGATGTTGTAGCGTTCCTTCAGCGAGCTGAAGAAATGGTGCAGGATAAACCGCTCATAGGTGGTGCCCAAGCCCTCATCATGTTTGCGAAAATAGTCCTGCCAGCAATGCGAGATCGTAATGGTCGCAGTTTTCGCCACGGACTCTTGCTCCTGAATGTCTATTTTCTAAAAGAGACTCAGCCTGATTTCTTCTCTGCAAAAGTGCACAACCAACGAACAGCACTTCCATAAGCCTGATTACGAATCAGGGCAGTTCGTTGGCAATGAAGCCTTCAACACTCTCTTGAAACTGGAACTGAAAGGTTTTCATGAACTTGCTGGAATCGATGATCCTATCTTTGGTCAGCGAAACCAAACGCCGCGTGTTAAGCGGCTCCGGTTTGCCCAAGAGGCCGAAGAGGCGCTGGGCAACCGAGGTTCCCAGATACATTACGAAATAGGGAACTTCCATCATCCCACCCTGACCGTATCTCTTACGGACTAATTCGACGAGCCGTCTGTACGACGGGCTGCTCTCGCAGACTAGGTAAGCCTCAAAGTTGTTTTGCATCCTGTTCGCATTGCGAATCACCGCGTAGGTCGCGCCCACGCAATCCCGAAGGTGAATGAGCGGCAGGCTGCCAATCCTCCCGCGCACTATTGGAAAAACCCCTTTTCTGATCAAGCTGACAATCTGGCGAAACGCGGCATCGGCCAGACCGTAAATCTGGGGAAAACGAAGACACGCGACCTTGAACCCGTATTTGCTCGCATATTCCTTCAGGAACGCTTCGCTTTCGAGCTTCCCTCGTTCCAGCGGAAGCATTGGGTTGCAAACGGTGGCTTCATCGTAGTGAATGTGATCTGCGGCGCCCTCCGGAAGGCCCATGGCGGCCAGACTGCTGAAGTAGACAAACAGGGAAAGCGAACCGAGCTTATGGCTGTTCTCCAGAACACGCATCAGATTCTCAGTAGTCTTGAAATTTGTAGCGAAGCTGTGTTCTTTGTTGTTTGCAGTTAATGGCCCGCCACCTGCCAGGTCGGCTACTATGTCCAAATTGCCCACCGAAGTCTTCAAATGCTGCCCGATTTTTTCAAGATCACCTTTCGTTAGCAAATCTCCTTCGAGCACCGTGACTCGCTGAAAGTAGTCCGGCCCCAGGGCCTTGGCGAGCTTCTTGGCGTCGCGGACAAGCGTGAATACAGCATATCCCTCGTCAACCAGCTTTCTCGTGAGATCTGCCCCAACAAACCCGCTGGCGCCGGTGATCAGTACGTTCATGTCTTTCCTTTGTCTAGCTCTTGGAATCTAGGTGTTAGAAGCCGCGGCAGCTTTCGGTGCCGACCAGGTTGTTGCGAAACCCGCCAGGTTTCCGACAAACCCGGAAGCTGCCATGACCATAGTCATGTGCATCAGGGTGTCGCGGCCAAACAAGTACATTCCTGCACCCTGGCAAAACAACACTCCCAGCAGGATGTAGATGAACGACAAGCGGTTCAGCGAGAGCGCGTAATTGAGCCAGATGTTCAGTCCGGCATAGAAGCTCGCCGCCAAATTGGCCATTCCAAGAACCAAGCCTGGATTCGTGTACGCGGCGGTGAATATCGTATGCACGATGAAACTGGGATACAGAAAATAGGCGGCCGTCAGGGCAAATCCGGGAAGCAGCGCCGCACCCAAGGAAAGCATCAGGATCGGGCGAGGATCGCGTCCGCTGGCCCGCCGCCGCGTGGCTTTGGGCAGAAGCACAATTCCTAGCGCGAGCGGAATGAACAAACTCATCTTCGCCAGCGTTACTACGGGCCCGTAGTCTCCCGCCATGTTTGGGCTATAGAAGTGTTTGACGAACAGGGCGTCCATGTTTGCCAGAACAGCGAAGGCCGCCAGCCCCAGGAGCGTATGCGCAGAGTAGTGCCAGCTGACTTCGCGCGCGGCGGTACCGCCGTGGTCTCCAAAGTGAGGCCTAAGGAGCCACAAGGCGAAAAGCAGAACCACGGCCATAGCCAGCGGCAAGGCGACGATTGCGCCCGCCGCCTGAAAGCCCAACCAGATGAGTCCAGCCGCAAAGAGCAACCGCAGAAGCGATTGAATCACTTGCACGGCGCCGAACCCCCCAAACGATTGCAAACCCTGCAAAGCGCCGTCCGTAACAGTTCGAATGAAGAACATCAAGACTACAGGGCTGGCGGCCCACAACGGCCAGGTATTGGGCAACCTCAGGGCATGAGCGAGTGGCGGGCTGATCAGGATCATTGCAGCTGTTGCCAGCAAGCCCCAACGCCAGCTCCAACGCCAGGCACGCTGCACAAATGCGCTGACCCCTTGCGATCCACTCCCATGCAGGCTAAGTTCCGCCGTGTAAAACGCCACCACATTCCGGATAGCGTTGGTGAGCTGAGCAAGCACCTGCGTCACCGCCGCAACCGCGATGAACACTCCGTACTCGACAGGAACAAGCCAACGTCCCGCAACGACGTTGACCGCATAGTCGAGCCCTCCCGCCAAAACCATCGCCCCGGCGGTGATCAGGCTATCGCGCACTCCTATAGAACGGAAAAACCTAAGCGCTCGCGCCAACAAGCCGCTACTCTCCGCCAGCAATGGAGCGCTGGCAGATTCGGCGATGGCTACTTGAGTGGGTTCGGGGTTTTGCACGAGTGCAATAGTCCTGCTTCCAGGAACGGGGACAAGCTCATCCTTTGTTGTTCAGTTCGTAGCTCATGACCGGGCGGTAGACACAGCTACAGCGCTTCCCCAACGAGCACTCCGCCAGCGGAAGACGAGGCGCTTCGTCAGGATGGTAGACTTTGTTCTCAGGCAGCTTTCGCGCCGCTTCACAGCAATTAACTCCGCGCTCGATCGTCACGCCCACAATAGATCCTTTGGCGCGCATGCCGAGACGATAGGCGGCTAAAGTCTTCTCCGCGTAATCCGGTTCCTTCTCCATGCCCTGATGGAACTTATCTAGCCATTCAAAAGACATACGTTTGGTCCTCGAAATTGCCCTCCGCTGATTCTTGCCGAGCCTGAATCCCTAAGCTACGATGTTCGCAAGCCCCATGAAACTCAGCGTAATTTCACCGACCTACAACGAGTCAGAAAACGTTGGCCGATTGATCAGCGAATTAGAAAACATTCTGCAAGCCTGCGACTACGAAATCCTGATCAGCGACGACGATTCTCCCGACCTGACCTGGGCCCGCGTGGAAGAAATCGGCCGCTGCAACCCGCGGGTTCGAGCCTTGCGGCGAACTTCCAACCGCGGGCTTGGCCCCAGCGTCGTGGACGGCTTTTCTTTCGCAACAGGAGATGCCGTGGCCTGTATCGACGCCGACCTGCAGCACGACCCCACGATTCTGCCCCAAATGCTGAAACAACTGGAGAACGGTTGCGACCTCGTGGTGGCTACCAGGTACATGCCCGGCGGCGGTACGGCAAACTGGGGCATCATTCGCCGCTTTGGCTCTTGGGGCTGCACCAAACTCGCGCAAGTGCTTCTTGGAGTAAAGTTGCGAGATCCCATGTCCGGCTACTTCATGATGCGGCGCGACGATTTCTTGAGAATTCGCGACCGCCTGAACGTCCGCGGCTTCAAGATTCTGTTGGAAATTGCCGCGTACATGCGGCCTCACCGGCTCGGGGAAGTTCCCTACACCTTTGGCCCGCGGATGCAGGGCGAGTCCAAGCTTTCCAACAAAATTGTCCTGGCCTATTTGTCGCAGGTTTGGCGGCTATACCGCCAGTCCCGCAAACCGGCTCTGGAGTCGGGCGCCAACTGAGTCTAAGTCTCTGCGGCAGCGTTGCTGGCGGTGTGACTGGGTGCGGCAAACTGTGGGCGCGAGCCCGGGCGCAAGACCTTCGCTCCCACGCGTGCAAGCGTTGGAATGTCGTGCAGGATGTTGGTGTACGTTGCATTTGCCAACGGACAATGACACTCATGGGCCGCGATGCTACGGCGGGCTTCCTTGATCTTTTCGCCGAACCATATTTCCTTGAAATCGTAGTGATGGTCGCGCAAGTTGCCGAGATTGTCGGCGCGCACGCAACAAGGCCAGACCGTTCCATCAGCATAAATGTGCGCGCTCACCCATCCGGCATAACATTCGATGACCTGGTCTTTTTCGTCCAGGATGCGCTTGACCAGCTTGTAGTACTCAACGCGAATTGCTTCGGTGAATTTCGCCATACCGGTGAACTTCTTGCTCTCGACGTAAGCAATCAGGCGGTCAATGGCTTTTGAATAGTCGTTCGGACGTGGCGTAATCGGCAGTCCGACCGTGTCCAACTCCACGCGCGGCTCTGCAATCTCAGTGATGAATTGATCGGCGCCGGACTTGTCAGCGTAGGCAATTAGCTCATCTAGATGGCCCACGCTGAACACCGAAATCACGGAGTGGATCCCGACCGTCAGATTTTTCAGTGACTTTCGCAGCTCAAGGAGTTGCTTTAGCCGTTCTTCGAACTTCGCGAAGTTTCCCGGGATGCCGCGAATGTAGTCGTGCTTCGCGCCGATGCCGTCCAGCGAAAGGTTGATGATCAGCTGGCTGTTCGGACAAGACTTGGCAATTTTCTCGACGCGCTCGGGAATGTTCGGAAGAATCGCGTTGGTCGGAATGTTGATGACGCCGGGCGAGCAATGTTTATACGCGGACTGGGCCAGCTCGACCACGTGCGGATACATCAACGGCTCACCGCCGCTGATGGTGAACCAGTAAGGCGCCGGCCCCAGGGAGGCGAGAACTTTGTCCCACTCGTCGATGGTCAGTTCGTTCTCGCGCTTCATCCAAATATTGCAGGTCAAGCAGCGTGAATTGCACTTCGGAGACGGCGATAGCGTCAGATTCAGCGGCAGAATCTGCGGCCACCCAAACTTGCGGTAAAGCTTGAACAGGGGGATCCGCGCAAGGATTCCCGCTCCGGAATTCATATCTTCGGGGTCCCCTTAGTATTCGCCACCATTTCCAGCTGCTTGGTGGAAGTGGCGATTTCCCACACTGCGTGATTGCGCCGCTTTTTGTAATCTCGCACCCCGAGCAAGCGGCCGTAGGCCTCGAGCGCCACTATTGACCAAGTCCAAACGAATGGCCGAGGCCGCCAATCGAGGTTTCGCAGCATAACTGCGAGAATCCTGCCCGCATTCATCGTGCTCACCGTGTAGCCCAAAGTATCGCGAACCGCCAAATGCCCGGCGTAAATGCGCCGGCGCTGGCGCAGAAAGTCGTTCAAAGTCTCCGGGCCTTTGTTGTGGACAACTGCGTCTGCAACGTATTGGACGCCATATCCCTGGCCGCGGACAACCGGTTCGATGCTCGCTTCATCGACGGCGGTATGGTAAGGGATGCGCTCGAAGATCTTACGAAACGCGATCATTTCTCCCGACTTGAAGGTGGTTAGGTTGATCGCGTGGTGCAAGCCCCACAGCATGTGCGCCGCGAATCCCATGAACTTTCGCTCATCGTTCACAGGAACGGGGTGTGAAGTGGTCATCCCAATTTCCGGGTCGGCAAAAGGCGCCACCAGCCGTTCCAAAGCGTCCGGCTCGGGAAGCAGATCCGCGCTGCACAGGACGATTATTCTCTCCTGCGCCTTTGGCAGATACTCATTGATGGCAACCGCCTTCCCCGCGCGCTTTTCCTGGGTGATTAGGTGGATGCGAGGGTCGCGTTTTGCCCGGTCCAGCACAATTTCTGCGGTTTTGTCAGTGCAGCCACTGGCTACGACCACGATTTCGGTCAACGTGACGCTCTTCAGCCTTTGAGAAACCAAGGTATCGAGGAGCTGGCCGATGTTGGCCTCTTCGTTATGGGCCATGATTCCCATGGAGCAGGTGATGGGCATTGAAACGGCCTCCTCAGCGGCTAGCGAATCTAAACTACTCAAAAATCAAAGTACAGCGGCGAAATGGGGTTTCTTTTGAATCGCCGTGGAAGAATGCCGGATGCTCTGACACTGGTGGACCCCAACTTCAGTTTGTCTGTGACCCACAGGTAGGCTACCGCCATTGATGCCGCAGGCGCCTTCAGGGAAGATTAGGGCAATCGGGCTACCAGACCCTTCCGCGGCAGGCGGCGATGGCAGTTAGGCTATTTCTGTAAGCTATTGATACTACACGACTTCCTGAAGCGTTACTTGGGTGTGGGTAGCAGCGGTCGCTGCAGTAAGCACCCGTGAAACTGCGCAGGGAAAAACCTTACCACCAAGTACGAAGCTGTTTCCGCAAGCGAATTGGGCGAGAGCAAGTGGCTTTTGCTGCGCATGATCACCAATTGCGAAGTGCTACTGTTCTAGTACTTCGTGGCCGATGACCGGATTATCCTTAGCGGACCCAAACAAAAGGGTCTGGGCCTGACTCTGATTGAGTTCCGCAACCGGGAAGGACTGCTCTAATAGGGCCAGCGGCGCCAATTCGAATCATAGTCTCATTTAGTAGTCTCAATAAGACGTCTAATTGAGACTGCCCAGGCAGTCTAGGAGAGGCGGGAGTAGATGTTCATCGTGGCTTCGCCGACCGCGTCCCAGTTGTTCTTCCGTGCGATGTATTCCCGGACCTGCTGGCGCCGCCTCGGCAGATCTTTGTAAAGATCGCTCGCGAAGTACTTTTCGACGGCAGCAGCCAGGTCTGCGGGATCTTCCGGTTTGAAGACGTAGCCGGTAAAACCTTCGACGATCTCCTCTTTCAGCGAGCCAACGTCCGACACAAGGGATGGCAGCCCAAAGCTGTAGCCGAAAAACACGATCCCGCTTTGAAAGATGTGCCGATAGGGCAAAACGAGGACGTCGGCTGCCTTGAAGTAAACCTCAGCCTCGGAATCCGGAATGTGCTCGGCCCTGAGGAGGATTCGACCGCCGTGGACGTCTTCGCGAATAGCTTCTCGAAGCGGGGCCCAGTAGCTTTCCGCGCTTTCCTCCTCCACGCGGCCCGCAATGAGCAACCGATAGTCGTCCGCAGGGTTCAGGATTTTCTGAAAGGCGGTGACGAGATACTCCAGACCTTTGTACGGAGTGATCCTGCCGAAAAACAGAATCGCTTTTTCATTTTCGCGGATGCCCAGCCGCTGCTTTGCCTCGGCGGTCGTAAGGCGAGTGTTGGGAACAGCGTTGTTGATCCCAAAGGGAATAAGGCTGATCCGCGAGGCCCGCGCGCCAAACTCAGTCATGAGCTCTTGCTTCATTTTTTCTGTGTGAACAAACAGATGGTCAGCAAGCCGATATTGAACGCGAAGCGTAAAGCGGTTGAGTGCTGAATCATGATTATCGCGCTTGGCCGCATTCACATTGTGCACGGTGATCACAATCTTTTTCCCGAGCCATTTGTAATAGAGCATGAGCAAAGTTCGATCAAAGACCAGAAACTTGTTATCCCATTGGATGTGGAATATCTTTGGCTTCGCCGTCGCAGCGTAGCGGATTAACCTGGCGTAGTACGCTGAAACTCTCGTTACTTTTTTCAGCAAGCCGGCATTGGGGTCCTGTTTACCGCGGAGGTTAAGAAAGCGTAGCCTGGGAATGCTGCGGTACTCGGGACAGTCAATTTCATCGCTGCCAATAACGTCCAGGGCCGCTCCTCTTGAACAAAGTTCCGTTGCTAGTCCGAATGTGTAGTGTTTGTCCCCTCCACCTGTAAGTAGCGCTATGAGAACCTCATTGGTATGGCCGACGGGCTGCCTGTGGTCCAAAGTTTGCGGATTTTGTTTCATGATCCCGCAAGCCTCTCCTCCAGTACATCGCAGATTGCATGGCCGATGGTGATGTGCATTTCCTGGATCCGCGCTGTCGATTTGGAAGGAACGCGCAAGCAGAGATCGCAGACGGTTCGCATCTGGCCGCCCGATTCGCCAGTCAGCCCGATGACGGCAACTTTCTTACACCGGGCCGCCTCGATGGCGCGCAGAATATTCCGACTGTTGCCGCTGGTGGAAATCCCCAGCAAAACGTCTCCCGGACTGGCCAACGCGGAAAGTTCGCGGGCAAAAACTTGGTCGTAGCCGTAGTCGTTTCCAACCGCGGTGAGAGCCGAGGCATTCGCGTGCAGCGCAATGGCCGGGAGAGGCTTCCGTTCACGCACAAAGCGGCCCGTCAGCTCCGCAGCGATGTGCTGCGCATCAGCCGCCGAGCCGCCGTTTCCGGCGATGAGTAATTTGCCACCCGCGGCCAAGGAAGAACGGATCATGTCGGCCGCTTTAGAAACGTCCGCAGTCAGCCGCGGGAGAGACTCGGCGACAATCAAGTGCTCTTTCCAAATTGCCATGATTCTATCTAATTGTTGGGTCGGCGTTGCCATATTCCTATTCTGTCAACTCATTGCTCTTGTTCGCTCTTCGCAGTTTGGACCATAGGCTGATAGGCTGGCTTAGCCGACTTTAATCTATACATTGCCTTATCCCAGCGCCGAATCAACGAGGTCTTGAACTGCGGAAGGGCCATTTGTGCCCACTTCGCAACTTGCCAACCGAACACTGGCCTCAGCCAGGCATACTTCCAACGCAAACGCGGCGTGTCCAGCCGGCCCTGAAGCTCCGCCGCGAGGCCCTGTAACTCTGCGAGAAGGTCCGGGCGTTCTGGGTAGAAGTTTTCATGCCAATTCTGAAGATAAGTCAGACAGGCTGTTCGGACGCGTTCGGTATCTTCGAGCGATCGGAGGTATTGAATGTGCAAGCGCATGGAAAGGAGCAGGGCTTCTTTCTTTTTGTCTGAGGCGCCAATGTGGCTGACGCGTTTGGTGGAAGTGATTCTATAGAATACTTTGGATTCCGGCACAAAACGCGTTCCCTGGGACGCCAAAAGAACACGGCAAAAGTACTCGCCGTCGTCGTCAAAATGGAGACGCGTGTCCCAGGGCCCGGCGGCTTCGGCCAGCTCTCTGCTGGTTAGCCAGGTGGCCGTCTGCATGTGCAGGTTTTCGCTGAGTTTTCGCAGGAGCCATTCGGTGGGAGAAAGGTCTTGCCACAAGGAAGTGGAGATGAAGCGGGCGCGCTCAGTGCGATAGTTGAAAGATGCCCAGGCCGAAGAGAGAAGGACTCGCTTGCTGTCGGATTCACGCAGGGCCGCGAGCTGGCGCGCGATTTTGTCTGGAGCCAAGAGATCATCGGCGTCGAGCCACTGAATGTAATCGCCCTGGCTAAGGCACAAGGCATGGTTGCGGGCTCCAGCGGCGCCCTGGTTCTTGATGATGACGACGGCGACATCCCTCGAGGCGAAACGGCGAGCCACTTCAGCCGTGCGATCCTTGGAGCCATCGTCGACGACGATAATCTCCTTGCGGGGCCAAGTCTGAGCGACCGCTGAGGCAAGGGTGTCGGCAAGCCACTCCTGGGAGTTATAAGCCGGGATCAGAATTGAAACCAATGGCTGCATGCTAATAAGTACATTTTAAAGGATTTCTACTAGGAAGGACTGCAAAGTCAGAGCTTTATTTGGCAAAGTGGCTACCCCAGAGGATTGCTCCTTGAGGTTATGACTGTGTACCATGGCCTAAAACTGTCCACTAGAACAGTGTATTTTGCTGTGGTCTCGGAGCAATATGGGTGTGGTAGAAGTGTAGCGATGCGGTCTCCCGTTGAAAGGAATCAGCGGAATGATGCGGACGATAAAGTGGGTGGTACTGGCCACGCTGTTGAGTACACTTTGCGGTGCAAAGACTCATGCGCAGACTATCAACGCTGCTAGTTGCAGCAGTACTGATGTGCAAACAGCTATAAGCAAGGTTGCCGCGGATGGCACCACGGTCCTCATTCCGGCAGGCACATGCACATGGACCACCGCAGTGACCTATAGCGGCACTTATTCGGTGACGATCCAAGGGCAAACTTCGGTCACGGGCACATGCGGCCCCGGAGGGACCTGCACAGTCTCGGACATTACGGTGATAATAGACGGCTTGGCGCGGGGCGCTCAGTGTGGTTCTCCCGACGGGTCCATCCTCAGCGTAAACAGTGTTTCTGGGAAAAGCGTCCGCGTCACGGGCATAACTTTCAGCTGGGGGAATGCTGCCGGCAACACCTGCGTAGGAACGCTTAATATTAGTGGCACGGGACAAGCGAACCGCGTGGATCATTCTCATTTCATAAACAATTCCTACGTCGGTCTCGGCTGGGGCGGAATGACTTTCGGAGTTGTGGATCATAATGTGTTCGATATGAACAATGGAAGTACTTGGAACGCGATTGTGTTCCATGAGCCAAACTGGATTGGGCTAGACGGTGGTAGCGATCCTCTGAATGTTGGCGATGGTTCGTGGGCGGACAATACAACGTTTGGTTCCAACCGATTTATCTACGTCGAAAACAATTTTTTTAATTGGAGCGGAGGTACCTCAAACGGAAGCGGTTACGCAGATGACTGCACAAGTGGCGGACGATTCGTATGGCGTTACAACCAAATGAACAACGCTATGCTTCAAACGCATCCTACTGGTGGTTCTCTAAGACATCGTGGATGCCGCGCACTGGAAGTCTATCAGAACAACTTTGCCGGGAATCTCGGTGCCGGGAACGACTTCATTGCTTTCTGGTTTAGCAGCGGCTCAGGGTTGATTTGGGGGAACACAGTCAATAACGGCTACAGCCATTTTGTCGAACTCTTCTCGGTGCAACGGGACAATTTGATCTATGCGCAGACAGCGACTCCGAATGGCTGGGGTTACTGCGGAACTTCGTTTAACGGTTCGGGCTCAAACTGGGATCAAAGCCCCAATACCTCCTCCGGCCGCAGATGTATGGATCGACCTGGAGCTGGCGTCGGTGATCGACTCGTAAATGATTTTCCGAACGTAACAAATAAAACGACCGGATGCTCTTCGTCCTCTTCTTGCGCATGGCCACGCCAATCTTTAGAGCCAGTCTACGAATGGCTGAACAACTCATCGGCATCCTTCTTTTGGGCTGCTCTTGAAGGCGAATTGTTGGCCAATGAGGACTACTACAACTATACAGGATCATTCAACGGAGCGTCCGGCGTGGGAAGTGGCACACTAGCCGGCAGGCCATCAGCCTGCACTACCAATCCAGACTCGGGCGGCATAGGTGGCGTAGGCTACTGGGCCACAGATCAAGGGCCGCAGGGTACGCTTTACACCTGTACCAAGGCGAACACATGGACGGCCTACTACACTCCGTACACCTATCCTCACCCACTGATCTCCAGTTCTGGAACGCCCCCTGCTCCGCCAACGGGCTTGTCAGCCATAGTCAACTAACCGGGACTTGCGCAATTGGGACTTCGGGGCAAAGGGTAAAACGGCCTATTCCTGGGTGGTCCAAAAACAAGCGATGAATGATTTCCAGCGTCAGTATTTTGTGGATTTCGTTCGTGGAGTTCCGGTATCCCCTGAGATGATCCCGGACGATGGCTTCGAGCCCCCTTCGCTCCACATACGGCCTCGATAAACTGCGTGAATCCAGCAACATTTCCTGAAGATACGCGGCCAAGTTGTCGCGATACCAGACGCGGAAATGAAATACCTTGTGCCGCCCCAAAAAGAGGCGCTCGAGGTGCAACGAGGAAAGGGTGTGGTCAACGCGAGCAAGCCATTGAGGCATACCCATGTCATACGCATATTCTGCTTTGAACTGGAACTCAAGGAGAGCTCGAGAGGCCGACCCTAATATGTGTCGATTTCGCCCTTCACCACGGTCTGTGGGAATCCGCCGCAAAGCCTCATTTCCATCCGCAATCAGCCGCAGAGAAACCTCACCCCTAGCGAGTAAGGGTTCGGGCGCGCGAAAGACCGTTCGGACAAGATCATTATCTAGGTAGGGGGACCGCAAAGCGATTTGCGTCTGTTCCAGCGCCAGGATCCCGAAATGATTCCACGGGCATTGCTTGAAAGCGGCAAACGATACCGGGTGCCCCTTCGCGTGATCAGTATAAGTCTCTCTTGCTTGGCGCATGTAGCCGAGAAACTCAGCGTCAAACAAACCGGGAATAAATTCTTCCGGTTTGAATGTGCGGACGCCGCGGAGGATTTCCCCCCCATAGTTTCCTGTCATCCTTACAGGAGCGATTTTGCGAAGCTTCTCGTTCAGGTATAGGTCGGGAGCACGGCTTACGTCGACGCAACCGTCGGTTAGGTAGACGGCGCGTTCGGCACACCGGGCAAATTGCAACAGAAATTCCTCGCCAGCGGGAAGAACTTGAAAAGGCTGGTTGCAGACCTCCGCTACATGTCGAGCCACGCGGACATCGTGGTTTTCGCGGAACATGCTGCCGAAGGTGTAACAAGGAAGAGATCCGGGTTCAGGCTTCTGCCAGGCCAGGATCATTCGCGTGTCCAGACCACCTGTGAGCGACATCCCGATCCGCTGGTGCCCAGCAAAATAGCGAGGGAGGTTGCGCGCGAAAACTTCCCGAAACTCGCGATAGTAAGCTTCCGGTTCGAGCTTTTCCTGCTCTTCCCACTCTCGCGGACGAAAATAGCTATCTTTCTTGTTGATCGAAGACTCGCGAAAAACCCAAGCGGACGCCGGAGGCAGAATGTGGATGCCGTCAAATAACGTGCGGTTCTCCAGGACCGTCCCACAAGAAACGAATTCCCCAAGCCCCCTGGGATCTATCCTTCTAAGCTCTGGACGTACCGCGAGAATGGCTTTTGCTTCGGCAGCAAAATAGACCCCATCCTTCGACTCGTGGTAGTAGATCCGGTGCATGCCATAGCGGTCGTTGAAGAGGATGGCAGTTCCTCTGCTCCGATCAATCAACAGCCCGTGAAATCGCCCATTAAGTCCCGCAGGAAAGGATGAATCCTCCTCGTAAAGGTGAACGAGATAGGAGGGGCCATCTGGGTCGACGTCGTGCCCAGATTCCTTCAGGCGCTGAATCGTTCCGGGCCTTGGGAACTCCTCGCCGGAGAAAATAAGCGTAATATCATTCTTTTCGTTTCGGAGAGGCATCCCGTCAGAAAAGGAATCCTTCTGCACGACCCATCCAACATACAGCCCGAGCGACCCGTCGATCCAAGTGCCCGAGACGTAGAAATCCTCATGCCGCAGAGCCTCGACCATTCGGAAAAGCTCTCTCTCCGCCTGCTCGCGGGGCTTTTGTGTGATCAGTCCAACGATTCCCGGCATGAATCCTCTTCGCTTACAAAGAACTCTACCGTGCGCTCTCTAGGCCAGCGAACCGTTTTGCATACCAGAGGCTGCGGACTCTACGATAGCCGGCGGCTACCGGTTCAGGAATCCAATCTGCCATTCTGTGGTGAAGACCCAAGCGAAGGGCCATTCGGCCCACAAGTGTCAGCGGAACGTAATATCTAGGTAGCTCGATTTTTTTGAATCCATTGTGCTTCTTGAAGTCAGCTAGACTATCATCCCGCTTTTTCCCATACGACATATTCGCGTACCAAAGGTATGGGATTCCCCGCTCAGCGCAAGACCGAACGGCTTGGGCAATTAGCGCATTTGTTGGAGCTTTATCCCGATGGCCAATCATAGAGACAATCTGCATCAGCCCCCCCTGCTTTCTCTCCTCGTCGGTCACGAGCTTAACGAAGCCTATTAGGCTGTCCTTAAAAAACGCACCGATGAATATGCTTCGTTCCATGAAAGTGGCGTTCATGTTCCGGACGTCATCAAACTGCTTCCCATAGTGCCAGAATGGCTTCCCCTGCCGGATTGGGGTTTCGTTGTAGATGGCTTCTATCCCGCGTACAAGATCATCGTTGAAAGGCACCTCGCGGACTGCCACTCCGTTTTTCGCTGACTTGCGAACCTTGTTTCTGACTTTGAAATCAATCTGGTGCGTCATCCAATCATCAAATGTTGAAATAGGGAGGGCGGCCATGTTGTCCAGTTCCATGGGGTAGGTGTATTTCGGCGCAGTATCAGAGAGCTTTTGAATGAATGTGAAGAGGTCAATCCGAGTTGTCGATTTTCGCAATGTCTCGAGCGCTGTCTTTGGATCTTCCAGGAATTGATACCCCTCGCCATCCAGATGAGCGATTCGGATTAAGCGCCCCTCGACTCGGATTTCCTTGCCTTCAACATATAAACGTCGCATGCGTCTCCTCCACTTACGCCAGAAAGCTCATGAAAACTGCGTAGAAGTCTAACGGTCGTCTCGATTGGTGATCGACAAGTGGCATTCTTATCCGCTTCAAGCTGTTGGTCCTAAAGGAAGAGTGCGGAATGGTTCGACTGGTGGGGCGTCGTGTGACACGGCGACGCTGCCAACTCGGTCCTTTATGCGCTCAGGTATGGAAATAACCGCCAACAGGAACGTTACCCATATCAATTGGCTGCTCTTAAAGGCTGCTTCGGTGAGATTATAAAAGAGCAAAACAGTCCAGAGCGCCAAGCTGAGCGAGGCTAAACTGGACTGAGCACTTAGGGCCCTGCCAATGCTTCGGTAGCTGGCAACCAGGAACGCGGCAACAAGGGACAGGCCGATGAGACCAAGGTTGATATATACCTCGAGATAGCCGTTATGGGCTTCGTTAATCCCGCCGGCAAAATTCTGCCAGACAAAAGCGAGACGGGGGCCAAGCCAGAAGCTCTCGTAGCCCGTGCCTAGAAGCGGATTAGTGTGCATGCTGAGGAGAAGCTTCCACAAATCGGTCCTGCCGGTGAGAGTGGCGTTGCGCCCGACCATGCCGGCCAGGTCTCCGTTAATGCCGAAGCCAAACTGCAGAACCATGTAGGCGCAGAGAGTGACGGGGATTAAGGTCTTGAGGATGGCGGGGTGACGCTTGATCTGTCCCATGTGGGTTGCGGCAATAACCAAACAGCCGACCAGAAGACATACTTTCGAGGTGGCGCTATTGGAGAGATTGAGGAGCCAGAGCGTCATGGCGAACAGGATGAGATTCACGAAGACGGCAAGTTTCGCGCGACGCTGCTTGCGGTCAGGCCAGCGCGAGAGCGTGTCCCAGAAAAAGACGATGCCGCTGACCAGACAGACGACGCCAAGCATATTCTTGCTGGTGGCGGCACCGACAAACATGTTGTTGCCGGACCAGACCTCGTACAGCTTGCCAATATAGGGGAAATACTTGATGAGCAATATGGAAAGCGGAATTAACAAGAAGCAAAGGCGCCGAAGCAGCGCGCGAACGGCCTCCAGAGGGTGGGGGTCGGAAAGAGCGACGAGAATCATGAGATAGTTGCCGAGGTCTCGAAACCAGCGCTTGAAGGCAACAAACGGGAAGTCCGACCACATGACGCTGGTCAGAGCAAAAAAAACGAAAGCCGCAAGAAAAAGGTTGCGGGCAAGGAAACCACCCCAATTTAAGGAGCGCAAGAGTAAAATGACGAGTGCCAGGAGGATCAAAATAGAAAAGACGGCGCGGTCCAACCCATTTCCTTCTTCAAGAGCTTGAGACGCCGTTTGGATCCGGCCGCCTAACCATTGCGAAGGTAGTCGCGACCCAATGATGAACAACCAGATTAAAGGCACCCACAGGGCCAGCGAAGTCTTGGAGTCCTTAGCGGGGTCGAAACGGAGCAACCCCAAAAGAAGGACAAGCCAAACAAGCAGCGCTAGAGAAGGAGGCATGCTCTCAATCCACCTTCGGAACCGATCATCTGCTGCGCCCTTCTGGCCAAATCGACGACTTAGACTCTGGATTGGCGCTTTCCCAAAGCGTGGGACCGCAGGACTGCTTTCCAAAAGGGTCAGTCAGACTCAGGTTCGTTCCGCCAACTGGTCTCAATTGTGCCTCGCGAGCGCGCCCTTAAGCCTACCAGTGGCGGCGTATAGAAAGAGGCTCTTTGACAAATAATTGTCGCGGAACTCGGAGAGGACTCGCCTTACCGCCACGGATACTTCGTAGCGTAACGACCGAGAAATCATTCTGCCATCGGTTTGGTTCCGATAGATTACCTTGAAGTGTTTCGCGCTTCGCGGCAAGATTCGGTCGCAAAACACAAGATGTTCCAGATCGGTCGACCACTTCAGCGGCTTTTCATCGCACAGTATCTCAGATACCAGATCAGCCTGGCTTTCTCTTTTGCGGATCGTTACCTCTATTGTTTGGTCTGAAGAATTGTCGACGCAGAGTTCTGTCCCGTACATCTCGACCTCTTCTACGCCCACGCCAGTAGTTCGGCGCCGGCAAGCCCTTCGAACGACCTTCCCAAGCTGGTTCCAGCGCAAGGTGCTGCCGAGAGAGCAGAGTCTCTCAATCAGATCGATGAGCCCAGCGCCACCATCCTTGAAAAAATCATGGTGGGCGACGATCAAGCAAGGCTTACCCAAAAGAAGGTCGAAAGCAAAATTCTCCAGGCCATGAGAAGCGTACCTACGGGTGAAAATGGGAAAGTCGTCGTAGCTCATGATGGCAAGATCCCAAACATCCCTGATTCTCGTTTGGGCATTTTGAGAGTCCACGGGAACAGTCTCGGTGTTGACCGCCGAGAGAAATCCGTTTTGCTTGAGAATTTGGGGACACTTGGAACGGAAGACACCCTGCGGAAAGACCATGACAGGATCGTACTGGATTCCCGTCCGCTCTTTATGATTTTGCATTCGGGATTGAGCCAACTTGGCCCGGTGGTTAAGGATCTCGAGCGAAGCCGCCCCGAATTCTTCCGCGATATGGTCGCAACCATGAATTGATATTGAGAAAAGTTCTGGCTGGCTTCTGAAGAAATCAGCGGCGGCGGAAGACGTGCGACGCCAGTTCCAAGGGATGAAAGCAATGTTCGTTGTGAACTGGTGCCGCCGCATGAGGTCGCGCAACTTCGCGAAATCACAGAACCCGTAACGCCGTTTAAGCAGGGGATCGTCAATGATCAGGCAAGCACCATGTTCCTGTGGCCGCCACATAATGTCTGGAAACATGGACCTGAGGAAAATGACAAGGGGTACAACGGAGCAGAAATGCTCTTTCACGTCGTAGAAACGCGGGCCCACTGGCTGGTCAATGTCAACCATTTGCGAGCTGGCAGTAAAGAAAATGGGGCCGTCATGGTGCTGGCAACGAATGAAGACAGGGGAGCCTCCTGCTGAAATGATCGTCTCAATTCCAGGATTTCCGTCGGATATATTCCCCATTAAAACCGCGTCTTCTTCTCCCAATCGGCATGAGACCTCTAGACCGACCATAGGTCCCGCTAGATCGGCAAACTGTTTCGATACAACGATGACAAGTTTGTCCAGATGCGTTTTTTGAAGAGAAAGATCTGCACGCCCGCATAGTAACTGGATGCCCCGTTCGCTTGCGAGTTGATCGCCGCTGGCGTATGCATAGAACGACTCCACCTTCGGACCCGCAAAGTCAGCTTCTTGTCTGCGCTCCAGAGCAGCTACAACTGCGCCTACCGACCCAAAGACCACACACACAACCGAAGTCTCTTCCATCTCCGTGAACTCAGAGATGGTGACTCCCTTCCAAGGCACACCGAAAAAGTCGAGAATCCGGCTCAACCGAACTTCTCTCGGCGTGAAACTGCCCTCATGTAATAGGAGCGCTAGCCTCGCCAAATGGATCTCTCCGGAACAGCGGCTATGTGAAGTACTTTCAGACGGGTTTTCGTGCCACTACCAGCGAACGCATAGCGCGGTTGCGAGCCAAAACGTTGAGAAAGGGGCTCATGAGACGGCAGAAGTGCGTAAGGACAAGGCCCGCCGAATGCGGGATCCAGCAGAAGTGTTTCTTTTGGAGGATCTCGAATCCGGAGGTCTCGAACGGAGAAGCATACTCCTCAAGCGTAGGGATGTAACACTCGACCGGATTCTGCTCTAGGCCCTTTAACCGGCTTCGGAAGGCGGGAAAGCGGTCGTTCATATCGATAATAATGCACACTCCTCCCGGTCGTAGCAGCCGATAAATGTCTGCCGAGCAGTCCTGTTCCTTCTTCAGCCGATGGCAATAACGAGAAGTGTTAACCCCTATGATTAGGTCGTAGGAACCAAGTAGTTTGTCCGTCGACGCGCCGCGAGCTCCAGCCATATCTTCCAAGAGACGCTCGTTGCGGGCAACATAGAAATTCACCCTTCCTGCAAGGCGAGGTGAAAGAAATGCCTTTGCCTCCTGCTTTGCGGCGTCAACCAGGCGCGCGGAGAAGTCTGTCCCCTCTGCACTTTCCACCTGAATCCCCCTACCCTCGAGAAGTGACACCAGGTGAATGATATTCATCCCAGCCCCGCAGCCGAACTCGAGCAGGCGCAGAGGCTGTTGCGGGCGAGACTGCAAGACGGAGTCCACAACCGGGAGATAAACCTCAGCATAGTCATGGTTGAGGAGATAACTTATTCCGTAACCGGCTGTTCTGGACGTGTATTTGTTTATGGCGTCGTCAGAGCCGTATTCCTTAAGGAAGTTCTCATACATCGGTGCCGACTTTTCCATTGCGTTTTCTCACCCTTTCTTGGTTTCTTGGGATCTTTGTCTAGCTGTCCTTAGCAATTAGCCTAGTGCAATTCGAATTTAAGACTTGGGGTACTGGCCTCGGAGGTTTCATCTCCTGACCGCAGAGGGAAAGCTAGTGGAGGCATTCTCATTAACAGCCACATCGATGTAGTCTGCTGAATTATCAGCACTGCTCTCATCCAGCTCTCGCGCACTATGGATTCTCAATCGCAAACCAGGAAGGCTATCGGCGCCGTCAACCACGACCTTTGCCCGCACCGTTCCCGGCTCACCAGAGTCCGTTTCGAATACTGCCGAGCGACGTTTTCCGAACCACGAAATCACTTGACCGGCAGTTGCAAACCACGCGCCCCGCTTCTTCAAATCTTGAATCAGATCGCGATAGCAGCCGCCCCAGAGCCTTTCCGGGGCGAGACTGCGATCATGCCAATTGATGGTGATGCAGCCCCCATGGCGTGCCGCATTGTCCGCAATTTGATGGAGATGTGTGCTTGCTTCCTTCGGAGACAGTCCCAAATAGCTCAAATAGAACAAAGCCGTGTCCATCGCGTGCAGAGGCAGTTCAAGCAACTGCTCAGCCTCAAGGGGTTTAAAAGCTTGCGTCGTGCCTGCGCGATACCCGACCGCCTCGTTGTACCCAATCGTTGAGTCGTAGCTCGCTCCAGCTTTCTCCACTGTCGCAGACGATTTCTCGTTGTAGTAGAGCCAGTGCATTCGCACGCCGACTTCCGAGGCGCAAGTTAGGCGGCGAATCTCTTCGATCTCCTCACGTCCCGCGGCGGCGTCAATCCAGGCATCAATTCCATGCAGGGCGACTTCGCAACCCGCAGCCGTCAACGTGCGAATCGCATCAGCCAATTCCTTGGCCTCATAGCGAGAGGCACGAAGCGCTGCCGCTCGCCTGTCGATGCCTTTGCCGGCATAATTCTTGCGAGGAATTAGAAAAAAGGTGGAAGGAAGACCTTTCTCCACTTCGATGTAGCGATCCGCAAAGTCGCTCCAGAAATCTTTCGCAAGTCCCACGTAAACAAAGGGCAGTTTGACAGCCGCCGCCCAATTCCTCATCGCGTCCCGAAGCGACATCCACCCTCGAACCATGTCTACGACTGAGCCAAAAATCGCACGCCAAAAGAAACCTATGATCGTGTGGTCCAGTTTATGCTGGCGGATCGAAGGATGATCGACGTCGTGCGTCAGGCAGGCGATAAAGGAAAACCCCTCGGGTATAGGCGGGATCTCGGGCAAGGAAATCCCGCACCCTGTAATTAAGTCCCGCAACAGCGCAATGTGCAGCTCCAGCGCTGGGATATGAGCGTTTGCCGGCGGCTGGCCCACGGTCAACAGAGTACGAATCTCCCCGAACAAGTCGTACCCGACTCGCACCAGCACCCTTTCTCCTGACTGGGCTAGATATCCAGCACACTCACGGGACTCGTCATCCGTAAGAAAGCCTCGCTTTTTGTCGGGAAAGGTGATCGAGTGACCGTAAATGGGAATCCGATCGCCCCGATACGAGAGGGTGCAGGAGTCTTGCCGGCGGCGGGCGAGCGGAATTTTCAGCTCGCCATCAAAATGCGCCTGCTTGCCAGAATAAGAGAGGACAACTCGCTCCGCCGGGCCCGCTGGGCAATCGCCAGCGCAGAGTACGACTTCGTAGCTGCGATTTTCGCGGTAAAACTCCCACGGAGTTTTGAATAGCTCAAAGAATTCACGGACAATGTTCTGTTCCGAGTGATCAGCAATGACGCCTATCATTGCAAGCGCCTTAGTTGAACGCCGCGACGGGTTCTTCTTGTGTCCGAAGCCATTCTTCGAAGACCACGAGACTGAATAGAATCTTGTGATGGTCTTGGCGGCCCGAAGCGTGCTGCTGGAACATGTTTTTCACAGCAGATGGGCGAAGGTATTGATAGATTCTTGAGCTGCTGTCCAAGAGACTCTGAGACATCTTGCTGTCCATGGCTTTTCGGAACCAGCCATCCACAACGTTGACTGCAAACCCGCGTTTTGGCCGCTTCAACACAGAATCCGGGAGATAATTTCCGCACACGCGCCGGTGCAGCCATTTCCGTGAGCCATGCCGAACCTTCATGTTTGCCGGCAGTCGTTCGACGTACTCAACAATCTCTTTGTCAACGTATGGCACACGTAGTTCAAGGCCATGAGCCATAGAAAGCTTGTCCGCGTACATGAGGAGTTCGTCTGGAAGGGTCGAACGTACTTCGAGAAACTGCATCCCGCCGAGTTCGTCTGTGGAGGTCATGAGTTCCGTCATGTCAGCCCAGCAATCGAGTATGGTGTCGCCCGAAGACGAAGGGAGCAGACCGTCCTGAAAGAGGCTTTCAACCTGATCTCCCGGCAGGAGCGAGAGGACGTGCTGATATCTGCGCATGCGGTCCGGGATCGCCAAGGAGGAAACTCCGCGTTTGAGTGTTTCGTTTCGTGGGAGCGCGGCGACAGTCGATGCAAGCGGGCTCCTGACCCAATTGGGCAAATGTGCCCATAACGCGCCGTAACGCACGCCAAGGTGACGCTTATAGCCGCCAAACAACTCATCGGGACCCTGCCCGACCAAGGCAACTTTCACATCCTGACGGGCTCTTTGACATACGAAATACATGGGGACTATGGAAGATGTGGCAATCGGCTCTTCGAGGGAAGCAACGATTTTGGGCAGGGTCTGCTCGAACACAGACTCGGATATGGTCACGCTGGTGTGGTTCGAGCCGAGCATCCGGGCGGTTTCGGCGGCGTCTGACAATTCATCATCGGCGTAAGATGACCCATATCCCACCGTGTACGTTGGCCAGGAATTGCCGTTGAGGTTCATCAACGCAAGGAGCAACGAGGAATCAATGCCGCCGCTCAGAAGCAATCCAACGGGCACATCGCTAATGAGTTGCCGACGGACAGCCCCCTTATAAATCTCAAGCAACTCTTCCTGCGCTTCATCCAGCCCCTTCGGGGGCGCGAAAGGAGTGGGCTTAAATCTGTACCACCTGGTCACCGCATACGAACCGTTCTCGACGGTTAGTTTTGTTCCAGGAGCCAGCTTTCGTATCCCTTTGAGAATCGTGTATGGAGAAGGGGTATAGCGGTAGCGCAGAAAAAGGTTTAGAGAAATAGGATCGACCTCGGCCTTGTCTCCAAGCGCTTCACGGATCGGGCGCATCTCGGAGCCAAAGTACAAACGTCCAGCGTCCGCGCAGTAATAAAGCAGCTTGATTCCCATTGCATCGCGCGCGAGAACCAGGCGCTTTTTCCGGGCGTCCCAAATTGCCAGACCGAACATGCCATTCAGGCGATTAAGGACTTCATCTCCCCACTGCTTGTATCCATGGATGATGACTTCCGTGTCCGACTTGGTGCGGAAAACATGCCCATAACCTTCTAATTCGCGTTTCAATTCATGGAAATTGTAAATTTCGCCGTTGAAGATTACCCAAACGGACGCTTCTTGATCCGACATGGGTTGGTGCCCGCCCGAAAGGTCGATGATGGAGAGCCTCCGGAAACCAAAGCCAAGTGGCCCCTCGATGTAATAGCCCTCATCATCGGGACCCCGGTGAGTAATAGTCCGGTTCATGGCTTCGATGCCGCGGCGCTGAACGGGCGCCAGACTCTCAAAGTTGTATTGTCCGCAAATGCCGCACATAGATGTTCTAACTTACTGCTTTCGATTCCAGGAGTTGAAAAGAGTCGCCGGCGGTCCCGCCGTCTAGTGTGCTTTGCGCCCGGGAAAGAAAAAAGGTCAGACTGCGAAATACCTGCGACTGCGCCCAGCGATGCATCGGGACGTTATCCCAGCCAAGCAGAAGCCTCCGGGCCCGGAATGAGCCATCAGCCTTTTGCCAGCGGGAGAAAAGGTCCGTAATTACACCCGAAAGTATCGCATCCAGCTCCGGAAAGCGGCCATAGAGGAGGACAGCCAGGTTGATGCACTCCGCGTAATCATACAGCTCGTTGCGATAGACGGTCATTCGAGGCCGGCGGGAGAACGGCTTAGGGAGACGATTTTCGTCAAACAGATTTTTCACGTAATAGGTGACCCCGCGTTCGATGGCGCTTCGGCAGCGGGAGCATCCAGTGAGCTTTTCGATTTTCGCGAGAGCCTTCATCACAAAGCAAGTGTGGAAGTGGTCGACAAAATCTCTCTCTCCGTCCACCGCGTAATACCAGGAGCCATCTCCATTCTGAGAGGCAAGTACAAAATTTAGATTTCTGTCTGCCGCCTCTTGGTAACGGGGTTCGCAGAAGTCGTGGGCTGCCTTCGTTAGTAAGAACGCTCGATAGGCGCTAGCGTTGATGACACCCCACGGGGCATCTGGTGCCGGAGTGTAAGCGCAGCTCGCGGCATCCGGCGCTGTCTCCTTGTCCCAATAGCATTTGAGGGTGTGTTCAGCAATGGATCGCATGACCTGCAGCCATTTGTCGTCTTTATCAATTGCGTAGACTTGCGCGAATGCTTCATAGACATAAGGCAGCGTCGTGATCATCGGCGTGCCTTCCATCAAAGTGCCGGTTCTCGTCTCCCAGTTGAAAGGATATCCCCAGCAGTACTCCTCGTAGCCTCGGCACCGCGTCTCCTTAAGGATCTCCAAAAAGTGAACAGCCCGCTGGTAATGCTTCTCCGATCCGGAAAAACCGGCTAGAAACGCAAAGCCCATTGCGTAATGTGCGTCAGCAATGGGGAAGCGTTGCCTCATCCAGAACAGTCTTCGCGCTGAAGGAAGAAATGCCTCACTGAAAACCATTGGCGCGACCGCGAGGGTGCCGAGCAAAGGCCTGCGGTAATACAGCGCTTTCGCCCCACGGCCAAGTTTGCCCGCATAGTAGCTCTGATGATCGTGCGAGGTCTCGCCGTAGCGTTCGAGCCAGCTCGTGAAGGATCCAACGGCCTTTTCAACCCTTGCGATTTGGTTTTTATCCATGATTGCGGGCAGCTCAAGCTGAGTAGCAAGACTAGTCGGGAAGAATCGTAAAACTATCAACCGGCTTAAAAGTTAGCAAGGACTTCAGAATAGCTCTTAACTTCCGCATCTGCTCTTTGCGCTGAAATTTCATCAGATCGTTGGAAATTGGCCGTTTAATCCTGCGCAGCATGGCCCAGCCGTAGCCGAGACCCAGCGCCAACCCTCCGGTGAGGTAAGGCTTCTTGGTGAGTCGATAGACAACGCGAAACAGTTCCCATAATGGGTGTCCGCCAAGGTAGTAATCCTTCTCACCGTAAGAGAACATCGCGGCAAACACACCGCGCTCGGCCGTTCCTAGGTGCCTGTAGTGGAAAAAAGATTTCTCGCGAAAGGACCTCGTTTTCCAGCTCAGCATTCGCGCAGTTGTGACGGCGATCCAGTCGACTCCGCCCGCTTTATTGGGAACGAAACCCCCAATTTCTTCAAAGCACCGTTTGCGGAAGAGTTGGCAGCCGCCCGCAACGTGATTTTGGCCCTCAAAGCTTTGCCGCTCGGAACTGTAGCCTTCTTCCCTGAAAACTGTTCCCGCTACACCCAGAGCTGAATCCTCCTTGAACTTTTTCAGGAGGAACTCGATGTAATCCGCGTCAAAAGAAAGATCTCCATCAAGGTTGCCAACGACTTCATACTGCAAGTCCTTGACCCGTTCATAACCGGCATTGAATGCTCGCACCTTGGCCGAAAAGCTGCGGTCACGATCGCTAGGCAGTTGAACCATTTCGATCCACGGATGTTCCAAAACATAGCACGCAATAATTTCAGGTGTTCTATCGGTTGATCCATCGTCCACGATCACCCACTTCAAGGGAAGAACTGTCTGACGGACCATCGACTCGAGCGTTTTCTCAAGGAAGGCCTCCTCGTTGCGAGCGGGAGTTATGAGCACGTACTGTGGGAGACCGAAACGTTCGTACACGTCATCTTCTCTCATCGTCGCTGACTTGGAAATATGACCTTTCATAGCTCATTGAATAAGCCCCAAAGAGTCTTCACTGTGTAGGGAAGCCGCCCAGCCGAACCATAGGAACCGGTGCCTCGGGCGAAACTCTTTCCACTGCGCCCCAAAGAAACCGGTCCGGCATCAAATCGCCGATCACGAGTACCCGGCGCGTCTTGAAGCCGTGCTCCACCGTGTCCAGAACCTTTTGCAGATCGTAAAACATGGCTACTGAACTTGTACTCCACTTCGAGTGGTTTCTTTATCTAAGAGTCTTGCAACTAGTCCCGTCAGCCGCTGCCTCTCTCTACGCCAATCGTGTTCCTGGTAGACAGCTTGTCCACGCTTTGCAATCTCGCGCATTTCAGCAGGATGTGCGAATGCATACTGAATGCTCCTCGCAAGATCCTGCGCATTGCCCGCCTCAAAAAAGAGGAGCGAGTCCTTGGCAAAGTAGTCTTCAATGCCAAGGGTTCGCGGCGCGATCACCGGTTTTCCTAAAGAGAGATACTCGAAAATGCGAGTCGGCGTGTTAATCGCCGTAAACGAATTTTTCTGATTTGGAATGACGCCGACATCGCAAGCCTGGATCTCGTGCACCAATTCTTCCAGCTGCTTCGGCCCTAGATAGCGAATCGCCTGGTCCACGCCTTTGCTCTTCGCCATCTCCAGCACGTGTTCGAGGAACGCGGAATTGGGCCCGTAAACACGGAGTTCCGCCGTAGGAATCGCATCCCGGACGAGCGCGAGGGCCTCCACCGCAAGGTCCAGGCCATTCCGCTCCACCAACGAACCGTGATACATGATCACAAACGGCTTGTTGCGGTCTTGATCCGTGGCGGGATAAGACTCGGCCGCACGGTATTGAAATATCTCCTCATCTGGAGAATTCATAATCACTTGAATCTTCTCCGCGCTACAGCTCCGGGTAGAAAAAATTCGTTTGCAGGCAATGTTCACTGTGATCACCGCATCCGCGCGCGCCAGGCTCCACTTCTCCGCACCGCTGATGAACCGGACCCCGGAGCTGTTTTCGTCCAGCCCAAAAATAGTCGTCATCAGTTCAGGCATGGGGTCGTGAAGATCGAGGATCACCTTGGCACCCAGCACCTTCGGGATCATCCCGCTTAGAACCAAGATGTCGGGCATGTTGTGCACGTAAACCAGATCATAGCCGCGAGTGAGCGCTCTCCACCCAACAATAAGAGCCGAAATCAAAATGAAGGCGGAATATTGGTAGACGTAGGCAAGCTTACCGCCGCGGCGGCGTTTGAGAGGGATGCGAAGGACCTCGATGCCGTCAACCTTCTCTCTCCTGGGAGCATTTCCTTCGGCTAGGCACACGAAATCAATCTGCATGCCTTCCCTGACGAGCGCTTCTGCGGCACGGCGCGGTCTTGGATCGGCGGGATAATGAGAGAACATGACCATTGCCACGCGCTTGCCTCGAAGCTGCAAACGTGGGCTGGTCCTGGGAGCCTGATCGCTCCAAGGGAGTTCCGTTGCTTCTGTTGTTACCGAGTTGAGCATGATCCGGGGGCTAGACAAGGTGTGAGTAAGACTCGCCGCAATGGGCAATTGTCGTGGCTGCCTCAGCTCCTGGAGGCAACAGCGACATGTTTGTCCTTCACCACTTGCTCAGTCAATTGGCGGCTGGTGTCGCGGTCGATCTTTTGCTGGTTGGAACTCTGGATGGCCCGGAGAATTGCGGAATCGTCGAACTTGCGCAGGATCTGAATGTTCGGCATAACGCAATGGCCGCCAATCACTCCCGGGAAGTACTTCACTTTCGGAAAGAAAGCGATTTCATCGTAGAAGGAGGCAATGTCCCCATAACTCTGACCGGTTTGATCGCAGTACCTCTCAATTTCCTGCGCCCACGCGATCATCAAGCCGAAATAAGTTGTTTCGGTCAGTTTTGCCAACTCAGTGGCTTCTGGAGATGAAAGAACCCTAACCTTCATCCCAATCGATTCGAAATGCTCGGCAGCGCGCTGTCCGCTTTTGGCGTCCATTGCTCCAACGAACTTCGTGTAATGGAGCATCTCCTGCTGCATCCGCGCGTGCTTCCCGCGAACCGGGCTGTTCACTACCGCCGTCCCGGTTCGTTCGGCTACCGCTCGCGTTGTACCCACTCCCACGGTGCTGTTAATGATCGTCACTTTGGGCCGGAAGAGCTCGATGTAACGCGCTGTTTCGCCAACAAAGTCTTTGATCTGAGACGGGTAGCAGACGTGTAGAACGTCGACATCATTGATCTCTTCGGTTGGCGGCGCGATATCCACGCCAATCACCTCATGATGCTCCGCCGCAATCGCCAACAGGGGTCTTCCGACTTCCCCTAAGCCGACGACAACAACTCTCTGTTTTGCGTTCACGGTTTTGATTCTCCTTCCAGATGGGACCATCTGGCGTGCCTCGATCCGGTCAGTCACTGTTCTTGTGTCGCGATTCCCTATAGAGATACGACACGAATGACTTCTGAAGCTATTTCTTTCGTGCTACTCCGATACCGTAGCAGCGGTTTGCGCAGCCATGGCTTGCAGGCTGCGAACGAGAGCGTCCACAACGCGCGTCTGATCTGCTTCCGAAAGAGATGGGAACATGGGAAGTGACAGGATCCGTTCCGCAGCCTTTTCGCACACGGGAAATTCACCGGGGCGATACCCCTGGTTCGCATACGCCTTTTGCAAGTGCAGGGGAATGGGATAATGGATCGCCGTTCCAATATTCTCTTTCGCCAGCAGCGCCTGCACGACCTCGCGGTTCTCGACCTGGACCACATACAGGTGATAAACGGCTCTGGACCAGGCGGGTTCGTAAGGTGCGAGGACGCTCCCTTTCGCCGCCGCCAGAAGCTCATTGTATTTGCGGGCGCACTCCTGCCGGCTTTCGTTCCAATCCGAAAGATGCTTTAGCTTGACGCTCAGCAGCCCCGCCTGAATGGCGTCCAGGCGCCCGTTGTAGCCTTCCATGTCGTGGTAGTACTTCTTGGACTGGCCGTGATCGCGTAGCATCCGCATCTTCCGCGCCATCTGCTCGTCGTTCGTAGTGATTGCTCCCGCTTCGCCGCACGCCCCCAAGTTTTTACCTGGATAGAAGCTGAACGCCGCGGCCTTTCCAATCGACCCGGCCGTGCGCCAGCGATTTTCCTTCGTCGAAAAATACTTCGCGCCATGCGCCTGGCAGGCATCTTCAATCACCAGCAGCTTGTATTGATCGGCCACTTCCTGAAGCGCATCCATGTCCGCCATCTGCCCGTACAGATGGACTGGGACGATCGCGGTTACCGGTTTGCCGGTTTTGTTGTCAATCAGCAGGTCCAGCCGTGAGTCAAACGTACAGGAGTTCTCGACGTACTCCCGCACCCTCACGGGATCCATGTTGTAAGTGTACTCGTCAATATCCACGAACCGGGGCTCAGCGCCGGCCTGTGAAATCGCCTCCGTCGTGGCGATGAAGGTATTCGGCACCGTGATGACCACGTCGCCGGACTTCACTCCACCCGCAATCAATGCGAATCGCAGCGCATCGGTTCCGCTGCTGACGCCTACGCAGTATTTCGTGTCGCAAAACTGCGCAAAGGCCTTTTCAAATTGCTCCAGTACAGGGCCGCCGATAAAACCCGCGGTGTTAAGTGCGCGCTTGAAGACTTCGGTCAGCTCCGGCTCGAGCTCTTTGTGCATCGTTACCAGGTCGAGAAAGGGTATGGCTTTTCCGCTCACTTTTTGTCTCCTGAGACAACGGGGATCTTCGTTTCGATATATCGCTTCAGCCGCGCCGGATTGCCCGCGACAATGGCATTCGCCGGAACGTCTCGCGTCACAACGCTTCCCGCGCCGACGATGGCGTTTTCTCCGATGGTCACGTTGGCCAAAATCGTGGAACCCGACCCGATCGATGCGCCTTTCTTGACCAGCGTGCGCTCCACCTTCCAGTCTTGTTCCGTCTGCAATTGGCCTTCGCCGATGGTCGCTCGGGGGTAGGAATCGTTGATGAACGTCACGCTGTGACCGACAAAAACGTTGTCTTCTATGGTCACGCCTTCACAAATGAAGCTATGGCTCGAGATTTTGCAATTCTTACCCACGCTGGCGTTTTTCTGGATTTCGACGAAGGCTCCAATCTTGGTGTTTTCGCCGATTTCGCAGCCATAAAGATTGATGAACTTCGAGAGCTTTACCCCCGCTCCCATCTTTACATCGGGGGCAATCGCGCAGAATTCGTTCACAGGCGCACCAATTCGCCTCGTTTTTGGATGGAGCGATCCGCAGCTTCCAGCATTCGGACGACTCGCAGGCCGGCCTCACCATCGTTGAAAGGCTTTTTGTTGTTCATGACGCAGTCGGTGAAGTAGCCGAGTTCGACACGCAACGCTTCCGTTTGCTCGATTTGAGGTGCCCACATATCGCCTGTGCGGTAGCTAACCAGGGCGTCGCGAATTCCCTCTCCGTTCTTGATATGCACGCCCTTGTCGTACACGCGCACTTTTTCGTCCGCCACCAGGTCGTTCCAAACCAGCATCTTCTTCTGCCCGCCGATCAAAGTCGTACGAATCTTCACCGGAGAAAGCCAGTTCACGTTGATGTGCGCGATCATGTTTTGCGGAAAGTAGACGGTCATGAATGCAACGTCCTCGACGCCGTTCAGATGGTTCTCGCCCGTTGCAACTATGGCTTCGGGCTCTTTCTTGATCAGGTGATCCATAATCGAGAGGTCGTGCGGAGCAAGGTCCCAAACCACGCTCACGTCGTGCTGAAATAATCCCAGGTTGACGCGGAGCGAATCGTAATAATAGAGGTCGCCCAGGTCGCCGCTTTCCACCAGCTCGCGTATCTTGCGCACCGCCCCGGTGAACAAGAACGTGTGATCCACCATAATAGTTAGGTGCTTTTGTTCCGCCAGCTCGATCAGTTCTTCGGCTTGCGCCGCGCTCGAAGTAAACGGCTTCTCCACAAAAACATGCTTGCCGTTTTCCAGGGCCGCCTTGGCGAGTTCATAGTGAGTCCAAACAGGTGTAATCACGGCAACGGCATCAATCTGGGGTGACCGCAACACTTCACAAGGATCAGATGTCGTTGCGATGTTGGGATAAGATTTGCGCACTCGTGCCAGGGCCGCCTGGCTCTTGTCGCACACGACCTCCACATGAATGTTGTCCTGACCGTGGAGATTTCTAACGATATTGGGACCCCAATATCCGTAACCAATTACGCCGACTCGAATCATTTTTGCTCTTTCGCCTGCGGAGAACACCTAATAAAGCTTGGTGGAAGGCTACTGTCTTGGCAGGACAGGCTACCGCCATTAACTCTCTGTCCTTACCCATGAAACTTGCCCCTAACATTAACTCTAGGCCATTTAAAATCAATAACTTAGAAGCAGGCCGCTAGGGCTCAACAAGACATGTTGCTAATCGCAATCAGTCTGCCAGAGTTCCATGGACCTGTTTCTAACGAGGCTTATGGAAAGAAGCTCTTCAACTGGTTGCAAACAAATGGCTTAGCAAGAATCAGGATCGTTCGAGTGGGGCAATTGTAAATCAATCTTTGGTTGGAAATGGCGTCGCGAGGAAAAATCTTACCACCATTTGATAACAGCATTCCTCAAGTGCGGGTCGCTTCGCCGAGTAAGAAGGGTAGTTACGGGCGCTGGTTCTTGCGAATTCGGGATCTACGACGCGATGAAGCGGTCAGCGGGGAAGGCAAGGTTACAGTCGAGCTTGCGTAGCGCTCGGGACCTCTTCCGTCAGTGAACTAGAACAAAGATTAAAAAGCCGCGGTCCGATCAGTTGACTACTGCGTTTAGGCCCGTCGGAGGAGCGACAACCGTTCCCGTTCCTGTCTTGAAGGCAACCCCTGTAACGACCGTGGCATTATTTTGCTGATTGGTCCAACGCGGTGCGGTGCCATCCGTAGTATTTATCCGCAGCGCGTTTGCGGCCTGCGCGCAAAAGAACATTATCCCGCAGCCGTTGTTGCGAGGGTAGGGATAAAGCGACACAGCGGATGTTCCACCGGGTACGAAGATGGACTGGAAAATCGCATCGTTCGATCCGCTCGGGGAGAGCGCCACCCCGGAGGGCGTATAACTCGCAGGGTTTGTAGCGGAGCCTTGCGTGTCAAACGAAAAAGAGCCGCCAGTGGTCGCCAATTCCCACACAGCCATCGGCGTGCTTTGGCTTCCGGTCATTGTTATGTTTAGGGATGTAGCCCCAGGCGTGGTTGACAACACGTAAGCGCAACTGATCGCAAAGCCTCCAGATAAGGGAGCGCGACAGGTGTTCGCCCCTGTGGGCACGACCCATGTTCCACCTCCGCTGACAGAGGAAATGAAGCTGGAGGTGAGGGTTGCTGCTTCCAAATAAAGCAGGTGCCCAGTGCCGGTGGAAGGAATTGCAATGCTGCAAGTTGGAGTGCAGTTCGGAGTGTTCGCGGTGTCGAAATTCTTGTAACTGACTACTGAGATTGGTCCTGCTGGAGGGGCATTAAACGACCCAGCAGTTGATTTGAAAGCAATGGCGTTTGTCACATCCCCAGTCGAGTCAACTATCGCGGTTGGCGCCGCACCGCTGGAGGCATTCAGATTCAGGCCCTCGCCAAGCGGCAGAGTGAGATAAGGAGCACTCCAAGCGTTCCAAACAGGTGTGTTGTTGGCATGCATGCTCTGGAGGATTACGTCGGTCGCCGAAATGGTCAGCCCAACTCCCGCGCAGGTTCCGCCACAAGTGGTTGAAGAGGTCGTTCCAGCGGTATCAAAGGAAGCAGTTGCACCAGCAGGCGGCAGGAACTCGAAGAAGTTCACGCCGAGAATCGCACCTGAGTTCCCTGAAAGTTGTACCTTTATAGAATTTGTGCCAGCAGGTCCGGTAAGACTGTAGGCCATGTCCACGTTACGGGCCGACGTGGCTAAGTGACAGATGCTTCCGGGGCAGAGCGTCCATCCGCTATCGAATCCTGTGCACCCACTGCCTCCTACACTGCAGACGCCTGTAATCGTCACGTTGTTACTTGTTTGAACCTCAAGCACCCAGACGGTCCCGGCGGTCGTCGGGATTAAACCCACACTGTAGTCATAAGTGCAGGTACTCCCAGTCGGACATCCACTGTCGATGCTGTCTTGTATGTACGTCCAGGTCTGAGCATGGGAATTCGATGCAAAACCCAAGGCCAGCATGAAAACGAAGAGGATCTTTTTCATCAAATGAGATAACCCCTCGAAAACAGACTTGCAAGCTCGAGGCTGATTCTTGTATCGGCGAATGCCGAAAATGTCCCCGTTTTTTTCAGGGCGACTGGTCTCAGAATTTCCGTCCAGGCCTCGGCCCGCCTACCACCTTTAGAAGTTACTCCAGCACAAGGGGGTCGGCTATCCGACTAAAGTACAGAAAAGGTACAGAATGTTACCTGCCCTTTGCCTCCCTCGTGGGCCACAATAGTGACGATTCAAACTGCCGGAACCCCCAACCTGCACAAGGATGTCATCCAGCCTGGAGGTGTTCTAATGGAATTGCTTTTCTCAATGCTGGCTGTGCCTTTCTCTCTCACAAAAGTAACGTGAGTTTCAATTTCAAATAACTCCTTGTATTTCTATAAGTTATGTGGAGCTAATTTTGGTAGGTCTCGTGCTTCGCTGTGCAGAGCGTACCCGGTAAAGACCTGAGTCGCGAATCCGGTGGAGATCTATGTCGCGAATGCCGTGTTTCGTGAGTTGAGTGTGTTAGGAGGCGGGGGGTTCTTTTTCGAGTGGTCCATCGCCATCCTTTGAGTGTCTTCAGAGTGACACGCGTTTCGCCCATTCTTTTCGAGCCGGAGCAAGGCTAGTGAAAAGCAGTGGTATTGCGATTTCGCTCGACGTTTTGTCTCCGCTCTCTTAGAGGTCATCGTCGGCAGTAGCTGTATCGAGAAATTCCCTTGCCCGTTTGCTCGGAGGATGAGTCATGTTGATTAGCTCGCGTCGTTCCCAGTCATCGACGCTTCGGTTCTTGCTCGGCCGCTCTCTGGGTTTCTGCTTCCTACTGTTCTGGGTTGGCCTTGGGCAGGCCCGAGGCGCGATCGCTTTTGTGCAGAGCAACTCGGCGACGCCGCAGAGTCCGCAGACGACGGTGGCGGTGGTGTACACGTTGGCGCAGACGGCGGGGAACCTGAACGTGGTGGTAGTTGGGTGGAACGACTCGACG